>Ga0164290_1001136_pt1 | contig 50989 bp, 48 predicted proteins | sample Micstemetagenome_FD_108782 | JGI IMG/M metagenome (GOLD analysis project Ga0164290, IMG submission 108782) | Contaminated culture microbial community from soil near Moab, Utah, USA - Microcoleus steenstrupii SON62 (Illumina Assembly) | ecosystem: Environmental > Terrestrial > Soil > Soil crust...
ACGCTGACGTGGCCGCTGAATCGGCCGCGCTGCAGTCGCTGCAGGTTCGCCAGCAGCTCGGCGTGCAGGCGCTCTCGATTGCCAACCAGCAGCCCAACACCCTGCTCAGCCTGTTCCGTTAAATCCGGATCAGCTAAAACGATTACCGGTTTCGACCGGTGGAAAAGGGGCCGCAAGGCCCCTTTTCTTTTTGCCTGCTCAGTTCACGCGCGGTGCTTCCCTCCGGCCGCGCAATGTTCTACCGTTAAGGTTATCAGGCGCAGCGGTCGGTTTGACGGTCGGCAGTGCCAGAAGGGTGTTTTTTAACAGAGGGCTGGGGTGACCGCCGATGCGGGGCTCCGGTAAGTGTCCGTGCCGCTAATCATCACGCTGAAAGCCGGCGAGAAATTCATCCTGAACCGGGCGGTGCTGAGTCTGTCCAAATCGGCCAGCATTGTGATCGAGAACAAGGCTTCCTTCCTGCGCGAAAAACACATCATGCGCGTGGAGGATGCCAATACCCCGGCCAAGAAGATCTACTACCTTTGCCAGCTGACTTATCTGTGGGAAGAGCGATTTAACGAGTATTATCCACAGATCAAGTCCTCTTGTTTGGAGTTCGTTAATGCTGCACCGAGTACCAATGCTTTGATTGCAAGTATTGGTGCGGCCTTGGCGCAGCAGGACTTTTTCCGTCTCCTGAAGCATGCCCGCCGCCTGATTGAAGTGGAGAGGAGATTGCTCGATGTCGGGAATAAATCCATACACCAAAGCGCAGAACGCCCTTGAGACTCCGCGCCAGATTGAATATCGGCTGTTCTCTTCGGTGACGCGCGCGTTGATGGACGTGCGTGCCCTGATGCAGAGCAAGATCCCGGGGGATGTCAGCCGATCGCCTATGCCATCGGTTGGAATCGCGACGTCTGGAATCATCTCATGCCCGAGGTGCTGGACGAAACCAATCCGATGAGCAAGGACCTCAAGGTCTCCCTGATCAACATCTGCTTGTTCGTCAACAAGCGCACAGATGAGATCACTCAGGGCAAGTCCACTGATATAGAGCCGTTGATTGCGATCAATCGCAATATCATGGAAGGCCTGAAGTAAGGCGGTATGGGCGGTCCGGTAGACGAGTCCGCCGCCCTGCAGACTTTGTGGGTTGCAGCCAAGGCGGCGCGCCAGGCCGGCGATCTCGCCACGTCCACAGCGCATCTGCGCGAAGCTCTTGCATTAGCGCCAGACAATCTGCTCGTTCTGCGCCAATTGGCGACGCAGCTGCGCCTTTCCGGCGCGGTCAGTGAAGCGCTGGCCCTGCTGGAGCCGGCCTTGCCGCGCGCCATTGACGATTCTGACCTTGCTCTGACCCTGGCGGATTGCCTGCTGCAGCATAGCGGCGCCAAAGCCGCGCTCGGCACGCTGGATTATGTGTTGCGCCAGCGCCTCGACCAGCCTTTGGATTTGTTGCTCGGCAAGGCGCGGCTGCTTTTTCTGTTGCAGGAAACGCGCGAGGCCCAGAACGTGTTGCGCCAGGTGGTGCAGCGCGCGCCCGAACGCGCCGATGCCTGGGCGCTGCTTGGCGCCGTGGAATACGATTGCGGCAATAGCGGTGATGCCTTCATCGCCAGCCGCCTGGCGCTGAAGTCTGATCCCAAGCAGGCCGTGGCGCATGGCACGCTGGGGCAGATCGCGGCCGAAGCTGGCGACCTGGAGAAAGCGCGCAAGCATTACACTAAGGCCTTGGCGCTTGAACCGGAGAATGCTCGTATCCAGTACATGCTCGGCCTCACCGATCTGACCGAGGGTGACTATGCTGCCGGCTGGCGCGGCTATGCCTGGCGGCACCGCGTGGTGCCGCGCATCGCGGCGGATTACAGCTATGGCCTGCCGGCGTGGCGGCCTGAAGAGACCAGGCCCCAGGGCCGCCTGATGATCTGGGGCGAGCAGGGTGTTGGTGACGAAATCATGTTCGCCGGTCTGGCTTCGGAGTTGCTCACCCGTGAAATTCGCCCGCGCTTGCTGACCGATGCGCGCTTGGTGCCGATGCTGTCCCGGTCGCTGCCGGGCATCGAGGTGATGGCGCGCGAGCCTGGCTTCGCACCACGCGATCATGGCGTGACGCGCCAGGTTGCCGCTGGCGATCTGGGCGCCGTTTTGCGCCAGAGTATGGATGATTTTCCGCGCCGCAATCGCTACCTGGTGGCCGATCCTGCGCGGGTGCGGCATTTCCGCGCCAAATATGCTGATCTCGCTGCCGATGGTGCCAAGCTGGTAGGCATCGCCTGGCGCAGCAGCAACCAGGCGCAGGGCGCGCATAAATCTGTGGCGCTGGCCGATTTCGCAGCCATCCTGCGCCAGAGCGGCTGCGTCTTTGTTAATCTGCAATATGGCAATAATGCTGCCGAGATCGCCGCTTTGCGCGAGCAGCAGGGCCTGACGCTGCATGACGATGACGAGGTTGATCCGCTGCGTTCCCTGGAGGATCAGGCGGCCCAGATCGCCGCGCTGGACCGTGTGGTCAGCGTGTCCAACAGCGCGGTGCATCTGGCCGGCGCCCTGGGCATGCCCACTTGGCTGCTGTTGCCGGGCGCGCGCGGGGTGCAATGGTATTGGGGGCGCAGTGGCCAGACGACACCCTGGTATAGCAGCCTAAAGTTGCTGCGGGCGGGCCCAGAAGAGAGTTTGGCCGCCCAGATCGCCCGCCGGGCGGCGGATTTTCCAGCTTGGCTTGCGGATTCGCGGGCAATAACTCACAATTGAATAGATTTCTGGCCTAGGCCGGTTAACCCTATTTACCTTCAAGCAACTAGTTTGTGGGAAGAAGGCAGGGTAGGCTCTCAATCAGAGCCGGGTCGAATAACAAAGAGGGGGCTTTGCCCATGGCTATGTCGGAAGAGGAACAGAGCAAGGTGACGCGCGAAGCGTTCGTCGCTTCGTGGGAAGCGCTGGTGAATGGTGGCGTATCGCGAGAAATCGTGGCCGCTATTGCCATGAGCATGGCGCTTGCCGAGCTGACGGCCATCTTCGGCAAGGCGGTGACCGCCCATGGCTTGGAGAAGCTGCCAGACACCATTCGCTCGGGCGCCTTCGACGCGAAATAGCGCGTCTCATTACGCAGTTTTTCAAAGCGGCATCGGCCCCAATCAACTGGGCCGGTGCCGTTTTGCCATGTGGAATGTGCTTAAGCCGAAACGTCGAGCTTATCGCCAACGCCCGAAGGCAGCGGCGCGGCAGCACCCTGGCTACCCTGATTGGCGGCGGCAGTGATCTGCTTGATGTTTTCGAGGCTGGCGGCAACAGCGCTGAGCACGCTGAGTTGGGTGTCACGGGCTACTTTGAGCCCGACCAATTGCAGTTCCTGTGAAATGGCTGACATGCCATGGCTCCTTCTGAAGCGGTATATCCATATTACGCCGTGGTGCTGTGGCCGGCAAGCCGCTTCCCTGTGTCTGTCGTCACCTCTATCATCGGTGCAAATATAACGGTTTGAGATGGGGCGCGGATGACCGCGGGCATCGATCCGCTTGGAAATACTAGGTTTTCCGCCGCGCACCGGCCCACCCTGAGCAGCGGCGCGGCGGAACAGCGCAAGGTTGTGATTGTGGGCGGTGGTCCGGTGGGCCTCACGGCGGCGCTGGATTTCGCCCGCCAGGGCATCGCGGTGCTGCTGCTGGATGACGACGACACGGTGAGCACCGGCAGCCGCGCCATCTGCTATGCCAAGCGCACGCTGGAAATCTGGGATCGCTTAGGGGTTGGCGAACAGATGCTGGCCCAGGGCGTCACCTGGCAGGTCGGCAAGGTGTTTCATGGCGAGCGCCAACTCTATCGGTTCGACTTGCTGCCCGAGAGTGGCCACAAATTCCCCGCCTTCATTAATCTGCAGCAATACCATGCCGAAGCGGCTCTGGTGGCGGCGGCGCAACGCGAGCCATTGATCGAACTGCGCTGGCGGCATAAGGCGGTGGATATCCGCAACCACGCCGATGCGGTGGAGCTGGATATTGAATGCCCGGATGGCAGCTATAGCATCGCGGCCGAGTATGTACTGGCCGCCGATGGCGCGCGTTCCACCTTGCGCCGGCAACTCGGCCTCGATTTCCATGGCCAGGTTTTCGAGGATCGCTTCCTCATCGCCGATGTGAAAATGCAGGCGGCATTCCCTACCGAGCGCTGGTTCTGGTTCGAGCCGCCTTTCCATGGCGGCGGCTCGGCCTTGCTGCATAAGCAGCCCGACAATCTGTGGCGCATTGATCTGCAGCTCGGGCCGGATGCTGATCCCGAAATCGAGCGGCAGCCTGAGCGCGTGCTGCCGCGCCTGCGGCAAATGCTGGGGCCTGATGCCGCCTTCGAGCTCGAATGGGTGAGCGTCTACACATTCCAATGCCGGCGGCTTGAGCGTTTCCGCCATGGCCGCCTGTTCTTCGTTGGTGATGCCGCGCATCAGGTTTCGCCCTTTGGCGCGCGTGGCGCCAATTCCGGCGTGCAGGATGTGGATAATCTGGTCTGGAAGCTCGCGCTGGTGCTCAAGGGCGAAGCAGGCGATACCCTGCTTGAAAGCTACGATACCGAGCGCATGGCGGCCGCCGATGAGAATATTCTGAACTCCACCCGCAGCACAGATTTCATCGCGCCCAAGGGCGAGGCCGCCATGCTGATGCGCGATGCAGTGCTGCAACTCGCGGCCAGCCATGGCTTCGCCCGCCGCTTGGTGAATTCCGGCCGGCTGTCGCTGCCCAGCCGCTACGCCGCTGCTGGAGATGATCCTGGCTTCACTGCCGGGCCGCCGCCTGGGGCCTCGGCCATGGATGCGCCGCTCGCGGGCGGTGATGCCTGGTTGCTGCGGCAATGCGGCGACCGCTTTGTGCTGCTGCGCTTCGATGATGCCGATGCAGCGCCGTTGCAGGATAGGATCACGGAAGTGCGGCTGGCGCCCGATGGACTTGCCGCGAAACGCTACGGCGCCATACGCGGCTCTACCTATCTGCTGCGCCCGGACCAGCATGTGGCGGCGCGGTGGCGGGCAACACCCAATCCGACTCAGATCGCCGCCGCGTATCATCAGGCTTTGGCAATCTAGCCGTCGCGAAAGACGGCTTCGATACGCAGCCGCAATTGCTCCAGCGAAAACGGCTTCAGCACATAGCCATCGATGCCGATGCCGCGCGCTTTCTCCACTGATTCCTTGGAAGACTGGGCGGTGGCAACCAGGATTTTCACCGACCGCATCCGGCTGGTATCGGCGTGGCGCACGGCGCGGGCGAACTGGAAGCCATCCACATCCGGCATACCGAGATCGCAGAGCACCAGGTTGATCTTGTTGTCCGGGCTGCGCAGCAAATCCAGCCCTTCGCTGCCATTGCGGGCCTGGTGCGTCAGGCCAACGCCAAGTTGACGCAGCAGCTGCACGATAATGCGCCGGGTAAAATCGTCATCCTCCAGAACCAGTACTTCGAGTTTGTCCCACTTCACCATTTGCCCGCGCTCACAATTGCGAAACGTAGTTTTGCACCGCCGCGAGTGCGGGTTCAAGATCAACGGCATTGCTTCGGGCGGCGTCCCAATCAGACAACGCTATGGCGGCTTCGACGCGCGCGGCGATATCGCCCAAGGCCATGGCGCCTGCGGTATGCGCTGATCCTTTCAGGCGATGCGCCTGGGCGCGGGCCTGGGCGGCATCATCAATGGCCAGCGCGCGGAGCAATTTTACCAGGGTATCCTGGGCGGAAACCATGAACTCGGTTAGCAACTCCCGCAATATGGTGCGGTCCTCGCCAAACAGGGCGATCAGTCCCTGCAAATCCACGGGCGCATCGGCTTCCTGCCCGGTGGTGCCAATGGTTTCGGCATCAAACGTAGGGGCAAAATCCGGCCGGTGGCGCAGGATGGCCTCACGCAGGCTATCCAGCAATACTGGTTTGGCCAGCAGGCCATCCATGCCGGCGGCAAGGCATTTTTCCTCCTCGCCCTGCATGGCGGAAGCGGTCACGGCCAGGATCGGCATGTGCTTGCCGCTTGTCGCCTCGGCGGTGCGGATGGTCTGACTCAGCGTATAGCCATCCATCTCCGGCATATGGCAATCGGTCAGCAACAGCGCGTAGGGCGTGTCCTGCCAGAGCCGCAGGGCAGTGGCGGCATCGGCGGCGGTGTCGGCAGTATAGCCAAGCAACGCGAGCTGGCGCTGCAGCACCAGGCGGTTGGTCGGGTGATCGTCCACCACCAGGAACAACTCGCCGCGCTCCAGCGCCGTGGTGCGGTCTGGCGCTTGGCGGGCCAGCGAGCGCGCCTTTTGTGCCGCCCGGCGCAATTCGGAGATCTGCGCCGGTGTCATCTCCGCCAGTAGGTCAGCACGCGATTGTCGCCCGGTGGCCACAGCCACGGCTTCGGCCAACGTGGCACGGCGCAGCGGATAGGGGGCGAAAACCAGCCCGGCACGGTCCACCAGACTGCTCGGCGCCCGCATGGGATGGTTCGGCGAGGCAAACACCACAGGCTGGATCAGTGGCCGCGCGAGCAATTTTTCCGGATCGTGGCAGACCAGCAGCATCGCATCGGCAGCCGTGTGGTGCGGAGTGTCGGAGATCACAGGCTGGGCGCCGCAGGCAGCCAGATAGGCATCAAGCATCGGCAGATGTGCAGGCTCGTCGCTCCACAGCGCCACGCGCAGGCCATTGAGGTCGGCCAGCGGGCGCGGCTCTGGTTCGGCTGCGGCGCGCGGCAAGGTGAGATTAAGATAAAAGCTCGAGCCTTGGCCCGGCGCGCTCTGCACATCGATGCGGCTGCCCATCAGTTCGGCCAGACGGCGGCAGATGGAAAGGCCCAAGCCGGTGCCGCCAAAGCGCCGCGTGATGGATTCTTCGGCTTGCGTGAAGGGTGCGAAGAGCCGGGCGACGGCCGTTGCCGACATGCCGATGCCGGTATCGGTCACGGCAAGGCGCAGGCGGCTGTTGGTAGCATCGTCGCCCAGATGCTGCACACGAATGGTGACATGGCCGCGCTCGGTGAACTTGATCGCATTGCCGGCCAGGTTCATCAGGATCTGCCGCAGCCTTAGCGGGTCGCCCAGCAGGGCGGCGGGCAAGGTGGGATCGACATGGCAGATCAGCGCGAGGCCACGGCGCCGCGCCAGCGGATGCAGGGTATCGGCCACGCTCTCGGCGATGCGGCCGGCATCCAGCGGCACGGCTTCAAGGTCCATGCGGCCGGCTTCAATCTTGGAGAAATCCAGGATGTCATTGATGATGCCGAGCAGGGCATCGGCGGATTCGCGCACCACGGCCACGATTTCCGCCTGATCAGCCTGCAGCGGCGTGAGTTGCAGCAATTCCAGCATGCCCTGCACACCATTCATCGGCGTGCGGATTTCGTGGCTCATGGTGGCCAGGAACAGCGATTTGGCTTCGTTGGCGGTTTCGGCCGCTGCCTTGGCCGCGTTCAGGTCGTGGGTGCGCTCAGCCACCTGGGCTTCCAGGGTGTGGTTGAAACGCGTGAGGTCTTCATAGAGCTGTGCGTTGTCGATGCCGATGGCGATCTTGGCGGCAAATAACTCCAGCAGGCTGCGTTGGTCGCTGTTCACAGGCAATGCCAGGCGCAGCAACAGCGCCGCATGGGATTTGCTGCGTGGCCGTAGCGGCAGGATGGCGTAGTCATCTTCGTATTGCGGCTGCTGCATCGTGCCTGCTTGATGCAGAGCGCGGCGCCAGGCTGACGGCAAGGCGGTATCGACATCGGCGTCGCGTGCCATGCCGGCTTCGCCCGCCAGCGCCATCACCTTCATGCCTGCCGGGCTAGTGGCGCCAGATTCGGCATGCAGGCAGATCATGCAGGCTTCGGCACCGGGCAATAGGGCCAGCGCCTGGGCTGCAGCTAAGTCAAGGAAGCCGGCCACCTGATGCTGGCCATCCAATTCGGCGCCCGCCTGCAGGATACGCTCGATGCCGCGGCGGTTATTCTCCAGGCTGGTGATGTCTTCATAGGCGCGCAGCGAGGCGATCACGCTGGTGAATAGTTTCTGCGCCGTCAGTTCGGTCTTCGCCTTATAGTCGTTGATATCGTAATTGAGGATCACCTCGCGTTCCGGTGCCTGGCCGGGCTGGCCTGTGCGCAGCACAATGCGGATCACGCGATTGCCCAGCTGCTCGCGGATCACCCGCACCAGTTTCAGGCCGGCATCGTCGCTTTCCATTACCACGTCCAGCAACACCAGGGCCACGCCGGGTTCACTGCGCAGCATCTGCTCGGCTTCCTGAGCGGAATAGGCGGAGAGGAAATGCAGGCCACGGTCGCGGTAGCGCACATCGCGCAGCACGCGCCTGGTCATCGCGTGTATTTCGCGATCATCATCAACCACCAGGATGGGCCAGGGCGCGTGGCTGGGCGGCGCATCCGGGGGTGCGTCGGGCGGCTCGTCGGCGAAGAGAATATCGTCCGTCATGGCACCCGTTTTGCGGCCAGTTTTCCCCGTTGGTGCGGATTCTGGCAGTCTGCAACCGGGCTTGGCAAGGGCGAAGCCAATGCTTGACTCCAGCGGGGGGCCGTCTATCACTGGCGCCTGTTTTTCACGCTTTAAGGAGTCCACTGCGATGACACGCGCCTATTTGTTCCCCGGCCAGGGCAGCCAGGCCGTCGGCATGGGCAAGGAGCTGGCGGCGGCCTTTGCCCCGGCCCGGCTCGTGTTCCAGGAGGTTGATGACGCCCTCTCGCAGAAGTTGAGCGCCGTCATGTTTGAAGACCCGAATAACGAGCTGATTCTGACCGAGAATGCCCAGCCGGCCCTGATGGCTGTCAGCTTGGCCTGCGTGCGGGTGCTGGAGCAGGAATTCGGCCTCGATCTGGCCGCCAAGGGCGCCTATGCCGCTGGCCATTCCTTAGGCGAGTATTCCGCTCTCTGTGCCATGGGGTCGCTGACCCTGGGTGACACCGCCCGGTTGCTTAAGCTGCGCGGCCAGGCCATGCAGAAGGCTGTGCCGGTGGGCGAGGGCGCCATGGCGGCCTTGCTCGGCCTGGACCTGGACGTGGCCCAGGCCGTGGTTGACGAGGCCGCCCAGGGCGAAGTGCTCGGCTGTGCCAACGACAATGGCCCCGGCCAGGTGGTGATTTCCGGCAGGAAGACCGCCGTGGAGCGGGCGCTGGACGTGGCCAAGGCCAAGGGCGGCAAGCGCGCCATCCTGCTACCGGTGAGCGCGCCGTTCCATTGCGCCCTGATGCAGCCGGCGGCCGATGCCATGCAGGCGGCCTTGGCCGAGGTGAACCTGCTGGCGCCGAAGCTGCCGGTGGTGTCGAATGTCACCGCCAAGGCCGAATCCAATCCGGCCGATATCAAGAAGCTGCTGGTGGCCCAGGTCACCGGCTTGGTGCGCTGGCGCGAATTGACATTGTGGCTGAAGGGCCAGGACGTGAGCCATGCGGTTGAGATCGGCTCCGGCAAGGTGCTGGCGGGCCTGGTGAAGCGCATCGAGAAGAGCATCGAGGCCAGCAGCCTCAATACCCCGGCTGAATTGGAGGCCTGGGCCAAGTCGGCTTAATGCCGCACGGTCTCAAGGGAAGGAAACCAACCATGTTCGATCTGACCGGCAAGACTGCGCTTGTCACTGGCGCCACTGGCGGCATTGGCGGCGCTATCGCCGCGGCCCTGCATGCCCAGGGCGCCATTGTTGGCCTTTCCGGCACCCGCGAGGCGGTGCTGCAGGAAGCCGCCGCCAAGCTGGGCTCGCGCGCCTATGTGCTGCCCTGCAATCTTGCCGATGCGGCGGCTGTGGATGCCCTGGTCGGCCAGGCTGAGGCCGCCATGGGCCAGGTGGATATCCTGGTGAATAATGCCGGCATCACCCGCGATGGTCTGGCCATGCGCATGAAGGATGATGATTGGCAGATGGTGCTGGATGTGAATCTCACCGCCACCTTCCGCCTCAGCCGCGCCGCGCTGAAGGGCATGATGAAGCGCCGTTGGGGCCGCATCATCTCCATCACCTCGGTGGTGGGCACCACGGGCAATCCGGGCCAGATCAACTATGCCGCCGCCAAGGCCGGCTTGGTCGGCCTGTCCAAGTCGCTGGCCCAGGAAGTGGCATCGCGCAACATCACCGTTAACTGCGTTGCCCCCGGTTTCATCGAAACCGCCATGACCGATGCCCTGAACGAGCAACAGAAAGCCACCATCCTGACCAAGGTGCCGGCCGGCCGGCTGGGCCAGAGCCCGGAAATCGCCGCCGCAGTGGTCTATCTGGCTGCCCCTGAAGCGGCTTATGTGACCGGCCAGACCTTGCAGGTGAACGGCGGGATGGCCATGATTTGACCCGGAATGGCCGGGGAAAGCCCCCCGGCAACCCGGGATTAAGGAAGCTTGGAACCCCGGGCGTTCTATGCTAAGGGAGGCCCCCAACTGCCGGCCGATCCCCCAGCGGGCAGGGTCTAGGCAGCAACGAACCACAAGGATTTAGGACAATGAGCGACATTGGTGAGCGCGTTAAGAAGATCGTCGTCGAGCATCTTGGTGTTGAGGCCGAGAAGGTCACGGAGAACGCGAGCTTCATCGACGATCTGGGCGCGGACAGCCTCGACACGGTCGAGCTGGTGATGGCGTTCGAAGAGGAATTCGGCGTCGAGATTCCGGACGATGCGGCCGAGAAGATCCTGACCGTCAAGGACGCGATCGACTTCATCACCGAGAAGTCGCCCTCCTGATAAACATGACGATTGGCGTTTTGCCGATCATCCGAGCCGGCGCGGTTCATCCGCGCCGGTTTCCCATTTCCCGAGAAATTTTGTTGAAAGAGGCTCCGCCATGCGTCGTGTCGTCGTAACCGGCCTAGGCTTGGTCACGCCACTGGCCTGCGGCGTGGAAGCCACCTGGACCCGCCTGATCAATGGCGAATCGGGTCTTGGTCCCATCACCCGTTTCCCCATCGGCGAGATGCCGGCCCGTATTGCTGGCCAGGTGCCGCTGAAGGCGGATTTCCCCGACCGCGCCGATGCCTTCGATCCTGACCAGTGGATGGAAGCCAAGGAGCGCAAGCGGGTTGATGATTTCATCGTTTATGGCCTTGCTGCCGCCAAGCAGGCAGTGGTCGATTCCGGATGGGTGCCGGCCGATGAAGAGCAGCGCTGCCGCACCGGCGTGCTGATCGGCTCCGGTATCGGCGGCCTGAACGGCATCGAGGAAGCCGCGATCACCCTGAAAGAAAAGGGCCATCGCCGCATCAGCCCGTTCTTCGTGCCCGGCCGCCTGATCAATCTGGTTTCCGGCCATGTCTCCATCGAATACGGCTTCAAGGGTCCGAATCACGCCGTCGTCACCGCCTGCTCCACCGGTGCCCATGCCATTGGCGATGCTGCCCGGTTGATCATGCTGGATGATGCCGATGTGATGGTAGCGGGTGGTGCTGAAGCCACCATCGGCCCGCTCGGCGTGGCTGGTTTTGCCGCCGCGCGGGCTCTCTCCACCGGCTTCAACGACAACCCCACCGCCGGCTCGCGCCCCTGGGACAAGGGCCGCGATGGCTTTGTGATGGGCGAAGGTGCTGGCGTGGTGGTGCTCGAGGAACTGGAGCATGCCAAGGCGCGTGGCGCCAAGATTTACGCCGAAGTGGTGGGCTACGGCCTGTCGGGCGATGCCTATCACATCACCGCGCCGCATGAGAGCGGCGACGGTGCCTTCCGCTGCATGACCATGGCGCTGAAGCGCGCCGGCATGGCGCCGGGCGAGATCGACTATATCAATGCCCATGGCACTTCCACGCCGCTGGGTGATGAGATTGAGCTGAAGGCCGTGAAGCGCCTGTTCGGCAATGCGGTGGCCACGCTATCCATGTCGTCCACCAAGTCGGCCATTGGCCATTTGCTCGGTGCTGCCGGCGCGGTGGAAGCGATCTTCTCCACGCTGGCGATCAAGCACGGCATCGTGCCACCTACACTGAACCTGGACGATCCCTGCGACGGCGCCGAGGGCATGGATTTGGTGCCGAAGAAAGCCAAGAAGCGGGATGTACGGGCCGCGCTCTCCAATTCCTTCGGCTTTGGCGGCACCAACGCCTCGCTGGTGCTTAAGCGCTACGATTCCTGATGCGCGTGCTGGCGCGCCTGCTGCTGGCCCTGGTGCTGGTTGTTGGCGCCGCCGCTTTCTGGTTCCAATCCTGGATCGATCAGCCCGGGCCGCTTGAGAAGCCGGCCCTGGTGCTGCTGCCGCGTGGCAGCGGCGTGGATGGCGTCGCCGCCCGGCTTGAAGCGGCTGGCGCGGTTTCAAGCCGCCACTTGCTCAGATTAGCCGCAGCCTGGACCGGCAAGGCGCCGTTCCTGAAAGCCGGCGAATATGCCATCGAACCTGGCGATACGCCGCGCGTATTGCTGGAGCGCATTGCTGCCGGCAAGGTGCATTTCCGCAAGCTGACCATCCCGGAAGGCTGGACCAGCGCCGAGATTGTGCGGGTCTTGACCCAGGCTGAGGCCATGAGCGGTGAAGCATCCACGCCGCCACCAGAAGGCAGCCTACTGCCGGAGACCTATCTCTATACCCATGGTGATGGCCGCGCCGAGCTGCTCCAGCGCATGGCGCGTGGCCGCGACGAGGTGCTGGCACGACTCTGGGCTCAGCGTGCCAAGGACCTGCCACTGCAGACGCCGGAGCAGGCCGTGATCCTAGCTTCCATCGTTGAAGCGGAAACGCCGGTGGCCGATGAGCGCCCTCAGGTAGCTGGCGTGTTCATCAACCGGCTGCGGCGCGGCATGAAGCTGCAATCCGATCCCACCGTGGCCTATGGCATTACGCGCGGCCTTGCCGAACTCGACCGCCCCTTGAGCCGCGCCGATCTGGTACAGCCTACGGCTTGGAACACCTACACCATCGATGGCCTGCCGCTGACACCGATCAACCATCCTGGCCGCGCCAGCTTGGTCGCGGTGCTCAATCCAGCGACCACCAAAGCGTTATATTTCGTTGCCGATGGCAAGGGCGGCCATGTCTTCGCCGAGACCTATGAGCAGCATCTGCGCAACGTCGCCGCCTACCGCGCCAGCCAAGGGCGGTGATCCCTCCGATGCTTGATGCAGTATTGTCACAATAGCTTCATTTGCGTCTTGGTATAAATTTTCATATTTCTAGAAATATGAAATCAAATACCGCTGTCACTTCGCTGGCCGCCCTGGCCCAGGCTGACCGTCTGAAACTCTACCGCCACCTAGTGAAAGCCGGGCCGCAGGGCCTGCCGGCCGGTCAGTTGGCGCGGGCCTGCAAGGTGGCGGCACCGATGCTAACTTTCCATCTGGCCAAGCTGGTGACGGCCGGCCTGGTATGGAGCCGTAAGGATGGTCGCAACGTGATCTATGGCCCGGATATCGCGGTGATGAACCGATTGCTGAGTTTTCTTACCGATGAATGCTGCGGCGGCCAGCCGGAGCTGTGCAGCCCACGAGGAGAGACGTGACAATGAAGAATGTGCTGTTCCTTTGCACCGCAAATTCGGCACGCAGTATCCTTGCGGAAAGCCTGATGAACCATTGGGGCGGCAACCGCTTCCGGGGTTTCAGCGCCGGAAGTTTCCCCAAGTCTGAGCCGCATCCCCTGGCGCTGGAACTGCTCGCCTCACTGCGCATGCCCATGGAAGGTTTGCGCAGCAAAAGCTGGGATGAGTTCGCCGCTGCCGGTGCGCCGAAGATGGACTTCATCTTCACGGTTTGCGACAACGCGGCGGGCGAGGTCTGCCCGATCTGGCCCGGCCATCCGATGACCGCGCATTGGGGTGTGCCCGACCCGGCCGGCGTGGAAGGCGATGAGATCACCCGCCGCAACGCTTTCCGTGAGGCATTCCGTTCGCTGGAGAACCGCATCAAGATTTTCACCAGCCTGCGTTTCGATGATCTGGATCGTTCAGGCCTGGCGGCGGAAACCAAGCGCATCGGCACGCTATGACATTGTCTCGCCGTTTGGCGGCAGAAGCGCTCGGCACCGGCCTGCTGCTCTGTGCTGTTGTGGGCTCAGGCATCATGGCGGCGCGGCTCAGCGGCGGCAATGACGGCTTGGCTTTGCTGGCCAATACCCTGGCGACCCAGGGTGCGCTGGTGGCGCTGATTCTCGGCTTCGCGCCGATAAGCGGCGCGCAGTTCAATCCTGCTGTCAGTCTCTTTTTGGCGCTACGCGGTGATTTACCATGGAGGGAGCTGCCGCTCTACATACTGGCGCAGATTGGCGGCGGCATTCTTGGCGTCTGGCTGGCGCATGGCATGTTTGGCGAAGTTATCCTGCAAGTCGGCACGAAGCCACGCGCCTCAGGCGGTGAGTTCCTGAGCGAAATTGTCGCCAGTTTTGGCCTTATCCTCACCATCGGACTGCTGGCGCGCCATCGCGCCGAAGCGATTCCTTATGCGGTAGCCGGCTATATCGGTGCCGCCTATTGGTTCACGGCTTCCACATCCTTCGCCAATCCAGCGGCTGCCATTGCCCGCTCCCTTACGGCCAGCTTTGCGAGCATCCGGCCTGAGGAGGTGCCGGGATTTATCCTGGGCGAAGTCATTGGGGCATTGCTCGCAGCGATTTGCCTGAGCTGGTTGCTGCGCCGGCCGTCGGCAATGAAGGCAAGCTAACAAGGCGGTTTATGACCTATATGAGGGTATTTTTCTCTATTTAATAATCTATTAGGTGCATTGATCGAGGTGTGGCAAGCTGCCGCTTAGGGCCGACAAAGCCGGGGCAGAACAGATATGAAAAACCACCCTCACCGATTGCTGGCACTCTCTGGCCTGCTGTTGCTGCTCGCCGGCTGCGCCAATCAACCCTGGTTCCAAGACAAGGATAAGGCTCGCGTTCGCTTGGGCAGCGAGGTAGTTCTGGAGCCGGCGGTCAATCTGATTGCGCCGGTTCTGCCTTACCTTCTGCTGGCAGACCTAGCCTATGTTGATCAAAAAAAAATGCCGACGAAGGAGCAGGTTGAGCCGGATTATGATGACTTCTTCAAGGCCTACGGGAATGACGCCCGGGTAGTTGCCAAAGCCTGGATGGCAAAGTGGCAATATGTTGCCGGGTATGAGGTAGCGAATCCTGTCACAGATCACCAGGCATTTTGGCTAACCAGGAATGATCCGCTCCCCGGCCTCGGCTTGCATATCTGGCGGCGCCGAGGCGATACATGCAGCGAAGCGGTGATCGCCTTTCGCGGTACCGATGGGGCGAGCTTGCCAGACTGGATGAGCAATCTGCGCTGGTTCCTGCGCCTCTTCAATTTTTATGATCAATATGACCAGGTGGCGGATGGCATGCAGGTGCTGTTCAATACCCATCGGGAATTGCGTGACTGCGCCAATGTCACCACGGTTGGCCATTCGCTGGGCGGTGGCTTGGCGCAGAAGGCGGCCTATGTTCACGGCAAAGTTCGGCGGGTTTTTGCCTTCGATCCAAGCTTCGTGACAGGCTATTACGATATCGAGCGCGGGCAACGTGAGGCGAATCAAACCGGATTGAAGATTGAGCGCATCTATGAGCATGGAGAGGTATTGGCCTATTTGCGTCTGCCGCTGCGCTTTGTCTATCCGCCATCCACAGTCAATCCGCAAATCCGCGAAATGCGCTTCAACTTGACCAAGGGTAATATTATCACTCAGCATAAGCTCAATGGCTTGGCTGTTGAAATGCTGTTGCTGAGCAAGGAGAAGGGCGTGCTGCCGCCAGATGGGCCGTTGCAGGATTACCCATCACCACGCCGGCCATGACAAAAGTTCAATCCTTGGCCGGGGCGCGGCGCAATAGCCATTCGGTGAGCGGATAGGGCAGGGATTCCAGCACCCGCATCAGCGCCAGCATCGGCCAGGGGAAAGCGATGCGAGCGCGGTTGCGCGCTAGGCCGTCGGCGATCAAGCGCGCGGCGCGGTCGGCATCCATCAGCAAGGGCATGGGGAAGCGGTTTTTCGCCGTCATGCGGCTGACCACGAAACCGGGACACACCGCCGAAACCCGCACGCCATGGCTGGCGAGCTGGCCACGCAGGCTTTCGGCATAGACCCGGGCGAAGGCCTTGGAGGCTGAATAGATCGCCGCGCCGGGCAGGCTGACGAAACTCGCCAGCGAGGACACCACGGCAATCTGGCCATGGCCCTGGCGCACCATTAGCCTGGCTGCCGGATTGAGCGTATTGAACACGCCGTCGATATTCACCGCGGCAATACCGCGCACATGACTGTCGAAATCATCCCAGGTCTTGAAATTGCCGGAGACGCCGGCATTGGCCACCACCAGGTCCAGCGGCATATGGCTCTCGATCAACTGCGCCATGGCGGCGGCATCGGTCACCGCCACGGCGTGGCCTCTGGCTTCGGCCCCCTTGGCACGACAGGCGGCAACCACTTGGGCCAGGCGGTCGGTGTCGCGGCCAGTCAGAGTCAGAGTCACGCCCGGCATGGCGTAATGCAGCGCCAGGGCCTCGCCGATGCCGCTGGAGGCGCCGGTGATCAGGATGCTGCGTGGTGCCGATTCGGCCATGGCTTAGCCTCGATTCCCTGCGATATACTGCAGCCTGCACATTATCAGGGAGACACGCGCGTGTCGCTGCAGAGCATGACCGGCTTCGCCCGGGCCGATGGCCGAATCCAGGCGGGAGCCGGGCGGTCCTGGATCTGGGAATTGAAATCGGTCAATGGCCGTGGCTTGGAACTGCGTTTCCGTCTGCCGTCGGGCTTTGAGGGCGTGGAAGCCGAGATCCGCACCCTGGCGCAGCAGAAACTCGGACGCGGCAATATCACGCTCAACCTGAATTTCCTCGACGATGCGGATACCGCACCACGCTACAAGCTGAACGAGCCGCTGCTGGAACAATTGCTGGCCCTGGCCGCCAAGTTGGAAGCGCGTGGCATTGGTGCGCCGCGACTGGATGGCTTGCTGGCGGTGCGTGGTGTGGTGGAGCCTGCTGCCACTGCCGCCGACCCGGATGCTCAGAGCGGCCTGGAAGCAGCCTTGAAGGCCAGTTTCGCTGAAGCGCTGGATCGGCTGGTGGCGAGCCGTGCCGCTGAGGGCGCTAAGCTGATGGAGCTTTTGCGCAGCCTGCTGGCCGAGATCGAATCCCTGGTGGCCCAGGCGGGGGAAACCGAAGCTGCGCGGCCCGAGGGCCTGCGTCGGCGGTTGCAGCAGCAATTGGAAGACCTGCTCGGCCTCAACCCGCCAGTGGCGCCCGAGCGACTGGCGCAGGAACTGGCGATGCAGATCACGCGGCTGGATGTGCGCGAGGAATTGGATCGCCTGCGCACCCACATCGCGGCGGCGCGCGGGCTGCTGGGCGGCGATGCGCGCGCCCAGGACGCGAAGGGCGTGGGCCGCAAGCTGGATTTCCTGGCGCAGGAATTCAACCGCGAAGCCAATACGCTTTGCTCCAAGGCCTTCGATCCGGCCTTGACCCGCATCGGCCTGGATTTGAAACTGGTAGTCGACCGTTTGCGCGAGCAGGCCCAGAATGTCGAATAAGGCAGCCAAGACTACCATCACCAGGATGCCCCGCCGGGGCCTGATGTTTGTGCTGTCCTCGCCTTCCGGCGCGGGCAAAACCACTATCTCCAGGAATATCATGGAGCGGGATGCCAATGTGCATCTCTCTGTCTCGGTGACCACGCGCCCGCCGCGTCGTGGCGAGGTGGATGGAGAGCATTACCATTTCATCAGCAACGAAGATTTCGGCCTGATGGTGAACCGGGGCGAACTGCTCGAGCATGCCAAGGTGTTCGATTATTATTACGGCACACCGAAGGAGCAGGTGGAGCGGCATCTTGCGGCGGGCGAGGATGTACTATTCGATATCGACTGGCAGGGCACGCAGCAGCTGCGCCAGAATACCCGGGATGACTTGGCGAGTGTTTTCATCCTGCCACCCTCCACCCGCGACCTGGAGCGCCGCCTGCATACCAGGGCGCAGGATTCGGCGGAAACCATCGCCAAGCGCATGGCCAAGGCCAGCGATGAGATCAGCCATTGGGCGGAATACGATTACGTTGTGATCAACGATGACGTGGAGCGATGCATCACTGACGTGCATGGCATTCTGCAGGCCGAGCGCCTGAAGCGCCATCGCGGCATCGGCCTGGTGGATTTCGTTAAACAACTGCGCGAAGGCCACTAAGCGCTAAAGCGTCCGCGCGATCTGGCAGAATTCTTCTATGCTCAAGGTTTCCGCGCGCCGTGTCGGCTCGATGCCGAGGGCTAGCAGCCGGCTTTCCGCATCTGGCCACAGGCTTCTCAGCGAGGCGCGCAGCATCTTGCGCCGTTGGCCAAAAGCGGCAGCAGTAACCCGCTCGAGCTTAGCCGTCTCGGCTTCCGCCAATGGTTTGGCGCGAGGCCTCAGTTCCACCAGGGTGGACGTAACCTTCGGCGGCGGCACGAAAGCCTTAGGCCCAATGTCGAACAGCATGCGCACTTCGGCGCGCCACTGCATGATCACCGACAGTCGGCCATAGGCTTCCGTATCCGGTTTGGCGGCCAGCCGCTCGGCCACTTCCTTCTGCACCAGCACGGTGAGGCATTGTGGCGGCAGCGGCGCCAGCAGCCAGCGCAGCAAGAGCGGGGTGGCGATGTTGTAGGGCAGGTTGGCAACGATTTGATAGGGCGCAGCACTCAGCGCGGCCAGATCGGTCTCCAGGGCGTCGCCGGGTTGAAGTTGCAAACGGCCGGCGGCCGCCACTTCGAGCGGCGCCAGCGCTGCCAGGCAGCGCTCGTCGCGTTCCACGGCGATCAGGCGCGGCGCATCCTCCAGCAGCAGCGCGCGGGTTAGGCCGCCTGGCCCAGGGCCGATTTCAACAATAGTGTCGGCTGCCCAAGGCTTGGCGGCGCGGGCGATCTTGCGCGTGAGGTTGAGGTCGAGCAGGAAATTCTGGCCCAGGGATTTCTTCGCCGCCAGTTCATGCTCCGCAATCACCTCACGTAATGGCGGCAATGCCTCGATGGCCGTGTTATCCATGTAGGCGATGCCGCGCCATCTGGCCGGCCAGCTGCAAGGCAGCGATCAGGCTGTCAGGCTTGGCGATACCGCGGCCCGCGATATCGAAGGCGGTGCCATGGTCCGGCGAAGTGCGGATAATCGGCAGGCCGAGCGTGACATTGACGCCGCGATCAAAATCCAGGGTCTTCAGCGGGATCAGGCCCTGATCGTGATACATACAGATCGCCGCGTCATAGCTGGCGCGTGCCTCCGCGTGGAACATGGTGTCGGGCGGCAGCGGCCCAAAGGCATCAATCCCTTCCGCGCGCAATTGCGCCACGGCTGGCGCCACAATCGCGGCATCCTCGCTGCCCATGCTGCCAGATTCACCGGCATGGGGGTTGAGGCCGGCAATGCCTAAGCGCGGCTTGGCGATACCGAAATCGCGCTTAAGTGCTGCATCGGCGATGCGCGCGATGCGCGCGATACCGTCACTGCTCAAAGTCTCAATTGCCTGGCGCAGGGCCACATGGATGGAGACCAGCACCACGCGGAGCTGCGGCGAGGCCAGCATCATGGCGGGCTCGGCATTGCCGCACAGCGCGGCCACAAATTCGGTATGGCCGGGATATTTGAAACCGGCGCCATAGAGGGCGGCCTTGTGGATCGGGTTTGTCACCATGCCGCCCACCACACCGGCACGGGCGAAAGCCACGGCCTGCTCAATGGCGGCGATCACCGCTGGTGCATTAGCGGCATCGGGTTTGCCGGGCTGCGGTGGCGCTTGCAGTTTCACGGGCAACACCGGCAAGGCATCGCCGAAGTGTTGCGTGGCGTCCTTAGGATGCTCGATAATGGCCAACGGTACAGCCCAGCCAAGCTTTGCGGCCAATTGCTGCAGCCTTGCTGGATCGTCCAGCACGAAGAAGGCGGGTAGAGCAGCCTCGTGCCGCTTCTGCCAGGATTGCAGCGAGATTTCGCCGCCGATACCGGCGGGCTCGCCCATGGTGAGGACAAGCGGAAGCGCCGTCGAATTCGCCTCAGCGGAATTCAATGGTGGCGTCACGGCGCAAATCCTGCAGATAGCGCTGGCCCATAAGCGCAATACGCTGCTGTGTCAGGGAATTGCGCACCTGATTGCGGTCGATGCCACTCTTGGGTTCGTCGCGCCCGCAAACGGTGAAGATATGCACGGCGCGTGGTGTGGCAACGGGCTGCGAGGTTTGATCAACCTGCAGATCCTTGACGGCATTACGGAAATTTTCGGGCAAGTCGACCAGTCGCACGGTACCGAGGCTGCCGGAGCCTTGTGCCTTGAGTTCTTTGGCCAGCGTCTCAACATCGTCGCATTTGCCGATGGTCTCGCGCACAGTGCGAGCCAGGGCGAGTGTGTTCTCAAGATCGGATGCCTGGGCATTGGCCGCCAGGCCCAGCATGATCTGGCTCAGCGTCACCTTGATATCCTGTGCCGAGGTCTCGGCAATGCGGCGTCGGTCGCGCAGGCCTAGGATGTAATAACCGCCAACCGAGCGGATTGGCTCGCTAAAACTGTTGCGCTCCATGCCGGCGAGCGCCGTTTCGAGTTCATCTGGCAGGGTGCCGCGCTGCACCCAGCCGATATCACCGCCATTGGCGGCGGTGGCGCCACGGCTGAATTGCAAGGCCATGGCGGCGAAGCTGGATTTATTGCGCAATTGCTCCAGCACCTGGTTGGCGGTTTCCTTCGCGGCGGCTTCCTGATCGGGGCTGTCCACGGGGATCACGATTTCGGAAACGAGCTCTTCCGTTTGGCCGGCGCGGGCCTGCAACCGCGCCACGGCTTCATCAATTTCCGTATCTGTTACGTTGCCGCTGGAAAAGAAGCGCGCGCGTACCAGACGATTCCAGGTGAGGTTGGCGCGGATATTCTCCACGAAAGCCTTGGGGTCCAGGCCCATGCGCTGCACGGCCTGATCGAAGCGGCCGGGGGGGATGTTCATCTGCCGTTCGACCGATTCAATGGTCCGGTCAATCTCTTCCTGCGCAGCATAAAGATTGCGCTTTTTGGCTTCCTGCATGTAGAGGCGTTCGTCAATCAGCACACGCAGAGCTTGATCGCGCAATTGGCGGCGTACTTCGGGGGTATCGGGTATGCCTGTGGTGAGCAGGGTCATGCGCATCCGCTCCACCACATCCCGGACCGAGACTACCTCGTCGTTGACAACGGCAACGATGCGCAGGCTGCCATCCTGCGAACGAGCGTCGCGCAGGATGGGTGGAGCGAGCAGCAGGGCTGCGGCGAAAGTGAGGCAAGCGGTTAGATGGCGCATCAATGATCTCGACTCAATTGAAGTTCGCGAGCCGGAAGCGCAGCCCTATCGTGGTGGCAGGCTGGATATCGCGGTTCACCGTGAAGGTTCGCTCGGCGAAAAGCATAATGTCGAAGCATTCATCCGTGTAGCGCAGACCGAGGAAGTTTAGCAGGGACCCGCCACGCTCACCAAGGTCTCGGATATGGCGTGTTTCCAGGCCCCAATATTGCCCCAATTTGGCTTTCAGACCGCCACTGACCGCTTCGCGTTCGCCGATATCAGAGGAAAACGAGTTATTAGCCAAATCAGCATAGGTCAGCATCAGGCGGAGGGCCGGGGGACCGGCCGAGAGGCTGATTTCCTGACGTTGCACCTCCGACCGGCTGTTGGAGGATAGCCGCAGCCGGTTGGTGAAAGAAAGATACTCGTTAGGGGCTAGCGTGATGCGGGCAACATAGTCTGAAAGCTGATCACTTACGCCAGAGCCCGGCCCGAAGGTATCGTCGCTGCGAGCGCGCAGAGATTGCGCCACCAAAACCTCACTATAACCGCCGCGGCTGCCATAGACCGCGCTGCGCAGGCCATAATTCAGCTTTGGCCCGCCATCAATCCGGTCGGTGCCAGGAAAACGATTATAGCTGAACAGGTTGGTTTCGTCGAATTCAAAGCTCAGCGAATCCTCGTTGGGAATACCGCGCCGGTTGCCCCCATACGGAGCAAGCATCACGCCGACAATGGGTTCGACCAACTGACGAATGCTGCCTTCGTCGCGTACCATCGGGTAGCGCCAGTCGAGTGCAACGATAGGAATAGCGCGGCCTGCGAAAGTAGTTTCTTGTTCGCCGAACTGCGAGGACGGCCTGTCCTGCAACTCGTTAACCCAATAGCCGTCGGTCTTGAGTAGGGCGGTAGCGGTATAGACCTCGCCAGAGGGCGCGAAGTAGGGCTGTGACCAGGAAACTGTGGTGGACAGGCGGCGGCTGTCTGTGCCGCCGGGGCGATACAGCGCCGCCATGTTCGCATCCACGGCCCAGCGGCCGCCATAGGAGCCCGGCTCGCCGATCATTGAGTAGTCTAGGAGTGGCACTACGATGGGACTCAAGCCTGGCACATCGTTGGCCCGCAGGCCCTGAAAGCTGTAGGCGTTGGCTGCGACAAAATGCCGGTTATTTACGCCCTCGGCAAATAGTCGGCTGGTCAACGTATTGGTGCCGCGATCCGGAATCTGGTAGCGCGACAGGTAGGTGTCGTCAGAACTGCGGAAGAAATTGAAACCATAGGTCATGTCTTGGGAATTGCGGAAGGCGCCATCGGCACGCAAATGTCCGCGCGTAAATTCTTCGTCTGTGCGGTTGCCGCTGAAATCGCGCACATGGCTGCGAGTCACGCTGCCATCAACGCGCAGTTCGCCCTTATTCGTGCGTTGGCGGTATTCGCCCATCATGAATGGGCCTTCCTTGCGTGACATCTGTGGCGTCAGGGTCAAGTCGGCGCTGTCATCCACCACATAATAGTAGGGCGTACGCACTAGGCCGCCGAAATAGTTGTTGGTGCTAATGCTGGGCGCCAGGAAGCCGCTTTTGCGGCGCACCGTTGGATCAGGATGGCTGAAATAGGGCGTGTAGAGCACCGGCACGCCAAAGAATTCCAGCGTCGCGTCACGGTAGCTGATCACTTGATCTTCTTCGTTATGCTCCACGCGCTCGCCCTTCAACTGCCAGAGCGGAGCGCGGGAAGGATCGGTGGCGCAGAGAGCGCAGGAGGTATAGACGGCCTTGTTCATCACCGTCTTGTTGCCACCGCTTCGCACAGCGCTGGCCGCCGCAGCGCGCGAGTTGTCGCTCAGCAGTAGGCTGATGTCGCGGATGAAACCGTTGCGCATGCCGTCCTGCAATTCGACATAGTCGGCAAACAGCACGGAACCATCATCTTCCATGATGCTCACATTGCCCGAGGCGATGACTTTGCCATCCCGTTCGCTGTAGCTCACCAAGTCAGCCAGTAGGGTGCGGCCATCCTGGGTCAATTCGACATTGCCCTCGGCCGTGACGATGCCAAGATTCTGGTCGTATTTGAGGCTGCTGGCGGTGACCAGCGCCGGCTCCTTGTTGGAGACGATGCTTGGCTGCGCGGCAACGGATGTTGCCAGTCCAACAGCCATTGCCAAGGCGAGTATGAAGGAACGGGCGGGCATCTGGCTCAACCGTCCTCCAAATGGAACAAAAGCGAGAGGCCTAGCATGAGGCATATCCCTGTGGGTGCCCAGGCCGCCAAAGGAATCGGCAGGGTGCCATTGAGGCCAAAAGGCTGCACCAGTTCGATGGTGAAATACAGCAGGAAGCCAACGCCAACACCCAGTCCCAGCATGATACCGACGCCGCCGCGCCGGGTCAGGCGCAGCGAGAAGCTGGCGGCAATCAGCAGCATGGCGCAGAGCAGGAAGGGCGCTGCCAGCAGGCTTTGGAAATGCAGCCGGTGGCGCAAAGCGGAAAATCCAGCATTTTCCAGCGTGGCAATGAAGGAGGGCAATTGCCAGAAAGCGATGGTGCTGGGTGAGGCGAAGCTATCCTGGATGCGGTCGAAGGTGAGGGTTGTCGGAACGTGCAGGTTGTCGTTGTAGCTGCTCGCGCGATCAGGGTAGCTGGTTGTGGCGTTGAGCAATTCCCAATGGCCATCGCGCAGATAGGCCTCGCTGGCATCCACGCGTTTCACGAAACGATCAGCGCCTTCATAGTAGAACAGGATCACATCGCGCAATTCCACGCCCTGCTGCGCCACCCGCAGCGCATGCACCACGATCTGGCCCTGGGAATCCGCCTCGCGTAGCCACAAGCCGGTGTTCGATACCGCCATCATGCTGGCGCGACCGCGCAGCACGCGTGCCTCGATGGCTTCATAGCGCGACAGCAGGGCGGCGGAGAGCGGATTATAAACGGTAACAACAAACGTGCCGATCAGCATTGCCAACACAAGCGCGGGAGCGAGGAACTGCCACACAGAAACGCCGGCGGCGCGGGTGACGGTGAGTTCCTGGCTGCGCGTCAGCCGGCTGAGTGCCAGCATGCCACCGAATAAGGCGGCGAATGGAATCAGCTTGATCGACAGATTGGGCAGCCGCAACAGCGACATGACGAAAACGGTATCAATGCCGGCCTCGGCGCGATTGGCTGAACGGCGCAGCAATTCCACGGTATCGAAGCTGTAGGCCAGCACCAGCAGCACGGCGAATACCATGGCTATGGCGGCGAGATAATGGCGGCCGAGATAGAGCGCGAGGGTCCAGGAAATCCGCATCAGTCGGCACCCGCCAAAACGCTGTTCAGGGATGCGCGGCCGGACGGGCTGCCCGGCTCGCGCAGCATGAGCAGGGCGCCAGCAAGCAGCAGCAGCGGAATAAGATACATCAGCGGGATCAGTAGCGGGCTGCGCATCGCCGCCTGGGCAATGCCGAGGCTGAGCAGCTGCGTCAGGATTGCCACGCCGGCAGTGCCGAGCAGGCGCAAGCCCTGGCCACGGCGATTGAACTGGCCGCCGATCACGCCAGCGATGGCGATCATCATCAATGCCGGCGTGTAGAACGGATTGACCAGACGCCGATGCCCTTCCACCAGCAGCTTGGTGCGGTTGGCCACATCGTCGGGATCATTCAGGTTCGGCCAGAACAACTCATGCAGGTAGCGTTCCGAAGGCTCGCGCCAGCCTTCGGTCTCCTGTTTGCTGTAGGTATTGAGGTCGAGGCTGTAATTATCGAAATACAGAATGCTCAAGGAGCGCCGGCCAGTTTCCACCTGCTGACGGTTGCCATTGCCCATCACCAGGCGCGGGCCCTGCTGGGTCAGCACCAGCATTGCCTTCTCGGCCATCATGGTGACCGGGCGCGTGGCATCGCGGCTGTCATGCACCAGGATGCCCTTCATTTCGCCCTCGGCGTCGCGCTCGCGCACATAGACCGTGAGGTTGTTGGACAATGTGTTGAACACACCCTCCATGATCACCATGCCAGCCAGAGCGGTGCGAAATTCGTATTGTGTGGTGCGCAGTGTGCGGGCGCTCAGCGGGCTCAGGAACATGCCGATGCAATACAGCGCGACCATCAGTGCGCCAGCGATGACCCAGGCCGGCTTGGTGAGGCTCAAGCGGCTGAAGCCGGAGCCGGAGAGAACGACCAGTTCGGAATCGCCAGCCATGCGGTTATAGGCGTAGAGCGTGGCGCAGAAGGCGGCGATGGGCAGGATGATGGCGGTGACGCCGGGCAACACCAGCATGGTCAGATAGAAAAACGACCCGATCGAGAGGTTGTTGTTCACAATGCGGTCTATGAAGCGCAATGACTGCGTCAGCCAGATCACCCCGGCCAGGGTGAGCGACGCAAAGAGCAGCGGCCAGGCGACCTGGCGCACGATATACTGGGTGATGCCCCGCATGGCCCGGGAGTATAGCTATTTCCGAGGCTTATGCCACCCGCTGAAGCCTTGAATGGCAGCCCCTGAGCCGGCCCTGGCCGCGTTGATCCGGGGCCGCCGCCGCCGCTATAGTGGCGCCTCGATATCGTTTGACTCCACCCCAGGACAAAACCATGAAAATCGACTTTGCCGCACTTGCCCGCCCCAAGCAGGGCGCCCTTGCCATTGTTGCCGGGGAGGGCGCGAAACTCAGCGCTTTCGGCACCGGGCTGGACAAGGCCCTGGGCGGCGCGCTGGGCCGGGCCTTGGCGGCGGCGCCGCGCTTCAAGGGCGAACGCGGCCAGTCGCTGGAAATCGTCGGCCCTGGCGCCGGGATCAGCCGCGTGCTGATCTACGGCTTGGGCAAGCCAGCCGATATCAAGCCGGAGGCTCTGGAAGCGGTGGCCGGCGAGGCAGCGAAGCGAATCGCCGCCACCGGCGAAACCTTCCTCTCCATCGCCGCCGACCTGCCGGCTGGCGCCAAGGCCGATCTGGCCGAGGTGGCGGCCCGGGCGGCCCTGGGCGCCCGGCTAGGCGCCTACCGATTCGACAAATACCGCACCACCCGCAAGGAGCATGAGAAGCCCTCGCTGAAAACCGTGGCGGTGCTGACCGATGCCGTGGCTGCGGCCAAGAAGGCGCATCAGCCGCTGGCCGCGCTCGCCGATGGCGTGACGCTGACCCGCGACCTGGTGAGCGAGCCGGCCAATATCATCTACCCGGAAACCCTGGCGGCTGAGTGCAAGCGGCTGGCCAAGCTCGGCGTGAAGGTGGAAGTGCTGGGCGAGAAGCAGATGAAGAAGCTTGGCATGGGCGCTTTGCTCGGCGTTGGCCAGGGCTCAGTGCGCGAATCGCAGCTGGTCATCATGCAGTGGAACGGCGGCAAGAAGTCGTCGAAGCCGGTGGCCTTTGTCGGCAAGGGCGTCTGCTTCGATACCGGCGGCATCTCGATCAAGCCCTCGGCTGGCATGGAAGAAATGAAGTGGGATATGGGCGGCGCTGGCGCGGTGATCGGCGCCATGGCGGCGCTGGCTGGCCGCAAGGCCAAAGCCAACGTGATCGGCGTGGTGGCTTTGGTGGAAAACATGCCCGACGGCAATGCCCAGCGCCCGGGCGATGTGGTCACCTCTATGTCGGGCCAGACCATCGAAGTGCTGAACACCGATGCCGAAGGCCGCCTCATCCTCTGCGACGCTTTGTGGTATTGCCAGCAGCGTTTCAAGCCGCAATTCATGGTCGATCTGGCAACGCTCACCGGTGCCATCATCATCGCGCTGGGCCATGAACATGCCGGCTTGTTCTCCAACGACGACAAGCTGTCGGAACAGCTCGCCAAGGCCGGCAAGGCGGAGGGCGAGCCGCTGTGGCGCCTGCCGCTGGGCGACAATTACGACAAGGCGCTGACCTCGCAGATCGCCGATATGCAGAATATCGCCGGCCCCGGCGCGGGTGCCGGCTCGATTACGGCGGCGCAGTTCCTGCAGCGCTTCGTGAACAAGCTGCCCTGGGCGCATCTGGATATCGCCGGCACCGCCTGGAGCAAGGCCGACAAGCCGACCGTGCCGCGCGGCGCCACGGCTTTCGGCGTGCGTCTGCTCAATCGCCTGGTGCAGGATAATTACGAGGAGAAGTAAGGCCGCCGCGATAAAAAATGGGATGCTCGGGTCAAGCCCGAGCATGACGCGTTTTTTATTGTCACCCTCGGGCTTGACCCGAGGGTCCCGTTAACGGGGCCATCATGTGGCGAAGAGGGAAGCGAAGCAGAGCATGGCCGAAGTGCTGTTCTACCATCTTACCCGGCGGCGCCTGGAACAGGTGCTGCCGGACCTGCTCGGGCGCTCACTACAGCGCGGCTGGCGGGCGGTGGTGAAATGCGGCACACCCGAGCGCGTCGAGGCGCTGAACGGCGAACTCTGGACCTATGACAAGGCCGCCTTCCTGCCCCATGGCAGCAAGCTCGATGGCTTTCCCGAGCGCCAGCCGATCTGGCTGACGGCGGCCGATGACCGTCCGAACCAAGCCGAGGTGCTGTTCCTGGTGGATGGCGCCGACACCACCCAGCATGCCGACTATACCCGCGTCTGCGACCTGTTTGACGGCAACGACGAAGTTGCTGTGGAGAGCGCGCGACAGCGATGGAAACGTGCCAAGGCCGCCGGCCACACGCTCACCTATTGGCAGCAGAGCGAGAATGGCTGGACCAAGGCGGAAGCTTAAGCGCTAAGCCGCTTCCGCCTGGGCTTCTTCCAGCTTGGCTTGTGCGTCGAGCCAGAGTTCTTCCTGCGCGGTGATTTTGCGCACCAAATCGCCATGGCGCTTTTGCAGCTCAGCCACCGCATTCGTGCCGAGCTTGGTATAGGTCTCGGGATCAGCCAACTGCGCATCCAGCGTGGTCAATTCCGCCGTCAGCTTGGCGAGCAGGGTTTCGGCGTCTTTCACCGCCTTGCGCAAGGGCGCCAGCGCGCGGCGCGCTTCGGCGGCCTGGCGGCGGTCGGCCTTGCGGTCGGCGGTGGAGGCGGCCGGCGCGGCATTGCCGCCGCCCTTGAGCTTCACGGTAGCGGAAGCGGCGCGGCGGCGGTCGGCCAGCAGTTTGGCGTAATCATCGAGATCGCCGTCGAAATCCTTCACCGCGCCATCGGCCACCAGCCAGAAGCGGTCGGCGCAGGCTTCCGCCATATGGCGGTCATGGCTCACCAGAATGACCGCGCCCTTGTATTCATTCACCGCCTGCACCAAGGCATCGCGCGTATCCATATCGAGATGGTTGGTCGGCTCGTCTAAAATCAAGAGATGCGGCGCGTGATGCGTCACCATGGCAAACAGCAATCGCGCGCGCTCGCCGCCCGAGAGCTTGCCCGCCACCGTCTGCGCCTTCTCGCGCGTCAGGCCGAAGCTGCCCAGCCGGGCGCGGAGCTGCTCCACCGTGGCCTTTTCCATCAAATCCTGCAGATGCTCCACCGGCGTGCGGTTCTCATCCAGCACCTCGTCCTGATCCTGGGCGAAATAGCCGACACGCAGTTTGCCCGAACGCTGCAAGCGCCCCGCCATGGGCTTCAGCGTCCCGGCGAGAATTTTGGCGAGCGTGGATTTGCCATTGCCATTGGCGCCCAGCATGGCGATGCGGTCTTCCATGTCGATGCGCATATCGAGATGGCGCAGCACCGGCTTATCTGAAGCATAGCCCGCCGTGAGATGATCGAGCACGATCAGCGGCGGCGGCAATTCTTCCGGATCGGGCAGGCGGAAGATCACGCTTGGATCTTCCACGGCGGCCGCAATCGGCTGCATCTTGGCCAGCATCTTCAGGCGGCTCTGCGCCTGGCGGGCTTTCGAGGCCTTGGCGCGGAAGCGGTCGACGAAATCCTGCAGATGCTTGCGCTGCTCGGCCTGGCGCGTGGCAAAGGCGGTCTGCTGCTCCATGCGGGCGCGGCGCTCGGCCTCGAAGCTGTCGTAATTGCCGCGATAGAGCACCAGCTTGGTGTTGTCGATATGCAGGATATGCTCGATGGCCGAGTTGAGAAAATGCCGGTCATGGCTGATGAGCAGGAACGTGCGCGGATAGGTCTTGAGATAGCCTTCCAGCCAGAGCGAGGCTTCGAGATCCAGATGGTTGGTCGGCTCATCCAGCAGCAGCAGATCAGGCTCGGCGAATAGGCAGCCGGCCAGAGCCACGCGCATGCGCCAGCCGCCCGAGAAGGTTTCGAGCGGGCGGTTCTGCATTTCCTCATCAAAGCCTAAGCCCGCCAGGATCACGGCGGCGCGCGCGGGCGCGGCATGGGCATCGATCTCGGCCAGCCGCATATGGACGGCGGCAATGCGCTCGGCATCCGCCATGGAGGTGGAATTCTCCAGATCGTCGGCCTCGATCAGCAACGCCTCGCGCTCGGCATCGGCGGCCAGCACATAGGCAATCGGCGTCTGCTCGCCGCCGGGCGGCTCCTGCGGCAGCTTGGCGATCTTGCATTCGGCGGGCAGTTCCACGCCGCCGGTTTCGGTCGGCAGGTCGCCGGTGATGATCTTGAACAGGGTGGATTTGCCGGTGCCATTGCGCCCCACCAGGCCCACTTTATGCCCAGCCGGGATCGTGGCCGTGACGTGATCAAGCAGCACGCGGCCGGCAATCCGGTAGGTAAGGTCGCGAAAATACAGCATTTACAACTACTTAAAGAGGCCACCCGGGGCGGGCGGCCAGGGTTGCGGGGCGCCGGGGCGCCTGCTTGGCGGGTTGCGGCTTTTGAGCGGAGCCTCTATATACCCGCCACCGATTTTTAGCCAAGACCCAAAGGACCAAAACTCATGGCCATCGAGCGCACCTTTTCCATCATCAAGCCGGATGCCACCCGCCGCAACCTGACCGGCGCCATCAACGCCACCATCGAGATGGCCGGCCTGCGCATCATCGCCCAGAAGCGCATCCAGATGACCAAGGCCCAGGCCGAGAGCTTCTACGGCGTGCATAAGGCGCGGCCCTTCTTCAACGACCTGGTCAGCTTCATGATCTCCGGCCCCGTGGTTGTGCAGGTGCTGGAAGGCGAGGGCGCCATTGCCAAATACCGCGACGTGATGGGCGCCACCAACCCGGCCAATGCCGCGCCCGGCACCATCCGCAAGGAATTCGCCGAGAGCATCGAAGCCAATTCCGTGCATGGCTCGGATGCCCCGGAAACCGCTGTGGTGGAAATCGCCTATTTCTTCGCCGGCCTGGAGCTGGTGGGCTAAGCCCGCTTTCTTCCGCTAAGCTTTCGAGAAGGCCCGGCTAGCCATGCCGGGCCTTTTTGTTATGTGGAACATAGCCGTCATGCCACGGCCTGGCCGTGGCATCCACGTTTTGCTTTTTAAAATAAACGCGTGGATGCTCGGGCCAAGCCCGAGCATGACGGCGTAGGCGGCTCATCTTTCCTCATTTCTCCTTCGCTGCGTCTCATTTCAGCTTCGCTGGTGTTCGTTAGACACTTGCTGGTGTTCGTTCAGCACTCATTCATGTTCATTCCAGCTTCGCTGCTGTTCGTTACGCTTCGCTGCTGCTCGTTGGGCTTCGCTGGCGCTTCATTCCGCTTCGCTGGTGTTCGTTGGGCACTCGCCGGTATTCGGTGAGTCCTATCCGCGCCTATTCAGCCCTGACGGCGCTCAACCAAGCCCGGCCCAGGCAACAAGACTCCTCCCCGGCAGCCAGGGTTTGGCGCCGGATCGGACAAAATTCACCACTTGGCATACTAGAACATATACGGTACATTGCTTTGGGCGAAAGTCAAGAATATTCCCAATCGTCACCCTCGGGCCTGCCCTTCGGGCCTCTGCGCCCACGCCGCCTTTTGGCGGCGCGCGCTTAGAGCCCGAGGGTCCATGCGCTGGTGCAGCGGCTCAAGGAATTGAAACCATGGCATCGATCACCGTGCGCAATCTGCCCGACGAAATTCACCGGGCTTTGCATAGGCAGGCTGCCAAGAAGGGCGTGAGCGCCGAGGCGGAAGCCCTCGCGATTCTGGTGTGCGCCTTGCGCCCCGAGGGCGGCGTTAAGCTCGGTTCGCTCCTGGCCCAGATCGGCCGCGCTTTCGGCGGCGAGGATTTCCACGTTGAGCGGGAAAAATTACCCGCCAAGCCCCAAGCGTCTGAATGATTGACGCGATAGCATTAGTCACCAATCGTGTAATCTTATTTTCGTCCAAAACTGGCCAGAATACGGCCCTCTTCGAAGGGCATGTTTCATCATCTGGCATGCAAAATATAGTAACGCTGTTTCTGCATTTTCTTCGAAAGGACTCATTAACAATTAAGTTAAATCAAATGGTTACGCGGTATTCCAGGTTGAGGATATCCTGCTGAAAACTGCATTCGTTATTGACCGTTCGGATAATAAGCACTACCTTTGTCTGGTAAGTTATTAAGCCTGCAGAGGTGGGAACGGCTACCCCACACACCTAGTTTTATCGCTAGGTAACTAACCGCTTCGGCGGCCAAGAGATCCGGGATTGCATCCGGCTCAGGCTTAATTAAGGCTCGACTTCGGTCGAGCCTTTTCTTTTTTTATTCGATTGGTTTTATGCGTCCCACTCGACGACGACTTTCCAGCGTGGTGTGCGAGATCAGATATGCACTTCTGATGTAGTAATCGCCGTTTTCGTCCGGCTCCAAACTGATAGCCAATAGCATTGCACGAAGGCCAATTTTTGGTATGCGATAAATCAGTTCGAAATTTTCGTCATGCGCGGGCCCTTGCCCAGCGAAATCTGGGTATTTTATTGCATTCTGCAAAGCGCCGAAACAAAGCGGATAGTCTTTAGGGTGATCCCTCGCTATGTGCCTATGCGCTTGCGCGCTGAGACGTGCGTTGCCGGGCTGTAAGGGTATCCCTAGCGCCGCAGTGATTTTCGCGACTGGTAGCGGGCCTAATTCCAGCGCGTCGTATTTGGGGCGAGGGTCCATTATTGATGAGCCATCAGTCGACTAACCTGATTTTTATCTAAGTATTCCAGGTCATTTCGACCGGGTGCATGCTATTTCTTATAGTTGAAAGATGACTCGATCTTCATAAAAAAGAACGTCACATGGTGAGTTGCAGGGCCTCCAAAGCCGACTGCTAAGCCCATAAGTGTCAACAATCTTCCCGAACACTTGTAAGGAAGCTCTCCAGGCCAAACATCGAGCCCGAGGGTGAAGCTTAGGCGGTGGGGTTAATAACCGTGTCCTGCGCCACGCCTGCGCCCTTGATGCGCACGCGATTGCCCTCGATCCGCAGCTTGCCATCGGCGAGCCAGCGCAGGGCCTGCGGATAAATCTTGTGTTCCTGCACCAGGATGGCATCGGCGAGCATCTCCGGCGTCGCATCCAGCGGCACCGGAATCGCGGCCTGGATCACGATGGGGCCGTCATCCATCTCGGGCACCACGAAATGCACGGTGCAGCCGGTGACGCGCGTGCCGCTCTCGATCACGCGGCGATGCACATCAATGCCCTTGAAGGCCGGCAGCAGCGAGGGATGGATATTGAGCATGCGGCCGAACCAGCCCTGCACAAAGGCCGGCGTGAGCAGGCGCATGAAGCCGGCGAGGCAGACGATCTCCACGCCATGCCGTTTCAGCGCCGCATCCAGCTCGGCATCAAAAGCCTCGCGAGTCTTGCCCTTGCTCAACACCACTTCGGTGGCGATGCCTTGCGATTGCGCGTAATCGAGGCCCTCGGCGTCGGCCTTGTTGGCGATCACCACGGCGATGCGGGCGGGAAAGCCCGGCGCCTGGGTGGCTTCCACCAAAGCACGCATGTTGGTGCCCCGGCCGGAGATCAGGATGCCGACGGCTTTCGGCTTGGCGGAAGCCCCGGTCGATTGCGGGGCCGGCGTCAATTCCAGGCGCCCGCCATGTTGGTCATTTCGGTATGCGGCTCGGCAGCCTTATCAGCCAAAGCCTCGATGCGGCCCAGGCGATGCACGCTTTCGCCTGAAGCCGTGAGGCGCGCCTGCACGGTATCGGCCTGATCGGCGCTGACGGCCAGCACCAGACCGATGCCGCAATTGAAAGCGCGCGCCATTTCGGTGTCGCTGATCTTGCCCGCCGCCTTCAGCCATTTGAACACCGGCGGGAGCGTCCAGCCATTGGCATCCACCACCGCCTTGGTGCCATCGGGCAGCACGCGCGGGATATTTTCGGTCAGGCCGCCGCCGGTGATATGCGCCATGGCCTTGATCAGGCCCTCGCGCACCAGCGGCATGCAGCTCTTGATATAGATGCGCGTCGGCGCCATCAGGATTTCGGCCAAGGTCTTGCCCGGCGCAAATGGCGCGGCGCTCTCAAAGCCCAGGCTGTTATCCGCGATCACCTTGCGCACCAGCGAGAAGCCGTTGTAATGCACGCCCGAGGAGGCGAGGCCGAGCAGCACATCGCCGGGCTGCACATTGGCGGGCAGCAGCTTGCCGCGCTCGGCGGCGCCCACGGCAAAGCCCGCGAGGTCGTAGTCCTTGGCAGCATACATGCCGGGCATCTCGGCGGTCTCGCCGCCGATCAGCGCGCAGCCGGCCTGGCGGCAGCCTTCGGCGATGCCGGCGACGACGCGCTTGGCGATCTCGACTTCGAGCTTGCCGGTGGCGAAATAGTCGAGGAAGAATAGCGGCTCGGCGCCCTGCACCAGGATGTCGTTCACCACCATGGCGACGAGGTCGATGCCCACGCCGTCATGCCGCCCGGTCTCGATGGCGATTTTCAGCTTGGTGCCAACGCCATCGGTGGACGACACAAGGATCGGATCCTTGAAGCCGGCGGCTTTGAGATCGAATAATGCGCCAAAACCGCCCAGCGAGGCATCGGCACCCGTGCGGCGGGTGGAGGCGGCCAGCGGTTTGATCGCATCGACGAGAGCCTCGCCAGCATCGATATCGACACCGGCAGCTTTATAAAGCGGCGACGTGTTGATGGCGCCCTCACGGATCGGCTAGATTTGACGGCGCCACCATACCCATTCCAACCCCTTTTGCAATGCCCCCCGCAATGTCCTGGCGCCTCATCCTGCCCATATCCTTTATGGCCTTGTTTCTGGGGCTCAATCCGCTTGTTTGCGGCCCGGTTCAGGCGCAGGCCCTGGCGCAGCAGGGCGGCCAGCCTGCGGCCCAGGCCGGCGCTGCCGGGCGGGGGAATCCGGTGTTTACCGTGGCCAGCGTGGCGGTGGATGCCAATGCCGATAGCAGCGCCACGGCCCGGCCGATTGCTTTGGCCGATGGCCAGCGCCGCGCCTTCACCCTGATGCTGCGCCGCCTCACCCTGGCCGAAGACCGGCCGCGCCTGCCGGCGCCGAGCGAGGCGCTGCTGAACGATACCATCGCCGGCTTCGAGATTGATGAGGAACGCACCTCGGCCACGCGCTATCTGGGCCGCATCACCGTGCGCTTCCGCCCCGATGCGGTGCGGGCGCTCTTGCAGTCTCTGAAGCTGGGCTATGCCGAGGTGATGAGCCGCCCGGTGCTGGTGCTGCCGGTGTGGCAGACTGCTGATGGCGCCCGGCTGTGGGAAGCCGATAATCCCTGGCGTGAGGCCTGGAAGCGCCGGCCCGAGCCCGATGGCCTGGTGCCCTTCATGGTGGCCGAAGCCAGCAGCGCCGCCGATGCCCTGCCGGTTGATCGCCTGCTGGCCGATAGCAGCCTGCTGCCGGCCATGGCTTCGCGGCGCCAGGCCGGCGATGTGCTGCTGGTGCAGGCCACCCTGGTGGCGCAGGAAGGCAGCAATCTGCGGGTGGAGATTTTTCCCCATGTGGATGCGGGCGAGGGCGTGACGGATCGGATCGAACCCTTTGTGGTGACCGGCCCGAGCCTGGACGAGACGTTGGTGACGGCGGCTGCCGATCTGGCGCGGCGCATCGAGAGCCGCTGGAAGCGCGCCACGCGGCTGGATCTGGATAAGCCCGGCCAGTTGAGTGCGGCGGCCGGCTTCGGCTCGCTGGGCGACTGGGTGAAGCTGCGCGACCGCCTGGCCGAAGTGCCCTCGATCCGCCGCGTCGATGTGCTGCGCCTCACGCACCGCGATGCGCAGGTGCTGCTCGGTTTCTTCGGCGAGCCGCAGCAGCTTACCGTGGCCCTGGCGCAGAAGGATATCGAGTTGCGCCAGCGTGACGGCTTCTGGGAATTGCGCCTGCGCGGGGCCGGCAAGCCATGAGCCGCCAGCAGCATATCGCGATCTGGGCCGGCATCGTCGCGCTGTTCCTGCTGGTGCTGATGGCCCTGAGCCCGGTGCTGCTGCCCTTCGTGGCCGGCATGGCGATTGCCTATCTGCTCGATCCGGTGGCCGACCGGTTGCAGGCCCGGGGCCTGAGCCGCACGCTCGCCACCACGCTGATCACGGCGGTGTTTTTCCTGCTGCTGCTGTTGCTGATCCTGCTGCTGGTGCCGGTGCTGATCGGCCAGTTGAATGGCTTCCTCGGCCGCCTGCCAGGCTATGTCGATGCTTTCCGCCAAACCTTGCTGCCCAACATCCTGGAACTGGCGCAGCAATATGGCCTGCCGCTGAAAGTGGATGTGAAAACCGCGCTGGGCCAGCATGCCGGCGAGGCGGCGGCGATGCTGGGCAAGGTGGTCAGCGGCCTGCTCGGCGGCGGCCAGGTGGTGCTGAGCATCGTGTCGTTGCTGGTGGTGACGCCGGTGGTGTCGTTCTACCTGCTGCGCGACTGGGACCATATGGTGGCGCTGATTGATCAGCATCTGCCGCGCCAGCAGGCCGAGATGATCCGCGCCCAGGCCCGCGAGATCGATGGCGTGCTGGCCGGCTTCATTCGCGGCCAGATGATGGTCTGCCTCGCTCTGGGCAGCTTCTACGGCATCGGCCTGTCGCTGGTCGGCCTCGATTTCGGCCTGGTGATCGGGCTTGGCGCCGGCATGGTGTCGTTCATTCCATATGTCGGCACCATCCTCGGCTTCGTGATCGCCATGGGCGTGGCTTTGGTGCAGTTCTGGCCCGATGCGCTGTGGATCGGCGTGGTGGCCGGCGTGTTCGCCGTGGGCCAGTTCATCGAGGGCAATTTCCTCACCCCGAAACTGGTGGGCGACCGCGTCGGCCTGCATCCGGTCTGGATCATGTTCGGCCTGTTCGCCGGCGGTGCGCTGTTCGGCTTTGTCGGCATGCTGATCGCCGTGCCGGTCTGCGCCGTGATCGGCGTGCTCACCCGCTTCGCGCTGGAACGCTATCGCCACAGCGCGCTCTATCATGGTGGGCCGCCGCCGCCTGACATTCCGGCATGAGCAATCCGCAGCTTAGCCTTGGCCTTGCGCTGCCGGTTTCCTGGGCGCGCGAGGACTTCCTGGTCGCGCCGGGCAACGAAACCGCCTTGGCCTGGCTTGACCGCTGGCCGGATTGGAGCAACGGCGCGTTGGTGCTGCATGGCCCGGCGGGCTGCGGCAAGACGCATCTGGGCCAGATCTGGGCCGCGCGCAGTGCTGCCACGCTGATCACGCCTGCCGCTTTGCGCGTTGATCGCGTGGATGCGCTGGCGCAGGGCAATCTGGTGCTGGATGACGCCGCGCTCGGCTTGGATGAAGCGGCGCTGTTTCACCTGATCAACCTGATGCGCGAGCGCGGCCACAGCCTGCTGCTGCTGAGCCAACAGGCGCCGGCGGCCTGGGGCGTGGCCTTGCCCGATCTCGCCTCGCGGCTGAAAGCGATGCCGGCGGTGGGCATTGCTGAACCCGATGATGCGCTGCTCAGCGCCGTGCTGGTGAAGCTGTTTGCCGATCGGCAATTGATCGTGGGGCAGGGCGTGATCGCCTATCTGCTGCCGCGCATCGAACGCTCGTTCCATGCCGCGCGCCATTGGGTGGCACAACTGGATGCCGCCGCCCTCGCCGAGCAGCGCGCCGTGACCGTGGCCCTGGTGCGCAAATTGCTGGAGCCGGCTTAAGCGCGGCGGATCGGCACCAGGCCGCCGGCTGCAACCCGCGACCGCCCATAGGGTTGGCGCCACTTGGCCCGATGCGGCTACAATCCCGTCTCCTGCCGGGCCAACGGCATTATCATCGGATGCTTGCGATGCCGCTGCTGCGTTTGCTGTTCTGCGTGATGCTTGCGACCCCGGCCATCGGGGCGCGGGCGCAGGAGCGGGTCAGCCTGCTGGTTCGGGTGGATGACGAGAATGTGCGCCTTGCCACCCAAATCCATAAGCCCGCTGGACCCGGGCCGTTCGCAACCTTGATCTTCCATCACGGCTCCACGCGTCGTGGCGATAACCCTGATCTTTTCGCCGAGGTCTTTGATCCGCGCGCCTTGACCGACTGGTTCGTGGCGCGCGGCTGGGCGGTGGTGCTGCCATCCCGGCGCGGCCGTGGCGGCTCGGCAGGGGTTTATGACGAGGGGTTCAGCGTCTCGCGCGCGCGCGGCTACAGCTGCACGCCTGCCCTGGCGATTCCCGGCGCCGACCGTGCCTTGCGTGATATCGATGCGGTGACGCCGGCGATCATGGCGCTGCCTTTTGTTGACCAGCGGCAAGTGATGGTGGGGGGACAATCGCGCGGCGGCGTGTTGAGCGTGGCCCATGCCGGGATGCATCCGACCCTATACCAGGGCGTGATCAATTTCGCCGGCCTGTGGAATGATTATCACTGCGATCATCTGTTCGACAAAATCGCCACCTATACCAACCACCTGCTTCTGGGGCGCGGCACCGCCACCACGCTGCCGATGCTGTGGCTTTATGCCGTGGGGGATCCCTATGCGCCGCCGGCCTATAGCCGGGAGAGCTTTGCGGTATTCAGCAAGGCTGGCGGCCAAGGCATATTTCATCTCCTGCCCAAGCCGCGGGACAATGACGGGCATGCCCTGATTCTCTATCCGCGACTCTGGGGTTTGGCGGTGGAGGAATATCTGGCCCTGCGCGGCCTGCCGGCGCATCCCCAGCCAGCGCCGGCGGCGAAGCACTGACATCTTGGTGAGGGCGGTTAATCCAGTTTGCTGCCGTCGATCTCGCGGCGGATGCGCTCGGCTTCCTTCCGCTCGGCTTCGCGCTCGGCCTTGCTGCGGCCATGCCGGGCGCGGTTGGCGGCGGCCTGCACTTTGTCATCCTGCTTCGCCTTGGCCTTGCGCGCTCTGTTCAGGTTCAGGATCTCGGCCATCGCCTATTCGCCCTCCGCCTCCAGCATCGCCGGGGTGACGAAGCTTGCCAGAAAACCGCTGCGCGGCGCCAGATCGGCCCAGCGTTTCAGCGCGAAGCTGATCTCGGCCAGGCCGCCGGTCGGGTATTTCTCGCCCAAGCGCGCCAGGGCATCGCCGGAAGCCGAACCGCTGAGCCGGGCAGCCAGGTCTTCCAGGCCCGGGTTATGACCAATCAGCATCAGCTCGCGGCAGCCGGTGGGGGCGGCTCGCAGGGTGGCCAGCAGGCTGGTGGCCTCGGCCAGATAAAGCCCCTGGTCGAAGCGGGCCTCGATATCGGCGCCGAGCCGCTTGGCCAGGCGCTCCCAGGTCTCGCGCGTGCGGCTGGCTGGCGAGCACAGCACCAGGTCTGGCCGCACCGCGCGCTCGGCCAGATGGCGGGCCAGGCGGCGGCAGGCTTTCTTGCCGCGCGGCGCCAGCGTGCGGGCGAAGTCATCCAGGCCCGGATCGTCCCAGGCGGATTTCGCATGCCGCAGCAGCCAAAGACGCAACATACTGACCTCCAAGACTTAATTCGGAAAAAACGCGGCCCGGAAAACACCCATCCGGGTGTCGCCGCTTTGACATATTCCGCCGTTACACCTATACCCGAACCGGGCCCTGGCATATCGCTGTTGGGCCGGTCGGACAAGGCAGGAAACTCCGACATGCCGTTGAGCAACCCATCCGCGCTGGAAAAGCTGGCCCCGAGCGGCCAGGCCGTGGCCGAAGCCTATGTGCCGCCCGCTTCGGTGGCTGCCGTGAGCCCGCGCGACCGCTATATTAACCGCGAATTGTCGTGGCTGGCCTTCAACCTGCGGGTCATGGAGGAAGCCAACAGCAAGCGCTACCCGCTGCTCGAGCGTCTGCGCTTCCTCTCCATCTCGGCCAACAACCTGGATGAGTTCTTCATGGTGCGCGTCGCCGGCCTGCATGGCCAGGTGAAAGCCGGCATCGAGGAACCGAGCCAGGATGGTCTGACCCCGGCGCAGCAATTGACGCTGATCAACGAAGCCGCCGCCGACCTGATGGCCAAGCAGCAAGCCTGCTGGCGCCGCCTGTGCGGCGAGATGGACAAGGCCGGCATCGCGGTGCTGGAACCCGAACAACTCACCGAGGACGAACGTAAGTGGCTGGAGGATTATTTCCTCGCCCATGTCTTTCCTGTGCTGACACCGCTGGCCATCGATCCGGCGCATCCATTTCCATTCATACCCAATCTCGGTTTCGCGATGGTTATGCAAATGCGACGGATTCGTGACGGCCGCAGCCTGAATGCGCTGCTGCCGCTGCCCAGCCAGGTGGATCGCTTCACGCGCCTGCCGGGCGAGACGATCCGCTTCCTGTCGCTGGAAAACCTGATCGGCTTGTTCATGCACAAGCTTTTTCCAGGCTATGAGAGCATCGGGCGCGGCCTGTTCCGCGTGACGCGCGACAGCGATATCGAAATCGAGGAAGAAGCCGAAGATCTGGTGCGGCTGTTTGAGACCGCGCTGAAGCGCCGGCGGCGCGGCAACGTGATCCGGCTGAAGATCAACGCCGATATGCCTGACGATCTGCGCCGCTTCGTCTGCGAGGAACTGGAAGTAAGCTCGCAGGCGGTGGTGCCGGTGGAAGGCTTGCTCGGCCTGGCCGATACCAAGCGGCTGATCGTGGATGATATGCCAGAGCTGAAATTCCCGCCCTTCAGCCCGCGCTTCCCCGAGCGTATCCGCGATTTCGGCGGTGATTGCTTCGCCGCCATCCGCCACAAGGATCTTGTGGTGCATCACCCCTATGAGAGTTTCGACGTGGTGGTGCAGTTCCTGCGCCAGGCGGCAGCCGATCCGCAGGTGGTGGCGATCAAGCAGACTTTGTATCGCACCTCCGATGACAGCCCGATCGTGAAGGCGCTGATCGAGGCGGCCGAGTCCGGCAAGTCGGTAACGGCTTTGGTGGAATTGAAGGCGCGCTTTGATGAAGCGGCGAATATCAAATGGGCGCGCGATCTGGAACGCGCCGGCGTGCAGGTGGTGTTCGGCTTCATCGAATTGAAGACCCATGCCAAGATTTCGCTGGTGGTGCGACGCGAGGGCGGCACGCTCAACACCTTCGTGCATTTCGGCACTGGCAATTACCATCCGATCACCGCCAAGGTCTATACCGATTTAAGCTTCTTCACCGATGATCCGGAACTGGGCCACGACGCCACCTATCTGTTCAATTTCCTCACCGGCTATGCCGCGCCGGAGCAGCTGAAGCAGATCGCGATTTCGCCCTTCACGCTGCGGCCGCGCCTGCTCGAGTTGATCCAGGCCGAGATCGAGCATGCCAAGGCCGGCCGGCCGGCGGCGATCTGGGCCAAGATGAACAGCCTGGTTGATCCGGCGGCCATTGATGCGCTTTATGCCGCCAGCCAGGCCGGCGTGCAGATTGATCTGGTGGTGCGCGGCATCTGCTGCCTGCGGCCGGGCGTGCCCGGCCTGTCGGATAATATCCGTGTCAAAAGCCTGATTGGCCGTTTCCTCGAGCATTCGCGCATTGTCTGTTTCGGCAATGGCCATGGCCTGCCATCGCCGGAAGCCAAGGTGTTCATCACTTCGGCCGATTGGATGCCGCGCAATTTCGACCGCCGCGTGGAAGTGCTTGTGCCGGTGGCCAATGCCACGGTGCGCGAACAGATTCTAGACCAGATTCTGGTAGCAAGTCTGAAGGATGAAGCGCAGAACTGGAGCCTGGGACCTGACGATAAATATACCCGTGTCAGCACCAAGGCGGATGCCTTCAGCGCCCATACCTATTTCATGACCAACCCGTCGCTCTCGGGTCGCGGCAAGGCGCTGAAATCGCCGCAGGCGATCCCGCGCCTCAAGCTTAAATCCGGATAGGTATGACAGCCATTCATTTCGCACCATCGGCTCACGCAGCACGAGGCAACGCTGCCGAGCTGCTTCCTTTTGGCGTCATCGATATCGGCTCCAATTCCGTGCGCCTGGTGGTGTTCGATGAACCCCTGCGGCTGCCCACGCCGCGCTTCAACGAGAAGGTACTGTGCGGCTTGGGCCGTGGCCTGGGTGAAACCGGCAAGCTGGATGAAGAAGGCGTAACCCTGGCTCTGGCCACCATTCGCCGCTTCGTGGCTTTGGCGCGCTACATGCAGGTAAGGAAGCTGGAAGTGGTGGCCACGGCGGCTGCCCGCGATGCCAGCAACGGCGCGGAATTCATCGCCCGTATCGAAAAGGAAACCGGTGTTACCGTGCGGCTACTCTCGGGCGCCGATGAAGCGACATTCTCCGCCTTCGGTGTGCTGTCTGGTATTCCTGACGCGGAGGGCGTGATGGGTGATCTTGGCGGCGGCAGTCTGGAATTGGTCGCCATCGAGAAGCACCGCGCCGGCGATAGCGTCACGCTGCCGCTGGGGCCTTTGCGTCTGGCCGGCCTGGGCAATTACAATCAGGTGAAGGCCTTCATCGAGGCGCGGCTGGATGAAGTGCCGTGGCTGAAGCGCTGGCAGGGCAGGCCGCTTTATGCCGTGGGCGGCTCATGGCGCGCCATCGCCCGCGTGCATATGGCGCAGGCCAAAAGCCCGCTGCATATCATTCATGAATATACCTTGGGCCGCGACGAGGCGCTGGAATTCACCCGCCTGTTGGCGCGCCAGGGCAAGGAATCGGTCAGCCGCATGGAGGGTGTGCCGCGCCGCCGCCAGGATGCACTGCCGGTTGCCTCGCTGGTGATGCGGCGCCTGCTGAAAGTCTTGCAGCCGAGCCATGTAGTGTTTTCCGCCCATGGCCTGCGCGAGGGTCTGGCCTATGCCATGCTGGATGATGCCACGCGCGCGCTTGATCCCTTGCTCAGCTATTGTGCCCATATGGCGGCGCGTGAGGGCCGCTATGCCGAGCATGGCGAAGAATTGGATCGCTTCGTGGCGCCGTTATTCGAGAAGGAAAGCGCCGCCGAGAAGCGTCTGCGCCTGGCCGCCGCCATGCTGGCTGATATCGCCTGGCGGGTGCATCCCGATTATCGCGGCGAGCAGGCTTTGGGCCTGATCCTGCATGCGCCGTTTGGCGGCATCAGCCAGCGCGAGCGCGCCTTGCTCGGCTTGGCGGTATTCGCGCGCTATGCCGGCACGGTGAGCGATCCGGTGGCGGCACCGGCCTGGCAGATGCTGGAAACCCGGCAGACCGATTATGCTTTGGTGATCGGCTTAGGGCTGCGGCTCGGCCAGACTCTCTCGGGCGGCGTGCCCGGCCTGCTGCGTGATTGCCGCCTGCGCTTCCTGAACGGCAATCTGGTGCTGGAGCTTTCCAGCCAGCTTGGCGTGCTGAATGGCGAACAGGTGCAGCGCCGCGTGGAAGCTCTGGCCAAGGCGCTCAATCGTGGCTGGGATCTGCGCGTTGTGAAGGCTTAACGATCAGCGCTTGGTCAGATCGACCAGCTTGATGCGGTTGCCGTTCACCGCCAGGGCCAATTCGCCGCGCTTCAAGCGCAGCGCGTCTTCGCCAAACAATTCACGCCGCCAGCCCTGCATCGCCGGCACATTGGCATTGTCGTCGGCGGCGATCTTGTCCAGATCGGATGTGGCGGTCACCAGTTTCTGCGCCACGTCATGCTCATCGCATTTCAGTTTCAGCAGCACTTTCAGCAATTCCACCAGCGGGCCGATGCCGCGCGGCAATTCCGCCTCGCGCTCGATCTGCGGCCAGGTCTCGCGCGGCGCTTCCATGCGCGCGGCGATCATCGCCAGCAGGCCGGCGCCCATCTTGCCCTCGGCGAAGCCCTTGGACAGGCCACGGATATGGCCCAGGTCCTCGGCTGATTTGGGCGGATGCGCGGCGATCTCCATGGCGGCTTCATCGCGCAGGATACGCTGGCGCGGAATATCGCGCTGGCGTGCCTCGGTCTCGCGCCAGGCCGCCACGGCCTGCAGCACGGCCAGGTATTCCGGGCGGGTGACGCGCGGCTTCAGCCGCTTCCAGGCATCCAGCGGCGCCAGGTCATAGGTGGCCGGATCGGTCAGCGTCGCCATCTCGGCATCCAGCCAATGGGCACGGCCGCTCTTCTGCAACTTGGCCGCCAGTTTCTCATAGCATTTGCGCAGGTAGGTCACGTCCGACAGCGCGTAGAGAATCTGCTTCGCGGTCAGCGGCCGGCGCGACCAGTCGGTGAAGCGCGAGCTTTTGTCGATCTGCGCATTGGCCAGCTTGCCGGCCAAATTCTCGTAGGAAACCTGGTCGCCGAAGCCGCAGACCATGGCCGCCACCTGGGTATCGAAGAGCGGCGCGGGCACTTCGCCCATCTGGCGCACGAAGATTTCCAGATCCTGGCGCGCCGCATGGAACACTTTTAGTACATTCTTGTTGCGGAACAGCGCGTAGAGCGGCGCGAGATCGAGGCCTTCGGCCAGCGGGTCGATTACCCGGGCTTCCTCCGGGCCAGCCACCTGGATCAGGCAGACTTTCGGCCAGAAGGTGGTTTCCCGCATGAATTCGGTGTCGACGGTGACGACGCTGGCATCGGCCAGGGAGGCGCAAAAGCGCGCCAATTCGTCGGTGGTGATGATCGGTGTGGGGTCTGCGTTCATTTCCCGGCCCTCATAACACGCTTAAGGGGCGGACCCAATACATTAGGGGCCGCAGCCCATACAAAAGGGCCGGAAAATCCAATAGGATGCAGCTTGACTTTCCCCGGCGTTTCGCGACTGTTCCGGGTCGTTTTCACCCGATTTGCCAGGATTCCCCCATGTCCCGTTACCGCACCCATAATTGTGGCCAACTGCGCGCCGAACAGGTTGGCAGCAATGTGAAATTAGCCGGCTGGGTGCATCGCCGCCGCGACCATGGCAACCTGCTGTTCATCGATCTGCGCGACCATTTTGGCGTTACCCAATGCGTGGCCGAAAGCGGCTCGGAAGCCTTCGCCCAACTGGAAAAGCTGCGTTCGGAATTCGTCGTGTCGGTGAGCGGCAAGGTGGTGGCGCGTTCGTCCGAGACTGCCAACCCGAACCTGCCCACCGGCCATATCGAACTGGTGGTGAGCAGCGTGGAATTGCTCGGCGAGGCGCAGGAATTGCCGATGCCGGTTTTCGGCGACCAGGAATACCCGGAAGACATCCGGCTGAAATACCGCTTCCTCGATCTGCGCCGCGAGCGCCTGCACAAGAATATCGTGCTGCGCAGCCAGGTGATCTCCTCGATCCGCCGCCGCATGATCGACCAGGGCTTCATGGAATTCCAAACGCCGATCCTCACGGCTTCCTCGCCGGAAGGGGCGCGCGACTTCCTGGTGCCCAGCCGCATCCATCCGGGCAAGTTCTACGCCCTGCCGCAGGCGCCGCAGCAATTCAAGCAGCTCATCATGGTCTCGGGCTTTGACCGCTACTTCCAGATCGCGCCCTGCTTCCGCGATGAGGATGCGCGCAAGGATCGCAGCCCCGGCGAATTCTACCAGCTTGATCTTGAGATGAGCTTTGTGGAGCAGGACGATGTGTTCGCTGCCGTGGAGCCGGTGATCCATGGCGTGTTCCAGGAATTCGCCAATGGCCGCGATTGCGGCCCGGCGAATTTTCCGCGCATTCCCTATCGCGACGCGATGCTGAAATACGGCGTGGACAAGCCCGACCTGCGCAACCCGATTTTGCTTGCCGATGTGACCGAGGCCTTCCGCAATTCCGGCTTCGGCGTATTCGCCCGCGCCATCGAGAATGGCGGCGTGGTGCGCGCCATTCCGGCACCGGGTGCCGGCGCCAAACCGCGCAGCTTCTTCGACAAGCTGAACGATTGGGCGCGCCAGGAAGGAGCGGCGGGCCTGGGCTATATCATCCTGGAGAAGGGCGAGGCCAAGGGCCCGATCGCCAAGTTCCTGGATGCCGACCGCATCGCCATGCTGAAGCAGTTGGCCGGCGTGAGCGACGGCGACGCGCTGTTCTTCGCGTGTGATAAGGAAGCGGCGGCCGCCAAGCTGGCCGGCCAGGCGCGCATCCGCATCGGCGATGAGCTGGGCATCTGCGAGAAGAACGTGTTCAAGTTCTGCTGGATCGTCGATTTCCCGATGTTCGAGTATAACGAGGACGACAAGAAGGTCGATTTCTCGCATAACCCGTTCTCCATGCCGCAGGGCGGCCTGGAGGCGCTGAACAGCATGGACCCGCTGGAGATCAAGGCCTACCAGTATGACATCGTCTGCAATGGTGTTGAGCTGTCCTCGGGCGCGATCCGTAATCACAAGCCCGAGATCATGTATCGCGCCTTCGAGATCGCCGGTTATGGCAAGGATGTGGTGGAGAGCAAGTTCGGCGGCATGCTGAATGCCTTCAAGTATGGCGCGCCGCCCCATGGCGGCATCGCGCCGGGCATCGACCGCATCGTGATGCTGATCGCCGACGAGCCGAATATCCGCGAAGTGATCCTGTTCCCGATGAACCAGCAGGCGCAGGATTTGATGATGCAGGCGCCCAGCGACGTGATGCCGAAGCAGCTGCGCGAATTGCATATCCGCACCGTGGTGCCGGAGCCTGAGAAGAAGTAACCGTCTGCCGCCATCATGCTTGCGTATGGTGGCGGCATGACCTGACGGAGGACGCATGCTCGATTACTTCGAATACGTCCGCTATGCCGTCACGCTATTCTCGATCCTCGATCCTTTCGCGGCGATCCCGCTTTTTCTGCTGCTGATGGAAGGCCGCCCGCCGGCCGAGAAGGCCGCCACGGCGCGCACCGCCGCCATCGCCGTGTTCGGCGGGCTGGTGGTGGCGGCGTTTTCGGGCGATCTGATCCTGCGCTTGCTCGGCGCCAGCCTGGCCGCTTTCCAGGTTGGTGGCGGCATCGTGCTGTTCCTGATGGCGCTGAGCATGGTCAATGCCCAGATCAGCCCGCAGCAGCATACACCCGAGGAAGCCGCCGAGGCCGGCGCGCGCAACGCGGTGGGCGTGGTGCCGCTGGCTATGCCCTTGCTGGTGGGTCCGGGCTCGATCTCGGCCACCATCATCACCATGCAACAGGGCCAGGGCCTGCTGCATCAGGCCGTGGTTGTTGGGGCCATTTTTGTGGTATGCCTTGGGGTATGGGTGGTGCTGCGGCTTGCCGTGCCCATCGGCCAGCGCCTCGGGCGCACAGGACTTAACATTCTCAACCGTATTTTCGGCTTGCTGTTGGCCGCCGTGGCGGTGCAGATTTTTGCCAATGGCCTGCGTGGGCTGTTCCCCGGATTGAATTGAACCAGAAAAAGACCTCTCGCCATGCTCGATCCAGAAGCCAAGTCCCTGCTCGATGCCGTGGCCGCCGCCAATCGCCCGGCCTATGAGACCATTGGCGCCGATGCCGCCCGCAAGCTCTACAAGGAAACCCGCGCGGCGGTGACGCCGGCGGCGCCCGATGTATCGGAAGTCGGCAATTTCGCCGCACCCGGGCCCAATGGTCCGATCCCGCTGCGCTATTATCGCCCGGCCGGCGCCGACAAGAAGGCGGCCCTGCCGGTGCTGGTCTTCTACCATGGCGGCGGCTGGGTGATCGGCGATCTCGATACCCATGACGTGGTCTGCCGCACGCTCGCCAACAATGCCGGCTGCGCCGTGGTCAGCGTGGATTACCGCATGGGGCCGGAACACAAATTCCCCGCCGCCGTGCAGGATGCCTATGCCGCCCTGATCTGGGTGGTGGAAGAGGCCAAGCATCTGCGCGTGGATGGCGCGCGGGTGGCGGTGGGCGGCGACAGCGCCGGCGGCAACCTGGCTGCCGTGGTGGCGCTGATGGCGCGCGAAGCCGCAGTACCCGCTCTGGCCTTCCAGCTGCTGATCTATCCCGCCACCAACATGGTGATGGAAACTGAATCGCATCGCCGCTTCGGCGAGGGCCATCTGCTCACCCGCAGTGGCATGACCTGGTTCCAGCTGATGTATCTCAATGGCCCCGAGGATCAAAAGGATTGGCGCGCCTCGCCGCTGAAGGCCGCTTCACTGGCCAACCTGCCGCCGGCTCTGGTGATCGTGGCGGGCAACGATCCGCTGCGCGATGAGGGCGAGGCCTATGCCAAGGCTTTGCATGCTGCCGGCAACCGCGTCACCTTCCGCGAATTCCCCGGCTCGATCCATGGTTTCATCACCATGGGCAAGGTGCTGCCGCAAGCCAACGAAGCCCTGGCCGAAATGGGCGAGGCCTTGCAGCGGGCGTTTGCGGCCTGAGGTTACACACTCCCCGCCGGCATGAAGCCGAAGGCCTGATCCAGCATGGCGCCGCGGAAATCGGCGTCCTTGATATCGGCGCCGCTCAAGTTCGCGCCGCGCAGATCGGTGCAGATCAGCCGGGCGCCGCGCAACGAGCAGCGCGCCATGTTGGCACCGGCCAGGCTGGCACCAGATAATTCGGCGCCATCAAGATTGAGGCCCACCAGATTCCAGCCTTCCAGATCGGCGCGCTTGCCGGCGCGGCCGTCGCTCGCCACCCAGGAGGCATGGGATTCCAGCGCCAGGAAAACGGCGGCCGGCTTGGCGGTCTTGGGCACCTTGCCGCCGCCAGAGAGTACCAGGTCGCTCATCTCCACCGGCATGTCGGCCATGGAGAAATCAGCGCCGCGCAGATCGGCGCCTTTCAGCGACAGGCCGGTGATGCTGGCATAGGCGAAATTCGCGTCCTGCAGATTGGCCTTGTCGAACACGGTGTCGTTCAGCGTGGCAGCCACGAAGGAGGCGCCGCGCGCGCTGGCGGCGCCAAGCTTGGAGTTCTGGCTCTCGGTCAAACTATCGGGCGGCGTGAAGGGGCGGAAATCGGCGCTGTCGAAGCGCGTGTTGTTCAGGATGGCGCGGCTCAAATCCACACCGCGCATCATTGCCTGGCTGAAATTGCTGTCGCTCAAATCGGCCGCCGTCATGTCGCAGCCGTTGAACTCGCCTTCCACCGCATCCACGCCGCGCATGTCGGTGCAGAATAGCCGGCATTGCTGCAGCACAGTGCGGCGCAGGTTGCGGCGCGTCAGCTTGGTGGATCCCAGATCGGTGCGGATCAGCTTCAATTGCCGGCCAACCTTCACCGAGGTGCCGATCGAGAGCGTGAAGCGGGCATGGGAATCCAGGCGGTCACCAAGGTCGGTGGGGCAGGGCTGAAAGCCGGGGGTGACGCTCATGGCCGCCAGTATAGGCAGTTCGCCGCGATTCGGTAAACGCGCCTTAGAGTCTGGCGCCCAGCACCAGCACCCAGAAGACTTGCCCGTTCAGATTGCCGAGCGCGATCCCGGCATCACGCAGGCCGGGTCGCAGCAGGTTTTCGCGATGGCCAGGGCTGTTAAGCCAGGCAGCCAGCGTGGCCGTGGCGTCAGGTGTGCCCAGCGCCAGATTCTCGGCAGCCAGCGCAAAGGGATAGGCCACGCGGCGCAGGCGCAGCTGCAGGTCGCTGCCATCGCAGCCGATATGGCTGAACTGCCCGCAACGCGGCAGGTCGGCGGCATGGGCGGCGGCGGCCTGCTGCAATTGGCTGTCAGGTTGCAGCTGCATCAGCCCGGCGCGGCTGCGCTCGATATTCACCACGGCAAGCAGAGCGCCGATTTCATTAGCCCTGGCGCCGCTGGCGAGTGCCAGCAGCAGCAGCAGCAAAGCCGCTAGCCGCCTCAGGAACACCCGGTGGTGCCGCCGCAGGAATCGCATTTCATGCAAGTGCCATTACGCAGCAGCGTGAAATTGCCGCATTCCGGGCAGGCATCGCCTTCATAGCCCTTCATGCGCGCCTCGCGGATGCGGCTGGAGCGGCTGGCATTGCTGCCGCCAGCGCTGTCGCTGCTGGTGAGCAGGGCCATGGCGGCTGGGATGTTCAGGCCATCGGTGCCGGTGGCCTGCAATTGCGCCGTGGCGCCGGCGTTGGCTTTCAGCACATAGAGGTTGGAGCGGATATAGCCATTGGAGGCCATGCCAAGGCTGATCGACTCAGCCGCCTGCACGGCTTCCGGCGCCACTGCGGTGGTATGGGCTTCCTTGGCGCCCAGCGCATCGGGGCGCAGGTCTTCCGGCTGCACATGGGCCAGATCGGTGCGGCCCAAGTAGCTCACCGCCAATTCGCGGAACACATAATCCAGGATCGATGTGGCCATCTTGATCACATCATTGCCTTCCACCATGCCCGAAGGCTCGAAGCGGGTGAAGGTGAAGGCATCGACGAATTCTTCCAGCGGTACGCCATATTGCAGGCCGATGGAAATGGCGATGGCGAAGTTGTTCATCAGGCTGCGGAAGGCAGCGCCTTCCTTATGCATGTCGATGAAGATTTCGCCCAAGCGGCCTTCGTCATATTCGCCGGTGCGCAGATAGACCTTGTGCCCGCCCACCACGGCCTTCTGCGTATAGCCCTTGCGGCGCAGCGGCAGGCGCTGGCGGCCAGCGATGTATTTTTCCACGATGCGCTCGGCCACGATCTGGGCCCGTGCCGCCGCCGGCGCCTCGATCACCTGATCGAAGCTGGCCTCATCCTCGGCCTCATCCTCCAGCAACTGCGATTGCAGCGGCTGGCTTAGCTTGGAACCATCGCGGTAGAGCGCAATGGCCTTGCAGCCTAATTGCCAGGCCGAGAGATAGGCTTGCGCGCATTCCTCGATGCTGGCCGTGTTCGGCATGTTGATGGTCTTGGAGATGGCGCCGGTGATGAAGGGCGGCGCTGCCGCCATCATACCGATATGGCTGCTGGCCGAAAGGAAGCGCGTGCCTTCTTTGCCGCAAGGATTGGCGCAATCAAATACCGGCAGATGCGCGTCCTTCAGATAGGGCGCGCCTTCCAGGGTCATGGCGCCGCAGCAATAGAGATTGGCGGCGGCGATGGCATCGGGCGTGAAGCCAAGCGCCACCAGCAGGTCGAAATCCGGCGCGTTCAGGCGCTGCTCGGGAATGCCCAGCGTGTGGACGCAGAAGCCGGTGCCGAGCGTGAAGCGGTTGAGCACGAACTTGATATCGAAAGCGGTGCGCAGGCCGGATTCCACCTTGGCGATGGCTTCCGGCGTGAAGCCCTTGGCCTTCAGGCTGGAATGGTTGACGCCCGGCGCGCCACGCAGGCTGCCATGGCCCACGGCATAATCGATGATGGCGCGGATTTCGCCTTCAGTGTAGCCCAGCGTGCGCAAGGCCAGCGGCACGGTGCGGTTGATGATCTTGAAATAGCCGCCGCCGGCCAGCTTCTTGAATTTCACCAGGGCGAAATCCGGCTCAATGCCGGTGGTATCGCAATCCATCACCAGGCCGATGGTGCCGGTGGGCGCTATCACGCTCACCTGCGCGTTGCGGAAGCCATGCAACTCGCCTAAGTGCAGCGCGCGATCCCAGGCGCGTGTGGCAGCATTGAGCAGCTCCGCATCATCGCAGCCGCCATGATCCAGCGGCACCGGCAGGGTATTCAGCGCTTCATAGCCGCCAGCCTCGCCCAGGGCGGCGCGGCGATGGTTGCGGATCACCCGCAGCATGGTTTCAGCGTTGCGCGCATAGCCGGGGAAGGCGCCAAGCTCGGCCGCCATTTCGGCGGAAGTGGCATAGGCGATGCCGGTCATCAACGCGGTGATGGCGCCGCACATGGCGCGGCCAGCATCGGAATCATAGGAGAAACCGCAGCTCATCAGCAGCGCGCCAAGATTGGCATAGCCTAAGCCCAGTGTGCGGAAATCATAGGAGCGGCGGGCGATCTCGCGGCTGGGGAATTGCGCCATCAGCACGCTGATTTCCAGCGTGATGGTCCATAACCGGCAGGCATGCTCAAAGCCCGGGGCATCGAAATGGCCATCCTCGCGGCGGAAGCACATCAGGTTCAGCGAGGCGAGGTTGCAGGCCGTGTCATCCAGGAACATGTATTCCGAGCACGGGTTGG
>Ga0164290_1001137_pt1 | contig 50938 bp, 39 predicted proteins | sample Micstemetagenome_FD_108782 | JGI IMG/M metagenome (GOLD analysis project Ga0164290, IMG submission 108782) | Contaminated culture microbial community from soil near Moab, Utah, USA - Microcoleus steenstrupii SON62 (Illumina Assembly) | ecosystem: Environmental > Terrestrial > Soil > Soil crust...
GCATCGGGCTACGCAGAGACCTACGCCACGGGCTACATTCCCGGCGACCCGGGCAACCCAAAAGCCTACGCCGCAAGGGCTTTGAGGCGGCGTTCGGCGTCCATGCGGCGCATCGCCTGTTTTGGTGGGTCGGGCCGGGGGCGATATAATGGGTTGCCGCTTCGATAGGCGGGGCGCCAGTCTGCCGGCTGGAGAGACCATCTATGACCATGCCCGCCGCGCCCAAGTCGTCCGGATCCTGGATCGCCATCGGCCTCTGCCTGCTGGCCGCCATGCTGGAAGGCTTCGACATCGCCTCCATGGGCGTGGCGGCGCCGAAGATGTTGCCGGACCTGGGCCTGTCGCCCGGTGAGGCGGGGACGGCGTTCAGCGCCGGTCCCTTCGGTCTGTTCGTCGGCGCCCTGATGGCCGGGCCGTTCGCCGACCGGGTGGGTCGCAAGCCGGTGCTGCTGGTCTCGGTGATGATCTTCGGCCTGTTCAGCCTGGCCACGGCCTGGGCCCGGAACCTCGACGTCCTGCTGGTCATCCGCTTTCTTTGCGGGGTCGGTCTGGGCGGCGCCATGCCGATGCTGCTGGCCATGTCGTCCGAACTGGCCGGCGAGAAGCGCAAGGCCCTGACCGTCGGCCTGGTCACTGCCGGCCTGCCGCTGGGCGGGGCCCTGGTCGGCCTCCTGGCCCGCAGCGACGCGGCCCAGGCCGACTGGCGGCTGATCTTCATCGTCGGTGGCGCGGCGCCCCTCCTGCTGGCGGTGCTGCTGTGGCTGTTTCTGCCTGAAACGAAAGCCAAGTCGGCCGAGGACGTGCTGTCCGGCGATTCCCTGCACGCCCTGTTCGGTCGTGAACGGCTGGCCACGACGATTTCCCTCTGGCTCAGCTTCGCGGCCATCGCCCTGGTGCTGCACCTGTTCCTGAACTGGCTACCGATCCTGCTGGGCCAGCGCGGCATCGCGCCCCGGGACACCGCCGGCATCATGACCCTGTTCAACATCGGCGGGGCGCTTGGGGGGCTGTTCGCCGGCTGGGCCATCGACCGCATCGGCGCCAGGCGGCCGTTTCTCGGCATCTTCCTGCTGCTGATGCTGGTGCTGATCGTCCTGTCCGGCCTGACCGGCGCCACCAGCCTGTCCCTGTTCGCCTTCGCCGCCGGCTTCCTGATCATGGCCGGCCAGTTCGGCCTCTACGCTCTGGCGCCGCAGCACTATGGCGAGAAGGTTCGCGGCGTCGGCGTCGGCGCGGCGGTCTCGGCCGGGCGGCTGGGTTCGGTGTTCGGTCCGCTGGTGGCCGGCGCCCTGCTGACCGGCGGGGCGACCAGTGGCGACGTCGTCATGTCGACGGTGCCGATCGTCGCCGTCGCCGGCCTGGCGGCCCTGGCGCTGACGAAGTGGGGGAAGATGGTCTGAGGGCGCCTAAAGCGGCGCGCTCAGTTCCTGCACTTCCTCGAAGGTCCGCAGGCCCGGCTTCTGGGCGCAGACGAGCACGGCCATGTTGCCGGGCGGGTGCTTGTTGGCCAGCATCTTCTCGTGGGCGTCGGGGATGGCGTCCCAGGTGAAGACTTCCGACAGGGCCGGGTCGACGCGGCGGTCGATGACCAGCTGGTTCGCCGCCGAGGCCTGGGCCAGGTTGGCGAAGTGGCTGCCCTGGACGCGCTTCTGGCGCATCCACAGGAAGCGAGCGTCCATGGGCAGGTTATAGCCGGTGGTGCCGGCGCAGATCACCACCATGCCGCCGCGCTTCACCAGGAACACAGAGACCGGGAAGGTCGCCTCGCCGGGATGTTCGAACACCATGTCGACGTCGCGCTTGCCGGTGATGTTCCAGATGGCTTTGCCGAACTTGCGGCTTTCCTTCATGTAGTCGTCGAACTCGGGCCCGTTGACCGTCGGCAGCTGGCCCCAGCAGTTGAAGTCGCTGCGGTTCAGAACCGCCTTGGCGCCCTGGCTCAGCACATAGTCGACCTTGTCCTCGCTGGAGACCACGCCGATGGCGTTGGCCCCGGTGACGGCGGCCAGCTGGGTGGCGAAGACGCCGAGGCCGCCCGAGGCGCCCCAGACCAGCACGTTCTGGCCAGGCTTCAGCTCATGCGGCTTGTGGCCGAACAGCATGCGGTAGGCCGTGGCCAGGGTCAGGGTGTAGCAGGCGCTCTCTTCCCAGGTCAGGTGCCTGGGGCGCTACATCAGCTGGCGGGACTGCACCCGGCAGAACTGGGCGAAGCTGCCGTCCGGGGTCTCATAGCCCCAGATCCGCTGGCTGGAGGAGAACATCGGGTCGCCGCCGTTGCATTCCTCGTCGTCGCCGTCGTCCTGGTTACAGTGGACGACGACCTCGTCCCCGACCTTCCAGCGCTTCACCTTGGCGCCGATCTTGTAGACGATGCCCGAAGCGTCGGAGCCGGCCACGTGGACGGGCTGCTTGTGGCCGTCGAAGGGGCTGACCGGCGTGCCGAGCGCGGCCCAGACGCCGTTGTAGTTGACCCCGGCGGCCATCACGAGGACCAGCACCTCGTCCTCGCCGATCTCCCAGGTCGGAATGACCTCGACCTGCATGGCGCTGGCCGGCGAGCCATGCCGCTCCTTTCGGATGGCCCAGGCGTACATGTTGGCGGGCACATGGCCGAGCGGCGGAATTTCGCCGATCTCGTACAGGTCCTTCAACTCGGTCTTGTCGAGGGTTTCGGTCGTCATCGGCGGTCCCCGTGGCACTTCTGCTGCAATGCGGCAGCACCCGTCTCCGTTCCGGACAGGCCCACCATGCAATCTTGATGCTCAGGATCGTGTGGCGCCGCCGGAAAGCTGGCAAGCGGTTTTTGTGCGCCGCAACATGGGGCGACTACTGAATCACCGCCGCCGAGAACCGCTCCATCTCTTCCAGTTGCGGGCTCATCTGCAGCAGCAGCAGGTCCAGCCCCGCCGCCTCGAACTCGGCGACCCGCGCCTTCACCTGCGCCGGTGTCCCGACCAGCCCGGGCCGCAGGCCGCGATTGGAGACACTGTATTCCTGGATCTTCAGCTCGCGCTCCAGCTCCGTGCCGGCGATCCACTGGTCGAAGTTGGCGAAGCCCGGCGCGTCCGGATCAAGCGTCGTGATCCGCGCCTGTTCGGCCAGCGCCTCCTCCTCGGTGTCGCGGACGATGGCATAGGCCGCCATGCCGTACTGCATCGGCGGCAGGCCCTCGGCTTCACGGCGAGCCTTCATGTCGGCGATCTTCGGGGCGATGTCCTCCGGCGCGTCGCCATGCATGACGTAAGCGTCACAGTGGCGGGCGATCAGCGTCTTGGCCGCTTCGGATTCGCCGCCGGCATAGATCACCGGCCGGGGCCGCGAGACCGGCTTGGGCTCGCAGATGGCGTTCTCCAGCTGGTAGCGCTCGCCATGGTGGGTAAACGGCGTCTGGCTCCACAGGCCGTCCACGACCTGCAGCCATTCGGTGGTCCGGCCATAACGGTCGTCATGCTGTTCGAACTGCAGGCCATAGCTCTTGGCCTCCTCCGCCCACCAGGACGAGACGACGTTGAGGGCCAGCCGCCCGCCGCTGATGTTGTCGATGTTGGCCGCCTGTTTGGCGAACAGGGCCGGGTGGTGGAAGTTCGGCCGCACGGCCACCATCAGCTCCAGCTTCGACGTCACCGCCGCCAGCGCCGCCGCCGTCGACCAGGCGTCGAGGGCCGGCTGGTCGGCGCCCTTGATGTCGTTGAGATTCAGCTCGGCGACCAGGGTCAGGTCATAGCCGATCTCCTCTGCCCGCCGGCACAGGCGGCTCATATAGTCCCAGCTGGCGCTCATGCCCTCGTCGGGCACGTTGCGCAGCCAGCCGCCGAACACCGGAGCCCAGAAGCCGTACCTCATGCCGCGTCGTCTCTCTTGTGGTTGGCGATCTCGGCGACCATGAAGTCGACGAGCCGTTCATGGGGGTCGTAGCCGAGCACATTGATGGGATCGGCGACGAAGTTGGACAGGGCGTTGATGTCGTAGAACCGCGCCTGGCCGTCCCGCTCGTCGATCATGTATTCGACGCCGCAGATGTCGAGCCCGCCCGCTGCCGCCACGGCTTCAACGGCCGCAACGATGTCCGCCGGGGGATGGAACTGTTCGATGGTGATCGACGGCTTGTCGACCATGCAGACGTCCGCCGGGCAGAGATCAAAGGTCGAGCCCGCGCCGTTCAGGGCGATGGCGTAGAGGAACCGCCCGGCCAGGATCTCGCAGCGGATCACCCGGGCGCTGTCGGCCGGCACATAGTCCTGCACCAGGGTCACCCCATCGACCCCGACCGGCAGGCTCCCGGCGAACGAGGTCAGCTCTTCCAGGCTATCATAGCGGGTCACGCCGCTGCCCGAGCCGCCGATGTTGGGTTTGACGATGAGCGGGAAGTCGAAACCGGCGGCGACGCGGACGATGTCTTCCTGGCGGTGGACGGCGCGGGTCTTGGGGATGGCCAGGCCCAGCTTGTTGAACAGGCTGAGTTGCCGCGCCTTGTTGGTGTCGATGGCCATGGCGGCGGCGCCGTTGATGCCCCGTGCGCCGGCCAGCTCCCAATGGGCCAGGACGGCCTGGCTGTAGAACAGGGCGTGCTCGTCCTGGCGCAGGAAGCTGCTCATCGCCAGGCGATTGAGGATCACCAGCGCCGGCGCCGACAGTTCGCCGGGATCAAAGACGTGGTCCTGGATCTGGATGGCGGTCCAGTTGACGCCGCGCCGGTCCAGCGCCGCGAACAGCGGGCGGAACCACTCGGGATGCTCGTAATAGACGGCGAGGTCGGCCATGCGGGTCTCCGGATGTCTGGCATCTAGGGCGGCGGACGCCTTTGGGCCAGTCCGCATTTACAGGTCCGGCCGCGGACCGCATGGATGGACGCCATGACCCTGCACGTCTCGCAACCCTCGCCCGCCGTCCTCCTGCTGGAGATGGACCAGCCGCCGGTCAATGCGCTGGGCATGGCGGCCCGGGCCGAACTGTCCGCCGCGCTTGACGCCGCCGACGCCGACCTGGGCGTCCGCTGCATCGTCCTCACGGGCCGGGGCCAGGCCTTCTGCGCGGGCGACGACCTGATCGAGGCGGCCGGGCGCGGCGAGGCGGGCCTCGAGGCCATCCATCACTTCAACGCCCTGATGGCCCGCATCGAGGCGGCCCGCGCCCCGGTCATCGCGGCGATCAACGGATTCTGTCTCGGCGGTGGCCTGGAACTGGCGCTGGCCTGCGACATTCGCCTGTCCAGCCCCGACGCCATCTTCACCGCCTCCGGCGTCAACGTCGGCCTGATGGCGTCGGTCCGCCGGCTCCCCCGCCTGATCGGCGAAGGTCCGGCCAAGGCCATGCTGCTGACCGGCGCGCCTGTTGACGCCGAGACCGCCCTGATCCGGGGCCTTGTCACAGGCCTCCACCGGTCGGTGGTGAAGGACGCCCTGACCCTCGCCGACCGAATCGCCACCCGCGCGCCTCTGTCCGTCGAGGCGGTGAAGCGCGTCGTCGGCCGCCCCTTCGACGAACGCGCCGAACTGGCAGGGCTGTTCCACAGCGAGGATCATCAGGCGGCGCTGGCGGCTTTCGCCCGCAAGCATGTCCCGACGTTCGAGCGTCGCTAGGGGACAACGCGTCCCCACCCGCAATATTGCGCTGCAGCACTGACACGATCATGATCCGCGCCCGATGACCCAGACCCCGTTCCAGCACGCCCCCGACGCCCCGTGGATCTTCCGCACCTATGCGGGCCACTCCACGGCGGCCAAGTCGAACGCCCTGTATCGCAAGAACCTCGCCGCCGGTCAGACCGGCCTGTCGGTGGCCTTCGACCTGCCGACCCAGACCGGCTACGACGCCGACCACATCCTGGCGCGGGGCGAGGTGGGCAAGGTGGGTGTCCCCATCGGCCATCTGGGCGACATGCGCACCCTGTTCGAGGCGATCCCGCTGGATCGCATGAACACCTCGATGACCATCAACGCCCCGGCCGCCTGGCTGCTGGCCATGTATGTGGCCCTGGCCGACGAGCAGGGGGCGGACCGCAACAAGCTTCAGGGCACCACCCAGAACGACCTGATCAAGGAATACCTGTCGCGCGGCACCTACATCTTCCCGCCGGAGCCCAGCCTCAAGCTGATCGGCGACATGGTGGCCTGGTGCTATCGCGAGACGCCGAAGTGGAACCCGATCAATGTCTGCAGCTACCACCTGCAGGAAGCCGGGGCGACGCCGGAGCAGGCGCTGGCCTACGCCCTGGCCACAGCTATCTCGGTGCTCGACACCGTGCGGGCCGGCGGCCAGGTGCCGGAGGCTGATTTCGAGATCGTCTGTTCACGGATCAGTTTCTTCGTCAATGCCGGCGTCCGCTTCGTCACCGAGCTATGCAAGATGCGCAGCTTCACCGCCCTGTGGGACGAGATCCTGAAAGACCGCTACGGCGTCCAGGACCCCAAGGCCCGCCGCTTCCGCTATGGGGTTCAGGTCAACAGCCTCGGCCTCACCGAACAGCAGCCTGAGAACAACCCCTATCGCATCCTTCTGGAAGCCCTGGCCGTCACCCTCTCCAAGGACGCCCGCTGCCGCGCCCTGCAACTCCCCGCCTGGAACGAGGCGCTCGGCCTGCCGCGCCCCTGGGATCAGCAGTGGAGCCTGCGCATGCAGCAGGTTCTGGCCTATGAGACCGACCTTCTGGAGTACGAGGATCTGTTCGCCGGCAGCTATGTGGTCGAGGCCAAGGTCAATGAACTGAAGGCCGGCGCCCTGGCCGAACTGGCGAAGATCGACGCCATGGGCGGCGCCTCGGCCGGCATCGGCTACATGAAGGAACAGCTGGTCAAATCCAACGCCGAGCGGTTCCGGGGCATCGAGACCGGCGACATGACCGTGGTCGGCGTCAACCGCTGGACCGACACCGAGGAAAGCCCCCTGTCGGCCGGCGAAGGCTCCATCGAAACCGTCGATCCGCGCCTCGAGGCCGAGGTTGTCGGCAAGCTGAAAGCCTGGCGCGCCGCTCGTGACCAGGCCGCCGCCGGCGAAGCCATCCGTATACTGAAGGAAGCCGCCGCCGGGGGCCGCAATGTGATGGAGGCCTCCATCGCCGCCGCCCGCGCCGGGGTCACCACCGGCGAGTGGAGCTTCGCTCTGCGCGAGGTGTTCGGCGAGTATCGCGGCCCGACCGGCGTCGCCATGACCGTGGCCACCGGCGATGCAGAGGACATCGAGGCGGTGAAGGCCGAGGTCGCCCGCGTCTCCGTCATCCTCGGCCGGCCACTCACCTATCTGATCGGCAAACCCGGCCTCGACGGCCACAGCAACGGCGCCGAACAGATCGCCACCCGGGCCCGCGCCGTCGGCATGGACGTGGTCTATGACGGCATCCGCTCGACGCCGGAAGAGATCGTCGCCAGCGCCCGGGCCTCGAACGCCCACGTCGTCGGCCTCTCCATCCTCTCGGGCTCGCACCTCGACCTGGTGCAGGAGGTCGTCCGGCTGATGCGGGCCGAGGGCCTGGGCGACATCCCCGTCGTGGTCGGCGGCATCATCCCGCCGGAGGATGCGCTCATCCTGAAGCAGATGGGCGTTCGCCGGGTCTATACGCCGAAGGACTTCAAGCTGACCGAGATCATGGGTGACGTGGTCAAGGTGGTGGAAGAAAGCGCCGTCGCCGCCGTATGATCACGGCATGATCGTCGCGGCCCAGCCAAGCCTTGCCAGCCGTCTTCGCGATGGCGCCGGCATCGCGTTCATTGTCGGCGGCGGGCTCGGCTTTTTCTACCTGACCAGCGGTCACGGTCGGCTCGAGTTTTCGGTCTTGCCGGGCAGCTTCTGGGCTGGCGTGGTCGCCGTCACCGGCTTCCTCGTCATCCTGCTGCTGCTGACGACCTCGATTCTTGATCGCGTCCCCTGGCACGGTGAGGTCCGGCTGCCGGCGTCTGACGGCTTCAGCTGGAGCCGTTCGGCCCTGTCCCGCCTGCTGATCGTGCTGTTCGGCGCCAGCGGGCTTTGGGGGTGGACGGCCTTTGTCGGGATGGTCGTCCAGGCCTGGTACCAGGCCGACTGGGGTCGCCTTGTCGTGGCGGTCCTTTTGGGCTTGATCAGCGGCGCCCTGGCCCTGCGGGTGGTTTTCAGCGCCTTGAGCCGAAAGGCCATGCTGACGCTGGATCGCAACGGCCTCTTTGAGCGCCGCCTCGGCCGTCTGGCCTGGAGCGAGATCGAGAAGATCGGCGTTGGTCGCGACCCGTCCGGCCGCCAGGTCTATCTGTTCCTCAACGCCGGCCGCGCCCTGGGCCCGGCCCGCACCCTGCGGCTGGATGAGGTGGGTCTGACCTGCGGCCGCTTCGTCGGCATCGTCGAGCAGATCGCGCCGCAGGTCGTCATCGATCGGCCGCAGCCGCCTGCGCCACCTCTGTTCGCCTGAGCCTAACGCCCGAGCCGCCAGGCCGCCCACCAGCCAATCAGAGCCAGCGGCGCGAAGGCCGCGAACAGCCACATCCCCTGGGTCGCCGCCGCGGCCGGGTCGATGCCCTCGGCAAAGCCCAGCACATTGGCCGCCGCGCCGGCCGCCGCCGATCCGACCGCGCCGCCGATCAACTGCGCCGTCGGCACCGCGGAGGACGCGAGCGCCTGCTGCTCCTCGTCGAGGCCCGACAGGATGCGTCGGGTGGCGAAGGCCCAGCTGAGCCCGAGGCCGGCCCCGATCAGCACCATGCCGACGACGATGGTGGCGAGACTGCCGCGCGGCACGGCCCAGACGCTGAACATCACCCCGGCCAGCAGCACGCTGGCCCCCAGGCGGATCATCAGGCCGTCGCGGTTCTGCACCCCGGCCACGGCCAGCGCCGTCAGGGTCCAGCCACCGGCGATGGCGGTGATCACATAGCCGGCGACCAGCGGGCTGACTTGATGCCGCGCCTGGATCATCGCCGGACCATAGACGGTGAAGGCGATGGAGGCCGCCTCCAGCCCGAAGATCATCAGATAGCCGGCCGCCGCCGCCCCGCCGAAGTCGCTGATGGCGCGGGGCAGCAGGGCGCCGGGCGTGCGGGCGTTGACGGCGATCATCCAGGCGAAGGCCACCAGGCCGGCGACGCCCAGGCCCGCCGCCAGCAAAGGCGAGCCGACAATGCCGGCGACGGCGATGAAGCTGACCGAGGCGGTCAACGCCGCCAGCTGTCCCCAGGCGACCGGCGTCGGATTCGCCTTCGCGCGCGGCTGGCGGGCGATCATGGTCAGGGCGGCGACGATGAAGACGAGCGCCTGGGCCGCGAACAGCCAGAAGGTCCAGCGCCACAGGCCGGGCCCGGCCAGCAGGCCGCCCAGCAAGGGGCCGACGATGGTGGCGATCCCCCAGACGGCCGCGATAGCCCCGAACACCCGCGCCCACAGCCGCTCGGGGAACAGGGCGGTGGTCGCCACATAGCAGAGGGCCATGATCGCCCCGGCCCCCAGCCCCTGGACCAGCCGTCCGGCCACGAAGATCAGAAAGTCAGGGGCGGCCGCGCTCATGATGCAGCCGACGGCATAGACAATCGCCGAGGCGACCAGCGCCCCGCGCAGGCCGAGCCGCAAGGACAGTCGCCCCGACACCGCTCCTGACAGGATCGAGGCCAGCAGGAAGGCCGCCACGCTCCAGGCGAAGTAGCGGAAGCCGCCGATGTCCTCAGCGATGCTTGGCGTGATGGTCACCGTCACCAGGCTGTCGGCGGCGTTCAGCCAGACGCCCAGGCAGAGGAACAGGAAACGGGTCAGATACTGCGGGGCCAGGATCTCGCGCCAGCCGGGGGCAGTCGTGTCGGCGGCAGGAGGATCGGAAGCCATGCCCCCCACTTGGGCGGACGCCGGATGATGGTCAAGCCGCCTCCAACAAACCTGCATATTGCGCGTTGTAGGCTCTGCCATGCGCCTGACCCTGCCCACCCTGCCGCCGGTCACCCCCTCGCAGAGGGCGCTGGCGGCCGTGGCTGCGACGGTGATGGAATTGATGCTCGTCGCCCTGCTGGCCGTCGCCTGGGTTGATCGTACCGCAGCCCCGCAGGACCTGCCGTGGAAGCCGTTCTCGCTGAGCCAGCCGATCGGCCTGGCCACCCGGTGGAAGCTGGCCCGCATCGCCGCCGATCCTGCCCGCTGCCGCCAGGCCCTGGACGACGCCGGCCTGACCTTTACCGAGGCCCCCGACCGCACCCAGGGCTTCTGCTCCACCGCCAACAGTCTACGGCTCGCCGATGCCGCCTTGAGCCCCCGCGCCCCCCTCATGCGTTGCGACCTCGCCCTCAGCTATGCGGTCTGGCGTCACCACGTCGTCGAACCCGCCGCCCGGCGCACCCTCGCCGCCGATCTTTCCCGCATCGAGCATGTAGGGACCTACGCCTGCCGCACCATGTACAGCCAGGATGGGGCGCTCCCGAGCAACCACGCCACCGCCTCGGCCATCGACGTCGTCGGCTTCCGACTGCGGGGCGGCGGCCACGTCTCGGTCCGCCGCGACTATGGCGACTCCGGTCCGAAGGGGGCGTTCCTGAAAGAGGTGAAGGCCGGCGCCTGCCGCCTGTTCGGCACGACCCTGACGCCGGACTACAACGCCGCCCACGCCGACCACTATCACCTCGACATGGGCGCCTGGAACATCTGTCGCTGACCGAAGGGTGAACGGCGATCCATGTCATGCTATGGCCGCGTTCGCCGTTAACCTTAGTCAGCTCATGGCCGCCTACCGCGTACCGCATCCGGACAAGCCGCATATCGCCCACCATGCCCGTCGCCAGACCCTGGCGGCGCGGATTGTCGGGTTCGTGCTGCTGTGGGTGCTGGTCGGGATCATGGGCCTGGTCGCCGACCGCGCCATCCCCGGCCAGCATCTGCCCTGGAAGAAGCTGACCCTTGTCGACCCGGTCGGCGCCGCCACCAAGGTCAAGGCCGCCCGCGCCGGCGCCGACCCGGCCGCCTGCCGCGCTGTGCTGGCCGCCGGTGGCATCGCCTACGCCGAGGCGCCGGCCAGCACCAACAACTGGTGCCAGGTGAAGGACGCGCTGCGGATCACCTCCGGCATGGCCCCGCTCAAACCCGCCGACGCCCCCATGACCTGCAAGGAAGCCCTCGCCGTCGCCCTCTGGGAGCGCCAGGTGGTGCAGACGGCGGCCTTCGCAGAGCTCGACCAGGCGGTCGTCGGTATCGACCACTACGGCAGCTACAGCTGCCGCCGCATCTACGGCCTGACCGAAGGCCCGGTCAGCGAACACGCCCTGGCCAACGCCATCGACATCGCCGGCTTTCGCCTCGCCGACGGCACGATCATCAGTGTGCAGAACGACTGGAATGATCCTGGTCCCAAGGGCCGTTTCCTGCACCGGGTGCGCGACGGCGCCTGCAAGGTCTTCCTCACCGTGCTGAGCCCCGACTACAACGCCGAGCACGCCAACCACTTCCACCTCGACATGGGCGGCTGGCCCAAATGCGCCTGAGCGAAAAATACTCGCCTGGCGACGCTGGGTAAGGCGATTGCCGCCGCCGGCCGCCCTGCTAGGCTCAGCCCAGATCGGGCGTCAGACCCGGCGGGGAGGGATCATGGCCGATTTCAGCGCCTTCAAGGATCGGCCGGTTCCGGCCTGGTACGCAGAGCCGCAGTTCGGCGTCTTCATCCACTGGGGCAGGTTCGCCATCCCCGCCTTCGCCCCGCCAGGGGTGTCGATCAGCGACCTGTTCGTCACCGACTATGACAACGCCTTCGTGCTCGGCCCCTATGCCGAATGGTACGCCAACGCCCTGCGCGACCCCACCAGCCCGACCGCCAAACGCCACGCCGAGCTCTACGGCGATGCACCCTACGACGCCTTCCGCGCGCCCTTCGATGAGGCTTCCCAGGCCTTCGACGCCGACGCCTGGGCCGATCTCTTCCTGGCGGCCGGCGCGAAGTACGTCGTCTTCGTCACCAAGCACCACGACGGCTACTGCCTCTGGCCCACCAACGTCCCCAATCCCTGGAAGTCCGGCTGGAACAGCGAGCGTGACTTCGTCGGCGAACTGGCGACCGCCGTCCGCAAACGGGGCATGCGCTTTGGCCTCTACTACTCCGGCGGCCTCGACTGGACCGCCCATCCCCGGCTGATCCGCAACATGGGCGAGATGTTCGCCGCCGTGCCGACCAGCGACGACTACCGCGCCTATGCGCTTGCCCAGGCCAAGGAACTGATCGACCGCTACCAGCCATCCGTGCTGTGGAACGACATCGCCTGGCCTAGCGCCGAAGATCTGCCCGAGCTCTTCGCCCACTACTATTCGGTGGTGCCGGACGGGGTGATCAACGACCGCTGGCTGGGCGTCACCCCCCTGTTCGAGAGCCTGCGGGATCCCGCCGCCTGCGCCGCCTTCAACGATCGCATCAAGGACAGTATCCAGAAGAACGGGGTGCATTTCAACGGCGGGGCGCCGCCACCGCACTGCGACTTCCGCACCGTGGAATACGGCTCAGGCGCCCATCTGAAGGGCGTGAAGTGGGAATCGACCCGGGGCTTAGGGTTGGCCTTCGGCTACAACGCCGCCGAGGCCACCGATGACTACATGACCGGCCAGGACGTCGCGGACCTGTTCGCCGAGGTGAAGGCCGACGGCGGCAACCTCCTGCTCAACGTCGGTCCCCGCGCCGACGGTTCGATCCCGGAAGTGCAGTCGAAGGCCTTGCTCGCCTTCGCCCGTCTTGCAGCCGGGCCCGCTTGACGTAGCGCCAGCCGCCGGTAGGTTGCCTTCAAACAACTGTTTGAGAGGGAATGCGCCATGACCGAAGGCACGCTGTTCGACCTGACCGGCAAGGTCGCCGTTATCACCGGCTCCTCGCGGGGCATCGGCAAGGCCATCGCCGAGCGCATGGCCCAACACGGCGCCAAGGTGACCATCTCCTCGCGCAAGGCCGGCCCCTGCGAAGAGGTCGCGGCCGAGATCAATGCGAAATACCCGGGCGCCGCCATCGCCGTGCCGGCCAACATCTCCTCGAAGGAAGACCTTCAGCGCCTGGTCGACGAGACCCGCAAGGCGTTCGGCAAGGTCGACATCGTCGTCTGCAACGCCGCCTCCAACCCCTATTACGGCCCGATGATCGGCATCGAGGACGACCAGTTCCGCAAGATCCTCGAGAACAACGTCATCGCCAACCACTGGCTGATCAGCATGTGCATCCCCGAGATGAAGGAGCGCGGCGCCGGATCGGTGATCATCGTCTCCAGCATCGGCGGCCTGCGCGGCAGCCCGGTGATCGGCGCCTACAACGTCTCCACGGCCGCCGACTTCCAGCTGGCCCGCAACCTCGCCCACGAATACGGCCCGCACGGCATCCGCGTGAACTGCATCGCGCCCGGCCTGGTCAAGACCGATTTCGCCAAGGCCCTGTGGTCCAACCCCGAAACCCTGCGCCGCGCCACCGACCCGGTGCCGCTGCGCCGCATCGGCGAGCCCGACGAGATCGCCGGGGCGGCGGTCTACCTCGCCTCCGACGCCGGCAGCTTCATGACCGGCCAGGCGCTGGTTGTGGACGGCGGGGCGACGATCTAGGGCAACACCGCCCATTTGCGGACGCGGTCGAGACGATCGATGCCGGCATCGATCGTCTCGTCGCGTTTGGCGAAACACAGGCGGATGAGGTGGGTCGGCGCGTCCGTCTCATAGAAAGCCGAGATGGGGATGGCCGCGATGCCGTAGTCCTGCACAGCGCGCAGGCAGAACTCCGCGTCCGGCTCCTCGATCCCCGACGCCGCCAGATCGACATTGAGGAAATAGGTGCCCGCCGCAGGCAGCACCTTGAACCCCACCGCTTCCAACCCGCCCGCCAGCCGGTCCCGCGACCGCTGCAGGTCCAGCGGCATCCGCTCGAACCACTCCGGACTGTTGTCCAGCCCCCAGGCTACCGCCGCCTGCAGGTTCGGCGGCGTCGTAAAGGTCAGGAACTGGTGAGCCCCGGCGAGCGCCTTCATCAGCGGCGGCGTGGCGCACAGAAACCCGACCTTCCAGCCGGTCAAGGCGAACATCTTGCCCGCCGAACCGATCTTCACCGTCCGCTCGCGCATGCCCGGAAAGCCCATCAGCGGTTTGAACACCCGCCCATCAAAGGCGATCTGCTCCCAGACCTCGTCGCACACCGCGATGGCGTCATGCGCCACGCAGAATTCCGCCAGCAGCGCCAGATCCTCGTCGGCCCACAGGGTGGCGGCCGGATTGACCGGATTGTTCAGCACCACCAGCCGGGTCCGGGGACTGAACACGGCCTCCAGCATGGCCCGGTCGATGCGGAAGTGCGGCGGCTTCAACGTCGCCAGCTTCGGCACGCCGCCGCAACGCCGCACCATCGGCAGATAGGCGTCATACAACGGCTGGAACAGCACCACCTCGTCACCCGGTGAGATCAGCGACAGAAAGGCCGCCGCCAGCGCCTCGGTCGCCCCCGAGGTCACCGTCACCTCGCCCAGCCCGTCGAGATCCAGCCCCTGGAACTTCGCATAGTGCCGCGCCGCCGCCTCGCGCAGCTCCGGCAGTCCCCGCATCGGCGGATACTGATTGTAGCCGTTCACCGCCTCCCACGCCGCCTGCTCGCGCACAGCCAGTGGCCCCGGCTCGTCCGGAAACCCCTGGCCCAGGTTGATCGCCCCGGTCTCGCGCGCCAGGCCGCTCATCACCTCGAAAATGGTGGTCGGCAGATCGGCGTAGACGGGATGGACCACGAGGCGACTCCAAACTTGCAGGCGGCCGATGCGGCGCCCCATGCTTCATGCCATGCGCATCGTCGATTTCGAACCCCGCCACGCCCAGGCCTGGAAACGCCTGAACGAAGCCTGGATCGGCAGCCTGTTCGCGATTGAGCCGTCAGACGCCAAGGTGCTGGACGATCCGGTCGGCCAGGTCATCGCGCCGGGCGGCCGCATCTTCATGGCCGAGGATGACCAGGGAGCAGCCATCGGCTGCGCCGGACTGCTGGCGCTGGACGAGAGCCACGGCGGCGGCTTCGAGCTGATCAAGATGACGGTGACGGAGGCCGCCCGCGGCACGGGTCTCGGCCGCCGGCTGATGGATCACTGCGTCGAGGCCGCCACGGCCATGGGGGCAAGGCGCCTGTATCTGGAGACCAACTCCAGCCTTGCGCCGGCCTTGAGCCTCTACCGCGCTTCCGGCTTCGTCGACCTGCCGCCGCGCGAGACGCCCTATGCGCGGGCCGACGTTTTCATGGAGCGCACGCTTCCCTGAGCCGGGACCATGAACGCGAAACGCCCCCGGAGCGTGAACTCCGGGGGCGTCTTACGCATCGCTAGAGAACGCTTCCCTAGTCGAACAGGTTGAAGACCACCGAGGCGATCAGGCCGGTGGCGATGGCCGTCAGGATGACGTCGTCGCCGTGGCGGTAGTAGCCGTAGCCGCGCGGGGGCGGGGGCAGGCGGTAGGCGCGGTAGTCGACGTAGTAGCCGCGCTCCCGGTAGGCCGGCGGCAGGTACTGGCCACGGGCCCAGCGGCGGTTTTGCTGGTAGCCACGCGGGGCGTAGTAGCGGCCGGCGTTGTAGCGACGGTCGGCGCGGCGCTCGTAGCGGCTGTCACGGCGGGCGTCCCAGCGATCGTATCGGCTGTCACGACGGTCGTCCCGGCGATCGTAGCGGTCGTCGCGACGGTCATCGCGGCGTTCGGCGCGATCATCCCGGCGCTCGCCGCGATCATCCAGGCGCTCGTCGCGACGGTCGGAGCGGTCGTCACGACGTTCGTCGCGGCGCTCATAGCCACCGGCCCCGCCGTAGGGCTGGGCCGCGGCGGCGCCGGCAGAACCCAGAACCGACAGCGCGACAGCGGCGATCAGGAACTTTTTCATGGTCTCAAATCTCCCCGGCGGGCGGTTCGGACCATCCGTGGCCCCCGTCGTTGGAGGCGTTATGACAGGCCCTACTTGAGCCCAACCTGAACGACGCTGGTCATCTCCCGTTCATGTTCGCACAACGCCGGAAGACGAGGCTGAGGTTGTTGGCCGGCATGGCGATGCGGGCATGGAGCGCCAGGCCGTGCGCGGCGGCCAGGGCTTCGATGTCCTCGCGCCGGCGGATGCCCCAGGCGGGGTTGCGGCTCTTCAGGCTGTCATCGAAGGCGAGGTTCGAGGGCGCGGTCTCCACTCCATCCTCCAGATAGGGGCCGTAGGTGAACAGCACGCCCGCGTCCGGAAGCAGGCGCGCGGCCCCGGCGAACAGGCCCTCCGTCGCCGCCCAGGGCGAGATGTGGATCATGTTGATGCAGACCATGGCGTCCGCGCTTCGCACCGGCCAGAGGTCTGGCCGGGCCGCGTCCAGCTCGACCGGCGCCAGCAGATTCGCCGTTCCCGCCTGCGCCCGCCAGGCCGCGATACTCTCCAGCGCCTGCGGATCTGGATCGCTCGGCTGCCAGGTCAGCCCCGGCAGGTTGGCCGCCATATGCAGCGCATGCTCCCCCGCCCCGGAGGCGATCTCGAGGACCAGGCCGCTGGCCGGCAGATGCCCCCGCAACACCTCCAGAATGAGATCCTTGGTGCGGGCGGTGGCAGGAGAGGAGAGGGCGGTCATGATCCCACTCTAACCCAACATCGCTCTCGCCCCAGCGGCGGAAAGTTTGCAAACCGCGCTGCCTGCCTCGTTACGGCAAACCAGCCGCCGACCCTTGAAACCGCTGGCGGACAGCCCCCAACCCGCTAGGTTTACTGCAATGTCCGCCCCGCTCATCCAGTTCGCCTCCGTCAGCAAGCTCTACGCGGGTCAGACCGCCGTCGACGCCGTCAGCCTCACCATCCCGGCCGGCCAGTTTGTCGCCGTCGTCGGCGCCTCTGGCTCCGGCAAGACCACCCTGACCAAGATGATCAACCGCCTGGTCGATCCCTCCTCGGGCCAGGTCCTCGTCGAGGGCGCCGACGTCGCCGCCCAGGATCCGGTCCAGCTCCGCCGCCGCATCGGCTACGTCTTCCAGGGCGTCGGGCTGTTCCCGCACCTGAGCGTCGCCGAGAACATCTCCATCACCCCGCGCCTGCTCAGATGGCCGGACGCCGATATCACCGCCCGCCTCACCGAACTCCTTGGCCTCGTCGATCTGCCGCAAGCCTACGCCGCCCGCCGCCCCGACCAGCTGTCCGGTGGCGAGCGCCAGCGGGTCGGCGTCGCCCGGGCCCTGGCCGCCCGGCCCGCCATCCTCCTGATGGACGAGCCGTTCGGCGCCCTGGACCCCATTACCCGAGAGGCTCTCGGCCGCGCCACCCGCGACCTGCACGACAAGCTCGGCCTGACCACCGTCATGGTCACCCACGATGTCCAGGAAGCCCTGCTGCTGGCCGACCGGATCCTGGTCATGGCTGGCGGCAGGCTGCTGGCCGACGCCAGCCCCCGCGAGCTTCTCAAGGGCCACCCCGACCCGGCCGTCGCAGCCCTCATCGACACCCCGGCCCGCCAGGCCCGCGCCCTCTCCGCGCTCATGGGAGCGGACCAATGAGCGAGCAGGTCGATGCCGCCTGGGCCCTGCTGCCCGACTATCTCTCCCAGCACGTCCTGCTCAGCGCCGCGGCGCTTGGTCTTGGCCTGCTGATCAGCCTGCCGCTGGCCGTGCTGGCCGCCCGCAGTCCGTTCATCCGCTGGCCGGCCGTGACCTTCGCCGGCCTGATCCAGACCATCCCCGGCCTGGCCCTGCTGGCCCTTTTCTATCCGCTGCTGCTGGCCCTCTCAGGCTTCACGGAAAGCGCTTTCGGCTTCCGCCTGCAGGCGCTGGGCTTCCTGCCGGCCCTGCTGGCCCTGACCCTCTATTCGATGCTGCCGATCCTGCGGAACGCCGTCGCCGGGCTGACCGGGGTCGATCCGGCCGTGCGCGAGGCCGCCGACGGGGTCGGCATGACGCCTGCGCAGAAGCTCTTCCGTGTCGAGGCCCCCCTGGCCGCCCCGGTCATCATGGCCGGGGTCCGCACCGCCGCCGTCTGGACCATCGGGGCCGCAACCCTGTCGACCCCGGTCGGCCAGACCAGTCTGGGCAACTACATCTTCTCCGGCCTGCAGACCGAGAACTGGGTCTTCGTTCTGTTCGGCTGCGCCGCCAGCGCCGTCCTGGCCCTGAGTGTCGACGGCCTGCTGGGCCTGGTCGAGCGCGGCGTGGCCAGGCGCCAGACCCTGCCGGTCCTGGCCGGCGCCGTCCTGCTGCTCGCCGGTGTCGCCGCCGCCGCCGTCCCCGGCCTGCTGAACGCCAGCAAGCCGACCTACGTCGTCGGGGCCAAGAACTTCTCCGAGCAGTATATCCTCGCCGACCTGATCGGGGCCCGCCTGACCGCCGGCGGGTCGCAGGTCGCCCGCCGCGACGGCCTCGGATCCGCCGTCGCCTTCCGGGCCCTCGAGGCCGGCGAGATCGACGTCTATGTCGACTACAGCGGCACCCTGTGGACCAACGTCATGGGCCGCAAGGACACCCCGCCCCGCGCCGAGCTGATGGCCCAGCTCACCGCCTGGATGGCGAACGAGAAGAAGGTCACCGTCCTCGGCTCGCTGGGCTTCGAGAATGCCTACGCCCTGGCCATGGACCGCAAGCTGGCGGCCTCTCTGGGCATCGAGACCATCGCCGACCTCACCACCCAGGCCCCGGCCCTGACCCTTGGCTCCGACCTCGAGTTCCTGTCGCGACCCGAATGGGCCTCGATCGAGGGCGCCTACGGCCTGAACTTCGGCAAGGAAAAGTCCTTCAACCCGACCTTCATGTACCGGGCGCTGGCGAGCGGCGACGCCGACGTCATCTCGGCCTTCTCCAGCGACGGCCGCATCGCCGCCCAGGACCTGGTGGTGCTGTCCGACCCCAGGGGCGCGGTGCCGTCGTACGATGCCGTGGTGCTCATCTCGCCGAGGCGCGCCAGGGACAAACGTCTGATCGAGACCCTGCAGCCCATGATCGGCGCCATCCCCGTCGAAGCGATGCGCAAGGCCAACTACGCCGTCGACCGCGACAAGGCCAAGCAATCACCCGCCCAGGCGGCGGCTGAACTGGCGGCGACGACGAAGCTCAAGTGAGTCCTTCTCCCGCTTGCCGGGAGAAGGTGGCCCCGTAGGGGTCGGATGAGGGCAGCACCAGCCCTCGAAGGTTGGACCAAACAACAAAAAAGGCAGCCCGGCCGACGCCGGTGCTACCCTCATCCGTCAGCTTCGCTGACACCTTCTCCCGACGAGCGGGAGAAGGAACGCTGTCGCGACTACTCGTCCCGGACGCGGCGCTTGCGGAAGCTGGGGTTCAGCACCTTCTTGCGAAGGCGGATGTTCTTCGGGGTCACCTCGACCAGCTCGTCTTCCTCGATGTAGGCGATGGCCTGTTCGAGGGTCATGCGGCGCGGCGGGGTCAGGCGGATCGACTCATCCTTGCCGCTGGCCCGGACGTTGGTCAGCTGCTTGGCCTTCATCGGGTTGACGTCCAGGTCGTCCATCCGCGCGTTCTCGCCGATGATCATGCCCTGGTAGGTCTTCTCGTTGCCGCCGACGAACATGAAGCCCCGCTCTTCCAGGTTCCACAGGGCGTAGGCCTGCGTCTCGCCGTCGGAGTTGGAGATCAGCACGCCCTTGCGGCCGCCCTCGATGGCGCCCTTGTAGGGCTCGTAGTGGCTGAACACGCGGTTCAGAACGCCGGTGCCGCGGGTGTCGGTCAGGAACTCGCCCTGGTAGCCGATCAGCGAGCGCGACGGGCTCTTCAGGGTCAGGCGGGTCTTGCCGGCGCCGGAGGGGCCCATGTCTTTCAGCTCGGCTTTGCGGGCCGACAGCTTCTCGATGACGATGCCGCTGAACTCGTCGTCGACGTCGATCATGACGTCCTCGATCGGCTCCATGCGCTCGCCGGTTTCCGGATCGGTCTGGAAGACCACGCGCGGACGGCTGATCGACAGTTCGAAACCTTCGCGGCGCATGGATTCAATCAGCACGCCCAGCTGCAGTTCGCCGCGGCCGGCCACTTCGAAGGCGTCCTTCTCGGAGGTTTCGGTGACGCGGATGGCGACGTTCTGCTCCAGCTCCTTCATCAGGCGGTCGCGGATAACCCGGCTCTGCACCTTGTCGCCTTCGCGGCCGGCCAGCGGGCTGTCGTTGACCGAGACGGTCATGGAGATGGTCGGCGGATCGATCGGCTGCGCGGGCAGGGCGTCGGTGACCTCGATGGCGCACAGGGTGTCGGCGACGGTGGCCTTGCTGAGGCCCGCAATGGCGACGATGTCGCCGGCTTCGGCGTCATCGACCGGCTGGCGCTTCAGGCCGCGGAAGGCCAGCACCTTGGTGATGCGGCCGCGCTCGATTTCCTTGCCGTCGCGCGACAGGGCGTGAATGGCCATGCCGGGAACGGCCTTGCCGCTCTCGATGCGGCCGGTCAGCAGGCGGCCGAGGAAGGGGTCGCTTTCGATCAGCACCGACAGGATCTGGAAGGGCTCGTCCTTGCGGACGATGGCCTTGGGCTCGGGCACGTGGCGGACGATCAGGTCGAACAGCGGGCCCAGGTTGTCGTTGGGCTGGTTCAGATCCATCGTCGCCCAGCCGTTCTTGCCCGACGCATAGATGTGCGGGAAGTCGAGTTGTTCGTCCGTGGCGCCGATGGCGGCGAACAGGTCGAAGGCGTCGTTGAGGACGCGGTCGGGATCGGCGTGCGGCCGGTCGACCTTGTTGAGGCAGAGGATCGGGCGCAGGCCCATCTTCAGGGCCTTGCCGAGCACGAACTTGGTCTGGGGCATGACGCCCTCTTCGGCGTCAACGAGGAGGACGCAGCCGTCCACCATGCCGAGGATCCGCTCGACCTCGCCGCCGAAGTCGGCGTGTCCGGGGGTGTCGATGATGTTGATGCGGGTCTCGCCCGCCTCACCGTGCCACAGCACGCTGGTGCACTTGGCCAGGATGGTGATCCCGCGCTCGCGCTCCTGGTCGTTGGAGTCCATGGCGCGCTCGGTCTGCGCCTCGTTGGCTCGGAAGACGCCGGACTGGGCCAGCAGCTGGTCGACGAGAGTCGTCTTGCCATGGTCGACGTGGGCGATAATGGCGATGTTGCGCAGGGACATAGGTCAACTTTATCGGGGAGGGGCGTTAGGGCCGCGAAGGCGCGCGCTTGTACGCGAGTGCGGCGCACAAAGCCACCCCGAGCGGACCGGACGACGAATGAACCCTGTATGCCCAGCCTGAGGCGGGTTCAAACGCTTGTTTTTATTCACGGCTCAGTGAATTTAAGCAGCCGCCGCCTGATTATTGTGCGCCGCAATATGACGGTTTGAGCACGATATCACCTTATGTTACGGGCGTTTTCTGGGGCGTGATGCAGAAAAACTTCGATGCATAGGGCTTTTTGCCCTTGAGGTTTTGTGCGCCGCAACCTACTTTGAACTCGTGAGGCGGCCATGTCGCCTCTGCCCTTCCTGGGCGTTTCCTCCCTAATGAACTGGCCGGGCCCTCGGGCTCGGCCGTTTTTTTGGCCGGGACCTTAGATATCCCGCCAGCCGGCGGCCAGCGCCGCCGTCAGCCGCGCTACATCCGCCTTCAATGCCACCAGGCCTTCCGTCGGTTCCTGCGTCGTCTCATTCAGATACAGCGCCCGGTCGATCTCGATCTGCAGGGCGTGAATGCGGCGGGCCGGGAGGCCATAGAATTCGGTGGTGTAGCCGCCGGCGTAGGGCGCGTTTCGGACCACACGCCTGCCCATCCCCTCCAGTTCCCTTTCCACCAGCCGCGTCAGGCCTGGCGCGCAGGCCGCCCCGAACCGGTCGCCCAGCACCATGTCGCATCCCTTGCCGTGCCTGGGGGTGACGACAGTGTTCGCCGCTGCCGACGGCATCGAATGCCAATCGATCAGGATGGCCATGCCGTGCGCGGCATGGGCCTCGTCGATCAGGCGGGACAGGGCTTCGTGATAAGGCCGGTGCGCCAGGCGGATCCGCTCCTCGGCCTCGGCGAAGCGCAGCTTTCGGCCGTAGATCTTCTGCCCCTCGCCGGCCAGCCTGGCGATCGCTCCCAGCCCGGCCGCCACCCGCGCCGTGCGGCCCTGGACGTGCGGCGGCAGGTCGTCCTCGAACATCGAGGGATCAAGCTCCCAGGGATCACGGTTCAGGTCGATATAGGCCCGCCCGTAGCCGGCGGTCAGCACCGTGACCCCGGCCGCCGGCGCCGCGGCGATCAGTTCGTCGACGAAGGCGTCCTCGGATCGGCGCATCAGCGCCTCGCCGACCGCTACCGCCTCCAGCATCTCCGGTGGATAGTGCCGTCCCGAGTGGGGCGAGGCGAAGATCAGCGGCGTCACCGGCGCGCCTGCCGCCGGCCGCGCGACACGGTAGGCCATCCCGCCGTCCGCGTCCGCATACGCCGCCGGCGCGTCGGTCCGGAGCGGATCGGTCAGCGTCATGGCGGCAATTTCGTCCGCCCCCGGCGCCGGGTCAAAGGCTTTCGTGACGTCGCATGGTCATTCCGTTTCCGCTGGCCCGGCATGCGAGGTTCACGCCGCCTTTACGGATTTGGCCGTAAGGTTAAGCGACCAAAGTTATCGCCAAGGGTCTCAAGAGAACTCCCATGCCCCGCATCCTGCTGGCCGAAGACGACGATTCCCTGCGCAACTTCCTGTCGCGGGCCCTTGAGCGCGCCGGCTACGACGTGCGCGCCTGCGCCGACGGCGAAGAGGCGGCCGGCTGCCTTGATGAGGATTGGGATCTGCTGCTGACCGATATCGTCATGCCCGGCATGGACGGCATCGAGGTGGCTCGCCACGCGGCCGCCCGTCATCCGGGCCTGCGCATCATGTTCATCACCGGCTTCGCCGCCGTCGCCCTGTCGGCCGGCGATCGCGCGCCCGCCGGCTCAAAGGTTCTGTCCAAGCCGATCCACCTTCGCGAGATCGTCACCGAGGTTGATCGGATGATGGCGGCGGCGTGATCGACATTTGACGATCTGGCCTGTTGCGCGGCCGGAAAAGCCTCGCTATAGACCCCGCCTTCCTGCCGGTACGGACGTGTAGCTCAGCGGGAGAGCACCTCGTTGACATCGAGGGGGTCACAGGTTCAATCCCTGTCACGTCCACCATCCTCCCAAACGCATTTGCGAGATGGCTGCCGGCCTGCCGGCGGCGGCCGATGGTTTTCCGCCGTTTTCCGCTTGCCGCCGATGAATGCCCGCCAGGCGTGTGACTCGCTCCATTCGCCCAACTTGGGTCGGCGACGAGAACCCAGAACGGGCGCAATCCCCCCGAGTTTCCCGCGGCACGGGAACAAGTTCCCCATATCTTTGATTTTCTGCACAAATCGGGTCTAAAAAAATGCGGCCACTAGCCGCCGCCGCTTGCACAGCTGGCCGCATAGGTGGAGAAACCGATTGCAGGGTTGTGTGCTTGACCTTGGCGCGTTCGACGATACCTCTCGCCAGCGAGGGGCAAGACCAACGACCGGAGAATACGATTTGCCCCGTCCTCAGCACGCCGCGCCCGACCCGATCGACGTCGCCGTTGGCGCCCGCATGCGCATGCGCCGCAAGACTCTTGGCCTGACCCAGACCGCGCTGGCCGAAGCCCTCGGCATCACCTTCCAGCAGGTTCAGAAGTATGAGCGGGGCGCCAATCGTGTCTCCGCCTCGATGCTGGTCCGCGCCGCCAAGCGTCTCGACTGTCCCGTGGCCTTCCTGGTCGGCGAGGAGCCCGGTGGCTTCCCCACCGACGAGACCCTGCTGACCATGCTGGCCTACCCCGGCGCCATCGACCTGCTGCACGCCTACACCTCGATCGAGGAGGCCAGCTCGCGCAACGCCGTGGTCACTGTCGCCCGCGCCCTGTCGGGCCAGGAATCCCGCCGGTCCGCCGAAGCGGCCTGACCCCAGGCCCGTCGGACACCATCGAGCGCCTCCGGCCTCACGGCCGGGGGCGTTTGACGTATCGGCGTCCTGCTCATCTTGTGCATGCATCCCAGACTGAAACGCTTTTTTTGCAACTATTCCGGATACTGCTCTCCATAATCCTCGTTTGAAGGGGGGGGCGTTGTTCAAGGTCATCTCGTGTCTCGCGACCGAGCACGATATCCGGCTCGTGCTTTTGGCGAGCCTTGTCTGTCTGTCGGCAAGCCTGACGGCCATGCGGCTGTACTCGCGGATGAGCGGCGCCAGGGGTCTGGTGCGCGGCGCCTGGCTCTTGCTGACCGCCCTGGTCGCCGGCTCCGGCGTCTGGGCCACCCACTTCCTTGGCATGCTGGCCTATCAGCCCGGCATGGAGACCGGCTTTTCCTCCACCTGGACCATCGGCTCGCTGATGGTTGCCGTCGCCTTCATGGCGGCCGGTTTCTACGCCTCCCTGCTTGTGGGTGAGGAGCGGTCGAGCAAGGCTGCCGGTGGCATCCTCGTCGGCCTTGGCGTCGCCGCCATGCACTACTCGGGGATGAGCGCCTTCATCACCCAGGGCCATCTGACCTGGGAGCCGGCCTACATCGCCGCCTCCGCCGTACTGGGCGTGGTCGGCTCCACCGCCGCCCTGATTATTGTCCACGGGGCCCGCAGCCTCTGGCGCCAGATGGCCGCCGGCGCGGCCCTGACCCTGGGCGTCTGCGCCCTGCACTACACAGGCATGGCCGGCATCACCATAACCCCGGACAGCAGCATCGCGGTGCCCACCTCGATCATGGGTGTCGGCATGATGACCTTCGCGGTGGCCTCGATCACCGGGTTGATCGTTCTCGGCGGTCTCGGCGCCCTGCTGATCGAGAGCGGCGCCAACCGCTCGGCCCTGGAGCGGATCCGCACCCTGGCCAATGCCGCCTACGAGGGCATCGTCGTCATCCAGAACGGCCGCATCAACGACGCCAACAGCGCCTTCTGCGACCTGGCCGGCGCACCGCTGGAAGACCTTGTCGGCAAGCCGCTGGTCGGGGGCATGCTGACCTTCGACGATCCGCTGCAGTCCGCCGAGCTGCGCCGCGAGGCGCATCTGCAACCGATCGGTGAGGGCAAGTCGGTGCCGGTCGAGGTGTTGTCGCGCCAGATGGACGACGGCGCCCGCATCGAGACCTCCGGCCTGGAAGTGCTGGCCATCCGCGACCTGCGCGAACGCCGCGGCGCCGAGGAAAGAATCCGCTACCTCGCCGAGCACGACGGCCTCACCGGCCTGCCCAACCGCAACGCCTTGCAGGTCAAGCTTCGCGCCGCCCTCGAACGCGTCGAGGCCTCCGGCGAGGCCCTGGCCGTCATCTGCGTCGACCTCGACCACTTCAAGGAAGCCAACGACCTGCACGGCCATCTGGCCGGCGATCAGGTGCTGATCGAGACGGCCCGCCGCCTGACCGCCAACCTGCAGTCGCCCAGCTTCGCCGCCCGTCTCGGCGGGGACGAATTCGTGGTTGTCCAGATCACCGACCAGGACCAGCCGGCCGCCGCCGCCGAACTGGCCGGCGGCCTGCTCGAGGCGCTCAAGGTCTCGTCGACCTGGGAGGGCCAGGAGCAGGCCATGGGCGCCAGCCTTGGCGTCTCCCTCTTCCCCGACGACGGCCGCACGGCCGAGGCCCTGCTGACCAACGCCGACATGGCCCTTTACCGCGCCAAGGAAAGCGGTCGCGGCGCCTATCGCTTCTTCAAGCGCGAGATGGACGAGACCATCCGCGAGCGCCGCAACCTCGCCCGCGAACTGCGCCAGGCCATCATCGACGAGGAACTGATCGTCCACTACCAGCCGCTCGCCCGCGCCTCCGACGGCGAGGTCTGCGGCTTCGAGGCCCTGGTCCGCTGGAAGCATCCGGTGCGCGGCATGGTGCCGCCGCTCGACTTCATCCCGATCGCCGAGGAATGCGGCCTGATCGGCCCGCTCGGCGAATGGGTGCTGCGTCGCGCCTGCGCCGACGCGGCCAGTTGGGACAAGCCGCTGCGCATCGCCGTCAACCTCTCGCCGCTGCAGCTCAACAACCCGGCCCTGCCGACCCTGGTCCACGAGGTGCTGATCTCCACCGGCCTGTCGCCCGCCCGGCTGGAGCTGGAGATCACTGAAAGCGCCCTGTTCAAGGACTACCAGCGGGCGCTGGACAACCTGCGCCGCCTGAAGGCGCTGGGCGTCCGCATCGCCATGGACGACTTCGGCACCGGCTTCTCGTCGCTCTCGACCCTGCAGTCCTTCCCCTTCGACAAGATCAAGGTCGACAAGAGTTTCGTCGAGAACATCCACCGCGACGAGCGCGCCACGGTCATCGTCCGGGCGGTGCTGGGCCTGGGACGCAGCCTCAACATACCGGTCGTCGCCGAAGGGGTGGAGACCGAGGAACAGCGCGAGTTCCTGCGCGGCGAGGACTGCGCCGAACTGCAGGGCTACGCGATCGGCCGCCCGGCCCCGGCCGAGACCCTCGGCGCCTGGACCAACAGCAGCCCGCCGCCGGCCAAGGACAAGCCGGTGCTGCGGCGCAGGCGGGCGGCCTAGGCGCCGCCGGGATTCACCGATCTAGTGGCGGGTATCCTTGAGGAGCGCCCGCCATGACCAGACCGTCCAACATCATCGTCATCCTCGCCGATGACCTCGGCTACGGCGACCTCGGCTGCGACGGCGGGACCATCATCCGCACGCCCAACCTCGATCGAATGGCGGCGGAAGGGACGCGGTTGTCGGATTTCTACGCCTCCGCCAACGTCTGCACGCCGTCCAGAGCCGGCCTGCTCACCGGCCGCTACGCCATCCGCCTCGGCCTCGCCGAGCAGGTGATCCAGGCCTCCGAGACGCGCGGCCTGCCGACCACCGAACTGACCATCCCCAAGGTGCTGAAGGCGACCCACGCCACCGCCCTGATCGGCAAATGGCACCTCGGCCACACCGGCGACCACTGGCCGCCGACCGTGCACGGATTCGATACCTTCAAGGGTCTGCCCTACAGCCACGACATGCACCCGCTGGCCCACTACGAGAAGGTCGGCGACGGCCCCCTGACCGAGCGCCCGGCCGACTTCGCCAGGCTGACTGAAACCTTTTTCCACGACGCCCTGGCCTTCGCCGAGGAGAACCGCGATCGCCCCTTCTTCGTCCTTCTGGCCCTGACCGCGCCGCATGTGCCGCTGGTCCGCAATGACGACACGCCCTGGGATTCGCCGGCCGGCGCCTATGGCGATGTCGTCGAGGAGATCGACCGCAACGTCGGGACCCTGCTCGACCGCCTGAAGGCCCTTGGCCTTGACGAAGACACCCTGGTCGTCTTCACCTCCGATAACGGCCCCTGGTTCGAGGGTTCGTCCGGGGCGTTCCGCGACCGCAAGGGCGGGGCCGGCTGGGATGGCGGCTACCGTGTGCCCTGCATCCTGCGCCAGCCCGGAGCCATCCCCGCCGGCCAGACCCGCAATGCCATTTCCAGCAACCTCGACTTCCTGCCGACCTTCGCGGCCCTGACCGGGACGGCGCTGCCTGCCGATCTCGACCTCGACGGCAGGGATCTGAGTCCGGTGATCTTCGAGGGCGCCGACTCGCCGCATGAGCAGATCGTGCTGTTCGACAATGCCAAGGTCGCCGCCGTCCGGACGCAGCACTGGAAGTATGTCGTGCGCTCCTACTTCCGCACCTTCGACATTCCGCTCGGCCGGTTCGCCTACCCGCTGTTGTTCGACATCGGCCGCGACCCGGGCGAGAACTACAGCGTCGCCTCCCTGCACCCGGCCGTCGCCGCCGAGCTGAAGGCCCGTATCGAGACCGCCCAGGCCTTCTACGAGCCGATGACCAGGGCCTTCCCGCCCTACGTCCGCCCGCAGGCGGCCGACTGGCACCCCGACTGACCCCCCTTTGCGTCCTGCCCGCGCCCGGTCATAGTTGGCCAAACCCCTACAGGAGCCCGCCTTGCTGTCTCTGCTGATTGCTCTCGCTTTCGCCGCCCCCGCTTCGCCGGCCGAGGCCCGCGGCCTTTGGAAAACCCCGTCCGGCGGACACATCCGCCTGGCCGCATGCGGCGCCGACATCTGCGGTTCGGTCGTCACCTCGCCCCACCTGCGCGAGAACCCCGAGCAGAACGACGCCCTCAACGCCAACCCGTCCCTGCGCAGCCGCAAGGTCAAGGGGCTGCGCACCCTGCAGGTCAGCCCCACCGGGGCCGGCGAATGGAACAAGGGCTGGGTCTACAATCCCGAGGACGGCAAGACCTACAAGGCCGAGCTGAAGCTGCTCGGTGGCGGCAAGCTGAAGATGACCGGCTGCATCGCCAAGCCGCTCTGCCAGAGCCAGACCTGGACCCGCATCGGGGACTGAGCCTGTCAGGCGGAAGTGTCAGCGGTTCCGCCGCCCGGACGGGCTGTTCGGCAGAGAGGCTAGCGCTTCAGTCCGCCCAGCAGCCCCCGCAGCAGCGCCCGCGTCAGCTGCGGCACCACCGTGCGAACGACGGACTTGGCGATGGTCTCGCCCATGCCCTGGCGGGTCGAGCGGGCAGGGGCGCGGGTCCTCGGCGCCGGGCGGTTCATCTCCCGCTCGCGGCGGGCCTGCTCCCTGGCCCATTCCTTGTCCTGCGCCTCGCGCTGCTTGGCGATCTGCGCCTCGGCGGCGTCGAGTTCCGCCTTGCGGGCCCCCTCGGCGGTCTTCTGGTTGATCCGTTCGAAGGCCGATTCGCGGTCCTGGGCCGTGTCGTAGATGCCCTTAACCGGGCTGCGCGACTGCACCGCCGCCCGCTCTTCCGGCGTCGCCGGACCCAGGCGCGAGGCGGGCGGACGAATCAGCGCCTTGCCGGTGATCGTCGGCGCCCCCGTCTCGTCGAGCACGCTGACCAGGGCCTCGCCGACCCCCAGGCCCTGAATGGCTTCGGCGGTGTCGAAGGCCGGGTTGGGCCGGAAGCTGGCCGCCGCCGCCCGCAGGCCCTTTTGTTCGGCAGGCGTATAGGCCCGCAGCGCATGCTGGATGCGGTTGCCCAGCTGGGCCAGCACGGTTTCGGGAATATCGGCCGGGTTCTGGGTGACGAAATAGATTCCGACGCCCTTGGAGCGGATCAGCCGCACCACCTGCTCGACCTTTTCCATCAGGGCCCTGGGCGCATCGCGGAACAGCAGGTGCGCCTCGTCGAAGAAGAAGACCAGGCGCGGCTTCTCCGGATCACCGACCTCGGGCAGCTCCTCGAACAGCTCCGACAACAGCCACAGCAGGAAGGTCGCATACAGCCGCGGGCTCTGGATCAGCTTGTCGGCGGCCAGGATCGACACCACGCCCCGGCCCGAGCCGTCGACCCGCATCAGGTCGGCCAGATTGAGCGCCGGCTCGCCGAACAGGTTCTCGGCCCCGGCCGTCTCCAGCTGCAGCAGTCCCCGCTGGATGGTCCCGACCGTCGCCGCCGAGACGTTGCCGTACTTGACGTCGAATTCCTTCTCGTTGTCGGCGACATACTTCAGCGCCGCCTGCAGGTCCTTGAGGTCGAGCAGCAGCAGGCCCTCGTCGTCGGCCATCTTGAAGACGATGTTGAGCACCCCCTCCTGAACATCGTTGAGCTCCAGCAGCCGCGCCAGCAGCACCGGCCCCATCTCCGAGATGGTGGTGCGGACCGGGTGGCCCTTGTCGCCATACAGGTCCCAGAACACGGTCGGCGGCGCGTCAGGGCGCAGTTCCAGGTTCATGCCGGCCGCCCGGGCCAGCATCTTCTCGTTCGGCGTCCCCGGCATGCAGATGCCCGACAGGTCGCCCTTCACGTCGGCGGCGAAGACTGGCACGCCGTTGTCGGAAAAGCCCTGGGCCAGGATCTGCAGGGTCACCGTCTTGCCGGTCCCGGTCGCCCCGGCCACCAGGCCGTGGCGGTTGGCCCGGTCCAGTCGCAGCAACTGCGGCGTCTCCGCCATGCCGACGAACAGCGCGCCTTCGGGAACGTCGACCATGCGGGACTCCTTTTGCAGATGAGCCAAGGCTTAGCGCGGTGGTGCGGCGGCGTCACCGAAGTTCATTGACGCCGCCGCCGACCGCCCCGACTCTTCAAGGCCAGCAACCACAGGATCCTCGATGTCCGCCGCCAAGCCCCTTTTCGACGGTGTCGCCCGCAACGCTATCGTCATCATGGCGGTCATCGCCTCGGGCGCCGCCCTCTGGCTGCTGCGGGGCGTGCTGACCCAGCTGGCCCTGGCCGTCTTCCTGGCGGTGATCATCGACGGCTTCTCGCGGGTTCTGGAGCAGCGGTTGCCGAAGTTTCCCAAGGCCGCCGCCCTGCCCACCGCCATCGGCCTGACCATCCTGGTGCTGATCGGCGTGGTCTGGCTGATCGCCGTCCAGGGCATGGGCTTCGCCGACCAGTTGACCGGCTACGGTCCCCGGCTGGAAGGTCTGCTGGCCAGCACCGCGCAGACGCTCGGCATCCAGAACGTGCCCAGCCTCGACGAGCTGATCCGCCGCGCCAACCCCGGCCAGTACGCCGACGACATCGCCAGACAGACCCAGAGCATCCTGTCCGACACCTTCTTCGTCCTCATCTACCTGGCCTTCATCATCGCCTCGCGCCGCGGTTTCCGGCGCAAGATCGTCGCCATGTTCCCCCACAGCGTCGAGCGCGAAGAGGCGGTGATCATCTTCCAGCGCATCCGCAACGGCGTCGAACAATACCTGTGGGTGCAGACGATCACCGGCCTGATGATCGCCGCCGGCTCCTTTGTCTGCATGTTTGCGGTCGGCCTTGATAACGCGCTGTTCTGGGCCTTCCTGATCTTCCTGGCCTCCTACATCCCGATCATCGGCGGGGTCATCGGCGTGGCCCTGCCACCGCTGTTCGCCCTGATGCAGTTCCCGACCATCTGGCCGGCGGTCATCATCGCCGTGGTGTTGCAGAGCGTGCAGTTCATCGTCGGCAACCTCATCCAGCCCAAGATGCAGGGCGACAGCCTGAACATCGACCCCGTGGTCGTGCTGCTGTCCCTGGCCTTCTGGGGGCTCATCTGGGGCATGCCCGGCATGTTCCTCTCCACGCCCCTGACGGTCATGGCGATGATCATCCTGGCCCAGTTCAAGGGCAGCCACTGGATCGCTGTGCTGCTGTCGTCCAACGGCAACCCGGCCGGCGCCCACGGCCGCCACAGCCCGCTGGAAAACCCGCCCGGCAGCCACTTTGAGCACGAGCCGCGGGTGAAGAAGGTTTCACCTCGACAAAAGACCCCGGCCCCTTGAACACGTTCAGCGAGCACTTATCTGTCATCCTGTCCGGGGCTTCCCTCCCCCCCTGTAACCCCGGACTTCTGAGGCGCCCTCTCTCCCCCGAAGGGCCCTCGATATGTCTCGCCTTCCCCCGCGAGACCAGCGCCGCCGGACCCCCCTCCGGCGGCGCCTTCGTATCTGCTTTCCAGTTCGCGCTCTCGTCCGAACGGTTCTAAACTCCCGTTCGACAAATCACGCGATCGAAGGTGGTTTTTGAGCGAAAATCGCAGCCGAACAGGCTAAGCGACCGCCCAGACACCCTCAAACGACAAAATTCTCGGGGAAAACGGGATGAGCAGCGCGGAAACCGACCTCGCCGGCAAGGTTGATCACACTCCTCTGGCGCAGGCGTTCGCAAAGCACCTGAAGTCCATGGCCTTGCCTGACGCCGAAGCCCGCTTCCTGGCCCAGGTCGCCGGCGACCTGCAGGCCGAGGAACTTCCCACCGTTTCCGATGACGGCCTGGGCGCCATGTTCGCCGACTTCTGGCGGTTCGCCGAAGCCGCCGACGGCCAGGACCCCGCCATCCGCCTGCGCCGCTGGGTCGATCCGGACGGCAACGACCTGGGCCGCGACCTCCTCGAGATCGTCCAGGACGACCGGCCCTTCCTGGTCGACAGCAGTATGGGCGTGGTCGCCGAGTCCGGACTGCCGGTGCGGGCCATGTTCCACCCCATCGCCCGGATCGGCGGCCCCGGGGAGGGCAGCGGGGCCCGCTCCCTGATCCAGGTGCAGCTCGACCCGGTCGGCGAAGACCGCGAGGCCGGCCTCATCGAGGCGGTCATGGCCACCCTCGCCGACGTCCGTTCCGCCGTCGGCGACTTCAAACCGATGAAGGCCGTCATCCGCCGTGCCATCGAGGAGCTGGAAGGCGCCACGCTGGGCGCCGCCGACGCCGACGAGCACGCCGAGCAACTGGCCTTTCTGCAATGGCTTGAGAACGACCACTTCGTTTTCCTTGGCGCCCGCACCTACGAATATCCGCGCACCGCCGACGGCGGCTATGCGGCCGAGGAGCCGCTCTTCCAGCCCGAAGGCAGCCTCGGCGTCCTGCGCGACCAGTCCCGCGCCGTCCTCCGCCGCGCCTCCGAGCCGGCCATCCTCTCGCAACAGGTGCGTCGCCACCTCGAGACCGGCCCGGCCCTGACCGTCGCCAAGTCCAACCTGCGCTCGAACGTCCACCGCCGCGACTACATGGACTACGTCGGAGTCAAGCGTTACGGCGCCGACGGCCTGCCGTCCGGCGAGGTCCGCTTCGTCGGCCTGTTCACCGCCGAGGCCTACGAGACCCCGGCCAGCGAAGTGCCGTTGATCCGCCGCAAGATCCGCCTGGCCCTCGACCACGCCAGCGTCGTGCCCGGCAGCCACAACGACAAGCGCCTGCGCCACATCATCGAGACCTACCCGCGCGACGAACTGTTCCAGCTTCCGGAAACGGAGCTGCTTGAACAGGCGATGGGCATCCTGCACCTGATCGACCGGCCGCGCCTCAAGCTGTTCGCCCGCCTGGACCCCTTCGACCGCTTCATCTCGGTCCTGCTCTACGTGCCCCGCGACCGCTACGATTCGGGCGTGCGCGAGCGGGCAGGAAAGCTGATCGCCGCCGCCTATGGCGGCCGCGTCTCCGCCTACTACCCCAGCTTCTCCGACGCCCCCCTGGCCCGCGTCCACTACATCATCGGCGTCACCCCCGGCGGCCACGCCGAGCCCGATCTCGCCGATCTGGAAGCCGAAATCGCCGAAACCGCCCGCACCTGGGGCGACCGCTTCGACGCCGCCATCCGCGCCTCCGGCCTGCCGACCACCCCGGCCCTGGCCCGCTGGGCGAACGCCTTCAGCGGCGGCTACCGCGACTTCTATGGCGCCGATGAAGCCCTCGCCGACCTGCATGAAGTCGACGCCATGGGCGCCCCGGGCGAGCCGGGCGGGGATTTCCGCGTCCGCGCCTTCCGCAAGGTCGGTGACAGCGCCCTGCGCTTCCGCTTCAAGCTCTATCATCGCGGCGGCCACGTGCCGCTGGCCGACGTGACGCCGATTCTCGAGCACATGGGCCTGCGCGCCCTCATCGAGGACGCCTTCGAACTGTCGCCGCAAGGCCAGAGCGGTCCCGAGCCCGTCTGGGTCCATGAGTTCCTGGTCGAGGACCGGGCCGGCGAGCACCTGGTCTTTGCCGACGTCCGAGACGCCTTCGAGGCCCTGTTCACCGCCGTCTGGATCGGACAGACCGAGAGCGACGGCTTCAACCGCCTGGTGCTGGACCTCGGCGTCTCCTGGCGCGAGGCCGCCCTGGTCCGCAGCCTTGCCAAGTACCGCCTGCAGTCGGGCCTCGACCCCAGCCAGTCGGTGCAGGAACAGGCGCTCAGCGAAAACCCCGGCATCGCCCGGCTGATCCTCGACATGTTCCGGATCAAGTTCGACCCGGCGGTCAAGGCCGACGTCCCGGCCCGGCAGGTCCAGGCCGAAAAGGTCATGGAAGAGATCGTCGCCGCCCTTCAGGCTGTCGAGAGCCTCGATGCCGACCGCGTGCTGCGCCGCCTGGCCCTGCTGGTCGTGGCCTGCAAGCGCACCAACTTCTACCTGCAGGACGAGCACGGCCAGCCGAAGCCCTACATCAGCTTCAAGGTCGCCAGCCGCGAGCTCGACGATCTGCCGGCCCCCAAGCCCTACCGCGAGATCTTCGTCTGGAGCCCGATGGTAGAGGGCGTCCACCTCCGCTTCGGCCCGGTCGCCCGGGGCGGCCTGCGCTGGTCCGACCGCCGCGACGACTTCCGCACCGAGGTGCTGGGACTCGTCAAGGCGCAACAGGTCAAGAACGCCGTCATCGTGCCCGTCGGCTCCAAGGGCGGCTTCTTCCCCAAACAGCTTCCCCGTGGCGGTACGCCCGATCAGATCCGGGCCGGCGGCATCGCCGCCTACACCGTCTTCCTGTCGGGCCTGCTCGACATCACCGACAACATCGATGCGAACAACGAGGTTGTCCGCCCGGCCGGCGTCATCGCCCATGAGGGCGACGACCCCTACCTCGTCGTCGCCGCCGACAAGGGCACCGCCACCTTCAGCGACATCGCCAACGGCATCGCCATCTCCTACGGCTTCTGGCTGGGCGACGCCTTCGCCTCCGGCGGTTCGGTCGGCTACGATCACAAGGTCATGGGCATCACCGCGCGCGGCGCCTGGGAAGCGGTCAAGCGCCACTTCCGCGAGGCCGGCAAGGACATCCAGAAGGAGCCCTTCACCGTCGTCGGCGTCGGCGACATGTCTGGCGACGTGTTCGGCAACGGCATGCTGCTGTCAAAGCAGATCCGCCTGCTGGCCGCCTTCGACCACCGCCACATCTTCCTCGATCCCGATCCGGACCCGGCGACGAGCTGGGAAGAACGCGACCGCATGTTCAAGCTGCCGCGCTCGTCCTGGGACGACTACGACAAGAGCAAGATCAGCAAGGGCGGCTGCGTCTTCGCCCGCTCCCTGAAGACCATCCCGATCACCCCTGAGGTCAAGGCCGCCTTCGACCTGAAGAGCGATGCGGTCAGCCCCAATGAGCTGATGACCGCCATCCTCAAGGCGCGGGCAGAGCTCCTCTACCTCGGCGGCATCGGCACCTATGTGAAGGCCAGACGCGAGAGCCACGCCGACGCCGGCGACAAGGCCAGCGACGCCATCCGCGTCGACGCCCCCGACCTGCGGGTCAAGGTGGTCGGCGAGGGCGCCAACCTTGGTCTGACCCAGGCCGGCCGCATTGAATTCGCTCGCAACGGTGGCCGTATCAACACCGACGCCATCGACAACTCCGCCGGGGTCGACAGCTCCGACCATGAGGTCAACATCAAGATCCTCACCGGCATCATCGAGCGCTCGGGCAAGCTCGACCGCCCGGCCCGCGACGCCCTGCTGGCCTCGATGACCGACGACGTCGCCCACCACGTCCTGGCCCACAACTACGACCAGACCCTGGCCCTCTCCCTGCTGCAGCAGGACGCCCCGGGCGAGATCGACAACCACGCCCGCTTCATCGCCGAGCTGGAGACCGAGGGCAAACTCGACCGCCGCGTCGAGGGCCTGCCCGACGCCATCGCCCTGCAGGACCTCGCCAAGGCCGCCCAGGGCCTCACCCGGCCTGAACTCGCCGTCCTGCTGGCCTACGGCAAGCTCGACCTATTCAGCGACATGATCGCCACCAAGGGGCCCGACGACCCGGCCTTCCGCGCCATCCTCCAGGCCTACTTCCCGGACGGTGTGCAGCAATACGCCGAGGAGATGGACCGCCATCGCCTGCGCCGCGAGATCATCGCCACGGTGATGAGCAACGAGATCGTCAACCGCTGCGGCCCCACCTTCGCCAGCCGGCTGAAGGCCGCGGCCGGGGCCGACGACGCCGCCCTGATGGTCGGCTTCAAGGCGGGTCGCCGCATCATCCGCTTCGACACCCTGTGGCAGGACGTCGAGACCCTCGACGGCAAGGCGTCCGCGCAAGGCCAGATGTCCCTGTTCCGGGCCCTCGGCCACGTGTTGCGCAGCCAGACCTACTGGATGGCCCGCCGCGCCGAGACCGGCGACAGCGTCCAGGCCCTGGTCGATCGCTACCAGCCCGCCATGATCGAACTGGCGGCCCTGACCCCGGCCATCCTCTCGCCCTTCGAACAGAAGGCCGTGGCCCGCCGCGCCAGGGCCTTCGCCACCGACGGCGCACCGGAAGCCCTGGCCATGGCCGTCGCGGCCCTGCAACCCCTGACCCCCGCCGCCGACCTGATCGACCTTGCCGCCGCCCAGAACTGGCCGGCCGTCGCCGCCGCCCGCGTCTACCACCAGGTCGGCGCCGCCTTCTTCTTCGACAAGCTGCGCGCCGCGGCCGGCGAGAAGCGCGGCGGGGACCACTACGAGCGCATGGCCGTGCGCCGCCTGATCGAAGACATGCTGGCCGAACAGACCGCCGTCACCCGCGCCGTCATGGCCTTCGCCACCAACCCCCAGGCCGGCGACACCAGCGAGCAGGCCGCCCAGACGGTCAAGTCCTGGGCCGCCATGCACCAGGGCCCCGGCCGCGCCGTCCGCCGCACGGTGGAAGAGATCGAGCACGCCGGGGGAGGGTGGACGTTTGCGAAGCTGACGATCGCGAATGCCGCCTTGCGGGAGCTGGCGGAAGAGGCAGCGAAGTAGGGCGGGGCCTTAGAGAGATTCCTTCTCCCGACAAGCGGGAGAAGGATCAAGGCTGGCCCGGAACCCCCCGAACCGCGCCGGTTTTTCCGCCGTCAGCGCCCCATCCTCATGTCCGCGCGAGAAACGCGCGAGACCCTTGGACAGATTGTGTTCGATGGCCGGGGTGAGGCGGCCCGGACGCCATGGGTCCATCACCGGAGTCTGAACTGGACCGACCTGGCTCGCGTTAACGGGCCGGCTGGATGGCTGAGCCGGCGGATGGCGTCGGCTTTCGGACAAGGCGGCCGACCCGCGCGATGAGCTGATCCTCCCTGAAAGGCTTGGCCAGAAAGTCTCGCGCGCCCAGGCCGATAGCGACCTTGACGTCTTCGGGCCTGTTCCGCGCGGTCAGGACCAGAGTCGGTGGATAGAAGGACCTGGCTGAACTCAGGTGTGAGAGCACCTCAAACCCGTCCATCACCGGCATGTTGATGTCCAGCACCATGCCGTCTGGTCGAAGATCCTGGATACGGCTCAGCCCCTCGCGCCCATCGCGGGCAAAGTAGGTCTGGAAGCCCGCGAAATCGAGTCGTGTTGCAATCAGCTTAAGCACCATGGGGTCATCTTCAACGATGAGGACGCGGGGACGCCGTTGATCAGAAGGCAGCGGCATGGTTCACCTCTTGGGTCTGCCACTGTGTCGCCCGGATGAGGGTCGCGATCATATCGGCGGCGGCGATGGGCTTTCCGATCAGGCCATCAAATCCGCCGGCGCCGCAGTTCACCGTCCCGGCGTCGTCAGCTGTAAAGGCGATAATCGGCGCGTCCTGATTGGGACCTGGCTCGTTTCGAATTCGATGAAGGGCGCCGTGGCCATCCAGAACCGGCATGTGAAGATCGATCAGAATGACATCGAACGGCGCTTCAGCCGCCATTGCGACGACTTCCGCCCCATTCACAGCCTCGGTCACCTCAGCGCCGAACTGCTGAAGGAGTGCGCGAGCCAGATCACGGTTCGCGGCGTTGTCGTCGGCGACCAGGACACGGACACCTGAAAGCGAGGCTGATGCGGTCGGTTCCTCTTCAGTTTGAATCGGGGAGGCCGCGGGCGGTGCATCGATATGGAAATGGAAGGCCGACCCTTGCCCTGGCGTGCTGTCGACGTCGATCTCGCCCCCCATGGCCTCAGCAAGACCTTTGCAAATGGCCAGACCCAACCCTGTGCCGCCGTGTCGGCGCGTGGAAGAGGCGTCAACTTGCGAAAAGCGCTGAAACAGAAGCGCGCGTTGCGCTTCGTCCATGCCGGCCCCGGTGTCCTCGACTCGAACGCGGAGGATTTGCCGGTTCGCGTCGTACCCCAGCGTCAGCCGAACAGTCCCTGCTTCGGTGAACTTCACCGCGTTGCCGATGAGATTGAGCAAAATCTGGCGCAATCGATCTGGATCCACGCGCACATGACCCGGGATATTGGGGCTCGCCTCAAACTCCAGCCAGAGTGACTTGGCCTCGGCTTGAGGACCAAACATCGCCAGGGCGTCCTCGGCGACCGCGACGATGTCGACAGGCCTGGAGTCGATTGTCATCTGACTGGCCTCGAGCTTGGAGAAGTCGAGGATATCATCGACGATGGAGAGCAGGGCCGTGCTCGCGCCCTTCACCCGGCTGACCATCATGTGCGCCGGGTCAGGCAGGTCGGTGAGGCCCGCCAGAAGGTCTGTGAACCCGAGGATGGCCGTCAGCGGCGTGCGAATTTCGTGGCTCATATTGGCCAGGAAGTCGGTCTTCACCTGAGCGGCCTTCTGGGCCGCGTCACGGGTCGCCTCAAGGGTGCGGGCGACTTCGCGCTCGGCGGTCACGGCCCTCAGGACGTTGACGATCTCGATGACCTGGCCGTCCGCGCCCCTGATCAGGGTCGGATTGCCCTGAAACCAGGTCCAGCTCCCGTCCTTGTGGCGGATGCGGTGGTCACGGGTGCTTCCCGGAGGATCCGGAAGGCCTGCGAACCGTGCCGCGCGCAACACTGCAACATTGTCTCGATCATCAGGATGGACGAGTTCAACAGCAAAGCTCCCGACGAGGTCCTCCGGCTCATATCCGTAGAGGCGGCAACTCGGGGAAACCCAGGTGATGCCCTTGCCAGGCTCAACGCGGATGATCAGGTCGGCTGACTGTTCCATCACAAAATTCAGCCGCGCCTCGTTGGCGCGAAGGTTTTCGTCCGCGAGCTTGAGTTCGGTCACGTCGAGGAAAGTGCCCAGGATCGCCGTGACCGCACCGTCCGGGCCCTGACGAGGAGAACCGCGAGCAATGACATTCCGCTCCGAGCCATCCGGTCGGTAGATGCGGGCCTCCAACGCGTAGTCGCGGCCCTCGGTGACGGCGCGCTGGACGTGGTCGGCCAGCACCTTCGCATCGTCCGGGTGATAACGCTCAAGCACGCCTTGCAGCGCTGGCGGTTCAACGTCGGGCTCGTAGCCGTGAATGCGATAAACCTGATCTGACCAGGTTGTCCGATCGGCCGCTACGTCCCAGGACCAGGTCCCGACGCCGGCCATATCCTCGGCCAGTTTTAGCAGTCTGTTCTGCTGGTCGGCCACGACAGCGATGCGTTCGCGCTCGCGACTACAAAGCCGCATAAGCAGCGCCTGCATGACGCTGCTGGCAATGGCTTGCAGGCGCGATGCCTCAGCGTCCGTAAACGCCTCGCGGGCCACCGTGTCGATGACGCAAAGCGTCCCCAACCGATACCCGTCGGGCGTGATCAATGGGGCGCCGGCATAGAAGCGAATGTCGGGCGGCCCGGTGACAAGGGGGTTGTCGCGGAATCGCTCGTCACGGGCGGCGTCGAGCACGACGAACACCTGATCCGAGAGGATGGCGTACTGGCAGAATGAAATTTCCCGCGCGGTATGATCGACATCAAGGCCGACGCAGGCCTTGAACCACTGTCGTTTCTGGTCGACCAGGGAGATCAGCGCGATGGGCGTATTGAAGGATTGCGCGGCAAGTTCGGTCAGGCTGTCGAACAGGGGCTCTGAAGGAGAGTCGAGGACCTCCATCCGGTCCAGCGCAGCAAGCCGTTCAAGCTCAAGTGGACACTGCACGCCGCGCTTCTCCTCCATTCCGACCTCGCAAAAGGCCGCAAGAAGCCTAAAATACTTATAAGTAACCGGCCAAATGGGGATGAAATCGGCCGCCAGATCGCTCTGGGCCCGATCGCCGATGAACCGACAATGGTCGCACTTTCCCCCTTCAGGACGTCCGCCTGGCGGACCCTGAAGCGGCGGCCTAGACCCCGCCCAGGAACCCCCCGAACCGCGCCAGGTTCTCCGCCGTCAGCGCCTGGTCCCGCCGCATCGGCGTGACGTTCAGCAGCATTTCCTGCGGCTGGTCGAAGGCGTGCGTCCCCTTCACCATGACCGTCTCCACCGCGCATCCCGAGGCCCGCGCCCGCGCATAGGCCGCCTCATGCAGCTTGGGGGCCCCCAGGTGGTCGCGCTCGGCGATGACGCCCATGACCTTTGGCTGATAGCGCCAGTCACGCCTGGCCCCGCGCGAGCCGAAATTGACATAGGGATAGTTGAGGTAGACGCCCCGCACCCCGTCGAGCAGCCCCGGCCCGGCCCCACCGATGCGGGCTTCGGCCTCGCTCTCCAGGGCCATGGTCATCAGGTCCATGATCGCCCAGCCGCCGTGGCTCCAGCCGGCCAGCACCACGCAGCCGGGATCCACGTCTTCCCGCTGGCCCATGCCGTAGATCGTCGCCAGCACGTCGCCGGCCCGCTCGAAGCCCCAGAACCGCGTGCCGCTGCAGACGAAGGTCAGGCCATAGGTCCGGCTCCAGCCGCGCGGGGCGAAGCTGTCGACGATGACCGAGCGCCAGCCGGCCGCCGTCGCGGCGGCCGCATAGTCGTCCAGATGCGCCTGCACCCCGCCGCAGCCATGGAACAGCAGAGCGACCGGCCGCCGGTCGGTATCGGCCGGGCCGTGCACGGTCGCGTGCGGTTCGAGCCTGGCCCAGCGGGCTTCCAGAGTTTCCATCGGTCTCCCCACGTCGACGATAACCAGCCTACAGCCGACGGCGGATAAATCGCAAGTGATTATTCACTCACATTTTGAACTCGGGGTATGTCGCCCGGCGCCGAAGCGCGAACCCTGCCGCAGCCCTGTAGGCCGCTGAAGGCTCAGACCGACCTACAGACACAGGGCCCCGGGCTACAGGTCGACCTACGCGCAAGGCTACAAACCCAGCGCCCCGGCCTACGCCAAAGGCACGCAGAATCAGGAACTTGCTGTCCCAGGCCGCGCTTGAGGCCGATCACCCGGCTATAATGGTAGCCCGCTTCGATAGGCGGCTCAGTGCCTGAACACCCGCACCCCGGTGAAGACCATGGCGATCCCCGCTGCATCAGCCGCCGCGATCACCTCGGCGTCCCGCATCGAGCCGCCCGGCTGGATCACCGCCGTCGCTCCGGCTTCCGCCGCCTGGATCAGGCCGTCGGCGAACGGGAAGAAGGCTTCCGAGGCGCAGGCGCTGCCTTTCACGTCGAGCCCGAAATCGGCGGCGCGGATGGCGGCGATGCGGGCGCTGTCCTTGCGGTTCATCTGGCCGGCCCCGACGCCGAGCGTCTGGCCGCCCCGGGCAAAGACGATGGCGTTGGACTTCACATGCTTGGCGACGGTGAAGGCAAACAGCATGTCGCGGACTTCCTCGTCAGTGGGCGCGCGTTTGGTGACCACCTTCAGGTCGGCCGCCGTCAGCCGGGCGGTATCGCGCGACTGCACCAGGAAGCCGCCGGACACCGAGCGGAACACCTCGCCGGTGGAGAAGGCGTCCGGCATGCCGCCGGTGACCAGCAGGCGCAGGTTCTTCTTGGCCTCGAACACGGCGACGGCGTCGTCGTCGGCTTCCGGGGCGATGACCACCTCGGTGAAGGTCTCGCAGACCTGCTCGGCGGTGGCGCGGTCCAGCCGGCGGTTGACCGCCACGATGCCGCCAAAGGCCGAGACCGGATCACAGGCCAGGGCCCGGGCGTAGGCTTCCTTCAGATCGGCGCCCAGGCCGACGCCGCAGGGGTTGGCGTGCTTGACAATGATACAGGCCGGCTCGTCGAACTCGGCGGCCAGCTCGAAGGCGGCGTCGGTGTCGGCGATGTTGTTGTAGCTGAGTTCCTTGCCCTGCAGCTGGCGGGCGTTGGCGACGCCCGGGCGTTGCTCACCGGTGACGTAGAAGGCGGCCGACTGGTGCGGGTTCTCGCCATAGCGCAGGGTCTGGCGCAGCTCGCCGCCGATGGCCCGGCGGGCCGGGGCGGTCTCACCGAGTTGCTTCGCGAACCAGCCGCTGATCGCCGCGTCATAGGTCGCGGTGCGGGCAAAGGCCCGGGCCGCCAGGTCCTTGCGCAGGGCCAGGGTCGTCCCGCGGGCCTTCAACGCCTCGACCACCCGGGCCATGTCTTCCGGGGCGGTGCAGACGGCGACGTAGCCATGGTTCTTGGCCGCCGAACGGATCATCGCCGGCCCGCCGATGTCGATGTTCTCGACGCAGGTTTCGAAGTCGCCTCCGGCCGCCACCGTGGCCTCGAAGGGGTAGAGGTTCACATAGAGGATATCGATGCCGCCGATGCCGTGTTCGCTCATCGCCTCAGCGTGAGACGGCGCCGCCCGCACGCCCAGCAGACCGCCGTGGACGACGGGGTGCAGGGTCTTCACCCGCCCGTCCATCATCTCCGGAAACCCGGTCAGGTCGGCCACATCCTTGACCGGCAGCCCGGCCGCCGCGATGGCCGATTTGGTGCCGCCGGTCGAGACCAGCTCGACGCCGAGGTCATGCAGGGCCTTGGCGGTCTCGATCAGCCCGGTCTTGTCGGACACGGAGATCAGGGCGCGTTTGGCGGCGACGGTATCGGGCGAGGGCGGGAAATCAGGGGCGGCGGGCATGGCGGACTCCGGCTGGAAAGCTGTGAGGTCTCGCCCAGGCGCGCGGCAGATGGCGTCGTCAGCTCCCCGGTGGTGATCCACCTGATGCGCCAGTCGCTGAGACGAGGCGGCTCATACAGGAAGAGTGGGGGAGTCGCTAGCACCGTGCGTCCTTCGACACGCCGCGCGCGGCTACTCGGGATGACGACCGTTTGTGCAACCCACCCCGCTTCGTCATCCTGAGTAGCCTGCCGTCGGCAGGCGTGTCGAAGGACGCACTACCCCTCGGCCCGGCTCATCTTCCACCGGATCCGCCCGCCGGTATCCACCCGAACCTGCCCGGTCAGCACCACCTGGGTCGACCGCCTCGGCCTGCCGTTCTCGAAGTGGGCGCTGGGTTCGACCGCCACGGAAACCGCGTCGTTGCGCAGCCACCAGCCCTGGTCGGTTGGGCCTTTCAGCAGCACGCTCTTGCCGTCGCGGGCGAGGCTGGCGCGGGCGTCGGGATGCAGGTGAAAGCGGACGGTGAAGGGCAGATAGCGGCGCGGGCCGTCGGCGGGCTGGCCTTCGACCACCGGGCGGAAGGCGTCCTCGCCGCGTAGCTCGCCGGCCGCCAGGTCGAGATAGAGCCGCCGGTCGTGGATCAGGCCGAAGTCGGCGGCCCAGCCGTCGTGGCTGCACTCCAGCCAGACGCCCGCATCGGCGTCATGGCGGCGCACCTCGACCTGCCTGGCCGCGCCTTCCAGTCGCGGGCCGATGCCCCAGGCGGTCAGGCCGCGCAGGGGCTCGCCGGCCGAGGCGTCGCTGAGCGAGGCGGTGCTGGCCCCGTCGGTCAGCCTCAGGGCCTGCGGCGCGGCGGCGTCCGGGCTCCAGGCGCAGCCGGTGACCAGCCGGTCCGCGCCGGCCAGGATCTCGATGCCCAGCGTCTGGGCGCAGGCGGTGGCGCTCCACGGGCCCCCGGCCGGCGCCGCGCCGTCCAGCATCAGGGTCAGGCCGGCCCCGTCGAGACGGTAGTAGCCGCCGTGCGGGGCCTTCATCGGCGGCGGGCCGGCGCTTTCGTCGTGCGCCAGGGCGGCGGCGATGCGGGCGGCCGGCACGGCCTCGCCACCCTGGAAGCTGGCCAGCCGGCCGTCCGGCAGGGTGAAGAAGCGGAAGGCGGCGCTCAGGCGATCAATGGCCCGACTCATCTCGTCGGGCCCGGCCTGGCCGCGCTGGTGCAGGGCCTCGTCCAGGGTCAGGAGATCGAACAACAGCTCCAGCCCGGCCTGCGGCGAGCGGCTGGCATGCACTCCGTCGGGGGCCACGGCGCCGGGCAGGCCGGCCTGCAGGATAGCCATTGCCCTGTCGATCAGCTGCTCTCCGGCCTCTCCCGCCAGGGCGCAACCGGCCATCCCGACGACGACGGCCCGCTGCAGGGCGCGCTCGGGATGGATGGAGATGTCGGCCAGGTGGCGGGCCTGGCGGGCCAGGTCGGTGGCCAGTTCGCCGCGCTCGGCGTCCGAAGCGATGGCGGCCATGCGGCGGGCGGCGCAGGCCAGGTTGAACACCCGCCGCTCCAGCACCTCATAACCCCAAGAGAAGCCGTTCCAGCGCCCGAAGATCCGCTTCCAGTCGAAGACCAGCCGCAGGGCGGCGCGGGGACCGGCCTCCTCCTGGGCGACCAGATCGTGCAACCAGCCCATGCGGTGCAGGGCCACGGCGAAGGCGCGGTCGGGGCTGGGCTTGTCGAAGGGATCGCCGCTGGCTCCGACACTCATCCGCGTGCCGGCCAGGTCGAAGATGCCCTGCAAAAGGCGTCGGCCCTCGGCGTTGTTGACCGGTCGCCGGTCGCGCGGATTGGCGGCAAATCCATCGACCGGCGGACGGCTGAGCATCATCCGGTGCAGCGGAATGCCGAACCACTCCTGCTCGCCCTGGCGGCGGGCCGCGCCGGCCCATCCGCGAACGACGGTGAGGGCAGGTCCGACGAGGTCGCGGCGGGGCGGCTTCACGCTTTCGTCCCGTCAGCCCCGCAAGGCGGCGATGTTGGCGGCGTAGGCGCCCGGCCCGCCCTTGAACACGGCCGAGCCGGCGACCAGGGCCGTCGCCCCGGCGTCGGCGCACTGTCTGGCGGTGACCGGGTTCACCCCGCCGTCCACCTCCAGCCAGATGTCCTTGCCCGAGGCGTCGATCATCCGGCGCAGGGTTTCGATCTTCTTCAGCTGCGAGGGCATGAAGCTCTGGCCACCGAAGCCCGGGTTGATGCTCATCACCAGGATCAGGTCGATGTCGTCCATCATGTACTCGATGACCGACGGGGGAGTGGACGGATTGAACACCACCCCGGCCTTGGCCCCCAGCTGGCGGATGCGGGTCAGGGTGCGGTTTAGGTGCGGCCCGGCTTCCGGATGCACACTGATCATGTCTGCCCCGGCCTCGCGGAAGGCCTCGAGGTAGGGATCGGCCGGGCTGATCATCAGATGGCAGTCGAACGGGATGCTGACGTGCGGGCGCAGGGCCTTCACCACGTCCGGGCCGATGGTGATGTTGGGCACGAAGTGGCCGTCCATGACGTCGACGTGCACCCAGTCGGCGCCGGCGGCCTCGATGGCGCGGCATTCCTCGCCGAGCTTGGCGAAGTCGGAAGCCAGGATGGAGGGGGCGATGATCATGGCCCCATGGCTTAGCGGAGTCGGGCCAAGGATGACAGTAGGAGGGGCGTCTAGTTTCGCTTCAGCCGGGCGACGAAGAAGCCGTCCTGGCCGCCCTCGCGCTGGTGGGGCAGCAGACGCAGCCAGCCCTCACGGGTCAGGGAGGCGGCCGGGGCCCCGCCCTCGCCCTCGGCGCAGGGTTCGGTTGTGAACTCCGGATGGCGGTTCAGGAAGGCGCGGACCTGGCCCTCGCCCTCTTCCGGCTCCAGCGAGCAGACGCAGTAGACCAGCCGGCCGCCCGGCGCGGTGCGCATCGCGGCGCTGTCGAGCAGGCGGGATTGCACGGCGGCCAGCTTGGCGATGTCGCCGGGGGCGGCGGCCCAGAGTACGTCCGGGTGGCGGCGGAAGGTGCCGGTGGCCGAGCAGGGGGCGTCGAGCAGGACGGCGTCGAAGGTGCGCGCGTCATCCCAGCGGCCGGCGTCGGCGGCGATGACCTCGGCGGTCAGGCTCATCCGGGCGAGGTTTTCGGTCACCCGCTTCAGCCGCTCCTCGGAGCGATCGACGGCGACCGTCTTTGCGCCGGTGACGGCCAGTTGCAGGGTCTTGCCGCCGGGCGCTGCGCAGAGGTCCAGCGCCGTCTGTTCGGCGTTGGCGTGCAGCAGGCGGGCGGGGATGGCGGCGGCGGCGTCCTGCACCCACCAGCGGCCCTCGGCGAAGCCCGGCCATTGGGCGACGTCGCCGCGCTGGGCGACCCGCACCGTGCCGCCGGGCAGGGCCACGGCGTCGAGCTGGGCGGTCAGAAGTTCGATGTCGTCGTTGGCGCGGACCGTCAGATCGGTGGCCGGCTCGCCCGCGATCTGGGCGGCGATGGCGCGGGCGGCCTCGGGCCCCCAGGCGTTGGTCCAGCGGGCGAAGAGCCAGGGCGGGCACAGGGCCTCGGGATCATCGGCCGGCGGTCCGTCGCGCAGCAGGCCGCGCAGCACGGCGTTGACCAGGCCCTTGAAGGCCCGGCCGCTCTTGTCGGCGGCGGCGATGTCGACGCTGGTCGAGACGGCCGCATGGTCGGGGGTGTCGAACCAGAACAGCTGGGCGACGCCCAGGCGCAGCAGGTTGCGGATCCGCGGTGGCGGCTCGCGGTTCAGCTTGGGCGCCAGCAGCCGGTCGATGGCCCCAAGCCGGCGCAGGGTGCTGAGCGGCAGGGCCCGGGCGAAGGCGCGGTCGCGGGCGTCCAGCGCCTTCAGGGGGCCGGTCGCGGCCGCCTCGTCGATGCCGCCCCGGCGTTCGAGGGCGGCGTCCAGCAGGGTGAGGGCCGCGCGGCGGGCGGCCAGATCGTTCGAAGGTGCTTGGGTCACGCCGTCCCCCTGCGCCTTTCAGGCGCGGGGATCAAGGAAAGAAGGGCCGCCTTTCAGACGCGGGGATAAAGCCTGCAAGGCAGCCGGGCGTGGTTGCTTGATCAGAGGATAGGCCCATGTACATACCCGGCAGACGTTCGGGAGCACGCGGAGACCACCATGGAAAACGATCCGCAGGACGGGGTCCAACTGGAACCCGATCAGCAATCCGGCGACGTTCCGGGCGCCGCGCCTGGAAAGCTGCTGGCTCCCGCCGCCCGCCGGGCGCTGGAGGAAGCGGCCGCGCGCAGGGCGGCGGCTGTCGAAGCGACCCGTCCGCCGGAGGATGGCGGCCCCGCCGGACCCGAGCCGACCCGCTACGGCGACTGGGAGCGCAAGGGCGTGGCGGTGGATTTCTGAAGTTGCCAGAGCGCGTTCCGATAATTGGGAACCGGCTATCGGACCAAACGCGCGACCACTCCAGACCGACAGGGTTAAGTTACCCCAGCCGCGCGGCGCCTTAACCCTGTTCCTCCCGCCGCGGGCGCAGAGCGTCGCGGCCCCCCAGGTTGGGGCGTAGCCTGCCGATCCTGTACCTGCGCCAGGAGTCTGGCCGATGCGTTCCACAACCCTGTTGCTGGCCCCCGTCGTCCTTCTGGGCGCCCTGGCCCTGAGCCCGCTCAGCGCCCTGGCCGCCGAGCCTTACGCGCCTCCGTCGCCTGCCGTCTCCGGCGACGCCTATGCCTACCAGCGCGCCGGCGCCGGCGGCGAGGCCTACAGCTATCGCCGCGAGACCAGCGAGAGCGGCGCGTCCCTCGGCGCTCCGGTGAGGGGTCAGGTCAACTGCCAGGGCTATTGCCTGCCGCGAGGCTACGTCATCGAGGACCCCTACCAGCGCGCCGAGCCGCCGCTGGTCCGCTATGAAGACCGCGGCGCCTATGTCGGCGAGCCGCTTATCGAAGAAGACCGCGAGGACCGCTACGGCGCGCGCCGCACGACTTACGAAGAGCGCGGGGGCTACAGTTGGGGATATGAGACGCGGGGCGCCGGGGAGCGCCGCGCGGAGGGCTGGGATCACCAGGAGCGCGAGGACTGGGGCCGTGAGCCGTGCCGCCAGCGCTTCGACGCCCAGAGGCGGATGATCGAAAGCTGTGGCGAGATCCGCCTGAGCGACAGCTTCTTCTGGGGCGGCGGCGGGGTCGGCCCGGAATACATCGACGGCGGCGGAGGCGGCGGGGGCGGCGTCTACGCAGAGGCCGGCGCGGGGGGCTCTGCCTCTGCCTATGCCTCAGCCCGGGCCAGTGTGGGCGTCAGCGTCCGTATCGGCGGACGTGGTGGTCACAAGGGCGGCCACAAGGGTGGCGGCGGTGGCCACGGCGGCAAGGGCGGCTGCGGCAAGTGCGGGGGGCACTAGCCTGACCCTCCCCCCATTCAGGGAGGGGTCTACATCCGTTCCGGCGTCTCGATGCCCAGCAGGTCCAGCGCCAGTTCCAGCTGTTCCAGCGTCGTCCGCGCCAGGCGCAGACGGCTGCCGCGCAAGGCGTCATTCTCGGCGCTCATGATCGGGCAGGCGGCGTAGAACTTCGAAAACGCCTGGGCCAGCTTGAAGGCGTGGTCGGCGATGAAGTTGGGGGCCTTCTTGTCATAGGCCTCCGCCGTCGCCGCATCGAAGGCGTCCAGCATCAGCACCAGTTCGCGCTCGGCCGGCTCGGCGACCCGGACCTTGCTCTCGGTGACACCCTCGCCCTGCGCCCGGCGCAGCACCGATTTGATCCGCACGGCCTGGTACAGCAGATAGGGCCCGGTCTTGCCCTCGAAGGCGGTGAAGCGGTCAAGGTCGAAGATATAGCTGGTGCCGCGATAGTTGCTGAGGTCGGCGAACTTCAGGGCCGCGACCGCCACCTTGTGGGCGACGTCCTCGAATTCCTCGGGCTCGAACTCGGTCCCAAGGCCCGCCTCGCGCAGCCGCTCGCGGGCCTTCTCGCGGGCCATCTCGATCAGGTCGTGCAGCTTCAGCACCCCGCCTTCGCGGGTCTTGAAAGGCTTGCCGTCCGGACCGTTCATGGTGCCGAAGCCGATGTGCTCCAGCCCGCCGGGCACGGCATATCCGGCCAGGTAGGCGGCGCGGAACACCTGCTCGAAATGGTCAGCCTGGCGCTGGTCGACGCAGTAGAGGATCAGCTGCGGATCGAAGCTCTTGCGGCGATCGAGGATCGTCGCGAGGTCCGTAGTGCCGTACATGGCCGAGCCCTCGGACGAGACCACCAACAGCGGGTCGGGCGAGGGGACGGTGACGGTCGAGCCGTCGTCCAGCTTCTTCTTCTTGGTCTCGCCGGGCCGGGCGACATGCACCACCCGCGCGCCCTGGTCCTCGACCAGCAGGCCCTTGGCCTGCAGTTCGTCGACCATGCCGGCGATCAGCGGATCGGCGTCGCTCTCGCCCTTCCACAGGTCGAAATCGACGCCCAGCGCGTGGAACTCGCGCTCCAGGGCCACCCGGCTGACATTGACGAAATGCTTCCACAGCAAGCGGTAGCCGAAGCGCCCGCCCTGCAGCTCCGCGGTCGCCCGGCGGGCCCGGTCGCGATACTCGACGTCGGTCTTGGCCTTGCCGGCCGCCTCCGGATACATCCGGTCGAGGTCGGCCAGCGTGATGTGGCGTCCCAGTTCCTCGAGCACCCGCTGGCTGTCGGCCTCGCTGAAGCCGCCCGGCGCCGTGACCAGCCGATCCATCAGCGCCCGCACGAACGGGAACTCGTCCATCGAGGCGACGATCAGCAGCCCCATCTGGAAGCCCCAGTCGCCGAAGTGGGCGTCGCCCAGGACCACGTCGCCGCGGAACCGGTAGATGCGCTTGACGGCCTCACCGATGATCGAGGCGCGCAGGTGGCCGACATGCATCGGCTTGGCGACGTTGGGCCCGGCGTAGTCGATGATTACCCGGCGGGAATCCGCGACCTCGACGGCGCCCTTGCGGTCATCGGCGGCGATCTCGTTGGCCCGCGCCGACAGGGCGGCCGGGCTGACCCGCATATTGATGAAGCCCAGGCCCGCGATTTCCACGGAGGCCAGGTTCGGATCGCCGGCCAGCTTGTCGACGACATACTGGGCGATCTCGCGCGGCGGCTTGCCGGCGACCTTCGCCCCGGCCATGGCCCCGTTGGACTGGAAGTCGGCGAGGTCGGGACGGTCGGAAGGGGTCACCCGGCCGAGCTCCGGCGGAATCCCCAGATCGGCGAACGCGGCCGCAGCCGCTTCACCCAGCGTCCTCTTCAGATCGGTCATGGAAGGCGTTCTAGAGCAGGAGGCTTACTAATTGGAGTCGGCGGCCTTCGGCGCGCCGGCCGAGACGCGGAAGCGTTTGCCGTCGCGGTTGAACTCGGCCATCGCCGGGGTCACGTCGAAGCCGATCAGGACCTCGAAGTTGGCGCCGCTCGTTTCCAGGCTGGCGCGCGGAATGACGATGCCTTCCAGCTTCTCGGTGACCATGGTTCGGTCCTCGCTGAACTTCACCGGCAGGTCGAAGTATTCCTTGGTGATCACCGCCGAGTTGCGCGTGGTCACCGCCACCCAGTAGCGATAGGTCTTGCGGTCGCTGGTCGCCTTGGGACCCTTGCCCAGGGCGAACAGGGCTTCGACGCTGACGCGGATCGGCTCGTCGTCCTTGTATTCGCAACCCGACGACAGGCCCTGGATCTCGCCGCTGTAGACGACAGTGTTGGCTGATTCCCGACCGTCGAACTCGATGTAGCGGGCGGCGTCGTACAGCACCTTCACATAGGGGCAGGGACCGGCGTTACGCAGGGCCGGAAGCGGCGCCTGCGGCTGGTTCCATTCCTTGTCGCGGGCCTTCTTCTTGGAAGCTTCTTCCTCCTGACGACGGTCCTGGTCGCCACGGCGGCCCTGGGCCATGGCGGCGGGCGCGGAAACGAGGATCAGGCCCGCGAGGGCGTAGGTGAAGAAACGGCGCATGCGGGTCCCGACAGAACTAGGCGTTTGAAGCAGGCCGTTGGCAGCCTGTCCTCTTTGAAACTCTTCTCCGCTGATAAAGGCATATGCGTGGCCCTGCAATGTAACGAAGCGTGCAACGCGAAACCGCGCGCCCTTCCGCCTTCAGGGTGGCGGCTGGCCCCGCAACGCCTTAACTAGGGCGCATGGACGCTACCCTCGCCGCCAAGCCTTCCCTGAAGGTCCTGCTCGCCAGCCCGCGCGGCTTCTGCGCCGGCGTCGATCGGGCCATCCAGATCGTCGAGAAGGCCATCGAAAAGTACGGAGCGCCGGTCTATGTGCGCCACGAGATCGTCCACAACCGCTTCGTCGTCGACCGGCTCAAGGCCATGGGCGCGGTGTTCGTCGAGGAGACCTCGGAGTGCCCGGTCGACCGGCCGATCATCTTCTCGGCCCACGGCGTGCCAAAGAGCGTGCCGGCCGAGGCCCGCGAGCGCCAGATGCTCTACCTCGACGCCACCTGCCCCCTGGTCTCCAAGGTCCATGTCGAGGCGCAGCGTCATCACAAGCATGGCCGTGAGATCGTGCTGATCGGCCACAAGGGCCATCCCGAGGTGGTCGGCACCATGGGCCAGCTGCCGGAGGGCGTGGTCAAGCTGATCGAGACTGTAGAGGACGTCGCCACCTTCTCTCCGAAGGATCCGATGAACGTCGCCTTCGTCACCCAGACCACCCTGTCGGTCGACGACACGGCCCACATCATCGAGGCCCTGCAGGCCCGCTTCCCCGGCATCGCGACGCCGCACAAGGAAGACGTCTGCTACGCCACCACCAACCGCCAGGAGGCGGTGAAGGCCATCGCCGAGGCCAGCGAGGTTCTTCTCGTCGTCGGCTCACCCAACAGCTCCAACTCGGTGCGGCTGGTCGAGGTCGGCAAGC
>Ga0164290_1001138_pt1 | contig 50891 bp, 52 predicted proteins | sample Micstemetagenome_FD_108782 | JGI IMG/M metagenome (GOLD analysis project Ga0164290, IMG submission 108782) | Contaminated culture microbial community from soil near Moab, Utah, USA - Microcoleus steenstrupii SON62 (Illumina Assembly) | ecosystem: Environmental > Terrestrial > Soil > Soil crust...
CAGCGAGGGTGCCCGGATGGTGCGCTACTGGACGTCCGCGGCGGACGACACGTTGGGTCGTGACCCGCAGGCGGTGGCCCGCCGGCAGGCCGAGCGGTCCTTCGTGCGGACGTCGCCGATGCTGGACGGCATGGTCCGCCTCGACGCCGAGCTCGACCCCATCGCCGGCGCCACCGTCACCGCGGTGTTGGACCGCATCGAACGCGAGCTCCACCTCACCGACCAAGCCGCCGGCGTCACCCGCACCATCCCGATGCGGCGCGCCGCCGCGCTGGTCGAGATGGCCTGCCGCGCCACCACGGAGAAGCCCGGGCGGCGGCCGCGGCCGCTGTTCAGCGTCGTCATCGGCGACGAACCGTTCCACCAGCTGTGCGAGCTCGCCGACGGCACCGTCATCACCCCCGGCCACCTCCTCACCCACCTCGCCACCGCCGACATCGAGACCTTCCTCTTCGACGGCCAGACGGTGATCGCGAGCTCACCCCGACGCACCTTCACCGGCCGGCTCCGCCGCGCCATCGAAGTGCGCGACCGGCGCTGCCAACACCCCGCCGGTTGCGACGAACCCGCCCCACGCTGCGACGTCGACCACATCGTCCCCGCCAGCCACGGCGGCCCCACCAGCCAGACCAACGGGCGCCTCGGCTGCCCACCCCACAACCGCCACACGCTGCGCGACCACCCCGACACGACCTCACGACCCGAACGACCCGTCACCCCCGCCGACATCGACCGCCTCCGCCGACGATGGCGACACGCACACGACCTCGACCCCCACGAACCAGCCGCCACACCACCCCGCCGATCCAGCACACGCCGGACCACCATCACACGACGGCGACGCGCCCGACCAGACGCCGCCTGAGCGGGTCGGCGCGAACGCTCAGCGGTGGAGGCGACGATGGGAATCGAACCCATGTACAGGGCTTTGCAGGCCCTTGCCTGAACCACTCGGCCACGTCGCCAGGATGGGTCGCCCCATCGAGGGCCGCACGCTATCGGACCGGCCCGGGGTCGCGGCTGCGGGCGTCGCTCCCTCCCACGCGCGCCGTGGCACGCTGCACCCGATGCCCGCGCACCGCCCACCCGTCGCCCGTCGCCTGCTGGTCGCTCTCGTGACGACGTGCCTCGGCGTCGTCGCCGCCTCGTGCAGCGACGACGACGGCTCGCTCCCTCGCGACACGACGCCGGCGACGGCCCCCGCCACGAGCGCCGCAGCACCGACGACCACCGCGCCACCGACGACCACCGCGCCACCCACGACCACGGCGTCACCGGCGACGAGCGCATCACCGACGACCACGGCGTCGCCCACGACGCTCGGATCGACCACGCTGCCGGACGAGGCGCTCGACGAGCTCGCGCGGGCCTACGCCGGAGGCGGCCCGTACCCCGTCGGCGTCACGACGCTCACGCTGCCAGCGGGCAACCTGGTCGAGGTGTGGTACCCGGCCGTGAAGGGCACCACCGGGACCGTCGCCTACGACGTGCGCGACTTCACGCCGCCCGCGATCCGCGCCCTCCTGACGGCCGACATCCCGGCGTCCTACGCGATCGACGGCGCTCGCGACGCGGCGGCCGCGACGGGGCCGTTCCCGCTCGTGCTGTTCAGCCACGGGTTCACGGGCATCCGCGTCCAGAGCTCGTTCCTGACGGCGCACCTCGCGAGCTGGGGCATGGTGGTGGCCGCGCCGGACCACCCCTCGCGCGACCTGGCCAACGTGCTGGGCGGCACGGCGTCGGGTGACCGGGCTGAAGCCGTGGCCGACCTGCTCGCGGCGCTCGACCTGCTGGTCGCCGAGGGTGCCGCACCAGGCGGCCGCTTCGAGGCTCGTGTCGACGCCGACCACGTCGTCGCCGTCGGCCACTCCGCAGGCGGCGCCACGGCCGTCGCCGCCGCGTCGGATCCACGCATCGACGGCTACGTCTCGATGGCCGCGGGCGTGCCGGGCGCCGGCGGCGACGCGTCCACGACCGCGCCACCGGCCCCGCTGCCCGACCGGCCCTCGTTCTTCCTGGCCGGGACGGCGGACGCGGTGGTGCCGGCCGAGGAGCGCACGCGCCCGTCGTTCCTCGCCGTGCCGCCGCCGAGCCTGCTGTGGATCCTGGACGGGGTGGGGCACAACGGCTTCGACGACCTCTGCACGTTGGGCGGCGGCACCGGCATCATCGGGATCGCCGAGGCGTCCGGGCTCGGCGGGCTGCTCGAGGCGCAACCGCAGCTGCGCGCGCTCGGCGAGGACGGATGCGTCCCGCCCGCGGTGCCGGTGACCGAGACGTTCCCCGTGATCCGCCACGCCGTGACGGCGTGGATCCGCCAGCTCGTCGGCGCCGACGCCGCGCCCGTGGGGCTCGGCCCGGAGTTCGCCGGACGGCACCCGGTGGCGGTCGAGATCCAGGTGCGTGGCTGACGCTCGCAGCCCTCAGGTGCCGGCGAGCTTCGCCACGACCGGCGCCATCGGCTGCGTGCCGTCGTTCTGGAAGACGATGTAGCTGATCCCCCACCGCTCGCGCATGGCGATGAGGTTCTCCGTGATCTGCTCGACGCTGCCGATCTGGAAGAACGGCGCGGTCGCGACGACCTCCGGCGGCAGGCCGAACGCGCCGGCGAGCTGACCGATGATCTCGTCCGGCGAGTCGGTGACGGCCGTGCGGAAGATCTGCAGCTGCAGCTCGATCTCGTCGAACCGGTCCCCCGCCGCCTCGCGGACCCATGCGATCTTCTCGTCGACCGCGTCCGCCGCCGCGGTCCGCATCGAGCGCGGGTTGATCGACCGGGCCACGATCTTCGGGTTGATGCCGACGATGTCGGCCTCCTGCGCCGCCAGCGAGAGGATCTTGCGGCCGCCGCCGCCGATCAGCACCGGGATCGGCGACACCGGCTTCGGCTTCGCGTCGGTCTCGGCGACTCGGTAGTGCTGCCCCTCGAACGAGAACGGGCCCTCGCCCCACAGGCCGCGCATGATCCGCACGGCCTCGCCCAGCCGCTCGATCCGCGTCGACGCGTCGGCCTGCTCGATGCCCGAGATCGCGTAGTCGTCCTGGGCCCAGCCCGCTCCGATGCCGAGCAGGAAGCGCCCGTCGCTGAGGAGGTCGATCGTGGCCGCCTCCTTCGCGAACAGCACGGGGTTGCGGAAGTCGACGCCGGCGACGTGCGGGCCGACGAGGACCGTCGACGTCGCCGCGGCGGCGGCCATGATGGCCGGGACGGTCGCGAGCTGGTTGCCGAAGTGGTCGTCGATCTGGAAGCTCGCGTAGCCGAGGTCCTCGGCGGCGCGGGCGAGGTCGCGCCACTCGGCGCCCGACGACGCGCGGGTGGCCTTGGCGCCGAATCGGAAGGGACGGGTGCTGCTCATGCGAGCAGTCCACCACCTCGACTTCGCAGCGGACGATGCGAAGCGCCGCCTCAGCCGACACCCGGAGCGGCCCGTCGCACGCCGGCCCGCGGCGACGGGCGGGATCGGTGCGTCACCAGGGGACGCGGTCGTCTCGCTCCACCTCGTCGCCGTGGTCCCACGGCCGGATCGCCGCCTTGTCGAGCGCGCCCTGCAGCTCGAGCACCTCGGCCTCCTCCTCGCGCACCTCGTCGTCGGAGATGACCTCGCCCTCGGGATGCGCGAGGCGCCACATGGTCGGCGAGCGGTCGGCGCCGCGGAGGTGCGCGAGCCAGGCGTGCGCGATCTCGTGGTCGCGGCTCATCGCCCACGTGTCGTCGCCGTAGCCGAGCGAGGCCGCCAGCCGCAGGGAGTCGTCGTCCCGGTTGGGGGTGGAGCCGACCTTCGTGCCGTCGGGGAACCGGGTCTCGACGTAGCGCGAGCGCTCGTCCACGACGACCTCGCACCCACGGAACCGGTAGATCATCGGGGAGAAGCTAGTGCTGGGCTGCCGGACGCAGCGCGATCACGTGCCGCTCGAGCTCGTCGACGCGGTCGTCGGCGGTGTGCTCGGCGAGCACCCGCGCGCGGGCGCGCGCGCCCACTCGGGTGCGGGTCTCCTCGTCCAGCGCGTCGAGGACCCGCACCACGTCGTCCGCGGTGTCGGCGACGAAGATCTCGCGGCCGTCGACGAAGAAGTCGCCGAGACCCTCCCACCGGTCCGACACGACCGGCACGGCGCACGCCGCCGCCTCGAACAGCCGGACGCTCGGCGACCAGCCGGCCGCCACCATGTCGGCGCGTGTGACGTTCAACGTCAGGCGCTGGGCGGCGTAGAAGGCCGGGTGGTCCGCGGGGGCGACGTGCTCGATCCGCTCCACGTTTGGCGGCCATTCGATGTCGTCGGGGTACTGCGGGCCGGCGACGACCACCCGGAGCTCGGGTCGACGGCGCGCCGGCTCGATCAGCAGGCGCTCGAGCACGGGCTGGCGGTCGGCGCCGTACGTGCCGAGGTAGCCGAGGTCCCAGCGGATGGGCACGTCCAGCGGGCGGTACCGCGCGGGGTCGACGAGGCAGTGGAAGGCGACCGCACGTGGCGACCCGAGCTCCTCGGTGATGTACCGCAGGATCGGGCCGGACGTGAACGAGAGGTACAGGTCGAAGCCGCGCACGAGCTCGACGTCGAGGTACTGGCACGTCCCGTCGCGCAGCGCCGCCATCGTCACCGGGGTGTCGATGTCGTAGAAGGCGCGCACGCCGCGAGCCGTCTCGAGGACCCACCTCCCGACCTCGACGCCGTCGGGCACGTACGAGCCCACCACGACGAGGTCCGCCCCACGCACGTCGTCGGCGAAGCGCCCGCGCAGCTCCTCGGGCGATCCGTAGAGCTCCGTGCGCCCGTCGGGCGGGTGCGGCAGGTCGCGGTTCGCCGCGTACCAGGGGACGTCGCGCTCGAGGAAGAGCACCTCGTGGCCGCGGCGGGCGAGGGAGGCCACCAGCGCGCGGAAGTTCGTCGCGTGGCCGTTGCCCCACGACGAGGTGATGGACAGTCCGAGGATGACGATCCGCACGCCGATCACCCCACCCGCTCGCGCAGCAGCGCGTCGACCTGCGCGCCACGGTGCGCGTAGGTGTGCTGGGCTGCGACCCTCGCCTCGGCCCGGTCGCCGATCGCGGCGGCGCGCTCGTCGTCGAGGGAGGCGAGCAGCTGGGCGACCTCGGCGCCGTCGTGGGCGACGAGCACCTCCTCACCCGGCTCGAGGAAGTCGCCGATGCCCTCCCAGGCGTCCGTCACGAGGCAGGCGCCGACGCCGGCGGCCTCGAACACGCGGGTGGCCGGGGACCACCCGGCCTCGGCCATGCTGTCACGGGTCACGTTCAGCACCGCTCGCGGGGAGCAGTTGAAGGCGTTGTGCCGTTCCGTGCCGACGTGCCCGAGGGCGCGCACGTTCGGCGGCAGCCGCGCCCCGTCCCACCCGTTGCCCCCGAGCAGGAAGCGGTGCTCGGGCAGCAGCGCCGCCGGGCGGAGGAAGAACTCCTCGATCCGCTCCTCGCGATCCGGCAGCCGGTTCGCGAGCAGCGCGAGGTCGGCGCGCCAGGCGGGGTCGGCCGCGACCCGGTGGTGGGTCGTCGGGTCGAGGGCGTTGTAGACCACCTCGCAGCCGCGCGCGCCGAGGGCGAGGTAGCGCTCGACCACCGGGCGTCCGCCTCCGTAGGTCAGCACGAGGTCGTAGCTCGCCAGCGCGGCCCGGAAGGGGTCGTCGGGATCACCCTCCACCCGCCCGAGGGTCGCGGGCGCGTCGACGTCCCAGAACGCGCGCAGCGCCGGCCCCTCCAGCCGGGCGACCGCGTCCTCGAGGACCTCGTCGAAGACGCCGACGCCGCTGGCCTTGATCACGACGTCCGCCCCGGCCGCGAGCGCGACCACCTCGCGCACCGCCGACTCGTCGGGGGCGGGATACACGACCACGCGTGCGTAGTCCGGGTCGTCGATGTCGCGGTGCTCCTGCCGGTCGTACGCGATCGGCTCGTAGAACGTCACGCGGTGCCCGCGCTGGTGCAGGTCGCGGATGATGCCGCGGTAGTAGGTGCACGCGCCGTTCCACCAGGCGGAGACCAGGCTCGACCCGAAGAACGCGATGTCCAGACCGTCAGCCACCGGCACCTCCAGCAGCACCGCCGACGCCGAGCTCCGCGCAGATCGCCAGCAGCTCGTCGACGCGGTGGGCGCAGGTGTGCGCACCCTCGATCGTGCGCAGGCCCTCGCGTCGCAGGGACGCGGCGAGCTGCGGGTCGTGGACGACGTCGTCGAGGTGGCGTTCCATCTCGCGGCCGTTCCTCGCGACGAGGTGGTCGGTGCCGGCACGGAAGAGGCCCTCGGCGTCGTCCCACGGTGCCGAGACCAGGGGGATGCCGCACGCCATCGCCTCGAACGGCCGGATCGTGGGGATCCCCGGCAACGCCTCGACGTACGGCCGGCGCGGGACGTGCACGGTCACGGCGTGCGCGGCGAACGCCGCCGGGGCGCGGTGGTTGGCGCGCCAGCCGCCGTAGCGGATCCCGGCGCCGCGCAGCAGCTGCACGGCGTCGTCCGGGTAGCGCACGCCGTAGACCTGCGCCGCGAGGCCGAGCCGTCGCACGGGCTCGACGAGGAACTGGCGCAGCTCGGCCGAGCGCTCGCCGTCACCCCAGTTGCCGATCCAGACGAGGTCACCGCGGCGCGCCGCCACCTCGACCGGGCGGAACACGCGGGTGTCGGCGGCCTCGTGCCAGGTCCAGGCGCGCTCGGCGAGGCCCTGCTTCAGGTAGAGGTCGCGGATCACGCCGCCGAAGGCGAGCACGCCGTCGTACCGGGAGAGGTCGAAGCGGGCCATCTCCGCCGGCGCCGTGGCCATGCGGTGGTGCGTGTCGTGGAACAGGGCGCGCCACGGCGCTCCGGCGCGGGCGCGGCCGACGGCGGCCACGAGCTCCGGTTCGTTCCACTCGTGCACCAGCACGAGGTCCGCGCCGTCGGTCGCCTCGAGCGCCACCCGCTCGGTGTCGGCCGGGTCGTAACAGGTGCTCGTCATGCCGGGGAACGCCCGGCGCACGTCGTCGACGGCCTCCCGCCCGTGCTGGGCGACCAGGTTCGCCCGGCTCCACGAGTCGAGCGGCTCGAAGACGCGCACGTCGTGCCCCCTGGCGCCGAGCTCGGTGACGACCCCGCGGAGGAAGTGCGCGTTGCCGTGGTTCCAGTCCGACATCAGCGAGTGGCAGAAGATCACGATCCGGAGGGGACGTGCGTCGCTCATGCGCCCACCTCGGTGCGGGCGCGGATCGAGCGGTGGTAGACGGTCGCGTACGCGTGCCCCGTGGTGGCGAGGTCGTAGTCGCCGGCCCGGCGCCGCGCCCGCCGCGCCCAGCGGTCGAGCAGCGCCGGGTCAGCGATCAGCTCCAGGCAGGTGCGCAGCAGCGCGTCGTCGTCACCGGGTTCGACGAAGATCGCGTCGTCCTCCCAGACCTCGCGCAGCGACGGGATGTCGCCGAGCACGAGCGCGCACCCGGCGAGGCCCGCCTCCAGCGGCCCGAGGCCGAACGGCTCGTAGCGCGCGGGGTGGACGAAGATGGACGCCCGGGCGAGCCACTCGTTCAGCCGGTCCGGTGGCACGTGCCCCAGCGCGACCGCCTGGCGCGCCTGCCACGGGGAGCCGCCCGACGGGTGCGCCACGTCGCCGGCGATCACCGTCGGCCACGGGAGCCGGCCGGCCAGGCGCTCGAGCGCGACGAGGTTCTTCGCCTCGTCCCACACGCGACCGGTGCCGAGGACGAGGTGCTGCTTCGGCACGGCCGGGAGACGCGGCACCCGGCGCCCGTTGTGGATCACGAGGCCGCCGCGCAGGCCGTACCAGCGCTGCAGCTCGGCGAGCATCGCGGAGCTGGGCGCGACCACGACGTCCGCGGCGGCGAGGCCGCGCGAGACCCGGCGGCGGTACTCGTCGTAGGACGCGGGAGCCTCGCCCCCACGCACCGCGGCCCACCACGACAGCACGCAGGAGTGGCCGGCGACCACCACCGGCACGGTCCAGGGCAGCGTCGCGTGCGCGAACCCGTTCAGGTGCACGACGTCGGGACCGACCTCGGCGGCGACGTCGAGGAGCCACGCCCCCGCCGCGTCCACCTCGTCCCAGGGGTCGTCCATCCACTCGAGGGCGTGGTCGCTCTGGTGCACCTCCGCGACACCCGCGGCCCGGGCGTCGGCGAGCTGCAGGGCGCTCGGGCGCCGTCCCATGGTCGCGAGGTGCACCTCCACCCGGTACGGCGCCAGCGCGCTGGCGACGTCGAGGGCGTACGTCCACACGCCGCCGACCGCGTCGGCGCTCATCAGCACCCGCGTGCGCGGCAGGCGGCTCGGCCGGACGGTGGTCATCGGCCGTGCACCACGTCCAGGACGCTCGCCACGCGGACCAGCGCCCCACCGTCCGGATCCGCGAGCTCCGCGTCGAAGCGCTCGCCGGCTGCGAGGCGCGCCGCCCACTCGACGGCGGCGCGACCGCCCCAGTCGTCGGGCGGTTCGGCGAGCACCTGCGTCGTCGTGCCGCGGTGCAGGTCGGCGCGCAGGTCGTAGAAGGAGCCGGCCACGTTCTCGACCACGACCGCCCCGCTCGTCCCGTGGAACGCCGCTCGGATCGAGCAGTCCCGGCCGAGGTGGAGGAACCAGGACGTGCGCACGTCCACCACGCAGCCGTCGGCGAGGTCGATGCGCACGACGGCGTGATCGTCGACCACCGGCGCGCCGGCGGGGATCGGTCGGCCCCGTGAGAACGTGCGCCCGCTCACCGCCGCCACCTTCGGCTCGGCCAGCACCCAGAGCGCGAGGTCGACGAGGTGGACCCCGAGGTCGAGCAGGCACCCACCACCCGAGCTCGCCACGTCCGTGAACCACGCCTTGTCCGGGCCGTACGCGTTGTGGAACTGGAGCTCGGCCGCGTACACCTCGCCGATGTCGCCGCCGCGGACCGCGTCACGGGCACGGCGCATCGCGGTCGTCCACCGGTACGACAGGTCCACCCCGAGCAGCAGGTCGTGCCGCGCCGCGGCGGCGCAGACGCGTGCGGTCTCGGCGGCGGTCCGCCCGAGCGGCTTCTGGCAGAACACCGCTGCGCCCGCGTCCAGCGCCGCGATCGACTGATCCGCGTGGAGCGCGTTGGGCGTCGCGATCACGACGCCGTCGAGGCCGAGCGAGCCGTCGAGGATCCGCGCCGCGTCGACCACCGCCGCACCGGTCTCGGACGCGGCCTCCGCGAGCGCGGAGCCGTCGGGATCCGCGAGCGCGGCGACGTCCACCAGCCCGCTGTCGCGCAGCGCGCGCAGTCGGTGGCGGCCGATCCAGCCGAGGCCGACGAAGCCGAGCCGGGGCCGGCTCACGTCCGCACCAGCGCCTTCAGGAAGCCGTCCGGGCGCTCGACCAGGCCGTCCATCGCCGACGCCAGCGCCTCGAGGGGGACCTCGTGCGTGTAGAGCGGGGCGGGGTCGAGGGTGCCGGCGGCGAGGGCGTCGACCGCGTCGCGCATGCCGCGCACGGCCACCTGCGGGTCGCGCTCGTGCGCGTTGACGACGTCGATGCCGCGCCAGCCCCACAGCTGGAGGTCGACGCTGCGCCGGCCGTCCTGGTGGAAGCCGGCGATCACCAGCCGGCCGCCGGTGGCGGTCAGCTCCCCGGCCAGGTCGAGCGGCTCCTGCAGCCCCACGGCCTCCACCACCACGTCGCAGCCGTCGCCGCCGGCGATCTCGCGCACGGCGGCGACGTCGCGCCAGCGCTCGTCGCCGGTGCGCAGCGTGTGCTCCGCGCCCATCGCGGCGGCGAGGTCGAGCCCGACCCGGCGCCGGGACAGCGTGACGACGCGCGCGCCCGCCTGCGCGGCGAGCGCGCCCACGACGATGCCGAGGAAGCCGGCGCCGACGACCGCCACCGTCTGCCCCGGCTCGAAGCGCGCCCGCCTGGCGATGTTGAAGCAGCACCCGAGCGCCTCGCCGGGTACCGGACGGCCGGCGAGCACGTCCGGGAGCCGGACGGCCACGTCCTCGTGGACCACCACCTCGTCGGCAAAGGCGCGCTCGGCCAGGAACGTGATCCGGTCGCCGGCGCGCAGCGAGCCGACGCCGTCACCCACCGCGGCCACCTCGCCCCACCCCTCGTGCCCCGGGGCACCCGGCGCCAACGGGTACTCGAACCAGGGCCGGCCCTCCCACACGGGCACGTTCGACCCGCAGACGCCGCAGCCCTCGACCGCGACCAGCACCTCGCCGGGACCCGGCCGCTGCGGCTCGGCGGGCACGATCTCGACCCGACGCGGCCCGGCGACCACGGCGGCCCGCGCGCCGATCAGCGTGCCTCCCGGACGGGCACCGCGCCGCGGTCGCGCTGCAGCCAGGCGTGCAGGCGCTCGACGCCCTCGTCGACGCCCACGGCGGGCGACCAGCCGGTGATCCCGGCGAAGCGCCGCGTGTCGCTCACGTACCAGCGCTGGTCGCCGACGCGCCACGGACCGAACTCGATCTCCGGACGGCGGTGCTCGAGCGCCTCGATGAGGTCGACGAGCTCGAGCAGGCTGATCGTCCGCCGCGGCCCGCCGCCCATGTTGAACGCCTGGCCGCTGAGGGCGGAGATGTGCTCGGTCGCGAGCACCATCGCGTCGAGCAGGTCCTCGACGAACAGGACGTCGCGGACCTGCCGGCCGTCGCCGTAGATGGTGATCGGCTGCCCGGCCATGCAGCGCATGAGGAAGTGGGCCACCCAGCCCTGGTCCTCGTTGCCGCACTGGTGCGGGCCGTAGATGCAGCTCATGCGGAAGACGGTGGCGGGGAGGCCGAAGCTCTCCGCGTAGTCGAGGACGTACTGGTCGGCGCCGCCCTTCGAGCACCCGTACGGGCTGCAGAACTGCAGGGGGCGATCCTCGCCGATGCCGTGCCGCGCGACGGATCGCTCGAGCGGCTCGTACCGGTCCCGCCGGTCGACGATCGGGACGTCGCCGAGGCGGCCGTACACCTTGTTGGTCGAGGTGAACAGCAGCGCGGGCGGCGTGTCCATCCGCCGCAGCTCCTCGAGCAGCGCGACGGTCCCGCCGAGGTTGACGTCGAAGTCGTGGACCGGGTCCGTGAGGCTCGACGTCACCGCGACCTGTGCGGCGAAGTGGAACACCTGCTCGGCACCCTGCAGCGCCGCGCGCAGCGCGGACCGGTCGGTCACCGACGCCTCGACGATCCGGACGCCGCGGTGGCGCTCGCGCAGGAACCGGACGTTGCGCTCGACGCCCGGCCGCGAGAGGTCGTCGACGACGACGACCTCCCGTCCCTCGGTCAGCAGGCGGTGGCTGAGGTTGGTGCCGATGAAGCCCGCGCCGCCGGTGACGACCGTCCGGCCGCTCATACCGTCAACCCCCGCGAGGCCAGCTCGGCCGTCGCCGCGTCCACGGCGTCGACCGCCACCTGCCCCTCGAGCCATCCGGCGAGCTCGGCGAGGCCCTCGTCGAGCGGCACCTCGGGCCGGAAGTCGAGCAGGTCCGCCGCCAGGCTGACGTCGGCGAAGCAGTGGCGGATGTCGCCCACGCGGTACTTGCCCGTCACCTCCGGCTCCAGGTCGGCGAGGTCGAGCACCTTCGCGAGGCGCTGGGCGATCTCGTTCACGGAGATGCTCTCGCCGCTGCCGACGTTGATCGCGCGGCCCGGCGCCCGCGGCGCGACGAGCGCCGCGCTGCACGCGCGGGCGATGTCGTGGACGCTGACGAAGTCGCGTCGCTGGTCGCCGTCCTCGAACACCAGGGGACGCCGGCCGTTCAGGAACCGCGAGGCGAAGATCGCGAGCACGCCGGTGTACGGGTTCGACAGCGCCTGGTACGGGCCGTAGACGTTGAAGAAGCGCAGCGCGACGGTGGGGATGCCGTAGGCCTCGCCGAACATCAGGCACAGGCGCTCCTGGTCGTACTTCGTCAGCGCGTACACCGAGGTGAGCGCGGGGAGCTTCCACTCCGGCGTCGGCACCGGCCGCAGCGGCGAGCCGTCGTCGCGCTCCGGCTCCCACCGGCCGGCCTCCAGCTGCGCACGGGGGCGGGCCACCTCGACCACCGGGGCGCCGTCGACGTCGAGGTACAGGCCCTCGCCGTAGATGCTCATGCTCGACGCGACCACCAGGCGCTCGACCGGGTGCTGGGCGAGGCACTCGAGCAGCACGCCTGTGCCGACGTCGTTGACGCTCGCGTACTCCGCGATCTCGTACATGCTCTGACCGACGCCGACTCGTGCGGCCAGGTGGACGACGTCGTCGACGCCGTCGAGGGCGCGTCGAACGAGCTCGGGATCGCGGACGTCGCCGATCTGCAGGTCCACCTCGCGCGCCAGGTACTCCGGCCACCGCGCCGTGCCGTGGACCTGCGGCAGCAGGGCGTCGAGCACGCGGACGCGTCGCCCCTCGGCCAGGAGCCGGGTGGCGAGGTGGGCGCCGATGAAGCCGGCACCTCCGGTGATCAGCGTCGTCTGCGTCATGGGCCCCTCCCTCCGCGCCACGTTCGGGTGACGGCGCGAACCGCCTGTCCGTCCCCATCTTCTTCTTCGTCCAAACATCGCCGCGCCGACTCCGCCCCGTCCGGGGGAGCCGCGACGCGCCCCCGGGTGCGCTGCACCCCCGTCGGCACGTCACGCGCCACCCTGTTTAGGCGTCTGCGGGCAGGGGCAGGTTGCCCCACGGGCGGCGGTCCCCACACACCCACCCCAACAGGAGCCCCCACCCATGCCGCAGCGTGAACACCTCCGGCGTGCCGACACGCGCGCCGACACCGAACACCCCAGCTCTCCCCTGCCGCACTTCGAGCGCCCCCCCACGGTCGTCGTCGGCGCCGGACCGGCGGGCCTGACCGCCGCGCTCCGGCTCGTCGAGGCAGACCGCGACGTCGTCGTCTTCGAGGCCGACGACGTGGTCGGCGGCATCAGCCGCACCGTGGAGCGCGACGGCTGGCGCTTCGACATCGGCGGGCACCGCTTCTTCACCAAGGTCCGCGAGGTCGAGGAGCTGTGGCACCGGCTGCTGCCCGACGAGCGGTTCATGGTCCGCCCGCGGATGAGCCGCATCTTCTACGACGGCAAGTTCTTCGACTACCCGTTGAAGGCGTCGAACGCCCTGCGCAACCTCGGCGTCGTCGAGTCCGTCAAGTGCGTGGCGTCGTACGGCTGGGCCCGCGTCCACCCACCGAAGGACACCAGCACGTTCGACACCTGGGTCACCTCCCGCTTCGGGGCCCGGCTGTACCGCACGTTCTTCAAGACCTACACCGAGAAGGTCTGGGGGATCCCCGCCAGCAGCATCCAGGCGGACTGGGCGGCCCAGCGGATCAAGAACCTCTCCCTCGCCGCCGCGGTGATCAACGCGCTGACGCCGCGTCGCAACCAGAAGGACATCACCTCCCTGATCGAGGAGTTCCACTACCCGACGCTGGGGCCGGGGATGATGTGGGAGGTGTGCCGCGACGAGGTGGAGGCCCGCGGCGGCGCCGTCGTCATGCAGGCGCCGGTCCACCGGGTGGAGCACCGCGGCGGCCGGGCCGTGGCGGTCGAGCTGGCCGACGGCCGCCGCCAGGCGTGCGAGTCGATCGTCTCCACGATGCCGATCGGCCTCCTCGTCCAGGCGATGGACCCCCCCGCGCCGGCCGACGTGCTCGCCGCGGCCCGGGGCCTGACGCACCGCGACTTCCTCACGGTGGCGCTCGTCGTGCCGGAGTCGGCGGGCTTCCCCGACAACTGGATCTACGTGCACAGCCCCGAGGTGCGCCTCGGGCGCGTGCAGAACTTCGGGTCGTGGTCGCCGCACATGGTCAAGCCCGGCCGCACGTGCCTGGGGCTCGAGTACTTCGTCAACGAGGGCGACGACCTGTGGTCGATGCCCGACGACGCCGTCGTCGAGTTCGCGACGCAGGAGCTCGCCCGCATCGGGCTCGTCGACGCCGCGGTCGTCGAGCGGGGGTTCGTCGTCCGCGTGCCCAAGGCCTACCCGGTCTACGACGAGGCCTACGGCCGCAACACGGAGACCCTCCGCCGCTGGCTCGAGGCGACGGTGCCGAACGTGCAGGTGGTCGGCCGCAACGGCATGCACCGCTACAACAACCAGGACCACTCGATGCTCACGGCCATGCTCGCGGTCGAGAACATCGTGGACGGCACGAGCCACGACCTGTGGGCCGTGAACGTCGAGGAGGAGTACCACGAGGAGGGCGAGCGCCGCGACGCCGCGCCCGCCGGCACCGGCCGGTCCGCCCCCGTCGTCAAGGCCGCCTGACCGGAGCGGCGGCGTGGGGCCCGCCCGGCGGCGCGACGTGATGCGGCGCCACGCCGGGCCCCTCGCCGCCGGCCTCGCGGTGGTCGTGGGCTACGTGCTCGTCGCCGGCGTGGCGGTCGTCCACCTCCGCCTCCTGGACGACGGGTTCTACGCCCGCGCCCTCGTCCGAGCCGATGCGTACGAGCGCACCTACACCGACGTCCTCGGCGATCCGGAGCTGGTCACCCTGCACGACCAGCTCCTGGGCCAGCTCCTGCCGATCGACGTCGCGGCCACCGACGTGCGCGCCCTCGCCACGAGCGCCGTGCGCTGGACGCTGCCGCCGGACCGGCTGCGCGTGGCGGTCGAGGACGTGCTCGCGCACGTCCTCGCCTACCTGCGCGGCGAGATCGACCGCCTCGACCCGCAGGTCCGGGTCGACGACGTGCTCGCGCGGATCGACGAGACGGCCGTCGTCCGCGCGCGGACGCTGCTCGCCGGCGCGGCGGAGTCCGTGGCCACGAGCCGCGAGGACTTCGCCGACGCGCTCGTGCGGTTCGTCGCCCTGCTCGAGGAGGGCTCGGTCCCAGGCACGGTGCCGGTCCTGCGCGACGCCGCCGCCGATCCTGACGCGGTGATCGAGCTGCTCCAGGACCTCCTCGGGCGACCGCTGGCGCCACGCGTCCGGGAGCAGGTGGAGGTGCTGCTGGTGGCCGGCGAGCAGCGCGACGCGCTGATCACGGCGCTCGCGGACGCCGTCGGCGAGCACGCACAGCAGGTCGCGGCGCGGCTGCGCGCGACGACGCCCGCGGACGGGCAGCTCGACGTCCTCGACGAGCTCGCCGAGCGGGTGGGCTCCCGGCGCGTCGCCGTCGTCGCGGATGCGAACCGCATCCGTGACGCTGCCAGGTTCTTCGGGCCGGTGACGGCGGCGCTGGGCTTCGTCCTGGTGGCGGCCGGGGTGGCCGGCCTCGTGATCCGTGGGCGGCGCGACCTCGGTCGGAGCGCGCGTCACGTCGGCGTGGCAGCGGCGGCAGCGGGAGCGGCGGTCGCCGTGACGTGGACCTGCGCGGTGTCGCTGCTCGAGTCGCCGCTCGCCCGTGCGTCGGCAGGCGCCGGCGGAACGGCGAACCTGCCGAGCGGGCTCGCGGGGCTGATCCGCGACATCGACGCGGAGCTCGCCGGCGGTCTCGCTCGCGCCGCGCTCGGCCTGGCGCTCGCACCGGTCGCGACCGGCGCGCTCGTGGTCGTGGCGGCAGCCACCGTCCCGGCGCTGCGACGGGTCCGACCTGCGCACGCGATGGGGGCGGCGGTGCTCGTGGCGCTCGCCGCGGGCGCCGCCACCGGGGCGCGGGTCACGAGCGAGCCGGCTCCGGCCGAGCGCCGGTGCAACGGCGCGGTCGAGCTGTGCGCGCGCCGCTACGACGAGGTCGTGCAGGCCGCGACGCACAACTCCATGTCCAGCCCCGACGTCGTGTCGGTGTGGCCGGAGCACGATCTGGGGATCCGCGCGCAGCTCGACGGCGGGATCCGCGCCCTGCTGATCGACACCCACTACTGGACGCCGCTCGTGTCGCCCGCCCAGCTGTCGGCGGTGGAGCCGTTCCTCACCGCGCCGCTCGTCGCGACGATCTTCCCCTCGCTGGGTCCGCTGCGGGCGGCCCGTGAGGGCACCTACCTCTGCCACGCGCACTGCGCCCTCGGTGCGGTGCCCCTGCTCGACGCGCTGCGCGAGGTGGAGGAGTTCCTGGCCGACGAGCCGAACGAGGTGGTGACGCTCATCGTGCAGGACGAGATCACCGTCGAGGACACCGTCGTCGCCTTCGCGGCGGCGGAGCTGGACGAGCTCGTCCACGTCCACCGCCCCGACGCGCCGTGGCCGACGCTCGGCGAGCTCATCGACGGCGGCGAGCGGTTGGTGGTGCTGGCGGAGAACCAGGGCCCGCCGCCCGCGTGGTACCACGACGCGTTCGAGCTCGTCCAGGACACGCCGTACCGGTTCGAATCGCCCCAGGCGCTGTCGTGCTTGCCGAACCGAGGGCCGCCCGATGCCTCGCTGTTCCTCCTGAACCACTGGGTGCAGCGCATCGCGCCGGACCGCTCGGACGCAGCGGTCGTGAACGACCACGACGTGATCGTCGACCGCGCCCGCAGGTGCGCCGATGCCCGTGGGACGATCGTGAACTTCGTCGCGGTCAACTTCTGGAACATCGGCGACGTCGTCGGCGCGGTCAGGACGCTCAACGGCGTCGGTGCGCCCTCAGGGGGTTGAGCCGGGGAAGCTCCACAGCGCCGCGTGGTCCGCCACGCGTGGGTCGTCGGCCACCAGCTCGCGCGACCCGGGGCGGCGTCGTGCCAGCGCCCGGGCCAGCTCGCTGCACGGCCGCTGCGTCGGCGGGTACGTCGCGCTCCACACGAGGTAGACCGTCGAGGCGCCGGCGGCCGCATGCCATCGCGCGGCAGCCGCGGCGGGTGCGGCGTCCGCGTAGCGCTGCTCGTAGTCGATCCAGTCGACCCGCTCCGGGGCGCTGCCGGCGGGGAACACCGCCTGATCGACCCCGGAGGGGCCGTCGCGCTCGATCAGGCGCTCGAGCGCCGGGCCGAGCTGATCGGGGCAGTACACGACGAGGTCGCCGGGCCGGGCCCTGGACGCCAGCGCCGCGTGCACCACCTGGGCGCGCGTGCGCGGCGTGTCGATCTCGTTCACGACGAGCGCCGCGCTCAACGCGAGGACCACCGCCGCGCCCGAGGCCCGCAGCCACCGCGTCGGGAGCGCCGCGAGGCCGATGCCGGCCAGCACCATCACGAGGGGGAACATCACCGAGGTGTATCGGGGCGAGGTCGCGCTGTCGCTGAGCCGGGCTCCGATCGTCGCAAGCGCGGCGCAGGCCACCACGACCGATGCGGTCACGAGGACCGCCCGGTCGGCGGCAGGTCGCGTGCGCCGCGCCCGCAGGGCCCGCAGCGCCGCCAGCACCGCCACGAGGGCAAGGGCGCCGAGGGCGATGGAGAGCGCGAGCGTCGCAGCGTCGGCGCCGGAGGGCGCGCCGCGGGTGGCCGCCGAGAACGGGTTCACGATCTGCGGTTCCGACGACCACGGCGTGCCGGTGCGCTGCGACTGGAACCGGAACGTCGGCAGCCACGGGAGCCACAGGACGCCCCCGGCGGCCATCGCGGCCAGCACCCGCAGCCAGCGGCCGCGTCGACGCTGCCGCCCGGCGACGGCGATCAGGACGGCCGCGGCGGTGGCGCCGAGGAGGTAGATCGACCAGTAGTGCGTGTACAGCAGCGCCGCCGTGACGAGCGCGATGCCCGCCAGGGTCCGCCGCCCGGGAGCCGGCTGCTCGCGCGCGGCGCGCTCGAGCAGCACCAGCCCGGCGGCCACCTCGAGCATGACGAGCGAGTACATCCGCGCCTCCGCCCCGTAGCGGACGGCGAACGGGTTCAGCAGCATCACGCACGCGAGGCCGACCGCCGCGCGCGGCCCGCCGAGGCGGCGGGCCGCCACGGCCGCCACCGCCACCGCGGCCAGCGACAGCGCCGCCGACAGCGAGCGCACGGCGGCGTCGCCGTTGCCGAACACGCGGATCCACCCGTGCAGCAGCAGGTAGTACAGCGGCGGCGCCCCGTCCTCGCGGAGCGCAGGCGCCACGTCCAGCAGCGGCAGGCGCGCGAACGACACGCTCTGCGCCTCGTCGAGCCACAGCGCGGAGCGAGGCCACAGTCGCACCCCGGCGCCGGCGACCGCCAGCCCGAGGACCGCCATGACCGCAGCGGGCGGCCACGGCCACGGCCTGCTGCGCTCGCCGCGGTCGTGGACCTGGTCCGCGCCGGGTGGCGCGGACGCGTCGGAGAGCGGGGTCACCCGCCGGTGTCGGCGCCCGGCCCCGGGGCCGGTGAGCCCCGCTCGGGCACGTCCATCGCCTCGGCGCCCGGGCTGCCCGGTCGGTCGTTCACGTCGCCGAAGAACTCCGCGGAGCCGGTGCGGGCCGGCGTGCTGCGGTGGTCCGCCGCGTCCTCCGGGTTCCGCCGGCTGGCGACGAACCACCCCACCACCACGACCACCAGCACGATGCCGATCACGATCACCACGACGTCCACGAGCGGAACCTCCTCGGTCGGCTCACCCGTTCCCCGTGGGGCCGGTCGAGAACCACTCCTTCACACGGGCGACCATCTCCTCCATCTTGAGCTGGGCGCCGGCGACGAACGAGCTCTTCGCCTGCAGCAGGGTGAGCTGCTCGCGGGTGGAGCGCGCCCAGTCGAGGTGCTCGTCCTCCTGGTCGTCCACCTCGTCCACGACGACCTGCATCTCGTCGCGGACCGGGCCCTCGGGCATCGCCTCGCAGATGGCGATCAGCATCTGCCAGTTCGAGTGGCAGATCGTCTCCGCGACGAAGACCGCGTCGAGCATGACCCGCTCCTGCACGACCAGGTCGACGGAGCCGGTGAGGAGGTAGGTGGACTGCAGCAGGTGCGAGTCCATGCCCTCGACGGCGCGTGCCGCGGGCGACACGTACAGCGGATCGCCGCCCAGCGCCGTCACGAGCGCCTCCAGCAGCTGGACGTGGCGCTCCGTCTCCTCGCCGAACTGCTCGTAGCGCGCCTTCAGCATCGGGTTGCCGGTGCGACCGGCGACGGACTTGTAGAGGTGGCGCCCGCAGCGCTCGTGGGCGAGCATCGCGCTCATCTCGTCGAGCAGGTACGGCACGTTCATGCCGTCGAGGGCGGCTCGGTCGGCGGCCTCGGCCGCCATCTGCTCGGTCATCGCCGCCTCGGGGCGGACGGTGACCATCGGCATCGGCTTCGTCGTCGCGCCCAGGGTCGCGTTGGGGGTCAGGATCGGCATCGGGATCTCCTCGTCGTCGTCATCGTGGTCGTGGTGGTGCGTGGTGCGCGCGAGCGCGTTCCGCTCCGCGGATCAGCTACGCAGCATCGAGTCCTGGAACCGCTCGATCGGGTTCGGGCCCTCGGTCTCGTCGCGGTACTCCCGGCCGCGGGCGTCGCGTGTGAGGTCGATGACCCGCTCCCCCGCCGCCGTCGACGTCTGGTACGTGCGCTGGATCTCGTGGAACCGGTGGTTCGCCGGGAGCTCCGCCATCGGCGCGTAGCCGAGGCCGTCCATCTCCAGGTCCACCTGCGACGCCAGGATCTGGCGGACGTACTCCTTGTTCGGCTCGAAGGTCAGCGGCTGCTCGGGCAGCGACGGCGGCAGCAGCTCCTCGGGCTCGACGCCCTCGTAGCGGCGCAGCATGGCCGCGGCGACGTGCAACTGGCCGAGCTCCATGTCGAGGTGGCGCTCCCAGATCGACTTGATCCGCAGGTCCGTCTCGGTCTGGAGCATCGACCAGTACAGGTAGACCTCGACGTACTCGTGCATCAGCCACGTCTTGAGCCACGAGTCGAGCGGGTCGAGCAGCGACTCGTAGTGCGTCACGTGCGACTCCTCCACCATGGCGATCTCGTCGTAGAGCTCGCGCACGATCGGCTCCATGTAGTCGCCGTGGTGGTTCATGTAGAAGTTCATCGTCTGCTGCTCGGCCGCGACGATCGTCATCACGTTCAGCCGCGACTGCGGGTGGACCGTGTGGGTGTCGAAGTGCGGCCGGATCTCGTCGTGCGGGTGGCGGTGGTGGAACATCGTCGGGCGCCCCGGCGTGATCTCCGTCAGGTGCTGCGTCAGCTCCGCGGCGTCCTTGCCGTCGATGAGGTCGTACAGGTTCGCGTAGCGGTACAGGTGGTCGAAGTCCTCGAGCAGCGCGAAGTCGAGCGCCTGCTTCAACTGGGGATCGGGCTCGTTGCGGGCGAGCCACGCGGTGAGGTCGACCGCCGTCTGCTCGAAGCCGATCGTCGTCTCGAGCGTCGACTGGTCCCCGGGGTGGAGGCCGTCGACGACCTTCTGCTGCTGCTGCTCGATGCGCCGGCTCAGCGCGAGCGCACGCTTGATCTCGAGGTTGTCGGTGTGGCGGGCGAACTGGTGGGAGAAGATGATCGACTCCACCTCGATGCCGTTCATCAGGATCACGCGGGTCCGCGTGTACGGGTCGACGGCTCGCTTGTCGTAGGGCTGCGAGCTGATCTCGCGGAGCGACCGGAACTGCTGGTCGACCGGGGTACCGGTGTGCTCGAGCGGGTTGAAGGCCATGGGGCTCCTCGTCGGATCTCGGCCGTCCGTCGGTGCGGAGCGGCGCTGGGGTGGACGTGTGCTGCCGCCGGTGGCGTCCGCGCGGGCGGCGGGACGTGACGGTGCCTACCCACCGGGTTCGGGGGTCAACCCGGCGGGTCCACGACCTGACCCCTTCGCGACCGGCGCGTTTAGCACCTCCCGCGCCGGGTATGCGACACCGCACTTCCAGCAAGACACACCCGACCGGCACCACCGCCGGTCGACGAAGCGGAGGCACACCAACCATGTCCATGCACGACACTCCGTCGGCGACGAACACTCCCGGTGCCGGCATGACGGGCGGCATGTCCGGCGGCACGTCGTCGGCCGAGCAGAGCCCCATCAAGGAGAAGGCGGGGCAGGCGGCCGAGCAGGCCTCCGCGACCGCCTCCACGGCAGCCGAGGGCGCGAAGCACGTCGCCGGCGAGGCCAAGCAACAGGTCCAGGCCGTCGCCGGCGAGGCCAAGAACCAGGTCCAGCAGATCGTCGGCCGCACGAAGGACGAGATCCAGCAGCAGGCCGACCAGCGCAACCGCCAGGCGGCCGAGGGCCTCCGGTCCATGTCCACCTCGATCAACGCCCTCCTGCAGGGTCGCCCCGAGCAGGCCTCGCAGATCACCGGCTACCTGCAGCAGGCGCAGACGAAGATCGACACCTTCGCCCAGCAGCTCGAGCAGCGGGGGCCGCAGGGCGTCCTCGAGGACGTGACCCGCTTCGCCCGCCGCAAGCCGGGCCTGTTCCTGCTGGGCGCGATCGGCGCCGGGTTCGCCGTCGGCCGCGTCGTGCGCGCCGGTGCCGCGGCCGCGCAGGACCAGCAGGACCAGCAGCAGTACCAGCCCGGTCAGCTCGGCACGTCCGCCGGGTACGGCTACGAGCTCGACCCGCCGACGGGCGACGCGCTCGACTGGACGCCGACCGCGGCGCCCGTCGGTGCCGGCATGAGCCCCGGCACGACCGGCCTCGGCCAGGAGGAGTGGCGATGAGCGACGAGATGCTCCGCGGTGGCCGCGCCGCCACGGATCTCGGAGCCACCCAGGTGAGCGGTGCCGCGACCTCCGGTCGGGCCTACGACCCCGCCACCGAGCCGCTCCAGCCGGACAAGAGCCTCGGCGACCTCTTCTCGGAGATGACCTCCGAGCTGAGCACGCTGTTCCGCAAGGAGGTCGAGCTGGCGAAGCTCGAGGCGAAGGAGGAGGGCAAGAAGGTCGGCAAGGCCGCCGGCATGTTCGGCGGCGCCGCCCTGGGCGGCTGGATGGCCGTCCTCCTCCTGTCGTTCGCGCTCGCCTGGCTGCTGGACGACGTCATGCCGCGCCCGCTCGCCTTCGCCATCGTCGGCGCCATCTGGGGCATCGTCGCCCTGGTGCTGATGGCGAAGGGGCGCAAGGAGATCAAGGACACGAAGACCCTGCCGCAGACCAAGGAAACGATCAAGGAGGACCTGGAATGGGCCAGAGCGCAGAAGAGCTGAGGCGAGAGATCGAGCAGACCCGGGCCGGGCTCGGCGACACGCTGGAGGCGATCGGCGACCGGGTCAGCCCCGGCCGCGTCATCGAGCGTCGCAAGAACCGGGTCACGGGTGGCATCCGCAGCGCACGGGAGCGGGTGATGGGCACCGTCAGCAACACCGGCCACGCGGTGATGGGCACCGTCAGCGGCACCGGGCACGCGATCACGGGGACCGGACAGGCCGTCATGGGCACCACCCACGACATGGCGCACTCGGTCCGTGAGGGCGTGAGCGGCACGGCGCACAGCGCCGTGGACGCCGCCCGCGACATGCCGCAGATGGCGAAGAGCCAGGCGCAGGGCAGCCCGATGGCCGCCGGCGCGGTGGCGTTCGGCCTCGGCTTCCTCGCGGCAGCGGTGATCCCGCCGTCGCAGAAGGAGCGTCAGGCGGCGAGCGGTCTGACGGACAAGATCGAGCCGTTGAAGGAGCAGCTCAGCAGCGCCACGCACGAGATCGTCGACCACCTGAGGGAGCCGGCCATGGAAGCCGCCGGCGCCGTGAAGGAGACGGCGGCCCAGGGCGCCCAGTCCGTCGCCGGCACGGCGAAGGACGAAGTCCAGGTCAGCAAGGAGCAGGCCCAGCAGTCGGTCAACACGGTGAAGGGCGACGCGACCTCGTCGTTCTGATCCGGCACCGCTGACCCGATCCGGGCGGCGTCCACCGCGCACCACGCGGCGGGCGCCGCCCGCTCCGCGTCCCGGGTGCCGCGACCCGAGGGGCTAGCCGGCGACGGCGTGCTCGAGGGCGGCGAGGTCGCCGGGCGGCAGGTGCAGGCCCACCGCCTCCACGCTCGCCAGGATCGACGCGGGGCGGCGCGCACCGGGGATGGGCACGATGACCGGCGACCTCGCGACCAGCCACGCGAGGACGACCTGCGCCGTGGTGGCGCCGAGCCGTCGAGCCAGGTCGGCGAACGGCTGCGTCGTCGCGTCCTCGCCGAGGCGAGCGGCGCGACCCGCGCCGCCGAGGGGCGCCCAGGCGAGGAACGGCACGTCGTGCGCCTCGCACCACGCGACGACGTCGGCCGACGGGACGTAGGGGGACATCTCGTTCTGCACGGACGCGACGGTGAGCACGGAGCGTGCGTGCTCGAGCTGCGCGACGTCCACGTTGGAGAAGCCGACGTCGAGGACAACGCCGTCGTCCACCAGCTGCGCCACCGCCTCGACGGATCGCTCGAACGGCACGAGCGGGTCGGGCCGGTGGAACTGGTAGAGGCGGATCCGGTCGACCCCGAGCCGGTCCCGGCTCCGGCGCGCGGCGTCGGCGAGGTGCTCGGGGCGCCCGTCCGTCGCCCATCCGCCCTGCGCGTCGCGCACGTGGCCCCCCTTCGTCGCCACCACGACCTCGTCGCGCGGCCCCGCCCACGTGGCGAGCGCGTCCGCGACGAGCGCCTCGTTGTGGCCCGTGTCGGCGTCGGTGAGGCAGTACGCGTCGGCGGTGTCGACGAGCCGCACCCCGGCGTCGAGCGCGGCGTGGATCGTGTCGATCGCCTGCGCGCGTGGCGGGCGGCCGTCCGTGGAGAGCGGCATCGCGCCGAGCCCGATGCGTCCGAACCGGGTCGCGCGCCGCGGCGGGGGTGAGGCGTGCACCCGCGCCACGTACCCGCGCCGGGCCGCTGCCCAACCGCCACGGCGTTTCGCCCTGCGCGGGCGCGGGTAGGGGCCTCGCATGTCGAGGTCGATCCGGACAGAGCCCAGCGCGCCCGCCCAGGGGGGCGACACCGCGCGCGACGCCGGCCGGCGCGATGCGCGCGGCGGGCGACACGACGACCCTCGCCCCGACGAGCGCCGGGGAACGGCTGCCGATCACGGTCGCGACGCGCAGCGCCCGAGCGAGCTCGGCGCCCGCGGGTGGAAGGACGTGTTCGCGCGCGTCCGCGTCGAGGCCAAGCGCGACAACGTCACCCTCCTCGCGGCGGGCGTCGCGTTCTACGGGCTGCTGGCGCTCGTGCCGGGCCTGGTCGCCCTCCTGTCGATGTACGGCCTCCTCGCGGACCCCGGCGAGGTGCGCGACCAGGTGGTCGACGCGCTGGGCGCGGCGCCGCAGGAGGTGCGCGACCTGGTGTCCACGCAGCTGACGTCCATCGCGGAGGGCTCCTCCGGGTCGGTGGCGCTCGGCGTGATCATCGGCATCCTGCTCGCCCTCTGGTCGGCCTCGAGCGGCATGGGCCACCTCGTCGACGCCATCAACATCGCGTACGACGAGGAGGAGACCCGTGGCTGGCTGAAGCGCAAGGCGCTCGCGCTCGGGCTCACGGTCGGCGCGGTGCTGTTCCTCGTCGTCGCGCTGGGTGCGATCGCGGTGCTGCCGCGCCTGCTCGACGACACGGGCCTCGGCGGCGTCGCGCAGCTGCTGACGCGGATCGCCAGCTGGGCGCTCCTGGTGGGCGGGTTCCTCGTCGCGCTCGCGATCCTGTACCGCTACGCGCCCGACCGCGACGAGCCGCGGTGGATCTGGGTCTCCCCCGGGGCGTTCCTCGCCCTCGCGCTGTGGCTGCTCGGCTCCATCGCCTTCAGCGTCTACACCGGGAACTTCGGCAAGTACAACGAGACCTACGGATCCCTCGGCGCGGTCGTGGTGCTGATGCTCTGGCTGCTGATCTCCTCCGTGGCGATCATGCTCGGCGCCGAGTGGAACGCCGAGATGGAGCGCCAGACGGCCCGCGACACCACGACGGGGCCGGAGGCGCCGCTCGGCGAGCGTGGCGCCGAGGCGGCCGACACCGTCGGCGAGACGGCCGAGCAGATCAAGGCAGCGCGCCGATGACGACCGGTCCGGCAGCGGGCGCCGAGCGCACCATCGAGCTCATCGGCGGGTTCGAGAGCACCTTCCAGCCCGCCCACGACGTCGACGTCGCCGAATCGACCGACCACGTCGCGCAGCGCGACCTCGACCTCACGCTGCTGCGGCTGTGCGGGCTCGAGCGCACCCGCTACCCGATCCGGTGGCACCGGATCGAGCGGGCACCCGGGGACTACGACTGGGACGACACGGACCGAGCCATGGAGGCGCTGCGCGACCACGGGATCCGCCCGATCGTGGACCTCGTCCACCACACGAGCCACCCCGCGTGGCTCGAGGGCGGTGTCGCCGACCCCCGGTTCGGCCCCGCCTACCTCGCCTACGTCACCGCCGTCGCCGAGCGGTACCCGTGGATCGAGGAGCACACGCTGTTCAACGAGCCCTTCTCCACGCTGTTCCTCTGCGGGCACGAGGCCATCTGGCCGCCGTACGGGCGGGGCATGGCGAGCTTCGTCGAGGTCCTGCGCAACGTCCTGCCCGTGATCGGCGAGGCGGCGCGCCGCTACCGCGACCTGCTCGAGCGGCCGCGCCACGTCCACGTCGACGCGTGCGAGCGCCACACCGGGGAGTCGCCGGAGGGTGAGCGCTACGCGGCGTACGCCAACGACCGCCGCTTCTTCGTCCTCGACGCGCTCCTCGGCACGATCGACGGGATCGCTGAGCGGCCGTTCCTCCGCGAGCTCGCCGCCGCGGGCGGGGCCGACCTGCTGGACCTGGAGCCGTGCCCCGTCGACGTGGTCGGTCTCGACTACTACGCCCACTGCCAGTGGCACTTCGATGCCGACGGCGGCCGCGCCCCCTCGCCCTGCCCGCCGGCGCTGTCGGACGTGATCGCCGAGTACGCCGCTCGCTACGCCCGCCCCGTGATGCTGAGCGAGACGAACATCCGTGGCCACGCGACGGACCGCGTGAGTTGGTTCAAGTACACGTTGGAGCAGTGCGAGGCGGCCGTGGCCGCCGGCGTCGAGATGGACGGGTACTGCTGGTTCCCGTTCATCGACTCCTGCGACTGGGACTCGCTGCTGTTCCACTGCGACCGCAACGTGGATCCCGTGGGCGTCTTCACGATCGACGCGGAGCGCCGGCGGCACCCGACGTCGATGTCGGTCGCCTACGGCGCCGTCGGGCACGGCGCGACCTCGGCGGCGATCCCCGCGTACCGCCTGCAACAGCCGGTGGCGGGGTGGCTCGAGGGGTACCTCCCCCAGATGTCGCACTGGACGTGGCGGGAACCGCACGCGCGGGACGTCCCGACGAGCGAGCCGGGCACCGCGCGGTTCGAGCCGCTGTCGATCCGCGACGTCGCCTGACTCAGACGAGCTGCGGCTCGCGGCGCGCCACCGCGACGAGGTCCTCGAGCGCGAACTCGGCCACGCCGTAGCGCCAGCGCCCGCCCGGGTCCGCACCACGTGCCTGGTACAGCACCACGAGCTGATCGTCGCGGACGAGCGCGCAGGCGTGGCCGTTCTCGCCGGATCCCCACGCGTCGTGCGCCGGCGCGAGCACGGGACCGAGCGACACGTACGGGCCCGCCACCTGGTCGGCGATCGCGAAGAACACCCGCTGGCGCGTCCCCGGCTCGCCGCCGGGCAGGAAGCACACGGCGTTGAGCAGGACGCGCCCGTCCGGCAGCGGTACGAGCTGCGCGCCCTCGAGGCCCCACTCGTAGTCGTGGGCACCACGCGTGTTGTGGTGGTGCGGCACGTCCTCGTGGCGCAGGATCGAGCCGAGGCGCTCCCACGGGCCGCGCCACGACCCGCTCGTGCTCCGCGCCAGGTGGATGTCGGGGGCGCCGACGACCTCCGCCGCCGAGTACACCAGGTACTTCACCCCGTGGACCTCGGCGGGGTGCGGGTCGTAGATGCACGCCTCGCCGCTCCCGGCGACGGACGTCAGCGCCGTGCCGGTGCGCACGAAGCTGCGGCCGTCATCCCGAGAGACGAGGTGCTCGATCGTGCCGCCGAGCGCGGCGTGGTCGGTCTGGACGAACATGTGCAGCAGCCCGCCCTCGTGCACGATCCCCGGGGCGGCGACGTGGTCGCCGTCGACGCCGCGCAGCACCGACGGCTCCAGCTCGGTCCAGGGGCCGTCGAGCTCGTCGGCGACCGCGTGGAGGATCTCCCACACCTCGGTCGTGCTGCTCCCGCCCGAGCCGAAGACGTGCCACCGGCGGCCGTCGTGGACCGGGCAGGGGTCCTTCGTGTCCTGGAACGTGACCGGGTGCAGCAGCGGTCCGCGACGGCGGCGTGGGTCGATGGCGGTGTGTCGCACGGGGCGGGCTCCTTGTCCGGCGGGAGGTGCCGGACGACCGTGCGTGCGCGCGGCGATCGCGCACGCAGGCGCCCACCCGGGCGACCAGGCTCAGGCCGCGTCGTCCTCCACCTCGGTCGCCGGGGCGGCGACCTCGGCGAGCGCCGCGCCGTCGGCGGCCGGGTCCTCGCCACGCGGGATCCACACGGTCTCCGGCTCGCCGAGCAGCACGTGGTTCACGAACTCGACCCCCTGCATCGCGGAGTGGTCCATGTTGCCGATCTCGTACAGCCAGGCGCCGAACCGGCCGCGGGACCAGATGCCGTTGCTGCGCAGCCACGGCTGGATCGTCCCGAGGGCCGCGTCGCGCGTCACCGACGGCACCGGGTACGACTGCTCCGGCGAGCACAGCCAGCGGCTCGCGATGAGCGGGCGGTCGTCGTCGGTCATCAGCTTCGCGGCGACGAGGCCGTCGATCACGCGCTCGACCATCCCCTCGGCCGGTTCCGGCTTGTGCGCCGACCGCGAGGTCTCGGTGAGGAAGAGCGTCTGATCCGGCTCGGGGGTGATGTACGGCGAGTAGTTCGACAGGTACGTCACGCGGTAGAAGGGGACGTCGGGCTCCGGGAAGTAGATCCAGTTCTTGGTCGTGCCGGCCGGCCGGTCGACACCGACGCCCACGATGTGGCTGCCGCTCCAGTGGAGCCCGTCGACGGCCTCACGAACGCCGTGCGGCACGTTCTCCGTGACCGCGATGAGGTGGTTCAACGGCATCGTCGACAGCAGCACGTCGTAGGGCCAGGTGCGGCCGTCCGTCGTGCGCACCTCCTTCGCGACCGGGTCGACGGAGGCGACCACGGTCTGCAGGTGGAGGCGGTCCTCGACGTAGGTCCGGAGCTGGTCGTAGAGGTGCCCCGTGCCGCCCTTCAGCGGGTACTTGAACGTGTTGTTCGGCCCCCAGGACTTGTTGTCCTCGTGCAGCAGCACGTTGCGGAGCACGCCCTGCAGGTCGACGACGGAGACGCGCTCGCCGATCCAGATGTAGTTCATGAGCTCCGCGGGGGTCGCCCAGACCTTGAAGTTGTAGGGGATCATGAAGTGGTCCGCGATCCCCTGTCCCATCGTCGCGAGCACCCAGTCGCGGAAGTGCCGGGGCGTCGGCGCCGCCGTCCGCTGCGCCTCGATCAGGCCGTGGACGCACTCGTACACGGTCTGCGGCTCGAGGTCGCGCAGGTTGTTCTGGAAGGGGTACGGGATGAAGCGGTCCTCCATCCACACCCACGCCTCGCGCTCGAGCTCGGTGTAGTCGTCGCCCATCAGCTTGTCGACGAGGTCGTCGTAGTACGAGTAGTGGCTGAACATGACGTGGCCACCGATGTCGTAGGTGAACCCGGCGTCGTCGGTGAAGGAGGTGGCGAGGCCGCCGACGTAGTCGTTGGCCTCGAGGATGTCGAAGTCGTCGTGGCCGAGCTCCTTCAGGCGGTAGCCCGCGGCCAGGCCGGTGGGGCCGGCCCCGATGACGACGATGCGCGGCGTGTCGGCGCTCATGCGGAGATCTCCTCGACGTCCGCCGCGGTCCGCAGCACGAGGGCGCGCATGCGGCCGGCGATCTTGTCCCAGTGCTGCTGGTCGAGCACCGGCCGGCAGTGCCGGCGGTGCTGCGCGAGGTCGTACTGCTGGAGGATCTCGCGGCACGCGGCGGCGAACCCGCGCCCGTCGTCGCGCAGCGCGACGACGTGCGAGTAGTCGGCCACCACGTCCGGCACCCGCGTGGACACCACGGGGAGGTCCGCCGCGAGGTACTCGAGGGTCTTGGTGGGGCTGATGGAGCGCGTCGCCTCGTTCATCGCGAAGGGCATCAGCGCGACGTCGAACCCGGCCATCACCGCCGGGAGCTCCGCGTAGGCGGCAGGTCCGGGGTACGAGATGTTCTCGCGGCGCGGGAGCGAGGACGGATCGATCTTCGCGACGGGGCCGACGAGGCGCACCTCCCAGTCGGGGAGCGCTGCGGCCATGTCGTCGATCAGGTCGAGGTCGAGGCGCTCGTCGATCACGCCGACGTAGCCGGCCACGGGCCGCGGTCGACGGCGCGCCTCGGTGCCACCGAACATCGAGGCCCGGTCGCGGCGGTAGTGCTCGGTCTCGACCCCGCTCGGGAAGCAGTGGGTGCCCTCCGGGCGCAGCGGGGTCACGCCGGCGTGGAGCGAGCGCCCGCCCGTGAACACGACGTCGGCGCGACGGAGCGCCTCGCGCTGCGCCTCGCGCAGCTGCGGCGACGCGTCCTTGAACGACGCGAGGTCGTCCATCACGTCGTAGACGAGCCGGTCGGGCTGCAGGTCCAGCGCCATCTGCAGCGCCAGCGGCGTGTAGATCCACACGAGCGGCCCGGATCCGCCAGCGGCGGCCACCACCTCGCGGCGCAGGACGTCGCCCTCGGGCGTGTCGAAGCCCAGGTGGTGGGCATCGCTCGGGACGAGCAGCTGCCCCACCCAGACCTGGCCCGAGCGCTCCCACGTCATGGTCGGCCGGTCGACCCGGTCCGACGGCTGCGGCTCCTCCACGAACCACGTCACGTGGTCCGTCGCGAACCGCGAGATCAGGTGCTGCGGGCGCTGCCAGACCCACGACCACCTGAGGTGGGACAGGACGACGAGATCAGGCCGGGGTGGTTCCATGCCACGGCCTTCCCGGCAGGCCCGTCGCCCAAACAGCGGTGCACCCATCCGGGGGTTCGCGGCGCCGGGTCCGGGCGGCGGCGCAGCGTCGACGCGTGGTTCGGACGGTCCGGGGGCGGGTAACTGCGCGGCGTCCGGGGCGGGAGCCCGACCAGCGCGACGCCGGGAGCGCGACCACCAGGAGAAGGGCCGAGATGTCCGATCGCGAGCGCTTCGCGGCGTACCGCAGCACCCAGGACCGGGCGGTCCGCGACGAGCTCGTCGCGGAGCACGCCTGGCTGGCGCGGCGCCTCGCGCGTCGGATGGCGTTCCGCGGCGAGCCGCTCGACGACCTGGTGCAGGTGGCGATGATCGGGCTGCTGAAGAGCGTGGAGCGCTTCGACCCGTCGTACGGGGTGGAGTTCACGTCGTTCGCGACGCCGACCATCGTCGGGGAGCTGCGCCGCCACTTCCGTGATCGCACGTGGCGCGTCCGGGTCACCCGCCGCCTGCAGGAGCTGGGACTGGCGGCCCGGGGAGCGACGGAGCACCTGACGGGCCAGCTGCAGCGCTCCCCGACCGTTCGCGAGATCGCGTCGTTCCTCGACGTGCGCGAGGAGGAGGTCCTCGAGGCGCTGGAGGCGGCGACGAACTACCGCCCGAAGGCGCTGGTCGCCGACGCCGACGAGCCGGAGGACGGCACGGGCGACCGCGACGCGGTGGCGCCCGGCGGGGTGGACCGTGGCATCGAGCAGATCGGGGACCTCGTCGACGCGCGGGCCCTGCTCGCCGGGCTGCCGGCGCGCCAGCGGCGCGTCGTGTTCCTGACCTACTTCTGCGACATGACGCAGAGCGAGATCGCGCGCGACCTCGGCGTCAGCCAGGTGCAGGTGTCCCGCCTGCTCCGCGCGGCGATCGAGCGGCTGCGGTCGATCGAGGCGGCGCCCCCGGGGGCCCAGGCCCACCTCAGGACGACAGCAGCTCCTCCAACCCGTTCAGCGTGATCAGCCGGCGCAGCGCCGGCCGCATCCGCTCGATCTCGAAGCTCGCGTGGGCGCCCTGCAGCGCAGCGAGGGCGCTGAGCAGCGACCGCAGGCCGGCGGAGTCGACGAACGTGACGTCGGCCACGTCGATGCGGACGTGCGTCGGGGGCACCACGGCGATCGCAGCCCGCACGGCGCGAGCGAGGTCGTCGCCGACGAGGCCGTCGAGCTCGCCCCCGAGCGCCACCTTCCACTGCCCGGCGTCGGCCTCGAACCACACGGCGCAGGAGGTCGCATCGAGCGTCCGCAGCATGGTCACCGGCACCTCGTTCCCGGCGCCGTCCCCGACGAACCCGTGCGCGCCGGACGTCACGGTACCGCCGCCGGCGGCGCCCCGGTCAGTACGCGCTGAGGCGCTTGCCGGCCTCCGGCACGCTCGCCGGCGCGGCCGGCTCCTCCCGTTCGAGCTCGCGCAGGACGTTGGGGATCTCGGCCACGATGTCGCGGGCGAGGAAGCCGAGCGCGGAGAGGCGCTGCGCCAGCCGGTGGCCCGCGCGGTGGTGGACGTAGGTCCCCCACCAGGTCGCCTGGACCGCGTCGCGGCAGCGAGCGGCCGCGCCGAGCACGAGCCCGGCGAGGACGTCCCCCGAGCCCGAGGTGCCGAGACCGGGGGCGCCGTGGCCGCAGCTCCAGCTCCTCGTGTCGGGCGCGACCACCCGGCCGAACGACGTGACGACCGCGCCCGTCACCGCCGCGGCCTGCTCCAGCGCCTCGTCCGGGTCGTCCCCGTCCCCGTCCGCGCCCGTGCCGGCGAGGCTGCGCACCTCACCACGGTTCGGGGTGAGCACGAGGCGCCCGCGCAGCGGCGCGAGCAGATCCGCGGGCAGGTCGCGCAGCGCGGGGAGCCCCGCCGCGTCCACGACGACGATCGCCGTCGCCGCGATCACCGGCAGGCACCTGGCGAGCACCTCGTGCGCCTCGCCGCGCCCGGGCATCCCGGAGCCGAGCAGCACCGCATCGGCCCGGGCGACGAGGTCCTCGAGCGGGCGCTCCTCGCGGTCGCCGCCCGCGTCGCCCGGTGCCGGTGCCGACGACGTGACAAGGGCCTCGGGCATCGCGACCGCGACGGCGGTGCAGGCCTGGTCGGCGGTGGCGATCTGCAGCCGGCCGGCTCCCATCCGCAGCGCCGCCTCGCCGGCGAGCAGGACGGCGCCGGGCGTGCGCGAGGAGCCGCCGATCACCAGCACCGTGCCGCGCGTGTGCTTGTCCCCCTCGTGGTCGACCGGCAGCGGTCTCGTCGCGAGGAGCGCCGCGTCGAGCCGGACGTCGTCGGCGGCGGTCATCGTGGCGCCACGGGCACGTCGGGGGCCTCGGTCACGGGCGTGTCCGCCTCCTCGAGCGGCGCCGTCCAGGCGTCGCGATCCAGGCGCAGGCTGCCGTCGACGCACCGGTACGTGGTGAGCGAGCAGTTGGCCAGGTGGCCGCGGGCGCTCATCCCCAGCGCGGCGGCCTCGTCGAGGCCCTCCACCAGGTAGCGCATCACGATGATCACGACCTCGTGCGTGACGAGCAGGACCCGCCGCCCCGCGTGCTCGCGCACGAGCGAGTCGCGCAGCGAGCGCAGCCGCAGGGCCACGTCCACCCAGCTCTCGCCGCCCGGCGGCCGGTGGTAGAACTTGCCGAGGCGGTCGCGGCGGCGCAGCTCGTCCGGGTACCTCGCGGCGATGCCCTCGCGCGTGAGCAGGTCGAGGATGCCGAACTCGCGCTCTCGGAGCCGCTCGTCGGTGTGGACCCGCAGGTCCAGCCCCCCCGCCGCCAGCGCGAGCCGGGCGGTGTCCACCGTGCGGACGTACGGGGAGGCGACGACGACCTCCGGCCGCTCGTGGTCCTCGCACCGCCCGATCCACGTGCCGAGCACCTCGGCCTGCCGCCGGCCCAGATCCGACAGCGGCACGTCCATGTCGCGTTGCGCGATGTCGAGCTCCTCGGAGCCGAGCTCACGGGCCTGCGCGTGCGCGACGTTGCCGAGGCTCTGCCCGTGGCGCACCAGCCACAGCTCCCCCAGCTCCTCGCTCACGGCGAGGGGCGTACCCGGGAGGGTGAAGCGCGAGACGGCGTTGAAGCGGCCCCGGGGCCGACGTAGGGTGGCCGCGCCTCCAGCAGTGCGGGGCGCGGGCCGCCGGAGGACCTCGCGTGCCAGCTCTCAGCAGTTCCCTCGCCCAGGTCGGGCTCGAGTGCGTGGGCCGCAGCGCCGTGCTGTCCCTGTCCGGGGAGGTGGACGACGTCGGCGCCGCGGAGCGCGAGCACATCGTGGCCACCCTGCTGCGGCACCGGACGCTCCACCTCGACGTGGACCTCGAGCGGGTGACCTTCATCGGCTCGCGTGGCCTGACGGCGATCCTCGAGGCGCACGCCGTCGTCGCCCGCCACGGCGGCGCCGTCCACCTGAGGGCGAGCTCGCGCTGCGCGAGCCGCCTCCTCGAGGTCGCCGGCGTGCGCACGCTGTTCGACGGCACCGGCTCCGCCGGGGCGCCCGGGTGACGGACCTCGTCAGCCTCGGTCCATCTCGAACCACACCGTCTTGCCCCCGGGAGCCGGGTCCGCGCCCCAGCGCGAGCTGAGCTGGGAGACGATGTAGAGGCCCCGCCCGCACGTCTGGTCGGAGCTCGCGGGAACGGCTGCGGGAGGCAGTCGCGGGCTCGGGTCCTGCACCTCCACGCGCAGGGTGCTCGGCGGCAGCGCCCAGGCCCTCAGCTCGCACGGACCGGGCGTGTGCAGGATGCAGTTCGTCACGATCTCGCTGGTCGCGAGCAGCGCGCCGTCCTGGAAGTCGTCCGAGCCGGCGAGGGTGCGGACGACGTCGCGCACCACCCGGCGCGCCGCTGACGCGGCGGCAGACCCGTCGAGGACGACGGAGACGTCGGGGGGCGCGTGCTCCGGCACCATCGTCCGGGCGGTACCCGACGCCGGCGCGCCGCAAACGGCCGAGCCGGCGCCTCCCGGGTCCGTCAGCTCCCGCTGATGGTGGTGGTCACGGCGACGACGTGGGGGCGCCGCGGTGCCGACCCGAAGCCGAAGCGGACCGGCGGCCAGACGTCCGCGAGGCCGCCCAGGCTCTGCCCGTCGGCCGTTGCCGAGAGGGACGTGACGCGGTGCGCGTCGGTGGCGCCGTACCACTCGCGCCGCCCCCCGCCGGCGCTGCCCCTCGTCCGCACCCCCGGGACGACCAGGCGCGCGACCGGATCCACCGCCGTCGCGAACCAGGTGGCCCGTGCGAGGCGCGCGGGGACGCAGCGCAGCACGGCGCCGAGCGGGCCGCGACCGCCGATCACGGCCCGCAGCTCCAGCGCGCCCGCGACGACGTGCAGCTCCCGGGGCGTGCGCGTCGCGACCACGGGCACGACGCGCACGACGTCGAAGCGGTAGGTCGTGGCGACGTACTCCGCCACGCGCTCGTCGGGCGCGAGCAGCGTCCGCTCCGCGGACGGCGACTCCCACATGACGTCGGCGAAGGTGCCGAAGGGCGATCGCTCCCACCGGCCGACGACCAGCCGGTGGCCGGCCTCGGTGCCGACCCCGCAGATCTCGCCCTCGAAGCGGCTCGAGGCGCGGGTCACGCGCCTAGGGCTCGATCGGCTGGTCCGGATGACGGCCGAGCGCCTCCGCGTCCTCCATCAGCTCCTCGATCTGCTGCGGCGCATCCGGCGAGCGAGCGTCGATCTCGGCGGCCTCGACGTCGAGTGGGTCCGGATCCGTCGACTCGCTGCTGTCGCTCATCACGCCGCGGTTCCCCCGTGCGGGCGGCCGCAAACCTCCGGACGGGCCCACCGCGGCGCTCACCTCGCGCCGTACAGGGCGCTCGTGGCCGCGGCCGAGCAGTCGGACGCGGGCGTGGCGACCGGGGCGAACTCCGTCGGCCGCCCGTCGTCGGCGACGCTGCCGTCGGCCTCGCCCGGGATCACCGCGATCCCCCCGGCGCACCGCCCCGAGGTGTCGAGCACCGCGAACGCGAAGTGCTGCTCGCCGGCCACCTCCGGGACCGGGCTGTCGGGGCTCGCGATGAGGAACGCCGTGGACGAGGAGACCACCTCCTCGGTCGCCGGCTGGTCGTCGAAGAGCGACAGCTGCAGCCCGGGGTGCTCCGCGAGCCAGCGTGAGATGATCGCGGTCCCGGCAGACAGCTCGCCGTCGACGTCCGTCCGGGCGGCGAGGTCGAGGAGCTCGTCGCGCAGCGCGGCCGCATCGGGCGTGGGCAGCGGCGACGAGCCCGCAGCGGCAGCCACGGTGGTGGCGCTCACGGGGTCCGGGCCGGGCGACGCCTCCTCGTCGGCGCAGCCCGCCACGACCACGGCGGCCGCGAGCGTGGCGCCGACGAGCGGGGCGAGCGGTTGGGCGAGCATCGATCGGACGCCACGGCGCCCGAGGGGGGTGGCGGGCACCTGGCTCCTCCTGGTCGGGGGCGCCCAGTGCAGCCGCGACGGCGCACGCCGCGCAAGCCGGCGCCCGCGCTCCGGCTTGTGTCGGCGCTCCGAGGCGCAGCAGACTCGCCGCTCGATGCGCTCCGTGCTCGTCGTGGACGACGACGACGACGTCCGCGACCACCTCCGAACGATCCTGTCGGGCCACGACTCGCTGCGCTGGGCGGGTGCGGCGCGCGACGGCGCCGAGGCCGTGCAGCGCACCCTGGACCTGCACCCGGACCTGGTCGTCGTCGACATGGGCCTGCCGGACCTGGCGGGCCACGACCTCCTCGGTGCGCTCCGGCGTGCTCGCCCCACGATGGGCATCGTGGTCTTCACCGCCAGCGCCTCGGCCGCCGAGGGGGCGCGGGGCGGCGGCGCCGACGAGGTGTTGCGCAAGGGCGAGGCGGACCTCCGCGCCGTCGTCGACTCGCTCCAGCGCGTCGGCGGGTCCGTCCACGCGTCGTCGCAGGACTTCGGACCCGAGATCGGCAGCGTCCGCAGCGCACGTCGCGCCGCGACCGAGGCGCTGCGTGCGTGGGGCTGCACGGACATCGCGGACGAGGCGTCGCTCGTCATCAGCGAGCTGACCACGAACGCGGTCACGCACGCGCGATCCGCCTTCCGGCTGTCCCTCGCGCTGTTCGCGACCGGGCTGCGGATCGAGGTCACCGACCGCGGCCCGGGCGTGCCGGAGCCGCAGCCACCGGACTCGTTCAGGGCCGGAGGGCGCGGCCTCGCGCTCATCGGCCAGCTGGCGAGGTCGTGGGGGATCGACCCCGTCCACGGCGGCAAGACCGTCTGGGCGTTCATCGGTCGCTGACGTCGCCGTCCGCCGGTCGCTAGGTTGGCGCGGATGGCGGACCATGTCCTGCTCGTCGAGGACGATCCCACCGTGCGCACGCTCGTGCGGATGCTGCTGCAGGACGAGGGCCTGGAGGTGACGGAGGCGGCCTCCGGCACCGACGCCCTCGACCGCTTCCGCGAGCGCGAGCCGGACCTCGTCCTGCTCGACGTCCGCCTCCCCGGCGTCAACGGCTTCGACGTCTGCCGTCAGGTGCGCCGCACGAGCGACGTCCCGATCATCATGGTGACGGCGCAGGACGACAGCCACGACGTCGTCGCCGGGCTCGAGCTCGGAGCCGACGACTACGTCACCAAGCCGTTCAACGACCGCGAGCTGCTCGCGAGGGTGCGGGCCCAGCTGCGCCGCCGCCACGGGAGCAGCGCGCAGGACGAGGTGCTGCAGGCGGGCGACGTCGAGGTGCGGGTGGCGGAGGGGGTCGCGACGAAGGGCGGGGTGCCCCTCGCGCTCACGAAGACCGAGTACCACCTGCTGCGCCACCTCGCCGGGAACCCGAACCGCGTGTTCTCGCGCGAGCAGCTGCTCGAGCAGGTCTGGGGGTACGCCTCCGGCGGGGACACCCGCGTGGTCGACACCCACGTCGCCCGCCTCCGCGCCAAGGTCGAGTCGACGCCGTCGCACCCGACGCTGATCCACACGATCCGAGGACTCGGCTACAAGTTGGCACCCGAGGGCCCGTGAGGGTCGTGCCACGCGGTCTGCGGGCCCGCACCGTCGGCGCGTTCGCCCTGCTCGCGCTGGTGCTGTCCGTGACGCTGAGCGTGGCGACCTACCAGCTCGCGCGGTACTACCTCCTCGGCCAGCGCGAGGCGCTCGCGACCCGGCAGGTGATGCTGAACGCGGCGGTGGCGCGGGGTCTGCTCGCCGCCGGGGACGCCGACCCCGACGAGGCGGTCGACGGCGTCCGTGCCGCCTCGAACGCCCGGTCGGTGCTGCGGATCGACGGGACGTGGTACGCGGCGGTGGTCGAGCTCAACGAGACGACGATCCCGCAGGACTTCATCCGCGCCGTCGACGAGGGGCGCGGCGCGGTCCGCCAGCGCGTGGTCGTCGGTGGCACGCCGTACGTGCTGGTGGGCATCGCGCTCCCCGGCCTGCCGGCCGCGTACTTCGAGTTCGTGCAGGTCGAGGAGTACCGCCGCACCCTCGAGACGCTGGCGGCCGTGCTGGTGGCCGCGGGATCGCTGACCACCATCGCCGGCGCGGCGGCGGGCTGGTTCGCGTCGCGGCGGCTGCTGCGACCGCTCACCGACGTCGCCCTCGCGGCGCGGGCGATGAGCCGGGGTGAGCTGTCGCGGCGGATGGAGGTGGAGCACGATCCGGACCTCGCCCCCGTCGCCCGGTCGTTCAACGAGATGGCCGAGTCGCTCGAGGCCCGCATCGCTCGCGAGCTCCGCTTCACCGCCGACGTCAGCCACGAGCTGCGCACCCCGCTCACCGCCATGGCGGCGGCCGTGAGCCTCGCCCAGCGCGCGGACCTGCCGGGCCGCGCCCGGTTCGCCGTGGAGGTCCTCGACGAGCAGGTCGAGCAGCTCCGGCGCCTGACGCTGGAGCTGCTCGAGATCTCGCGGATCGACGCGGGGGTGAGCCACCTCGAGCGGCGCGAGGTCGACGTGGTCGAGCTGGTGACGCGGACGCTGTCGGCCATGGGCCTCGAACCTCCGCCGGTGTCGTCCCAGCTGGGCAGTGACAGGGTGCACGCGCTCGATCCCACCCGCGTCGAACGGGTCCTCGCCAACCTCGTCGAGAACGCCCAGCGCTACGGCGGCGGGGTGACGTGCGTCGAGCTCCGACGCGACGGCACGGACCTGCTGCTGATCGTCGACGACGACGGACCGGGCGTGCCGGACGACGAGCGGGTGGCGATCTTCGGCCGGTTCCACCGCGGCGTCCGAGCCACCGCCGAGGGACCCGACGTCCCGAAGGGGACGGGGCTCGGGCTCTCGCTGGTGGACGAGCACGTGAAGCTGCACGGCGGGAGCGTCACCGTGGGCGAGAGCCCCGGGGGCGGCGCACGATTCGTCGTGCGGCTCCCCGCTGCGGGCGGGGCGGAGGTCGCGCCGTGAGCGCGCGTCGCACGCGGCGCGACCGGGCCCAGGACGCGCTGGGCCGCCCGGGCGCGGTCACGATCGCGGCCCTGATCACGATCGCGATCGGCGCGTCCTGCGGGTACCCGACGGAGTCGGAGCCGCGCGCGGTGGGCCTGGACGCCGTCCCCGCACCGCTGCAGCCCGGTGCCACCCCGCCGACGACGGCGGTGGCCTCGAGCGAGGCGGCCACCGTGTGGCTGGTCCGCGACGGCTCGCTCGCCGGCGTCGTCCGCCAGGTCCCGATCCCGGTCGAGGCCGGATCCGTCGTCGCCTCGCTGGCGGCCGGGCCGACCGAGGAGGAGCAGACCCGCCGGCTGCGGTCCGCGATCCCCGACGCCAGCGTGGTCGTCGAGGCGGTGACCTCGAGGGGCGTCGCGACCGTCGAGCTCGCACCGGGCTTCTCGGACATCCCGCCGGCCGACCAGGTCCTCGCCATCGGACAGCTGGTCCTGACGCTCACGGACCTCCGAGGCATCGGGCGCGTGCGCTTCGCGGTCGACGGAGCCCCCATCGCCGTCCCGCTCCCCGACGGGACCGCCTCCGAGGAGCCGGTCTCACGCGACGACTTCATCGAGCTCGCGACCGCGCGGCTCGGTTGAGCCGCGGGTCGCGGCGGGGCCGTCAGGCGATCGCTCTCGGATCGACACGCGACCGTGACGTGGGGGGACCAGGATGCCTCGCATGATCGGGCTGGAGATCACACGTCACGCGGAGCACGCCCTCGTGCGCGCGAGCGGACGCCTCGTCGGTGCGCAGGCCGCTGACGCGCTCGCCGCGTCGATCGACTTCGTCCCCGAGGACGACGACCTCATCCTCGACCTGCTCGCGCTGATCGAGCTCGACCGGCCGTGCGCCCGCCGGCTTCGCGTCCAGCTCCTCCGGCGGGCGTCGTCCGGCGCGGTGGTCGTCGCGGTGGACGATCCGGCGGTCGCCACGGAGCTCCTGCTGTGCGAGATCGACCGGATCGGCCCGATCGTCCGCAGCCTCGACGACGCCGTGCGGGCCATGCGCTCGCGGCCGCTGGCCGCCGAGCCCTCCCGTTCCTGAACGACCCGCAGGGGTTCGGGCGCCGGCACGGCGGGAACGGGGGCTGCGTGCGACGCGTCCGCCGGGCGCCCCGAACGTTCCGGGACCGGGCCCACGCGGGCCGGGCACTCGCCGAGCTCCTCCGCGCGGGCGGCGGGTGGGACCGGCACCCGCTCGACACGGTGGTGCTCGGCCTGCCCCGCGGGGGCGTCGTCGTCGCCGCGGAGGTGGCTCGAGCCCTCGGCGCCCCGCTCGACGTCGTCGTGGTGCGCAAGCTGGGCGTCCCCGGCCACCGTGAGCTGGCGATGGGCGCCATCGGCGAGGGCGGGGTGCGCGTCGTGGACGACGACGTGGTCCGGCTGATCGGGCTCCGCCCCGGCGAGCTCGCCGGCGTCGAGGCGGAGGAGCGCGCCGCGCTCGACCGGCGTGTGACGGACCTCCGCGGCGGCACCCCGCCGCTGCCCCTCCTGGGCCGGCGAGTGATCGTGGTCGACGACGGCGTCGCCACCGGGGCGACCGCGGCCGCGGCGTGCCACGTGGTGCGCGCCCGGTGGCCCTCGCGCCTCGTGCTGGCCACCCCGGTGGCCCCCGCGGGGTGGGCCGCCCGCTTCGAGGGCGTCGTCGACGAGGCCGTGGCCGTCGTCGAGCCCGCCGACCTCAGCTCCGTCGGCGAGTGGTACGACGACTTCACCCAGACGACCGACGACGAGGTCCTGCGCGCGATCGAGGAGCTCAGGCCGTCCTGAGCGCGACGAGGCACACGTCGTCGGCCTTCTCCATCGGCACGACGCAGCGGTCCATCAGCGCCGCGCACGCGGCGCCCGGCTCGTCCGGCAGGTCGACGGTGCTCGCGAGCAGGCGCTCGAAGCCGTCCACGAGCGTCTCCCCGCGCCGCTCGATCAACCCGTCGGTGTAGAGCACGACGAGCGCGCCGGGCGGCACCGCCGCCTCGTCGACCACGTACGCCGGCGTGTCGAAGGCCACCGGCGGCCCTCGCCGGCCGGCCAGCAGCTGCGCGCCCTCGGCCGTGACCAGCAGGGGTGGCGGGTGCCCCGCCGTCGCCCAGCGCAGGGTGCGCGCGGCGATGTCGTAGCTCGCGACGATGGTCGTCAGCATGACGCTCGTGCCGCTCTGGCGCGAGAAGGCGGGGATGAAGTGCGCGAGGCGGCCGAGCGCGGCCCCGGGATCGGGATCGACGTCGAGGAACGCGCGCGTCGTCATGCGCGCGACCGCCATCGACTCCACCGCGCCGACGCCGTGACCAGCGACGTCGCCGATCGACACGACCAGCCCGCCGTCGATCTCGATCGCGTCGTACCAGTCGCCCCCCAGCGGGGAGCCCGCCTCCGCCGATCGGTACCGGGCGCCGAGGCGGACGCCCGCCACCTCCGGCAGCCGGCGCGGCAGGAAGGCGCGCTGCATCAGCGCCGTCCTCGCCCGCTCGCGCCGGAGCTGCTCCACGTGGAGGGCGAGGTCTCGCTCGGCGGTGGTGTCGCGCCAGGACACCATCAGCTGCGTCCCGACGCGTGAGACGCTCAGGTCGAACGACCCGTGCGGCACCGCGTCGTCCACACGCGGGAACGGCAGGCTCGTCGAGGTGAAGGGGGCGCCTCCGCCGAGCACCTCGAGGTAGCGCTCGTGCAGCCCGAGCTCGGGCAGCCACGGGAACACGTCGTACAGGCGGCGTCCCGCCAACGAGCCCTCGGCCTGGCCGACCTCCGCCGCGGCCGCGGCGTTCGCGTGGTCGATCCAGAAGTCGCCGGGCCGCTCCGCCGTGCCCTCGGCGGGCGACAGCAGCAGCACGGGGTCGAGGGTGGCGGCCACCGTGGCGTGGAGGCGCTCGTCGGCGACCCTCGTGCGCAGCTCGCGCTCCGCGGTCACGTCGCGGGCGACGAAGGCCACCCCCAGGTGCCGCCCGTCCGTCGCCCGCACCGGCAGGAACGACACGAGCAGGAACCGGCGACGGCCCGGTTCACCGGGCGGCTCGGCGCCGAGCAGGCGGTCGATCACGGGCTCGCCCGTCGCGCGCACCGAGTCGACGATCGAGGTCGCCAGGTCGCCGACCGCCGGCACCACCTCGGCAGGGGTGCGCCCGAGGTGGTCCGCGGCCGGCACGCCGTTCATGGCCGCGAGCTGCTCGTCCACCAGCAGGTACCGCCCGTCGGGGCCGATCAGGGCCACGCCGACGCCGGCCCGCTCGACGAGCACGGCGAGCACCGTCGCCGCGTCCTGCGGCGTCAGCGCGTCGAGGCCGGAGATCGCCGCCACGGCGCCGACCCTACCCAAGCGACGGCGGCGGGGTCGGCCGGCACGGCCGCTGGGTACGGACCTGGGCGGCGAACGGGCACGCATGGACGACACCCGATGACACAGGAGGACGACGTGAAGATCGACAAGGACCAGATCCTGCAGCTGTTGCGCTCGCAGGGCGACGACGCCAAGGCCGAGCAGGCGGACCGGGAGCTGCCGGGTCAGGTCGACACCGACCAGCACGGCGACCTGCTGAGCCGGTTCGGCCTGGACGCCGGCGACCTGCTCGGCAAGCTCGGCAAGCTCGGCGGCGGCGGCGGGCTCGGCAAGCTCCTCGGCTGACCGCGGGCCGGCTTCGGGCCGTGGGGTGGCGGCAGCCGCCACCCCACGGCATGGACCCGGCGCTCAGCCCGGCTGGAACAGGACCTTGATCGTCCCGTCGTCCTTCTTCTGGAAGTCGCGGTAGGCCTCGGGTGCCTCCGACAGCGGGAGGCGGTGCGTGGCGAAGCCCTCCACCCCGAGCAGGTCGCCGTCGTGCACCAGCGGGAGGATCTGGTCGATCCACCGCTTCACGTTCGCCTGCCCCATCCGCAGCTGGACCTGCTTGTCGAACATGAGCATCAGCGGCATCGGGTCCGTCATCCCGCCGTACACGCCCGACAGCGAGATCGTCCCGCCACGGCGCACGAGGTCGACCGCGAGGTGCACGGCGGCGAGGCGGTCGACCCCGGCACGCTGCATCAGCTTCTCGTTCAGCTTGTCCGGCATGAGCGCGGTCATCCCGTGGGCGAGCTTGCCCCCCGGTGAACCGTGCGCCTCCATCCCCACCGCGTCGATGACCGCGTCGGGACCGCGTCCGCCCGTGACCTCGCGCACCGCCTCGACCAGGCCGTCGGTGTCCGTGCCGAAGCTGTCCAGGTCGACCACGTCGACGCCCAGCGCGCGCACCCGCTCGAGGCGCTCGGGCACGAGGTCGACGCCGATGACCGTGCCGGCGCCGCGGTGCATGGCGATGCGGCAGCACATGTCGCCGATCGGGCCGAGGCCGAGCACCACGACGCTGCCTCCGGGCGGGACGTCCGCGTAGGCGACCGCCTGCCACGCGGTGGGCAGCACGTCGGAGAGGTAGACGAAGCGGTCGTCGGGCGGCCCGTGCGGCACCTTGATCGGCCCGTAGTGCGCCTGCGGCACCCGCAGGTACTCGGCCTGCCCGCCCGGCACCTGCCCGTAGAGCTTGGTGTAGCCGAACAGCGACGCGCCCATCCCGTGCTCGCGGTTCTGCGTCGTCTCGCACTGGGACTGCAGGCCCTGGCCGCACATGAAGCAGTGCCCGCACGCGATGTTGAACGGGATGACCACCCGGTCGCCCGGCGCGATGTGCGTGACCTCCGCGCCCACCTCCTCCACGATCCCCATCGGCTCGTGGCCGAGGATGTCGCCCTCCGTCATGAACGGCGCCATCACCTCGTAGAGGTGGAGGTCCGACCCGCAGAGCCCGGTGGAGGTGATCTTCACGATCGCGTCCGTCGGCTGCTCGATCTTCGGGTCGGGCACCTTCTCCACCCGCACGTCGCGGCGGCCGTGCCACACCACTGCCTTCATCCGTCGTCCTCCCGGTCCCAGGCCGCCCCGTCTTCGGTACCCGAGCCTCCGGGCGCGGAACCGCGCCGGGCGGGAACACCGGCGACGTCCGTGGCGTTGTCGCGCCCTGATGTCCACCCGTCCGGGTGGCGAGATCCGAGGAGCGCGAGACGATGAGCGACTGGAACGACTTCAACCGGCAGGTGATCGAGGAGTTCCGCCAGAACGGCGGCAAGGTCGGCGGGAACTTCGAGGGGTCGCCGATGATCCTCGTAACGCACACGGGGGCGAAGACCGGCACGCGGTACACGACCCCCCTCGTGTACACGAGGTCCGGCGACGCCCACGTGATCATCGCCTCGAAGGCCGGCGCGCCCGACGACCCGCAGTGGTACCGGAACATCGTGGCCAACCCGCAGGTGACGGTGGAGGTCGGGACGGAGACGTTCGAGGCGAGGGCCCGGGTCGCCGAGGGCGACGAGCGCGACCGGCTGTACCGCGCGCAGGCGGACCTGATGCCGAACTTCGACGAGTACGCGTCGAAGACCGACCGGCGGATCCCGGTGGTGGTGCTCGAGCGCGTCTGACCTCGGGCGGCGCCGGGGACGTACCGGCGTGGACGAGCGGGAGGTCGTCGTCGCCGGGGAGCGCTGCCGGCGGCTCGCGACGGCGCACCTGACGCTCGACGTCGCGCTCGACGTGGGCCCGCGGATCCTCGGCCTGGCCCGCCCCGGCGGCCGGAACCTGTTCGCGGAGCTCCCCGACGTGGTGCTCGACGCAGACGGCAGGCCGTGCCCCCTGTACGGCGGGCACCGGCTGTGGCGGGCTCCGGAGGTGCCCGCCGAGACGTGGGTCGCCGAGGATCGGCCGGTGGAGCTCGCCCTCGACGACGACGGTGCGGGCGCCACCGTGGCCGCCCCCGCACTCGGCGGCGTCCACGCCGCGCTCGACGTGCGGGCGGACCCGTCGTGGCCGGCGGTGACGGTGCGCCACCGCCTCCGCAACGCGAGCGCTGGCTCCGTGCGGCTCGCGCCCTGGGCGCTGTCGATGCTCCGGCCGGGCGGCGTCGCCGTCCTGCCGCTGGAGCGGGCACCGACGGACCCCCGCTCGCTGCAGGCGTCGTCCACGAGGGTCGTGCTGTGGCCCTACTCCGACCTGTCGGATCCGGCGGTCCGCTGGGCGGCCGACGCCCTGGTGGTGGACACCGGCGAACCCACCCGCGGCGTGCGCCCGCCCAACAAGCTGGGCGTCGTGACCACGGCCGGGTGGTGCGCCTACGTGCTCGACCGCGACGTGCTGGTCGTCCGCGCCGCGCCGGCCCGCAGCGACGTCGACGGCGGCGCGACGCAGCAGCTCTTCTGGCAGCCCCGGTTCGTCGAGCTCGAGACCCTCGGCGCGCCGGCGACGCTCGGCGCCGGGGAGGCCGTCGAGCACGTGGAGCGCTGGGAGCTCCACACGGTCGCGCCGGGCGACGATCCCGTGGCCGCGGCGCTGCGCGCCGGGGGGCAGGCCGCGGACGGCGGGGGCTCCGAGCGAGCGGACCCCGCCGCGCGCTAGCTCGGGTCGCGCCCGCCGCGCGGCGAGGGGCGATCGACCGCGCCGCGGAGGCGGCGCGCCCGCCGGTGGAGCCGGTGCCCCGCGCCCACCGGCTCGAGGAACATCAACGGGCAGGCGCCCGGGACCACGTCGAGGCCGAGGCGGCGGCAGGCGGCCCGCACCTCCGGGGCGTCGGCGCCCGCCCCGAACCCGCGGAACAGCCAGACCGTCGACACGGAGGTGCCGGCGAGCGCCTCGACCGCCTCGGCCGCGAGCGGGGCCGGGAGCATCACGATCGCCCGGTCGACCGGCTCCGGGATCGCCGCGACGGACGGGGCGCACCGGTCGCCCGCCACCGAGGCGGTGTTCGGGTTGACCGCCACGGGCCGCAGCCCGCGGTCGCGGAGCGCCTCGTACACGGTGCGACCGAAGTTGCCGCGCGAGTCCGACGCACCGATCACCGCGATCGGTCCCCGCTCGAGGAACCGCCGGGCCGCATCGCTGCGCACCACCTCCCGGACCTCCATCGCAGCCTCCACCGCGCCCTCCGCTGCGCCCTCCATCGCGCCCTCCATCGCGCCCTCCTCCGCTGTGCGCTCCCCGGACACCCCCAGGGTGCGCCCGCCCACGCCGCGGCACCAGGGGCGATGGTCCCGCCGTCGCCCCGCCCGCACGCGGCGCCCGCCGGTGATCGCGTACGGTGGCGGCACCGGGGAGAGGTGGTGGTGGACAATGGAGCTCGACGACGAGCACCTCGCGTTCCGAGACGTGGTGCGCGACTTCGCGCGGCACCGCCTCGCCCCGTACGTGGACGTGTGGGAGGCACGTGGCGAGCTGCCGCTCGACGCCGTCGAGGCGATGGCCGAGCTCGGCCTGTTCGGCCTCGTGTTCCCGGAGGAGTGGGGCGGCGGCGGCGGCGACTTCACCTCGCTCTGCGTCGCGATCGAAGAGGTCGGCCGGGTCAGCCAGTCGCTCGGGATCACGCTGTCGGCCGCGGTCGGGCTGGGCGCGAACCCCATCTGGACCTTCGGCACGCACGAGCAGCGCGAGCGGTGGCTGCGCCCGCTCGTCACCGGCGAGCGCCTCGGCGCGTTCGGGTTGACCGAGCCGGACGCGGGGAGCGACGCCGGCGCGACCCGCACGAAGGCCACGTTCGACGCGGCTCGCGGCGAGTGGGTGATCGACGGGAGCAAGGCGTACATCACCAACTCGGGCACGCCGATCACCTCCATCGTCACCGTCACCGCGCGCACCGACGAGGGGATCAGCACGTTCGTCGTCCCCGCGGGCACGCCCGGCCTGGTGGTCGAGCCGGCGTACCGCAAGCTGGGATGGCACGCGAGCGACACCCACGGGCTCGCGCTGTCGGGGTGCCGGGTCCCCCAGGACCACCTCCTCGGCGAGCTCGGGCAGGGGTTCCGCAACTTCCTCGCCATCCTCGACGACGGCCGCATCGCGATCAGCGCGCTGGCCGTCGGCTGCTCCCAGGCGTGCCTCGACCTCGCGGTCGACCACGCGAAGCAGCGCCAGGCGTTCGGCGGCCCGATCGGGCGCTTCCAGGCGATCGCGTTCCAGCTCGCGGATCTGGCCGTCGCGGTGGAGAACAGCCGCAACCTCACGTACGAGGCCGCGCGGCGCAAGGACCGAGGCCTCCCGTTCACGCAGGCCGCGGCCATGGCCAAGCTGTACTCCACCGAGGTGGCCGTCGACGCGACCAGGGTCGCCACGCAGGTGTTCGGGGGCGCGGGGTTCATGGAGGAGTCGCCCGTGGCCCGCTTCTACCGCGACGCGAAGGTGCTCGAGATCGGCGAGGGCACGAGCGAGATCCAGCGGCTCGTCATCGCCCGCGGGCTCGGGTTGCCGGTCGGATGACCGACGCCGCCGACGACGCCGCCGACGCCGACCCGGTCCACGCGCTCCGCGCTCGCACCGAGCGCGCCCTGCGCGGCAACCTGCATCGGGAGGCCGACAAGCTCGCCCGGCAGCGCAAGCTCTTCGTCCGCGATCGCATCGGCCTGCTCGTCGACGAGGGGTCGTTCGTCGAGGACGGCCTCCTCGCGAACGCGATGGCGGACGATCTGCCCGCGGACGGCGTCGTCACCGGCGTCGCGCGCGTCGGCGGGCGCGCCGCGTGCATCGTCGCCAACGACCCGACCGTCAAGGCCGGCTCGTGGGGCGCGCGCACCGTGGAGAAGATGGTGCGCACGACCGAGCACGCCCTGCGCCACGAGCTGCCCGTCTTCTGGCTCGTCGACTCGGCGGGCGCGCGGATCACCGATCAGGTCGAGCTGTTCCCGGGCCGTCGCGGCGCCGGGCGGATCTTCGCCAACCAGGTCCGGCTGTCCGGCAAGGTGCCCCAGATCTGCTGCCTCTTCGGCCCCTCCGCGGCGGGCGGGGCGTACATCCCCGCGTTCTGCGACGTCGTGATCATGGTGGAGGGCAACGCCTCGATGTACCTGGGGTCGCCGCGCATGGCCGAGGAGGTGATCGGCGAGCGCGTGACGCTCGAGGAGATGGGCGGCGCGCGCATGCACGCGACGGTGTCCGGGTGCGGCGACAACCTCGCGCACGACGACGCCGACGCGATCGAGCAGGCCCGCGACCTGTTCTCGTACCTGCCGGGGTCGTGGCGGGAGGCACCGCCGGCGGCCGATCCGGCACCTCCGGCGACCACGCTCAGCCGCGCCGTGCTGCCCGCGTCCGACAGCGCCGGCTACGACATCCGCGACGTGATCGACGGGATCGTCGACGGGGGCACGTTCCTCGAGCTGAAGCCGCTCTTCGCCCCGGAGCTCACCACGGGGCTTGCCCGCCTGGACGGCCACGTCGTCGGCGTCGTGGCGAACAACCCGATGCACAAGGGCGGCGTGCTGTTCGGCGACTCGGCCGACAAGGCCGCGCGGTTCGTGTGGATGTGCGACGCCTACGACATCCCGCTGCTGTTCCTCGCGGACGTCCCCGGGTTCATGATCGGCACCCAGGTGGAGCGCCAGGGCATCATCCGCCACGGCGCGAAGATGATCACCGCGGTGACGGAGGCGACGGTGCCGAAGATCTGCGTGGTCGTCCGCAAGGCCTACGGCGCCGGTCTCTACGCGATGTGCGGCCCGGCCTTCGATCCCGTGGCCACGCTCGCGCTGCCGACGGCGAAGATCGCGGTGATGGGCCCGGAGGCGGCGGTCAACGCCGTGTTCGCGAACCGCATCGCCTCGATCACCGACGACGAGGAGCGGGCCGCGTTCGTGGCTCGCGAGCGACGGGCCTACGAGGACGACGTCGACCTCCACCGGCTCGCCAGCGAGCTCGTCATCGACGCGGTCGTGGCGTTCGAGGACCTGCGCGACCAGCTGATCCGGCGCTTCGCCGCGGCCGACCCGGTGGACCGGGACGCGGTCGCGAAGCGCCACGCGGTCTACATGGGCTGATCGGGCACGACCGGTGGCTCGTCCTCATCGGCGGCCGCCGGATCGGTGACGTGCTCGGCGCCCTGGACCTCGCCGGGCGAGAGCTCGCCGCCCCGGTCGCTGCTGCGGCCGGCGAGCACCTCGCCCGCGGAGATCGGGGTCGTGCCGGCTGCGGGGTGCCCGGGTGGGAGGTCGCCGCCGACGGATCCGCTGGTGTCGCTCATGGCGAGCGACGTACCCCCGCGGCCACCGCCGCCAGACGCCGCCCCCGGGCGAGGAGCGACGCCCGGCGCGAGTACGGTCCGCGGCGATGAGCGATCACACCTCCGCGGAGCTCCCGCCGGACGTCGTCGTGGCGCGCCGGCACTCGATCGGTGACCTCCTCGCCCGCACCGCGGCGCGCCGACCGGACCACCTCGCGCTCGTCTGGGGCGAGCACCGCGAGACGTACCGCGACCTCGACGGCGCCGTCGACCGTGTCGCCGCGGCGCTGGCGGCACGCGGGGTGGTGCGTGGGGAGCGCGTGCTGCTGTTCGCGCACAACTGCCGCGAGTTCGTCCTGTGCTGGTTCGCGCTGGCGCGCCTCGGGGCGATCTCGGTCCCGGCGAACTTCATGCTCGGCGCCGAGGAGCTGGCGTACATCGTCGACCACGCCGGTGCGACGGGGTTCGTCGTGGAGGACTCGCTCGCCCCGGTCGCCATCCGGGCGATGGATCTGGCCGGCGTGGACCGCCCGACGGTGCGCGGTTGGATCGCAGCGCCTGAGCCCTCCGGCGTCGCCCGCCCGGACGGCTGGGAGGACGTGCTGGCGTGGGCGGCCGAGTCGGGCGGCGAACCGCCCGTCGTCCCGATCGCCGACGACGACCCGTTGCAGCTCATGTACACGAGCGGGACGGAGTCACGGCCGAAGGGCGTCACGCTGACGAGCCGGTCGCTGATCGCGCAGTACGTCAGCTGCATCGTCGAGGGCGAGATGACCGCGGACGACGTCGAGGTCCACGCCCTCCCCTTCTACCACTGCGCGCAGCTCCACTGCTTCCTGACGCCCGACGTGTACCTCGGCGCGACGAGCGTCGTGCTGCCGCGGCCCGACCCGGAGCTGATCTGCGCCGCGATCGAGCGCGAGCGGGCCACGAAGCTGTTCTGCCCGCCGACCGTGTGGATCTCGCTGCTGCGGTCCGGGGCGCTCGAGCGCCACGACGTGTCCTCGCTGCGCAAGGGGTACTACGGCGCGTCGATCATGCCCGTCGAGGTGCTCCGCGAGCTGGGCGAGCGCCTGCCGGGCGTGCGGCTGTGGAACTTCTACGGCCAGACCGAGATGGCGCCGCTCGCGACGATCCTCAAGCCGCACGAGCAGGTGTCGCGCGCCGGGTCGGCCGGGACGCCCACGCTCAACGTCGAGACGCGCATCGTCGACGACCGGGACCGGCCGGTCGGCCCCGGCGTGGTGGGCGAGATCGTGCACCGCAGCCCGCAGGCGATGACCGGCTACTGGAGGGACCCGGAGCGCACGGCCGAGGCGTTCCGCGGCGGGTGGTTCCACTCCGGCGACCTCGGCGTGATGACCGAGGACGGCTACCTGACCGTCGTCGACCGGAAGAAGGACATGATCAAGTCCGGCGGCGAGAACGTCGCGAGCAAGGAGGTGGAGGACGCGCTGTTCCGCCACCCCGCGGTCGCCGAGGTGGCCGTGTTCGGGATCGCCGACTCGCGCTGGATCGAGGCCGTCACCGCGGCGGTGGTGCTGCGCCCCGGGGCCGAGGTGACCGCGGAGGAGCTGATCGCCCACGCCCGCGCCCACCTGGCGGGCTTCAAGACGCCGAAGCACGTCGAGGTGGTCGACCAGCTGCCGAAGAACCCGAGCGGGAAGATCCTCAAGCGGCAGCTGCGCGAGGAGTTCTCGCACCTCGCCACCTGATGTGCCCTGCGTGAGGCGCCGGGGCCGGCCTCAGGGCCCGAGCTCGTCCAGCAGCCGTGACGCCGTCCCCGCGAGCAGGGGGAGCCGGTCGGCGATCGTCGCCATCCTCGGGTCCGTGCTCTCGCCGCGCTCCCACCGGCGGTGGAGCTGCTGGATCACGACGCCCGTCTTCCACTGCGCGAACGCCTCGTACCACGCGATGCCGCCGACGTCGAGGCCCGTGCGCTGCGCGTAGCGAGCGGCCAGCTCCGCACGGCTCGCGAGGCCGAGCTCCACCATCCCGGCGTGGCTGACCCGGCCCGCGTCGGGAGGGTCCGCGGGATCCGGCCAGTAGTTCAGCAGCGTCCCGAGGTCGACCAGCGGGTCGCCGAGCGTCGCCATGTCCCAGTCGAGCACCGTGGCGACGCGGTCGGGGTCCGCCGGGTCGAACTGGCAGTTGTCGAGCTTCAGGTCGTTGTGCACGATCGACGTCCTGGTCGGTGCCGGCAGGCGCGCCGCGAGCCGTTCCGGCACCTCGTCCATCTCTGCCGGGCCGTCGTCGGGGCGCACCAGCGCCCAGCGTGCGCTCCACCCCTCCACCTGGCGGCGCACGAAGCCGTCGGGCCGGCCGAGGTCGGCGAGGTCCACGGACGCCGGGTCGAGGAGGTGGAGGTCGGCCATCGCGTCGACGAGGGCGAACGAGACGCGTCGGCCGAGGTCGGGATGCGCGGCCATCGACCCGGGGACCTCGCCGCGGATCACGACGCCGCGGCGGCGCTCCATGACGACGAAGTCCGCGCCGATCACGGCGTGGTCGTCGCAGAGCAGGTACGCCCGGGGCGCACGGTCGTACCCGCGCCACAGGCGCGACAGCACCCGGTGCTCGCGGCGCATGTCGTGCGCCCCGGGGGCGATCACGCCGAAGGGCGGGCGGCGCAGCACGAGCTCGACGTCGCCGAAGCGCAGGAGGTAGGTGAGGTTGGCGGACCCGTTCGGGAACTGCAGCGCCTGGAACGGTCCGCCGAGCTCGGGGATCGCGGCGCGGAGGTGGCGCTCGAGGGCGGACCAGTCGAGCTCCTCCCCCGGGCGCACGGGAGCCACGCCCGATGGGGCACCGCCCGCTCCGCTCGCTCCCACGTCCATGGACCACCCCCCCCCCCCCCCCCCCCCCCCCCCCCCCCCCCCCCCCCCCCCCCCCCCGCCAGCCGGCGCGCCCCCCCCCCACCCCCCCCCCCCCCCCCCCCCCCCCCGCCACGAACCCCC
>Ga0164290_1001140_pt1 | contig 50375 bp, 40 predicted proteins | sample Micstemetagenome_FD_108782 | JGI IMG/M metagenome (GOLD analysis project Ga0164290, IMG submission 108782) | Contaminated culture microbial community from soil near Moab, Utah, USA - Microcoleus steenstrupii SON62 (Illumina Assembly) | ecosystem: Environmental > Terrestrial > Soil > Soil crust...
GCGGCAAGAGGCACTCAATCGGTTGGTGCCGTACCAGTAACAAACAGTCGCTCACTGAGTGATCCAGTGAGACTACTCCGAGTGACATCGATCAGAAAACGACCGCACCAGTTGAAGCAAGGGTAACGAACGATGCCGAGCACGATAGAAACATCGTCCGAAGTCGATCACGCGACACACGCCAGCGTAGTGCGTTGCCCGACTGGTGAATTGTTCTTGCCGACTCCCGCCGAGATCGCGGAAGCGTGTCGGCAGATTCAAAGCGAATGGTCGCCAGAGCAAGAACGTGGGCGGCGGGTGTTCGGGGCGCAGCGCGAGGAATGGGCGGTGCCACGAGTGACTGTCGGGCAGTAGCGCTGCCGAGATTCGCATCCGTGCCGAGCGCCGCATCGGGGAGTTGATGCAGGCACAGAAGGACGCGGGCTTGATGGCGAGCGGTGGTGATGCAATGAAAGCTCGGGTTGCGAAAAAACCCGAGGTCGAATCGCGCCCAATCACCCTCTCCGAAGTCGGGATCGTGACAGCTCGACACCCTGCCGGTACGCGGGGTGTTTTCGTTTCCGGGTGAGAAGTCCGTACAAAGAGCAATACGCACGCATGGTACGGACAACACGCCATCATTACTGGGATTCAACGATATTTAGTGAAACGGAACGATAAAGATTGAAATGTAATTCCATCCCGTGTATCGTCGGCTTTTAAGAGGATTTAGCCGGTATTTGCATGCAAGATGTTTTCGCTTCGAGTCCTACCGGGGGCAATCCTTTACTCTGCAACGACTTGCGACGATTCGCAACACCTCGCACCCTGCTGATTTCAGCGGGGTTTTCGCATTTCTGGGGGAGAGGGTGCGAGGCGGTTCCAGAGGGTGCGTGTCCTTGCTGCACCCAATTTTGCACCCTCTTTGGAGTAGGTTCCGAAGCGGCCCGCTGGAAGTCTTCTTGCTGAACTTGTAAGTAATGTCCCAAGGCAACTGCCTGTGAATTGCCCATACAGTTGACGACCACATGCAACGGGTGCAGCCGAGATAGTTCCGTCACTCGTGAACTCCGCAGGTTCTGAAAGGGTTTCTGCCAAGGCTTCAGCCCAGCCCGCAGGATGATCTTCTCGAATTGTGTCCGCAGGTTCTGCCCAGCGTTCCTATAACGTCTGACGACGAACTCCGCGCGACTTTCCTCCCGACGCCATGAGCAGGGCATGCCTTCCTCTCGCTCGCTGCACGGGGGGCACTGCTGCGGGTCGCTCTGATCAGTAACGGCTTGTGAGGGAATATCCTCGAAAACACTGTATCTACGCCACCAGAAACCGCGACACATTGAGGGCTCGGGCTCTTCTAGACAAAGCACCAAACCTGCACTTGGGCGACATTTGGGACAGTCTGGGATGTGTCAATGTTCCAGCAAACCTATTAAGCCGACTTTTCGGCATCGTATCCTCAAAATTCGCCTCGTTCTGTCGGAAATTCGTTTGTCCGTGCATGTTGTGTGAGTTCAACGTCGATGCCTGTTGTGCATGTCAGCAGGGTCGACGTGACTGACGAATTGTTGCGACGGATCGCTTCTTGAATTCCGCTTCTCCGGGTTGGAACGCGGCTGATGGAAGACGAGATTTTACAAGAGTTTCTGGCGGAAAGCTGGGAAAATCTTGGCCGGTTGGATACGGAAATCGTTCAACTGGAACGTGAGCCGTCCAACGCCAATTTGCTGGGCAGCATTTTCCGCACGATCCATACCATCAAGGGGACGTGCGGGTTCATCGGACTGACACGACTGGGACATGTCGCCCATTCGACCGAGAACGTCCTGGGCCGCATGCGCGACGGCCGTCTGGAAGTCTCTCCCCCCGCGGTTTCGCTGGTTCTCGACGGCATCGACCGGATAAAAGAACTCCTCGCGGGTCTGGAAGATGGCGGCAAAGAGCCCGATCTCAACAGTCAGGAACTGATTCACCGCCTGGAACTTCTGGCGTCCCTGGGCGATCCGATAGCTCCGGCGGCTAGCCAGCCGCACATGGATGACGAGTTGGTCGTGCCCGCGGAGGCACCACAAAAAACGACCGCCCCCTGCCCTGCCGAGAACGTGGCAACGGCCGCGCCCCTCGAGCCGTCGGTCGCTCGCATGGAACCCCCGGTACAGGAGACAGAAGTCGTTGTACCGACAGACACTCTGGCTGCTCCCGCGCGGACCAATCTGGAAGGGACGTCGACCGAGTCTGCCGAGACCGTGACATCGACCGATGGCCGCAAGAGCGTGGCCGATCTTTCGATTCGCGTGAATGTCGATGTGCTCGATTTATTGATGAACCTGGTGGGCGAACTCGTACTGACCCGCAATCAGTTGCTGCAACTGGTACGCGGAGAAGAAGAGTGCCGCTATGCCGCTCCCATCGCCCTGTTGAACCGCGTGACCACGGATCTTCAGGAAGGGGTGATGAAGACGCGGATGCAGCCGATTGGCAACGCGTGGAGCAAGCTGCCCCGGTTGGTCCGCGATCTGTGCCGCCTCACCGGCAAGCAGGTCGAACTGGAGATGCTGGGCGCGGAGACGGAACTCGACCGCACCGTGCTGGATGCCATCAAAGACCCATTAACGCACATGGTGCGTAACTCAGTCGATCATGGCATCGAAGCCCCGACAGTGCGCCGCAAGCTGGGCAAGCCCGAACAGGGCACGCTGCGACTGCGGGCCTACCACGAAGGGGGCCACGTCATCATCTGTGTCGAAGATGATGGCAGGGGAATCGACGCCCAGCGCGTCTTGCGGAAGGCGCTGGAACAGGGACTACTGACAGACACCGAAGCCGCGACGATGTCCGAGTCTGAGATCCAGAAACTGATCTTCCGGGCGGGCTTTTCTACGGCCGAACAGATTACCTCGGTGTCTGGCCGTGGCGTCGGCATGGATGTCGTGCGGACGGAGATTGAACGCATCGGTGGCACGGTCGAACTGAATTCGACATTTGGTCAAGGGACGACGATCCGCATCAAAATCCCGCTGACCCTGGCGATCATTTCTGCCTTGGTTGTGGAAAGCGGCGACATCCATTTCGCGATCCCTCAACTGGGAGTCGTGGAACTTGTGCGTGTGCCTGGCGAAGATCGCAAACGCATCGAAAAAATTCGCGATCAACAAGTGTTGAGGCTGCGAAATCGCCTGCTGCCTCTGATCGAACTCCGCGAAGTGCTAGCGCTCGATGCCCCGCCGAAAGCCGACGACGAAGATTTATACATCGTGGTGGTGCAGGTCGGGGAAGAACAACTCGGCGTGATTGTCTCGGAAGTCTTTGACACGCAGGAAATCGTCGTCAAACCCGTGGGGCGACTGCTCAAAGACATCAACGTCTATCAGGGGACCACCATCCTGGGTGATGGTCGTGTCATCATGATTCTCGATGTCGCGGGGATCGCCGGCCGCTACGGCAACTCCGGCAACCAGCCTGCGACCACCGCGACCACCGGACGCAATGAATCGGAAGACCGTATCGAGCCGACGAGCCTGCTGGTCGTCAGTACCGAAGATGACCGGTTGCTGGCGGTGCCGTTGTCTCTGGTTTCGCGCCTGGAAGAATTCCCGCGAGGCAGTATTGAATGGAGCGGGGACCGCATGCTGGTGCAATATCGCGGCCAGTTGCTGTCTCTGGTGAATCTGTCCGACAGCCATTCGCGGGGCCCGCTTCGAGAACTGCAACCTGTGGTGGTCTTCTCGGACGGTGTGAACGCTCTGGGGCTCATCGTCGATCAGATCAAGGACATTCTGGAAGAACCCCTGGTGATCCGGAATGGCACCCAACGGGCGGGTACCCTGGGGACGGCGGTGATCGATGGCAAAGCCACCGATGTGATCGATACCCAGCATTACCTCAAAATGGCCAACCCCAACTGGTTCCGCCGCGAAACCCGCGCCACGGCGCGGCGACTGCTGATGGTGGTCGAATCTCTGTTCTTCCGGCAACTCGTTCGCACGGCCTGTGAAGCCGCCGGGTTCAGGGTCACACTGGCCGAAAACGTGACCCGGGCAGAAGACCTGCTGGAACATGGCGAGCAGTTTGACGCGATTCTGTGCGATGCCGATGGGGCCGATCCGCGATTGACAGAACTCTCGAGTTGGGCCCGCAAGGGTGTCAACGCCGAGGAACGTCCGATCGTGGTGCTGACGGGTGATGAATACAGCGAGTTCCACGACAGCCTGCGTGCCTGCGGGGCCGACATTGTGCTGCGCAAGTTTGATCCACAGGAACTCACCGCCGTCTTGAAGGACGTGTGGCACCAGCGTTCACGATCCAAGGGGGTGCGCTCATGACAGCCGTCGCTGAAGAACCAACTCAACGCAACCAGTCGAATCCCACCGTCGAAGATCGCCAGTACGTTTCATTCCTGATTGATGGCGAACTGATGGGTGTGCCCGTCAGCCGCGTGCAGGAAGTGCTGGCGAGTCAGCAGATTGCCCAAACGCCTCTGGCCCGGAATGAAGTGGCCGGCTTGTTGAATTTACGCGGACAGATCGTGACGGCGGTCAACCTGCGTCGGCGGCTCGGCTTGCCCGATCGTGCCGCGGGCGAGACGAGCATGAATGTGGTCGTGCGGTATCTGGGCGAGTCGTTCAGCCTGCTGGTCGATGAAGTGGGCGATGTCATCAGCGTCGATGGTCTGCGGTCGGAACCACCGCCGCGGACGCTGGATGCCCGCTGGAGGGCCCTGGTCAACGGAGTCTTCCGGCTCGACCAGGGGTTGTTTGTGGTGCTGGATTTAACTGCCATCCTCACGCTGACTGGCCCGCCGCTTCGGACGGGTGATTCTCGAAATTGATCGGCTCAGAAATCGGAACCCGCCGTGGATGTGATCGAGACATCGTCGCCACGAATGAGTGCAAGGGAGACCAGTGTCGTGTCGCTCGCGCGGGGACTTTCCTCTCACGCGGGATCACCATGGACGGAACTCCGAATTTGTCTACCGCATTGGATCGAGGTGCTTCAGTCGCAGGCCGTGCATCGTCACGATGCCTGCTCGGGTTCATCGCCGTCGCCCCAATGGCATTTTGATGGTCACCGCTGGCTGAGCAGCTTTCTGGTCTTACTGCGGGCCTGGGAAGAGCGGGCCGACTGGCGGAAGTTTGTCCGCGAGTTTGTGCAGGAAGAGTGCCAGCCACCCCGGCTGCGTCGCGAGTTGCGTAAGCTGCTGCGGCTGCTGGAGCGAGAGTCAAAACAACGGGACGTATGGACTGCGTCTCTGCAAGAAATTACGCAGACGATTACGGATCAGATCGAAACCATGACCGCCGCAGGGCTCGCGCGAACCGACTGCGGATCGGCCACAATTTCGAGCCCCTGTCCGGAAACTCACTCGGATTGCGAGGTGATCGCAGAGGCGCAACCGCCTCCACGCACCGCGGAGCCCGAAGCGAACTTATCCATAGCCCATTCCCTCCCTCTACCGGCGACGATGTCGCGCAGTGTTCCCATAGAAAGTTCAGCCATGTCTCTCGATTCGACGACCACGGTCGCTCCCGCCACTACCCAGGGAGTGGAACAATTTTACGGACTGATTGAACAAGCCCCGCTGGCCTGCCTGCTGGTCGATCCGCAAGGCAAAGTGAACTACATCAATGCGGCGGGTCAGTTGCTGTTCCATGAACACTCCGTGACGCTGGGGTTCGGACCCGATGAACTGGTCGGCAATGCTTATGCCCGCCTGCAACAGGCGCTTCCCGGATTGAAAAAAGTCACCGCGCACGATTCGCAGGTGATTACGCTGGGTGACGCGAAACTCGAAGTCTCGCAGCGCGTGGTGCTGAACGACCTGGGTCGCCCGGTCGGCACGGCCTACTACCTGAATAACGTGACGACGCTGTCGCAACTGCAAACCGACATGACAGACGCCTCGGGCAAACTCGATGCCGTCAGCCGGACGAATGCGGTCATCGAGTTTCAGTTGGATGGCACCATTCTCACCGCGAACGAGAATTTCCTCTCCGCTTTGGGTTACTCGTTGAGCGAAATTCAAGGCAAACACCACGGCATCTTTGCCGACGACGCCTACCGCACGAGCCCGGAGTACCGCGAGTTCTGGGCCAGGCTTAACCGTGGCGAAAACATCAGCGGTGAAATGCGGCGCGTGGCCAAGGGTGGCCGTGAAATCTGGATTCGCGCAATTTACAGCCCGATGCGCGATGCCAGCGGCAAGCTGTATAAAGTTGTGAAATTCGCGACCGACATTACCGCGGAGGTTCGTTCTCGGGCCTCGATGGCAGACGCCGCCGGTAAAATGGAGGCCGTGAACCGCACGAACGCCGTCATCGAATTCAAACTCGATGGGACGATCGTGACGGCGAATGACAATTTCCTGTCCGCGGTCGGATACTCGCTGAGTGAAATTCAAGGCCAGCATCATGGCATGTTTGTCGACAGCGCCTACCGCATGAGCCCCGATTACCGCGAGTTCTGGGCCAAGCTCAACCGCGGCGAAAGCGTCAGCGGTGAAATGAAACGCATCGCCAAGGGTGGCCGCGAAATCTGGATCCGCGCTATCTATGCGCCCATCAAAGATGCGCAGGGAAACCTGTCGAAGGTTGTGAAGTTTGCGACCGAAGTGACGGCCGAAATGAAGTCTCGCGAAGAAGCCGCCCGCATCCAGAACATGATGGACAATCTGCCCATTAACGTGGTGTTCGCCGGGAAAGATACCAAGATTTCGTATGTCAATCCGTCGGCAATGCGGACCCTGAAGAAAATCGAGCATCTGTTGCCCGTGCCCGCCGAGCAGCTCAAAGGCCAAAGCTTTGACATTCTGCACAAAGCTCCGGAAATGCAACGGCGCGTGGTGGGTGATCCGCGGAACCTGCCCCACAAGGCACGCATCAAACTGGGAACGGAAACGCTGGATCTGCTTGTCTCTCCGATCACCGACAGCAAGGGCGAATACATCGGCCCGATGGTTACCTGGTCGATCATTACCGATCAGGTGAAAATGGCCGATGACTTCGAGCGCGACGTGAAGGGTGTCGTCCAGATCGTGACCTCTGCCGCTACAGAAATGCAGGCCAGTTCGAAGAACCTGGCGGCCGCTTCAGAAGAAACCGCCCGGCAGTCACAAGTGGTTGCGGCGGCCAGCGAAGAAGCCACCCGCAATGTCGAAACGGTCTCGTCCTCGGCTGAGCAGTTGAGCAAGTCGATTACGGAAATCGCTCGCCATGTGCAAGACGCTTCCAAGATGACGTCGATGGCGGTGACCGAGGCCGACAAAACGAACATCACCATCAAGCAACTCGGCGATTCCAGCAACGAGATTGGCCAGGTGGTCAAGGTGATTACCTCGATCGCTCAGCAGACGAACCTGCTCGCCTTGAACGCGACCATCGAAGCCGCCCGGGCGGGTGAAGCGGGCAAAGGTTTCGCCGTCGTGGCGAACGAAGTGAAAGAACTGGCCCGTCAAACCGCGAAGGCGACCGAAGAAATCAGCCAGAAGATCAGTGCGATTCAGGGCTCAACCGGCGTGGCGATCACAGCGATTGGCACTATCAGCGAAAGCATCCGCAAGATCAACGAAATCTCGACCACGATTGCCAGTGCCGTGGAAGAACAAACGGCAGCGACCAACGAAATTTCACGCAACGTTTCGGAAGCGGCTCGCGGAACCGCAGAAGTCTCCTCGAACATCGCGGGGGTTTCGCAAGCCGCCGACGAAGGGGGCCGCGGTGCCAGCGACATTCTGGTGGCCTCGGAAGGCCTGGCTCAGGAATCGGTGCGCCTCGACCAGGTGACCAGCGACTTCCTGAAGCGGATGCGCAGCCTGTAAGTGGCGGCGTGAGGTGAATGCCTTGGGCCACGAACTTCGTTTGTGGAGTTCGTGGCCCATCGATTTCCAGTTGTGACGAGCTCGCCGATTTGTCCGGGCTGATTCTGAATCGAAACAGACGATTCTCAGGACGCCCAGCAAGTCTGTCTGACATGTTTTACGAGGGGCGGGATGCCAGACTCCTCAGGTTGTTCCCACGTGGTTCCGCATTAATGTTTCAAGGCACACATCGTCATGAAAACCATACTTCTGGTGGATGATTCCCGGGCCGTGCGGTTGGCCACCCGGCGGATGTTGGGCGAGTCTCATTGCGAAATCCTTGAAGCGGAAGATGGCTCACAAGCCTTGACCACTTTGCAGGCTCATCCCGAAATTGATGCGGTGCTACTCGACTGGAACATGCCGATCATGGATGGCATTACCTTTCTGAAGACCGTGCGGGGAGATTCCAAGCTGCCGCAACCCAAAATCGTGATGTGTACCACCGAAGGCGAATTCAGCCGGATTATGGATGCCCTGCAGTCGGGGGCGAACGAATACATCATGAAACCTTACACGCAAGAGATCGTGGTGGAAAAACTCCAGGAAGTAGGCGTGCTATGAGTGGGAGCCCCATTCGGGTCCTGGTGGTCGACGACTCGGCCGTGGTACGGGGGCTGCTGGCACGCGCCATTGAAAGCGATACCCGGCTGCAACTCGTCGGCACGGCCATGCACGGCGAAGCCGCACTCGGCTCGCTGCGACGGACACCCGCCGATGTCGTTGTGCTGGATGTCGAAATGCCCGTCATGGACGGATTGACGGCGTTGCAACGGATTCAGCAGGAGTACCCGCAGGTCCGCGTGATCATGGCCAGCGCACTCACCAGCGAAGGTGCCGAAACCACGCTCCGCGCGCTGTCGTTGGGTGCGGCAGGCTGTATTGCCAAGCCGACATCCAGCAGCGTCAGCGACAGCATCGCTCACTTGACCAAAGAACTGTTACCCCTCATTCATGCCCTGGGTCGCAGCGATCGTCTTCAGTCTTCCGTGGCTTCCCTTACTTCAGCCAGCCCGCGCAGCGCGCGCCTGAAAAAAGAACCGCAACAGTCCTTTTCGGCCGTGGTCATCGGCACCAGCACGGGTGGGCCACAGGCCTTGCGAAAAGTGCTGTGCGACCTGCCTAAGGATTTTCCCTTACCGATTTTCATTGTGCAGCACATGCCGGCTTTGTTTACACCGATGCTGGCCAAGCACATTCAGATGGATACCGGGCGACCGAGTCAAGAAGCGGTGCATTTCCAGACGATCAAACCGGGGCATACCTATGTCGCACCGGGTGACTATCACATGGAACTCGAGCGCCGCGAGGGGAGTGTCCGCACACTGCTGACACAGGCCGCGCCGGAACATTACTGCCGCCCTTCGGTCAATCCCCTGTTCCGCACCGCAGCCGAGATTTATCGGCAGTCGCTGCTGGCGGTGATCTTGACCGGCATGGGTGAGGATGGCAAGGAAGGTTCGGCAGACGTTGTCAGAACTGGTGGGTGGTTAATCGCCCAGGATGAGGCTTCGAGCGTGGTCTGGGGCATGCCTGGTGCTGTTGTTCGTGCGGGGTTAGCGCAGGAAGTGCTGCCTTTGGATCAGGTGGGCCCTCGGATTCTGCATACTTGCCTGGAGTTGGCACGATGATCGCGGCTCTTGATTATGACTTTCTGACACAGTTTCTGCAGACACGCTCGGGCCTGGCGCTCGGGTCGTCGAAAGAGTACCTGCTGGAAGCCCGGTTGCTGCCACTGGCACAAAGCTTTGGCTTGAACGGCCTGCCAGAACTGGTGCTCGCGCTACGTCGCAATCCACCAGAATCACTGAGCAGCAGCGTCGTGGAAGCGATGACGACCAATGAAACGTCGTTCTTTCGCGACAAAACACCGTTCGATGAACTCAAGGAGCAGTTGCTGCCCAAACTGCTGGAAGATCGCAAGACGCTGCGTCGCCTGCGCATCTGGTCGGCAGCCTCCTCCACCGGTCAGGAAGCCTACTCGCTGGCGATTCTGCTGCGGGAAAGTTTTCCACAGGTCGCCGACTGGCATGTGGAAATCGTGGGCACCGACCTGTCCAAAGCCGCGTTGGGCAGGGCTGAAGCTGGCGTCTATACGCATTTTGAAGTGCAACGCGGCTTGCCCATTCAGTTGATGGTCAAATACTTCCAGCAGGAATCGGGAGGTTGGCGTGTCAAAGACGAACTCCGCAAATGGACACGGTTTCGTTCATTGAACCTGCTCGAACCGTTCCAGCATCTGGGCACCTTCGACATCATTTTCTGTCGCAACGTGCTGATCTACTTTGAAAACCCCATCAAGAAGCAAATTCTCGATCGCATGTCGAAAATGCTGCGATCCGATGGGTACCTGGCCTTGGGAGCCGCCGAAACGGTCCTCGGCGTCACGAATACTCTCGAGCGCGTGCGGGCCTGTCGGGCCGCCATGTATGTCCCTTGTGTTCCGGTCACGGCGTGAACCCGTCGCCTTGTCATCCGCGGTCAGGATTCCACAGTTCCGCCCGAATTTCGTCTTCCCGGATCGGCACGAATCGCCTAGATTTCCCGGCACTGTTGGGAAATGCGCGAATCGGGTTCCACGGAAGGCACGGCGACCATGCGGGTGGCATTCTTTGAAGATGAACGGGCCACGCAATTCAGCCCCATAGCCAGCCTGCGCCCCGTCTTCGAGTTGTTGTGCGGACACTTTTCGGTCCGTGAGCGGATGCTGCGCACGGGCACCATCCATGCCTGGGGGGCCTTGCTCCGCGACTTTCTGGTAGAAAGCTATCGCGAACAACACCCGGAAGCCCATGTGAATGACCGGGCCTGGCTGTCGCAGGGACCGACATTACTGATCAATGCCCGCTGGCTCTGTTCCCCCTCTGATCTGGCTCGTTGCGACGTTGATGCCGTCGGCATCATCGATGGCGAAGTCGCCTGGATCACGGTCGATCCCCTGGAATCGCCCGTGCTGTTTGCCCGGAGCATCGGCGACGGTGTCGCTCAGTTGGCCCGAGCACGCCGTCGCGTGAAATCGCCGGGCCTTCTGGCGCAATATCCGTGGGATCTGGTGCATCACAACGCAACACAGTTGGAACTCGATTATCAGAAACGCACATCGCCCCGCTCTGCTGCGCTGCCACCTCAAGCGGCCATCGTTGGCCCGATAGAGAACCTGTACATCGATACCACGGCCGAGATCGATCCGTTTGTGGTGATCGATGTGCGCAAGGGTTCGGTCTACATCGATGCGGGAGCCAAAGTCCAGGCCTTCACACGTATCGAAGGGCCCAGCTTCATCGGCCGCGAAACACAACTCTTTCGTACCAATCTGCGCGAGGGCTGTTCGCTGGGACCGGTCTGCCGAGTCGGTGGCGAAGTCGAGGGGGCCATTCTGCAAGGATATGTGAACAAGTATCACGACGGCTTCCTGGGTCATGCCTTCGTCAGTCCGTGGTGCAATCTCGGCGCGCTCACCACCAACAGCGATTTGAAAAACGACTACACCACGGTGCGCGTACCACTCGCGGGGACCGCAATTGAAACCGGACAGATGAAGGTCGGCTGCTTTCTGGGTGATCACACCAAGACCGCGATTGGCAGCCTGTTCAATACTGGCACAGCGGTCGGGGTGATGTGCCAGGTACTGCCCGGTGGTGAACTGTTACCCAAGCATATTCCGTCGTTCACACGCGTCTGGCATGGCGAGATTGTCGACGGCTTCCCCATCGAACGCTGCCTGGAAACCGCCCGCGCCGCGATGCACCGCCGGGGTATTGAACTCACCGAAGCCCAGGAACGACTGCTGCGGCATGTTCATCGGGAAACCGCACTGGAGCGGAAGCAGGCTTACGAATGGCAAGCCACTCGCCGCGATGCGTTACCCAGCGTTGTCTGACGCGCTGGCATGTCTGTCCTACGGCTCCGTCGTGACCAGTTCCTCTTCGATCACGGCAGGCATCGCGGCGTCGGATTCCGCTTTCTCGCGGCACTGCTGTGCCACTTCACTGCGCTGTTGGGCCACACGATCGGCGGCGTGACCCACCGCATGGTCTTCCAGGAAGCCCACCAGTTGATCGCGTAACGCCTCGAACTGCGGATCTTCGATGAGCGCAAAGCGGTCGCGCGGCCGGGCAAACGGAACTTCCAGAATCGCACCGACCCGTGCTTCCGGACCATTGGTCATCATCACCACGCGGTCGGAAAGCAGCAGCGCCTCATCGACATCGTGCGTGACCATCAGCGCGGTCTTCTGATCTTCCTGCCACAGATCGATCAGAATCTGCTGGAGTTCCATTCTGGTGAGGGAATCGAGCATTCCAAAGGGTTCATCGAGCAGCAACAACTTCGGATTGAGCGCAAACGCCCGAGCCAGCCCTACCCGTTGCCGCATCCCTTGAGACAACTCTGGCGGTCGCGTGTGCAACGCATCCCCCAGACCCACCAGGGTAAGATAATGGGCCGCGATGTCGTCGATCTCTTGCCGGCTGGACGCGGGTTTCACTTGTCGCACACCGAGCGTGACATTCTGCAACGCCGTCAGCCAGGGCAGCAGCGAGGGTGATTGAAACACCACGCCGCGATCAGGTCCGGGGCCGACAATTTCACGCCCGGCGAGGACCAGTCCCCCTTCCGAAGGTTCGCTCAAGCCGGCCACCATCGCCAGCACGGTCGATTTCCCGCAGCCCGAATGACCGATAAGCGAAACGAACTCGCCCTGCCTCACGGTAAGGTTAAAGTCCTTTACTACAGAGACCGGCCCGGCATGGCCTTGGTATGTTTTCGTGATTCGCCAGAGTTCCAGGTAACGATCGACGGCGGGGTTCATGTCGCGGCTCCTGAGACTATTGTCGATGATTTCGTGGCTGACGCTGCGACCGCGGCGGTCGGAATCTGCCGGGCCACGGTCAGCAGCCATTCGGTCAATTCCCGTCGCAGATGCTTGAATTCCGGACCTTTCGCGATAGCCCGGCGATCGCGCGGCCGTTCGGCATCGACGATGAACGAGGGCCCTAACGTCGCACCGGGACCAGCCGTCAAGGGGATAATCCGGTCAGCGAGCAACAGCGCCTCATCGAGATCATTCGTAATGAGCACGCAGGTTTTTCGATCCCGCTCCCAGATCTTTTCAATCTCTTCCTGCAAGGTGGCCCGTGTGAGAGCATCGAGCGCTCCGAGGGGCTCATCGAGCAACAGCACCTCCGGGTCCATCGCCAGCGTGCGTGCGACAGAGACTCGTTGCCGCATGCCTCCCGAGAGTTGGGCCGGTCGTTTTTGCGCCGCCGGTGACAGGTTCACCATTTTCAGATATTCGAGCACACGTTCGCGCTTGCGGTCTTGAGACCAACCCCGGCAAACCTGATCGACGGCAAGCTTCACATTGTCGAACACAGTCAGCCAGGGCAGCAGCGAATAGTTTTGAAAGACGATGCCGCGATTGGGACTCGGGCCGGTCACGCGCTCGCCATGCAGTCGCACTTCGCCGTCATCGGGAAGAATGAGCCCGGCCATCAGCGACATCAACGTGGTTTTGCCGCTGCCAGAGAAACCGACGATGGCGACAAATTCCCCCTGCTGAATCGACAAATGGATGTCACGCAGTACAGGTTTGGTTTTACCATTCACCGTGAACGATTTGGAGACGCCATCGAGTTCCAGAAACGCCATCGGCAGGACTCCCTTGCTTGTTGAAGCGTCTTGAGCTATGGCCGTTCCGATCACGCCGACACCGCCGAATCGAAGCTCACCAATCGCTGGCACACAATCATCACGCGGTCGAGCAGGAACCCGATGATGCCGATGGTGAAGACCGCCACCATGATTTGAGCCAGCGTCTCGCTCGAACCATTCTGGAACATATCCCACACGAACTTGCCCAGACCAGGATTCTGCGCCAGCATTTCCGCGGCGATCAACACCATCCAGCCCACGCCGAGTGAGATGCGAAGGCCGGAAAACATCAACGGCAGCGACGCGGGCAGAATGATTTTGAAGACCCGTGTGGCTGGGCTGAGTTGCAGCACACGGGCCACGTTGATGTAGTCTTTATCGATGGAAGCCACACCCAGCGCGGTATTCGTCAATGTCGGCCACATGGAACACAAGGCGACCGTAATCGCGGAACTAATGAACGACTTCTCGAACCAGGCTTCCGACGGTTCCGTGGTGTAGAGCGCACCGACGACGATCATCACGATGGGCAGCCACGCCAATGGCGAGACCGGTTTGAAGATCTGAATGAACGGGTTCACGCAGGCCATGAAAACCGGGCTGAGTCCACACAGAATCCCCACCGGAATGGCAACCGCCGAGGCCAATACAAAGCCCGTGAAGACCGTCAGCAAACTGGTCCGGATCTGATCGAGGTACGACGGACTTCCCGCGAATTTCCGTTTCATGATTGCGGCGGCCTGATCGTCGTTCTTCACCGCCGCCGCTGTCAGTTTCTCTTTCAGCGCGGCATTCTTGGGGTCCGCTGCCGCGGTGCGGAACGTGGCCGCTTTATCCGCATAACCATGAGCCTCCTGGTCACGATCGATGTAAAACTGCTGGCGATCGGCAGTCGTTTTCTGATGAGCCGCAAGAAGTTGGCTCCCTGCGACCCAGACCGCCTGGGGATTCGGGATCGATCCGTAACGGGTTTGAATTGAAGAGGCGGCGAACGTCCACAAGCCGAGAAAGATCGCAAACCCGGCGAGAGGCATGACGATGAACTGCCCGATTTTCGGCAACTGGGCTCGTGGATTCTCACCCGCACAGAGTCGCACCACGGGATCAAATGCCGCCAGCCCCGCCAACTGCAACCCATTCAGTATCGTGGCTTTGATCTGCATGACCGAGTTCGCTTTCCAGGAGCACAGACATGCCTGTCTGTGTCTAAGTTTCATGGGCAGGGGCACGGGCATTCTTGCCAGTGACGCATTGATATTTGGCGTGAATCACAGACAGGCATGTCTGTGCTCCGTTGATCCATCACTAATCTTTCTGCCCGATCGAGAACTGGGAGACATATGCCGCCGGTTTGCGACCGTCGAATTCCATACCGTCAATGAAGGCCTTCGTCGGCGGTTTGTAACCATCGGTACTGGCAGGAATGTCGGTTTCCGCGATGGACCCTTCGGTGATCAACTCTCGGGCGGCTTGCAGATAGACCTCGGGCAGATAGATCGACTTGGCGGTCTCGTGGTACCAGGCGTCGTCTTTGGTTTCGGAAATCTGACCCCAGCGCCGCATTTGCGTCAGGTACCAGATGCAGTCGCTGTAGAACGGATAGGTGGCGTACTTCTTGAAGAAGACGTTGAAGTCGCGTTGTGCCTGCCGGTCGGTACTTTGAAACAGAAACGTGCCGGTCATGCTGTTGGCGATGACTTCCACATCGGCCCCGACGTAATCCTTCTTCGACAGAATCTCGCAGGCCTGTTTGCGGTTTTTGAACTCGCCGGCATCGTCGACTTCATCGAGCCATTTGCCGGCCTTGATCAGGGCCTTCACCACGGCGACATGGGTCTGCGGATGTTTGTCGGCCCAGTCTTTGGTGACACCGAAGACTTTCTCGGGGTTGTCATTCCAGATTTCATAGTCGGTCACCACACAGACCCCGATGTCGCGCATCACGGCCTGTTGATTCCATGGTTCCCCCACGCAATAACCTTGGATGGTCCCCGCTTCCAACGTGGCGGGCATCTGCGGCGGCGGCGTGACCGAAATCAGCACGTCGCCTTCGAGCATGCCCCGTGAATCTTCCGGTGTGTAGAACCCGGGATGGATGCCCGCGGCGGCCAGCCAGTACCGCAGTTCATAGTTGTGTGTCGAGACCGGGAAGACCATGCCCAGGTTCAGCGGATTCCCCTCGGCCTTGTATTTGTCCGCGACGATCTTTAAGGCGGAGGCGCTGATCGGGTGCGGCGGCGTCGGCGAATTCAGCTTCGGATCAACCGCCTGCATCTCTTCCCAGATCTTCTTGGAAACCGTGATCGCGTTGCCATTGAGATCCATGCTGAACGCAGTGACCACATGAGCCTTGGTACCGAAGCCAATGGTCGCGGCGATGGGTTGACCGGCGAGCATATGCGCGCCATCGAGTTCGCCACTGATCACACGGTCGAGCAGCACCTTCCAATTGGCCTGAGCCTCAACCGTGACCGACAGCCCGGCTTGCTCAAAGAAACCGAGTTCCTTGGCGATAACAATCGGGGCACAATCGGTGAGCTTGATGAATCCGAGCTTCAACTCGGGCTTCTCGAGGCTTTGTTCCTCGGCCGCCAGAAGCGCCGCCGCATCGAGTTCGGGCTTGGCGGTCATGACACCGGTTTCGGTGCTGGAGACGGCGGGTGCGGCGGTCGGTGACGTCGATGTACCACAGCCAAAAGCCGCGGTCACGACACCTAAAATGCAGGCTTGCCAGAACTGCGAAAACCAGCGCGAAAAGCAATGTGCCGGAGTGATCATGAAACGCTTTCTGTGGTTAAGAATGTCCGGAAGATTTCGCGGGGCCGGTACAGGGTCGCACTCGGACAGCGCAGGCCTTGTACGACGGTTGCTTGGAGTACGGATCAAAGACGGAATCGGTCAGCCGATTGGTTTCGGCGTAGTGCATGGGAATAAACACCTGACCCGGTTGGACGGTCGGCGTCACGAACGCGCGGGCCTGCAAGACTCCGCGTTGTGAGACAAGCTCGACCCACGCTTGCGGTTTAATCTTCAGCCGCCGGGCATCGTCGGGATGGATCTCGACATAGATGCCTTGCGGATAGAGTTTGCGTAAGACCGCCGACTTGCTGGTGCGGGTTTGCGTGTGCCATTGCGACGCCGTGCCACGACCGGTCAGCAACACAAACGGATACTCGGCGGTGGGTGGTTCGGGCATGGGTCGCGGCGGGTCGAACAGGAACTTCGCGCGGCCATCGGCATGGAAGAAGCGGCCATCGGCGAATAAGCGGCGTTCCGGGGCCGCATCAGCCAAAGTGGGCGGGTATGGCCATTGAATTCCGCCCGCCTCATCAATCTGGCGATAGCCCTCGATACCCGAGAAATCACAGGGCCGCCCGGCAGAGAGTCGTTGCAGAATCCGAAAGACGGCTTCCGGGGAACTCCATTCCGCGAACATGGCATCACAACCCCAGGCTGTTGCCACAGCTTTGACAATGGAAAAGTCGGAGAGTGCCTGCCCCGGAGCTTTCACGACCTTCTTAAACAGGCCAAGACGACGCTCGGAGTTGATCACCGTACCCTCTTTTTCCCCCCAACCCGCGGCAGGCAACACCAGGTCGGCCTGTTGGGCCGTTTCGGTGGTCGAGTACATGTCCTGCACCACGAGAAAATCGAGGCGGTCGATGACATCACGGAAGTGTTGCTGATTGATCCACGAATGAGCCGAGTTGGTCGCGATCACCCACAGTCCGCGAATCTTGCCGCGCAGGATGCCTTCCACAATTTCGTGATACGCGAGACTGTTCTGCGACGGGATCGATGCCACCGGGATGTTCAACAAACCGGCGACATCGCGACGGTCGTGCTCATTCAGAAAGTCGCGCCCGCCGAACAAGTTAGTCGCGTTACCGAAGATCCGCGACCCCATCGCATTGCATTGCCCGGTGATGGAGTTCGCCCCGGTCCCCGGTCGACCGATATTGCCGGTCATCAATGCCAGGTTGATGAGCGATTGCGCGACGCGGGTGCCTTCGTAGCTCTGGTTGACACCCATCGTCCACCAGAACGAAACACGTGGCTTCTCGTGGATGGTGGCGACAAAACGCTCGAACTGGGTCGACGAAATGCCCGTTTTCTCCAGCACAACATCGACCGGGAACTGTCGGACGAACTCGGCGAATTCGTCAAATCCGGAAGTGTGTGCCGCAATGAATTCGTGATCGATCCACCCGCGTGCGATCAACTGATGCGCGATGCCGTAGAACAGCACCAGATCGCTTTTGGGTTGAATGGCGAGGTGCTGCGTGGCGTTCATCGCCGTTTCGGTGCGCCGCGGATCGACAACGATGATTTCGGGTCGCCTGCGGTTTCGCAGCACTCGTTCCCACATGATGGGGTGGGCGAGGCAGATGTTCGAGCCGACGAAGACGAGGGCGTCGGACTCTTCAAAATCGGCATAGGTATACGGCGGGGCATCGAAACCAAATGCTTGCTTGTAAGCCGTAGCGGCGGTCGCCATGCATTGCCGCGTGTTCGAGTCACCATGCACAAAGCCCATGCCGAATTTGAAGACCGCCCCCAGGAGCGCCATCTCTTCGGTGGGGATCTGACCGGTACTGAGGAACGCGACCGACTCCGGCCCCGATTCGGCCTTCAACCTCTGAAACTCGGCGACCATGCGCGTGAGGGCGGTCTCCCAGCCGACGGGTTCCAGGCGACCATCGGCCGTGCGTAGTAAAGGTGTCGTCGCGCGATCAGGAGCTTTCAGAACTTCGAGAGCTTCCCACCCCTTAGGGCACGCCATGCCCAGATTGACGGGGTATTCCGTGGTCGGTGTGAGACCAATCGCCTGACCATCACGCAGGTGGATGTTCAAACCGCAACCGGTGGCGCAGTAGCCGCACACCATGTTTGTCGTCGCATCCGGGGCCTGATCTACCGGGACTTGGCCAAGCCCAAATTGGCCTGGGGTCAACAACAGTTCCCGCGTCAACGGGCCCTGCTCGGCGTGCAGCAGTTGCGAGAGTGGTCGCGGAAGCTGCTGCCAGAGCGATGTCGGTGTCGGAGTGGCGGTCATGTCGTCAGCCCTCCCGGCATGCGGTTAGCGATCACCGCCGAGAAGAACAGAAAGCGTTCGGCCAATTCACCGATCAGTAACAGTCCACCACTGGTCAGCGCGAGCGTTCGTAGGAATTCGGGTGACCACGTGGTCATCGGCTGCGACAATAAAACGAGCGGAATCACGATCCCGCCTAACACACCCGCGGCGACACGAAATCCCACAATCGGCCGCAATTCCCCCATGAGCAGTTGAGCCGATCGACGCTGCGTGGTGTTGGACCGGTCACGCAGATGCCACAGCACCCGCAATTCCGACAGCAGTTTGCCGATGGTGAACAGCACGATCAGCCGACACAAGAGCGCCCCCTGCTCGGTCACTAACCCCCGCGAAGCAGAACTGATGGCAAGCGTGGCGAGCAATGTCACCAGCCCCAGAACGGCCGTCGTTCCGAGGAATTTCGCCAGCGTTTCCGGGCCATTCCAGAAGGGGCGTTGCGTGAAGTCGTAAATCATCACCGAACAGAGCACGCCCGCGAGGCCAGACACCGCGACACCTAGGCCCAGCCACGGCTGCCAACGCTCCGAGAGGCTCAGCCACGGCAGCCACCAGGCAGAAGTCGCGTAGAGCGCCGCCAGTTTCGCGAAGATCCCAAACGCCACGATTTCGCGACTCAGCCACGAGTGCCGCAGTCCGATCACCGCGCGAAATGCGAGATGCGGTCGGCCGAGATGCAGCGTCGCCGCGCCGAGAGCGATCAACCCCAGCACCAAGGCCGTCAAGCTGGGGACACTCCCCAGGCTGACCACCGTGGCATTCGACTGATTGAGTAGCGAACCGAGCTGCGAGGTCAGCCAGAATTCCGCGACAAAGGCCCCCACCGAAAGCTGCGTGAGCACCAGCATCCAGATGAGCGACCAGTGGGCGTGTTCGCGCTTCGGCGTGTGATAGTCGGCCGGAATCAGATTTCGCGGAAAGACTCGAGCCGTTTTATATAAAGTGGTTGGCAGCGTGAATTGCGGTTCCGGAGCACCGGGCAGAAACTGTTGCGACTCGCAGTCGTCGATCACCTGTTGCTGCGACACGATCCGAATGCGAATGGCTTCATGCGGACAGGCCTGCACGCACGCCGGGGCTTCACCGGCGGCAAGGCGATCACTGCACATGTCGCATTTGCGGACAATCCCCTTCCCCGCGTGATACTTGGGAACATCGTACGGACAGGCGAGCGTGCAGTACTGGCAGCCAAAACATTGATCGTCGAGATGCTTCACGATGCCGGTGACGGGGTGTTTGGAATAGGCATCCACCGGGCAAGCGATCGCACAGGCGGGTTCGAGGCAGTGATGACACGCCGTTGTGACGTGCTGGATGACCGGCAGCGCTGTCGTCCCCCCCAGTAACAGGCCGACATCGCGCCACGTTTCCTGTTCATCGAGACCATTCAGCGCATGGCAGGCTGTCACGCAGGCCTTGCAGCCACTGCAACGATCGAGGTCGACTTCAAAGGCGTACTGTTCGCCACTGGTTGGCGTCGTCGCTGGGATGAGCGATTGGTAATACCGTGACTGTGCGGGGGCCGTGGTGGTCTCATGCCAGCGGCTGAACGATTCGACCGCGGTGAGCGTCTGCTGTTCGGCGAGAAAGTCATCGATCACCGTCCGCAATGTCGACGAAGCCGCCGCCGCGATGGGAGTCCCCATCACAGGCAGAGTGGTTCGTGACGTCTCAACGGTGGCGGTCATCGTGTGTTCTGCCAGAAGTCATGGCTCGGGACGGGGGCTCCGAGCTTTGGTGATCGTGAGCGACTCACATGCGTGTTAGACATTAAAGGTCGGGGCCCCTGCCCCGACTCGAACTTAATGAGCCACCGCCGTAGCGCGGGCCGGTTCATCTCGATTGAACGCACTGTTGCCATGACAGAATTTCTGTGTCGCCAGTTGTTCGTCGAGCAGGTCTACCGGGGGTAACAGCAGATACACTGAGTCGTTTTCGATCCGCACATCAAACGTCTGCAGCTTGTAGGGCTCACCCGTCAGGCATCCGCCATGCTTCAGCGAATACGACTTCTTGTGCAGCGGACAGGCCACTTTGGGTTCGCCCTGCTGATCGCCAATGATGCCGCGTGACAGCACAAAGGCATTCTTGTGCGGGCACATGTTCTGTGTCGCATACCATTCACCCCGGCTGGTGAAGTTGTAGACGGCGATCTGCACCTTGCCGTATTTGATGGTCCCGGCTCCATCCTGCGGGAAGTCGCTCACCAACCCCACCTTGAACCAGAGCCGTTCGACCGCCGGGGCATGGTCGCCCATTGATTGACCATTCGGCATGGTCAACTGGCCGACGGAGAGGACTTCGTCTTTCGCCCAGTCAACAGGCCGGCGTTGCCCGCGTTCCGAGACGAATTCAATACACGGTTCCGTTTCGTCGGTATTGATGAACTGCTCGAAGAAGCGTCGCTTCTCCGGGTCTTCCACGACATCGCGCCATTCACAGCGGTAGGTATCGACGACGAGTTGCATCTGCCGTTCGAGTTCGTCGCAGATGCCGAGCTTGTCGTTGATGATGACCCCGCGCAGATACTCGATGCCGCCGTCAAGTTTATCGAGCCAGACCGAGGTGCGGGTGAGGCGATCGGCGGTCTGCACGTAGAACATCAGGAAGCGGTCGATGTAGCGGATGGCGGTCTCTTCATCGAGATCGCTCGCCAGCAAATCGGCATGTCGGGGCTTGCTACCGCCATTGCCGCAGACATACAGGTTGTAGCCGTTCTCGGTGGCGATGAGGCCAAAGTCTTTGCTTTGCGCCTCGGCACATTCACGAATACAGCCCGACACCGCCGACTTCAACTTGTGAGGCGAACGCAGCCCCTTGTAACGGTTCTCGATACGGATCGCGAAACCGACGGAATCGCCGACGCCATACCGGCACCACGTGGTCCCTACGCAACTCTTCACGGTTCGCAGCGACTTGCCGTAGGCGTGTCCACTCTCGAAACCGGCGTGGACGAGTTCTTCCCAGATCTGCGGCAGTTCCTGCACCGCCGCACCGAACAGGTCGATGCGTTGACCGCCGGTGATCTTGGTGTAGAGTCCGTACTTCTTGCCGACTTCACCCAGCACGATCAGCTTCTCGGGGGTAATTTCGCCGCCGGGGACACGCGGCACGATGGAGTACAACCCGCCGCGCTGCATGTTGGCGAGGAAGCGGTCATTGGTGTCCTGCAACGTGTCGCGATGACCGTCGAGGATGAGTTCGTTGTACAAACTCGCCAGGATCGACGCGACGGCGGGCTTACAGATCTCGCAACCCTGCCCCTGACCATGCTGTTTGATCAACTCATCGAAGCTGCGTATCTGCTGAATCTTGCAGATCTGAAAGAGTTCCTGCCGCGTGTGATTGAAGTGTTCACACAGCGCCGTGTTGACCTTGCGACCCGCTTTCTTCAACTCGGTGTTCAACAGGTCGGTGACCATCGGCATACAACCGCCGCAACCGGTTCCGGCTTTGGTGCAGGCCTTGAGTTCGCCTAAAGTGTTGCAGGTTCCATCACGGACTGCGGCACAGATCTGGCCTTTGGTGACGTTGTTGCACGAACAGATCTGCGCTCCGTCGGGCATGTCATCGGCCCCGGCGGCTGCCGCGCCGGCTTTGGGAACCAGCAGTTCTCCGGGAGGACACGGGAGCGGTTCTCCCAGCTTGGCCAAGGCGGAGAGACGACCATAGTCGGCGGCATCACCCACGAGGATGCCACCCAGCAGACGTTGGCCATCGGGTGTGAAGAACAGCTTCTTGTAAACCCCCGCGAAACGGTCTTCCCATTGCAGCGGCTGTGCCTGATCGAGCCCCAATTCATATTGCCCAAAGCTGGCGACATCGACCCCCATCAACTTCAGCTTGGTCGACAGATCGGCACCGGTGAATTTACGGTCGGCGCCGCACAGGTTCGCGGCGAGCACGTCGGCCATGTCGTATCCCGGCGCGACGAGGCCATAGATCATGCTGCGATGGAGCGCGACTTCGCCAATCGCGAAAATGTCGTGATCGCTGGTCCGTAGTTTATCGTCAATGACGATCCCACCGCGCGGACCGAGTTCCAGCCCGCTGGATTTCCCAAGTTCATCGCGCGGCCGAATGCCCGCCGAAATGACCAGCATGTCGATGTCGATCTGCTGCCCATCGTTAAACAGCAGGCCCTCGACTTTGCCATTGCCGAGAATCTCCTTAGTACCTGTGTTGAGATGGACCTGCACGCCCAGCGATTCAATTTTCTTAACCAGAATCTGCGAACCGGCGTCGTCGATCTGCCGGGGCATCAATCGCGGAGCGAATTCGATGACATGCGTATTCAGCCCCAGGTCGACGGTGGCCTTGGCGGCTTCGAGGCCAAGCAATCCGCCACCAATCACAGCCGATTTTTTCGAGTGGCGACCATATTCGATCATCCGTTCCAGGTCTTCGATCGTGCGGTAGACGAAGACTCCGGCCTTTTCGACGCCGGGTACCGGGGGGACAAACGGGAACGATCCCGTGGCCAGCACAATGGCATCATACGCGACTTCGAGACCCTGTTGAGATCTGACGACGCGCTGCTCACGATCAATTTCCGTGGCGCGGTCGCCAATATGCAGTTCGATCCCCTGCTCTTTGTACCACTCAATGCGGGCCAGCATCAGTTTTTGCGCATCGCGATGCGCAAAGAACGACGACAGGCCGACACGGTCGTAAGCTGCGCGGGGTTCTTCACAAAAAGTGACAATCCGATAGTCACCCTCATGGTCATACTCGACCAGCTTCTCGCAGAAGCGATGGCCGACCATGCCGTGGCCGATGACCACAATCGTGCGACGACCAGCGTGGGGAGCAGCAGAAATCATCTCAGGCCAGACCCTTCCAGTAGGGGGCGAATTCCGTGGCCCCGGCGAGTGCCTCAGCAAGGAGTGGTCCAGCAAGTTGCAATGTTGTCGTGCAGTGTGCTGAAATTTCGGATAGCCGAAGGTAGGGTGCGCTAATTCGCTGGGCGAATCGTCGCGAAGTCGTTCAGCCCATAGCGCTCAACGCCGTTGTAACGGCTGATGCGTGATAGACTACGTCCAGAATGCGGGCAGCTTTGCGCTGAGATTGGGCAGCGAAGGCGATGCGCGAGACTTTATTGGGGATAGCCACTCTGTGCAGGACAATTCGCCTTCTCAGCCAGATTTCACGGGGCCTGGCCACGGTTTTGAAAGCGCGGCAGACAGCATGAGTTGTAGAAACGCTCAGGAAACCGACGTCGATCCGGGAATGGCACGTCGATTGCCTACAGACGAGGTTTCCCAGTACCGCGAGCTCTCTGACCGCCGGACTTCGCTGGCCCATCACATTGTTGCTTCCATGTCCAGTCGACGTCCTGCCACTTCGCTGCGTCGACGCTATTTTGCGGCTCTGTTGTGTGTCGCGGCGCTCATTGTGCTCGATCAGCTTTTGATTCAACCCGAACTTGCCAAACTGACTTTCGATGCCCCGGTGATCAACGTTTCAGGTCGACAGCGCATGCTGAGCCAGAACCTTACCAAGACCGCGATGATTCTGGTTCAGGAGACCGATGCCGCGCAGCGGGCCAAGCACCGCCAGACCTTGTCCGAGATTCTGAACCTGTGGACCCGCTCGCAAGCCGGTCTGCGGTTTGGAGATGCCGAACTGCAGTTACCAGGCCAGAACCCGCCGGAAGTGGAGGCGGCATTTCAAGACGTGGAAGCCCACTTTGAGACCATTCGCACCGCGACCATGAACCTCCTGGATGAGCCCGCAGACAGAACCAGCGAGCAGCGAGATGCGGATGACCAACAAGTCGCCATCATTCTGGAACATGAGCCACAATTCCTGTCGCGCATGCACCGTATTGTCGGTATGTATGAAGCGGAGACCCGCAGCCATGTCGAGCGGCTGGAGCGGACCAGTTGGACCATTGCCGGAGCGATCCTGCTGACGATGGGCCTGCTGCATATCATCGCGATCCGCCCCGCGACGCGCGTGCTGGAGCGACAGTTCGTCCAGGCGGAAGACCAGTATCAAGCCGTCATTGAGTCGATCAACGAAGGCCTGACACAGGTTGATCGTGCCGGGCGTATTGTGTTCTGCAACCAGCAATTCAGCCTGTTGACCGGGCGAGCACCAGAGAGCCTGCAAGGCATGCTGGCCGAGAAGTTGTTCGTTGCCGGAACTTTACGCCCGTTGTTACAAAGCCAGGTATCACCAACCGAATCGGCCCAGCCACAAGAGCTGCAACTCTTGACTCCTGCGGGGCAGAACCGCATCTGCTGGGTGTCGCCGCGGAGATTACTGGACGATGACAATCGGACGCGTGGTTGGGTGCTGGTGGTGATGGATGTCACCGAGCGACGGGCCGCCGAGGCCCGGGCTCAGTCGCTGTCCGATCAACTGGCACATGCAGATCGGCTGAAGTCGGTGGGGGAGATAGCCGCCGGCCTGGCGCATGAAGTCAATCAACCGCTAGGAGCCATTACGAACTATGCGGAAGGGGCCCTGGTCCGCCTGAACAAAGGCGAACTCACCTTGGCCGAAGTGGAAACGCCGCTGCGGCGAATCGTTTCAGCCGCGTTAAGAGCCGGGGGGATCATTCATGGCGTGAAGCGGTTTTCGCGGCATCGCCCGCATACGTTGGCCCAGACCGATATCAACGTGCTGGTGCAGGAGATCGTGGAACTGTGCGGCTTTGAACTGCGCCGGCACCAGGTGCGGTGTCATGTCGATTGCCAGGGGTCTCTGCCGCTGGTTTCGTGCGATGTTCTGCAAATTGGACAGGTACTGACGAACCTGATTCAGAATGCCTCTCAAGCCTTGGAACAGCAGCCTGCCGATCAACGCGATATCTGGCTGGAAACACGTCAGCTTGATGAGGCGCGCCTGCAACTGACAGTGCGTGACAATGGACCGGGAATTCCGCCGGATATTCTCAGCCGCCTGTTTGAACCCTTTTCCACGACCCGCACCGAAGGGTTGGGCATGGGGTTGTCGATTGTCCGGTCGATTGTGGATGCGCATGGCGGCACAGTGACCGCCAGCCCTCTGCCCGCGGGCGGAGTCGAGTTCCGGGTGACGTTGCCCTGCCACCCGTTGCAGGTCCGTTCCGATAGTCCTCCGGTGACGGAGGTGTGCCATGTCTGAGGAACTGGTCCCTGTCGTGCATGTGGTCGATGATGATGCGGACATGCGCGATTCGTTGACCTACCTGATGCGCTCGGTGGGATTGACCGTCGAAGTTTATGGGACAGCGGCCGAGTTCCTGGCGTTGTATCGCGATGACCGCCCGGGCTGCCTGCTGTTCGATGTCCGTATGCCCGAGATCAGCGGGCTGGAACTTTATGAGCAACTGGTGCGCGATGGAGTGCGGCTTCCCGTCATCTTCATGACGGCGTTCGCCGACGTCCCGATGGCAGTACGGGCGCTGAAAAGTGGCGCGGTCGAGTTCCTCGAAAAGCCCTTCAATCGCCAGGCTTTGCTGGAAAAAGTGCAGCGTGCCATCAGTGAAGACCAGTCGCGTCGCAGGCAGCATGTGCTCTGGCAAGATGTTGGACGACGTTTGCTCGACTTGACCTCGCGCGAGCGTGACGTGCTGGAACTGGTGCTGACGGGCATTCCGAATAAAAGCATCGCAAGTCGTCTCGATATCACCGAGCGCACCGTCGAACTCCGTCGCGCGAGCGTGATGAAGAAGCTGCACGTGCAATCGACCGTGGAATTGATTCGTCTGGTCACGCAGTACGAAATCTTTTCGGGAAGCCGAATGTCGAGTGCTACCGCCGAAACACGCCCGACCCCGCAGCCTCAAAGCTCCCCGTCTCCGCCGAATTCCTGAGCATTTCCCAGGGTGCTACAGGGATCACTCTGCCGCAGGTTTTCGCTAACCGGCAAAGTTGATGAGTTGGTCAAGCTCACCCTGACTGACATGCACCGTCTGATTGGTACAGGCGAAGTCCGCACGCGTCTTGGCCTGTCGGTCTGGTCTCAATGATCAACCGGGATCGTCCGATAGACCGTAATGTACTCGATTGCGGGATTGGCTGGCTCGTGCGGAATTCATGACCTGTTCCCAATCCATCATCACTACGGGCTCTGACGGATCCATCGGCCGTTGGAACCAGGGAAAGGGAACCCATCGTGAAGCGGATGTGGACACATTGGATCAAGGCCGCAACCGCCAGTTGCTGCTACGGCGTGGCAGCGTTGGGCATGGCTCAGGACGATCGGGCGAATGCCCTGCCCCCCCTGCCACAAAGCTATGAGACCCCCATTCTTGACGCCGCGATCGCTCCGGCCAACGCCAGCGAACTGCCTGCCTCGCCCATCAGTTATGAATGGACGCCCATTCCGGCCTTGAGCGCCGCCACACCTTCGATGCTGCTGGCCCCAGCGCCCGCCCCCGCGGCTCCCGCGAAGAAGCCCGCGCCGCCGGTCTTCCCTGGTCCCAAAAATCTGCCCCCCACCGGCCCGTACAAGGCGTTGTTCTTCATGAACGACTTCTCGTACAAGAAAGACCCCAACCACGCGCATGTCTTCGGGGAAGAACTGAAGAACATGCAGACCGAGATCCACTGTCAGCCGCTGACCATCTCCACCGGGGGCGAAATCCGCCACCGCTATATGAATGAAGACAACCGTCTGCGACCCGGCGGCCCGGTTCACGCCGACTATCAGCTTTGGCGCTGGCGTCATTACATCGATGCCAGCTATGGCGATTTTCGCGTCTACTTTGAAGGAATCGACGCGTCGAGCTTTGGCAGTGTCGCACCAGACACACCAATCGACGTCAACCGCTGGGACATTCAAAACCTGTTTGTCGACATCTCGCTGTTTGAGGGCGATCTTGGCAAGCACACGCTGCGGTATGGCCGCCAGGAACTGCTGTTCGGTCGGCAACGCCTGGTGTCACCCCTCGACTGGGCGAACACCCGCCGGAACTTTGAAGGCTTCCGGTATATGATCAAGGGGTCGGACTTCACCCTCGATTCGTTCCTGGTGCGACCGGTCAACTCCGCGACGGGTTTCAATTCTGTCGCCGAGTTCGATAACAGCTTCGATACCCCGAACGACGACGTCAATTTCGCGGGAACGTACTACAGCTACACCGGCCGCAAGAATACCGTCGTCGACCTCTACTGGTTGTATCTCGACACGGATACCGATGTCGCGGGGCGGCCCGATGGTTCACGACATTTACTCGGCTCGCGGTGGGGGTATCTGCACCCCATCGTCGATGGCTGTGGCAATGAACTGCGCGTGTGGGATTTTGATGCCGAAGGGGGCATGCAACTCGGCAACGATAATGGCGAGGACGTGACGGCGGGCTTCCTCGGGCTGGTGGGTGGCCATACCTGGAAGCGTGCCACATGGGCCCCCCGGTTGTCGGGCCACTTCTACTACGGGTCGGGTGATCAAACGCCCGGTTCGGGCCATAACAACACGTTTAATACGCTGTTTCCGCTGGGCCATGCGTACTGGGCCATCAGCGATAACCTCGCTGGTCAGAATCTGTACGACTATTCAATTCAGACCGATATCAAGCCCACCAGCAAGTTCTCTGTCACCTCAGCCGTACATTGGTTCTCGCTCGCCTCCAATGGTGATACCGCCTACAACGTCGGTGGTGTTCCCGTGGGTACGCCGGGCAACGGCCGCGACTTGGGCCAGGCACTCGACATCTACGGCTGGTATGCGTTCAACCCGAATTTCGATATCCAGGCGGGATATTCGTGGTTCTGGTACGGCCAGTACATCGACGCCACGGCCCCCCGGGGTGATGCCACCCAGTTCTACGTGCAGACATCGTTCCGTTATTGATTGACCAGGCGAGCGGGGGGACGTCAGTCCCCTCGGTGACGCAGATTGTCCAAGGAATCACCACCAACGAATCACCGAAGGGAGTGACCTCCCCTCGCTCGCCTGAATCGAACTGCCGAGATCGCCGCGTGATGTGGTCCGGAGAGGTCTGCCCGACTTTCCGGATCGCATGCCGCGGCGATCGCCTTTCTGACCGAGAGATCGGCGGGGTTGCGGCATGGGCGGGACTTATGGTTGACTACCGCAGTCTGCCGACCCGCTTGTTGCAGACAGGTCATCCGAGTACCTCAAGCGAGATCGAGCCCCGGCATGTCAGATCCGTATCAACTCAAGCCCTTTATCCGCAACGTACCCGATTTTCCCAAGCCGGGGATCATGTTTCGCGACATTACGCCGCTGCTGGCCACTCCCGAGGCATTCGGCCGCGCGGTGCAGGCGTTTGCTGATGCCTTTCGAGACGCTCGCCCGACGACCATTCTCGCAGCCGAGTCGCGCGGGTTCATCTTCGCGGCTCCACTGGCACTCGAATTGGGAGCGGCGTTTATCCCGGTGCGCAAACCAGGCAAGCTCCCCTTCCAGACGCGTAAGCATTCCTATGATCTGGAGTACGGCAGCGACACGCTGGAAATGCACATCGACGCTGTCACCCCCGCTTCTCGCGTCCTCCTGATCGACGACCTGCTCGCCACCGGAGGCACGATCGAGGCCTGCTTGAAACTGGCCCAGGAAAGTGGCGCGGAAGTGGTCGGCTGTGGCTTCCTCATCGAGTTGAGCTTCCTCAACGGCCGCAAGCGGTTGGAGCCCCATCCCGTCGTGAGTCTGATGGACTACGCCGACGAAACCTAAGACGGTCAGTCGTCTCGGACGCCATTCCAGCTTTCCCATTCCCGCCACTCAACCGCGAACGATAAGGCCTGAACTGCGGCGATCGCCGTACCGTTCGCAGGCATTTCCCTGACAACTCCGGGATCTGAGCCTGCGCAGTTGCGGACGAATGGTTAAAATGAAGCGAGTCTGCTGGACAAGCGCTTTACGACCCCTTAGCATTCTGGGATAAATGCGTGGTCGTTGTGTTTTGTATCACAATCATCACTCCAATTTCATCGACGACGCCACGAGTGTTCCGGGGAGTTCTGGAACCAGGACGGGCGATGGACTGAGAATTTAGGGGGCAAATCTAATGAAATCTCTGTTCTGGATCGCGACTTTCGCGGCCTTGACAGCGTCCACCGCGGACGCGGGGCACCGCAAGAGTCATTGTTGTGCGCCGTGTGCCACAACCTGCGCACCGGCTCCCACCTGTGCTCCGTGTGGAACAAGTTGTGCCCCGGCCGCCTGTGCTCCGGCACCGGCCCCGGCGGAACCTCAGATGGTCGAAAAGACCGTCTGGGAACCGATGATGGTCACCGAAACCAAGAAGGTGATGGTCACCGAGTATCAGGAATCGATGAAGGACATTGTCACCCACGTCAAGCGGATCGTCCCGAAGACCGAGACCAAACAGCGCGAAGTCAAGTGGACCGAATGGCAAGAGACGACCGAAGACGTGCAGGTCACCGTCCGTAAGCCGGTGATGAAGACCGTCGATGTCACCTACACCGTCCTGGTGCCGGAACAGATCACCAAAACCGGCAAGAAGATGATCAGCAAGCCGACTTGGGAAGACGTCGAAAAAGAGTACACCGTGATGGTGCCGATGACGGAAACCAAGCAGGGTGTGCGCAAGGTGATGCAGTGCGTGCCGGTCGTCAAGCAGACCACCATCTGCGAAGACAAAGGCCAATGGGTCCAGCAGGCCGTGGAAGCCCCGGCGTGTGGCGGTTGTGCTCCCGCTTGCGGTAGTTGTGCCCCCGCGATGGCTTGTGGCTGTGCCTCGCCGTGCAACTCGGCCTGTGGTACCGCATGTGCTCCCGCGACTCGCATGGTCTGGGTGCCGAACATCGTGCAGCGCGAAGTTTCCGTCACCGTGAACGAAATGCAATGTGTCGACCAGCCCTACGATTACCAGGTGACCACCTGCGTTGCCGAAGTCAAGAAGTGCATGGTCAAAGTTTGCAAGATGATCACGGAAGAAGTCGACTACTCGTGGACAGAAACCGTCTGCAAGGAAGAAACCAAGACCTGCCAGAAGCAAGTCTGCGATTGGGAAGACGTCGTCGAAACCTGCAAGGTGAAGAAGTGCGTCGCGGTCCCGATGAGCAAGATGGAAGACTATCAATGCACGACCTATGAATGCGTGACTGACGAAGTCAAATCGCAGGTCAAGGTCTGCACACCGGTCTGCGTCGAGAAGGAAATCGAAGTCCAGGTCTGCAAGATGGTCGAAAAGAAGATCATGGTGCCGGCCCCGACCTGCTGTGCCGCCGCTCCGGCGTGCAGCAGTTGTGCCCCGGCTGCGACCTGCTGCCAGTAAGTTCATTCCGACAAAACCTCTGCGGGATCAACTCGTTCACTGCAACACCAGCAGTTTCCGATTACCGCAACCGGTTTTGTCGGTAGGTTCTAAGCGGCATCGCGACAGAGCGGCACGAGTTTCGATCGGGCCCCTGGGTCAATCTTGCTGCCGTTGAGTCTGTAATGACCGCAGAGCCTGCCATCCCCGTGATGGCAGGCTCTTGCTGTTTAGAAGGACTGAAGAACTGACCTTCCGCACTCCGCACTTCCCCTGCATCTCCCCGATTCCATTCCGCGGTGCCAGTTGTTACGATCATTTCCCACTGTGTCGCAACGTGCATCAGGATTCTTAGTTCACGGTGAGACTCCACCCTGCGGACGGACTACGGATTGGCTCCGTAACGTCGCTAAGGTCGCAGTCGCTCGCCTCTCAAGGAGTGAGACGCATGCCTGGGTTGTTCAGAGTGTCCGCAGCCTGCGGGTTGACTGCGGCGATATCCCTTTTCTTGTCGGCAGCAGCGCTGCACGGAGCGGAGACCGCCTCGCCCATGAGCATCACCAGCATTGAAGGCATTCACGAATATCGGCTGGACAATGGGTTGAAGGTACTGCTCTTTCCAGATGACTCCAAACCCACAATGACCGTCAACCTCACCGTCTTCGTCGGTTCGCGTCACGAAGGCTACGGCGAAGCCGGCATGGCCCACCTGCTCGAACACATGCTCTTCAAAGGCACCCCCACGCACCCGAAGATTCCCAAAGAACTGCAATCACGAGGGGCCGACTACAACGGCACCACCTGGGTCGACCGTACCAACTATTATGAAACGCTCCCTTCCAGCGACGAAAACCTCGAGTTCGCGATCCGGCTGGAAGCCGATCGCATGGTCAACAGCTACGTCAAAAAAGAAGACCTGATCTCGGAAATGACCGTCGTGCGGAACGAGTTCGAACGCGGGGAAAACTCCCCCGGTTCTGTCCTTGCCCAGCGCATGATGGCGACGGCTTTTGAATGGCATAACTACGGCAAGTCGACCATTGGCAACCGGGCCGACATTGAGCGGGTCCCCATCGAGAGCCTCCAGCGGTTCTATCGCAAGTATTATCAGCCCGACAACGCCATGCTGGTAATCGCTGGCCGGTTCGATGAACAGAAAGCCCTCGCCTTCACCGCACAGTATTTCGGCGCGATCCCCAAGCCCGAACGCATTCTTGAAGCCACTTATACCGAGGAACCCGCGCAGGATGGCGAGCGCATGGTGACCCTTCGTCGCGTGGGTGATGTCGCCGTCGTGGGTGCCGTGTATCATATACCGTCCGGTGCCAGCCCCGACTTTGCCGCTGTCGATGTGCTCGAATCGATCCTCACGCAGCAACCGGCCGGTCGACTCTACAAAGCCCTCGTCGAACAGAAAAAGGCGGCCGATGTCTCTGGTGCCGCCTTTGCCTGGCATGACCCCGGCGTCATCCGCATTATGGCGGAAGTCGCCGCGGGCAACTCGCCGGAAGCCGTCCTCGATACCATGCTCGACACCCTCGACCTGGTGGTCGATCGTGGTGTGACAGCAGAAGAAGTCGATCGGGCCCGCCAACGCTTGCTCAAACAGCGTGAACTCTCGACCGCCGATACCGCCGAACTTGCGGTTGAACTCAGCGAATGGGCCGCCCAGGGCGACTGGCGGTTGTACTTCCTCTTCCGCGATCGCCTGGAAAAGGTCTCGGTGGAAGACGTGAACCGCGTGGCCCGTGCTTACCTGCAACCCAGCAACCGCACTGTTGGTTTATACATTCCCGCCGAACAACCCCCGCGCACGGCGATTCCCGCCACACCCTCGCTGGCCGAAATGATTGGCGACTACAAAGGCCGCGAACTCGCCGCCACGGGGGAAGCCTTCGATGTCTCTCCGGAAAACATCGATGCCCGTACTGAACGCCGCGCGATCGATGGCATTCAGGTCGCTTTTCTCCCGAAAAAAACCCGGGGCGAATCGGTCGTCTTCCGCCTGACATTACGGTACGGAACGGCAGAAACGCTCGCCGGTCTCAGCAAAGCCGCCGATTTACTGCCCATCATGATGACCCGTGGCACCAAGCAGCTCACGCGGCAACAAGTGCAGGATCAACTCGATCAGAACCTCGCGGTGCTGCGCGCAACCGGTGGCGTGGGAGAAGCCACGTTCATCATTCAGACCAAACGCGAAAAATTATCTGCCGCGTTAGACATTCTGCGGCAGATCCTGCATGAACCCACGTTGCCAAAAAGCGAGCTGGAAATTCTGCGTCGCCAACTGCGATCTGACCTGGAACAAGGTCAGACCGATCCCCAGTCGTTGGCAGTCCGTCTGGTCCAGCGCACACTAAGCCCTTACCCACAAGACGATGTCCGTTACATTCCCACGATCGAGGAAGAACTGAAACGCGTCGAAGAACTCGACATCGCCGAAATCAAGAAGCTATACACCGACTATCTCGGCTCGCATGCGGGACAGATTGTCGTGGTGGGAGACTTTGATGCCGAGGCCACTTTCAAACAGTTGGAAGGCCTGGTCGGCGGTTGGGAAACCCAGCAGAAGTATGCCCGCATCTCTCGCGAGGCCAATCTGCAAGTTCCCGAGCAGAAGTTCATCCGGATTGAAACGCCCGATAAGGCCAATGCTTTCTACTTCGGGGGCGAAGTCGTTGCCATGAGCGATCAGAACCCGGATTACCCGGCGTTGCTCATCGGCAACTACATTTTCGGCGCGGGGGCACTGTCATCGCGATTGGGTGACCGCGTCCGTCAGCAGGAAGGCTTATCTTACGGAGTCGGTTCGGTCTTCCGCGCTCTTTCGCTGGATGAACGGGCCTCGCTGTCGCTGTATGCCATTACCAATCCGGGCAACATCGATAAAGTTGTCACCGCGATTCAGGAAGAGTTGTCGCGACTGCTCAAAGAGGGTGTTACCCAGGCGGAACTCGATGCCGCCCGACAAGGCTACCTGCAGAACCAGGAAGTCTCACGCACCGATGATCCAACGCTGGCCCGGATGCTGGAAGAGTCGCTATACACCGGCCGCACGATGCAGTTCTATGCGGAACAGGAAGCGATCATCCGCAAGCTCTCGACCAGTGATGTCGTGGAGATCTTCCGCAAGCACATCGATCCCGAGCGGCTGTTCATCGCCGTCGCGGGTGATTTTGCCAAGGCGAAAGCCGAACAGGCCACCCCGGGGGCGGCTCCCGCAAAGTAGCGGTGGCTTACGCGAAGTAAGAGCCGTTGTGCATAGCCCGGACCAGTTTGTCCGGGCTATGTGCGTTTTATCCCAGCCGGTTTCCACACTGGTCGCAGTATCGGGCCGCTTGGCGGTTCTGTGTTTCACAACTCGCGCACAGCCATCGTTGCGGATGGTCGCCCGCAGTGGCAGCTGCGTCGCTGGCTTCCTCCGGGGTGGTCGCGGCGATCAGCGAGAAACCTGTGAACGCCACAACTCCGCCACCCAGGGTGCTGGCCAGGAGCACGAGTTGCTGCTGCGCGTCTTCCCTTCCCTGCCGGCGTGTGATCATCCATTGACCAACCGATGCCGACGTGACACTCACGCCGACGATCAGCAGCAGCCAGCTCCAGACTCGCCGACCGCGTCCGGAAGTCTGGGGTGTTGTGGTCGTGAGGGTCACCGGGGTCACTGTAGGAATCGACATGTTACGGCCTCCTGTTGCCAGCGCTCTCATGCGGCCGATTGAAGAGATGTTGAGAGCGTTATCAACTCGCCTGACAATCATGTCAGGTCAACCAGCCACTGTCTGGAAGAACGAGACCGGTTCCCGTGTGGATGACGAAAATCGCTGGCAGCACCAGGCCGATTATCAGACATCGATACAACTACAGCCAAATGAAGCACTTGCGGCTACAGTATCAGGCAGCGAATCAGACGAATGTCCAGGCGTCTTCATCAATCGAGTGATCGATGGGCACCGCGTCTGGCGTGTCCTTCACGTTCTTTTTCTTGGGCCGCGGGGCATGCGGCTCCACCCCCTTCAGCGGATAGGCATCGAGCATGCGATTGATGCGCTTTTCGATGCTTGTCAGTTGCTCGCCTTCATCGCGGCAGATGAAGGTGAACGCCACCCCTTTGGCTTCCGTCGAGGAAAGCCGCCCGGTACGCCCCACGCGATGCACATAGTCATCACAGTCTTCGGGAACATCATAATTGATGATGTGCGAGATCCCGCTGACGTCGATCCCCCGGCCCATCACATCGGTGGCTACCAAGAGGCGAATCCGACCTTCGCGGAACTGCTTCATCACGCGATCGCGATGCCGCTGCTGCAACTCGCCGTGAATATATGCCACGCCAGGCAACCGGCCATCGAAATGCCGGAAGACGTCTTCGGCACCACGGCGGGTGCGCGTGAAGACGATCGCCTGCTGGGGCTTCTCTTGAATCAGCAGTTGCACCAGCACGCGCAACTTGCGTTCCGGGTCGACACTGATCACGTACTGATCGATGGTGTCCTGGCCCACCGTCTGGGAAGACATGTCAATCCGCGTGGGATTGTTCATGTACTTCTGGGCGAGCCGTTCGACTGGTGGAGGCAACGTCGCCGAGAGCAGCAGCGTCTGCCGTTCAGTCGGACACGATCGCAGAATACGTTCAATGTCGGGCCGAAAACCGATGTCGAGCATGCGGTCGGCTTCATCCATGACCACGATCAGCAGATCCTTGAGGATCAGCGCCCGGCGTTGGAGCAGGTCGATGACGCGGCCAGGAGTGCCAATAACAATCTGGGCTCCACGCTCCAGTTGTTGAAGCTGCGGGCCAAGCGGCTTGCCACCCACCAGGCAGGCTGTGGTGACTTCATGATGGACAGCGAGCCGGCGGGCCTCATCGGAGACCTGCTGGCTCAATTCACGCGTGGGTGTGAGGACCAGCGCCTGGGTTTCGGGGGCATCGAGGTCGATGCGTTCCATGATGGGGATGACGAACGCGGCCGTTTTGCCGGTTCCCGTCCGTGCCTGCCCAATGCCATCTTTCCCGGTCAGGGCCAGTGGAATAAAGGCCGCTTGAATAGGGCTGGGATGTTTGAACCCGGCGCGTTTCAGGCCTTCCAGGGTCTCATCACTCAGACCAAAACTCTCAAATCCCTCTTCGACAACTTCCATTACCGCATTCGTCCGCAGAACAACTGATCGTCACATTTTCAAGTCTGTCAGCGTAACAATCTCCACGGATCGGGTCAAACGACACCGGAAACGGATTGCTAGTGGTTCCTGCTTTGTAGCTATTTGCCTTGCCCGAACAACGTCGCGAACTCGTGCTGCACGCTTTGTAACCCGGCCTGCACGACGCGCACGTCGGTGGTGGGCGAGAGGAAGCGGCAGCCCTTGTCGTACAGCATCTGGGCGTGCTCGGGGTTGAAGGCGACCGCGGCGAGATGCTTGCCATGTTTCTTGCAGGCGGCCGACACCTTGTCGATCGCCGCCAGACATTTTTCGTGGAAGAACTGCCCCGTCACGCCCAGGCTTTGGCTCAGGTCGGCCGGACCGATGAACAGGGCGTCGACACCCTCAATCGCGGCGATCGCCTCGCATTCTTCCACGGCCTGCAGCGTTTCGATCTGAATGAGCACGAAGGTCTCTGCGTTGGCTTTCTTCGTGAAGTCGGCGGCTTTCATCGTGGTGAACCCGGCATCGACGCCGCCGGTGTTGAGGCCCCGCTGTCCACGCGGGGCGAACTTGGCCCATTGCACGAACTGTTCGGCCTGAGCGGCGGTGAAGATCTGGGCGGCCATCACCCCCCCTGCCCCGGCTTCGAGACACCGCGTGACCGTGGCGTAATCGGTGGGTGCGACGCGGCAGAACGAATCCATGCCATGCGCCCGGCAAGCCAGCGTGGCGACTTCGAGTTGTTCCGTCGTCAGGCCGACATGTTCCATATCGAGCCACACGCCATGAAACGCGTTGGTCAAGCCGATCATTTGCAGATGATTGTGATGCAGAACTCGGCCGACAGCGATGGAGAGCACGGTTTCACCGGCATCGAGACGTTGCTTATAGCTGCGAAACATGGCGAAGCCTTTGGCATGCGGGCAGAGTTCGTGATGGCAGAGTCGCTGGCGAACCGCCCAGCATAGCAGCCGCACGCACGGTTGGGCAGCGAATCGGCACGGCAGGATCGCGGTGTGAAAATTCTGGCGGAACCTCGCGTCGAGGGGGGCCAGTGTGTGTAATATGATGTGGGGGAACGGCCAGGCTTCCATCCGCTAAGGACTCAATTGTGACCGTGGTGCTCATCGTCGATGATTCGCCGATCGACCGTCGTCTGGCGGCCGGGCTATTGGGGCATGCTGGCGACTGGACCATTCAAGTGGCCCACGATGGCTCTGAAGCCTTGGGATTGATTGCCCAGGAGCAGCCTGACCTGATTGTGACCGATCTGCAGATGCCCGAGGTCAATGGGTTAGAACTGGTCTCGGCGGTGCGGAACAAGTATCCGCAGATTCCCGTGATTCTGATGACCGCCCAGGGCAGCGAAGAGATCGCGATGGAGGCTTTGCGGTTGGGAGCCGCCAGCTACGTTCCCAAACGGATCCTCGCGCGCGAGTTGTTACCGACGGTTCGCCGGGTGTTGTCTCAGGCCTCGGAAGACCGTTCGCAAACGGCGCTGATGCATCGATTGCAACATCGCGACGAACATTACCGCATCGAGACCGACCTGTCGCTGATGATGGCGCTCTCGAAGCATCTGCAACAGCAACTCGGCGAAGCCTGGCAACTCGATAAGAGTGCCCGCTTGCGCATCGGTACGGCGCTCGAAGAGGCGCTGCTCAATTCTTTCTACCACGGCAATCTGGAAGTCAGCTCGAAGCTGAAGGAAGACGATTTCGCGTTGTTCTACTCCACCGCCGAACAACGTCAGCAGCAGTCCCCCTACAAAGACCGCACGGTGGAAGTGGAACTCATCATGACGCCCGTGACGGCCTCGATCATTATTCGCGATGAGGGTCCAGGGTTTGATCCCAGTACCCTGCCCGACCCGCGCGACATCGAAAACCTCGACCGCCCCTGTGGTCGCGGCGTGATGCTGATGCGCAGCTTCATGGACGACGTGCAGTACAACGCGACCGGCAACCAGGTAACGCTGACCAAGCGGCGCTTCGCGGAAACCCATGCTGACGCTGAATGAGCGCGTGACCGACAGTTGTAAAGTTTCCGGTACGACTGGAGAGAATTGCCAATGCCATCCGTGGGTACTGAATTCTATGGTCGTGTGAAATCTGTTCAGCAACTGCCAATTGTGACATCGTTCTGGATGTTCAATTACATTCCCATATTGCCTCGGGAATCCTGGTACTGTCGAAAAATCAAATCCGAATTCGCAGGCGTACCATTGATTGCTTCGACGGAACGGTTTGAAGTTGATGGTATTCCACTTGCCAAATTAGACGCAGCCTCTGTGGTCATATCGTACCTGCGCGCATTGGGTGCGGTCGGATTGATCATCTCCGTACTTTGGTCAGTCATGTTTGTTGTCATGTATCTGAATCCAAGCCCAGCGGCCGTTCAGCCAGACGGCTTTGTTTACGCGGTCTTCAGTATCGGAGCCATTGGAACTGCGGTCGGTGGAATAACGTATGTCATTCCATTGTGTTCTCGGCGTGAGCGAAGAATTCGCCAGGTTTGTCATGAAGTCCTGGGTTGGGCGATCGACCCTGCAGTTGTCACCAAGCCGATGAGCCAACGACTGTTGGCCTTCATCAACGAGTTAAGCCAAGCCAGCGGCCGCATAGACTCGACTCAAGAACTGATGCAGATGCTCGTAGTCACCCGCTGCCGCATCGCTCAAGGCCAAGACCGAAACGACAACGAAGCGCGAACGACTCAAATTCTGGAAGAACTCTCGTCAATCGCGATCAGGACTTGAAGGTGATTTCTACTCCGCACCATTCGAGACGCGCATCTTTGCTCTCTGCAGTCGTATTCATCATTCAATCCACATTGCAATTTCGATCCTCAGATTGACCAACCACACATCAACGGGTTACGATGCGTCCCGTCCGATAGCGGCGCTCGCCATCTCTTGGGCAGGATGTGTGGCCATGCTTCACCGTCGTGATGCGCTGTTGCAACTGGGTACGATCGGTCTCGGCGGATTGACGCTGCCGCAACTGGTGCAAGCGGGGTCAACGCCCCGCACGCTGACCGCCCATGGTCGTCTCTCGCCGACCGCGACCGCGAAGTCGTGCATTCTCGTCTATCTCTGGGGTGGACCGCCGCAGCAGGAGACGTTTGATCCCAAGATCGAAGCTCCCGATGGCATCCGCAGCCAGTTCGGTGCGACCGCGACCAACGTGCCGGGCATCACCATCTGTGACCAACTGCCGCAGATCGCCCGCGTGACCGACAAGCTGGCGATCATTCGTTCGTACACCCACTCCAGCAACATTCATGAAGTGGGGGTCAATTACACATTGACGGGGCGATTCAAAGATGGTCTCGCCGTGCCGCGGAACATGCGGAGCCGCTCCGACTTTCCGAATCTGGGGTCGGTGGTGTCGTACTTCAGTCCAACGGGATCGCTCCCTGCTTCGGTCACGATACCACGGCCGATCGGACATGATGGCGTGATCTATACCGGTACGCATGCAGGGTTTCTGGGCCCGCGACATGATCCTTTTGAGTTTCAGGCCCCCGGTGAGGTCAATGGTCCGCCGCCGCACTGTCTGGACCTGCCGACCGGTCTCGATGCCGTGCGTGTACAATCGCGCGTGGGGCTGTTGAATGTGCTGGAACAGACGGAACGTCGATTACAGCAACAAGGTGATCCTCGTTCGCAGGCAGGTTGGGACTCCGCCCGCGAACAGGCCTACCGCATGCTCTTCGCGCCCGAAGCCAAAGGGGCGTTTGACGTCTCACAAGAACCCGTCATGTTGCGCGAACGCTATGGCCGCAACGAGTATGGCGAAGCGTTCCTGTTAGCGCGGCGGTTGGTCGAAGCGGGGGTGCGACTGGTCACGCTGGTGTGGTACTACGTCTGTCCGAAAGATGGCAACGTCGCCAACGTCTGGGATAACCACGGCGGCACACCATCGCTGAACAACCTCACGGGCCGACAAATGCTGCAGGAATACTATTGTTTGCCGTCGCTCGACAAGGGGTATTCCGCGCTCATTGAGGACCTGTCACAGCGGGGTCTGCTCGATGAAACGTTAGTGGCGATGATGGGGGAATTCGGCCGCACGCCGAAAATCAATCCGCAAGCCGGGCGCGATCATTGGGGACCATGTCAATCGGTCGTGCTGGCAGGCGGTGGCATTCAAGGCGGGCAGGTCTATGGGGCGAGTGATGCCCAGGGGGCATACCCCACGCAAAACCCGGTCAGTCCGGAGGATTTCATCGCTACGATCCATCAGGCACTGGGCATCGCCCCGGATGCCGAAGTCTTCGATCAACAACATCGGCCCTATCGGGTGTGTGATGGCCAGCCGCTGATGCCCCTGTTTGGATAGCTGCGTGACATACTGTACGCTCTTTGAAGTGGAATCGCACGCACATCGGCGGTCAAACTTCATCGGTCGAGAGCGCCGAGGAACTGTGATAGGGCATGACCAACCCGGCGGTTTGATCGACGATGGCCTGTGTCAAGATCTTCGGAGCCAGCGAGTTCACGCTGCCAAAAATTGTGGCAAAGGCAACGTCGGCCGCATCCCGCCCTGTGCCCATGCGGACCAGGCCCATGGGTAATGCCGTCCCGGAGGGATCGAACAGATACCAGCGGAAATCGAGAAAGACTTCCACATACGCATGAAAATCGGGCGGACCCAGGCGTGGGTCGGCACCGTAGTCGGTCCCCGTGACAAACCTCGCGGGAATGCTCAAGGCCCGACATAACGCAATCATCAAGTGAGCAAAGTCACGGCAGACACCCACCTGTTCAATCAGGGTATCGATCGCAGACGTATGCGAGTTCGATGTATTCGGCGTGAACTTGACTCGCTCTCGCACCCAGTTCTGAATGGCCAGCACGCGACCGTAGCCTTGCCAGAGATGACCAAACTCGCGAATCGCCAGATTTAATAGCCGATCGGACTGGCAATAGCGGCTGGGATAGATGAAGTGCAACACCCTCGCAGGCAGCCGCGAAACGGGAACTTCGCCAATCGATTCCGGTGCCGCTACGTGGTGCTGGATATCAATCAGGGCTGAATAATTGATCTGCAGTGGCCCCGGCTCCGCCCGCAAGCGAGCATAACGATTGCCGGTCAACTGGTCGCCGAACATCTCACAGGCAATCGCCTGGCTGATCGACAGTTGTTCTTCCTGCACACGTTGGCACGGAGTTTGCGCGGCGTGGATGTTCAAGATCAAGTCGCAACCGGGGGCCACGACGTCATAGCTCAATGCCAGATCGAGCTGCATGCGAACCATAGAGACACATTTTCTATCCTCGTGTTGTGAGAAACGAGAATTGGAACAAGTAACAGAGCTGCAGCGACGACGGTAGCACGCCCCGTTGAACTGCGATAGGCCGATGCTTTAAGACATCTTACAAAACCGGTTGCGGGACGCGAAAACTGCTGTTGTTGCCGTGGCCGTGCTCATCCCGCAGAGGTTTTTTCAGAATGCACTGTATTTCAACAGGACCTGCGCCGGCTTGAACCTGCATCGCTGGGTCAGAATGAGGCAGAACATCAAATGTCGAATCATGCTGGTCATTTCTCAGTTTGGTTTTCGAGATTTCGCCTTTGAGTTATCCCGGACTTCAAACAGGCAATGACCCGGCATTAAAGGACAATTGGACCTGTCATGCCGGGCCAAGAAGGGTAGCATGGCTGGCTGATGGTTGGTCAGCGTTATAGAAATCTCCCATGAGGCATGCCACGCCACAGATGGAATCGCCCGCAGAACCTACTCAACGGTCGACCGCGTTCACGCTGCGGCATCCGCTCGCCGTTCTGGTGGTGTGGTTCCCATTGAATCCGTTTGTGCTGCATCATTTGTCGCGGGTGCTGCTGGCCCCATATCCCGAATATCGCATGGATCTGGGGGCTTATCTGGGCCTGCTTTCGACGACGATCCTCGGCCCGTTCACGGCGGCACTGGAAGGTCGCAACAGGTCGTTCTGTATGGAGATGGCGTATCAATTGTTGCCGGTCTGCCTGGGAGCGATCGTGCTGGCCGTGCTGATCCAGATCTTTTGGCGACCGAAACACTGGCCCAGCCGTGCGATCCGGATGGGGCTATGGATGCTGGGCTGGTTTGTCTGGTTCTGCGGGGCGTTTCTATCGATTCTGAGCAACTCTGGCTGAACGTTCCCTCCGGTACCGGCGCAGCACACCGCGCACGAAAAAGCCCCCCGTTGATCACAACGAGGGGCTTACCGAAGATTCAAGCGGTCAGGTAATTAGCGGATCCACACATTGGCACGCGGGCCGTTGTAGTACACGCCGCCCCGGGCATAGGGTGAACCGTAGCCGCCGTAATAGCTGTTATACGGTGTCACGTAGCCATAGTTCCGATAGACACGCGGCCCATAGTAGGCACGCGGAGCCGAGTATCGGAAGGTGTTGTTCGGGCCACGTACCACCACGCGGGCCCGGTTGGGACCACGATAAACACGCACGGCGGCATCAGCATTCTCTGGCAGACTGAATGTCGCCGCCGCTGCCACTGCCACCGCGATCAAACATGAACGTAACATCTCACTGCTCCTTTTCTCTTGTGGGGAACGACCGCGACACATGCCACGTATCACGCAGGACTGCTGGCCCATTACCACCGAGCAGCAGTCACAGGGAACGCACTCGCGATTTCCGAATCACGATGTCGTGCCGTTCAACCTTGTGTGCCAATCATGAGTCACAGTTTTGCAAGTCGCGTGCCCATGGGACGGCGTGTGACTCAGAGGAATTGTAAGCAACGGAGAATTCCTGAGGCGCGACTTCTAGCCGACCATCGACGCGTAGCGGCCTAACTCGTTGATGTCACTGAAGTTCGGGGGCAGCCAACTGCCAAAGAAAATCGACTTGCACCACCAGACTTTTGGGTCGGCGCAAGTCGATTTTGATTGATCGCGATGCAGGAGATGCGGCACGCCGGGGTCTGTATCAACCCAATCTGGTCGCGCAGCGATCAGGCCGTCGCGGTCGATTCCTTGGTGGCCGGTGGGCTGGCCGACAGTTTCTTCAGCAAGCCGAAAGTCAGGCCGCCGACGATGCCACCAATCTGCAATACATTCCAGATGACCGGCGACACGCTCACGCTGGGCAGTGTGAACGCCAGTGTGATCGGCAGCACCAGACCAGCCGCCAGCATACCGAGAGAGATGGTCTGAAAACGTTGGCATTGCTTGTGAAAGTCTGACATGGATGAGCCCTTGTGATGCTGGGGGAAATGATGTGTTCAGTTCGATGGCAAACGATTATTCCGAGACCCGTTGCACGTAGCCCGCGACTGCATCGTCTGGCACATTCAGTGGACGCATGCGACCCATCTGATCCGCGATCTGCACGGTCACGCGACTCCCCTGAAACGCACGGACCCCAATCAACTGCCCAAACGTGGCGAGCGCGACCTCGGCATCATCCGTCACCTGATCCAGATTGATCTGTTCAAACCGCACCAGCGGCTGCGACCCCGCCTTACTCAACGTGACGCGAAATTCCTTATCACCCAGCGTGCTCATGTTCGACGCATAGACCTCTTTGATAACCGCCAGCGCGCTCGCGGCTTCATCAGGAGTCACCGTGGAGTCATAGGCCGCGACGAACTGCCCCTCCCGGACTGTTGGCAGAGACTGCGGAGAAATCTCTTGGGAAAACATCCACGTGCCAAGCACGATCAGCGTAAACAACACCCCCGGAATACAGCGCAACATGGCCCGTCTCGCTTGACTGTGTGAGTGAGTAGAGATGGCGGCACGTCCCAAAAAAGAAACCTGCCCTGCCAAACCCTAGCTCACAACCCACGGGCAGGACCCGTGGAGTCAGAATTTTTCACGCACAGCGTATCGATTTCGCAGTCTGTGACGGGAATGTGGATGTGGTCGACCAACAGAAGCCCCCAGCCGCTGGAACGCAATACGCCTGCGGGCAGATTGCTTGTCGCTGAGTAGAGCAGACGGATCCTCTGTATCAGACACCCTGACCCCAGCGCTCCGTCACGCCTCTATTGTGAGTAAGGGGCTACCCGCATGCCAGGTCTGACTACAGTGCTGGGGGGATGTCGCTGGAGTCATCACCTTTCGCTATCTCTGTTGCCCTTTTGCGAGGTCTTCGGCGAGGTTTGGATAGAAAAGCAGTAATTTCGCATCGCAATGATGTGACCAGCCACCAAAGATAAATCGAATAAAATGTCGACAATAACGCAATGGTCCAACCCAAGAATGATATGATTCCTAAGAAGGGTGAAGATGCTATTTGATTTCGCTCCGAACTATCGTTCTGTCCATAGAAATTGGCAAGATCGTCAACAAACACTTCTTTGATGCCAGCTACCTTCCCGATCGCTTGAATCGACGTTTTTGTCTCGCTGTTGTGTATGACTGCAATGCCGATGTCATACCACGTGCCGGGATCAATTACAGCTGGCTCAATATCTATGAAAACATCGTGCTCAATCTTCTCTCCTGTTGACTTGCTCAGAGCATCCCAATCAACCTGATGGGTCGTGAGGATCGACAAATCAAGAATGTCTTGATCGCCGAATCTGATGTCACTGTCCGACCAGCCAAAATTCCTTCGCCCAACAAGTATCGCACTCTTAATCACGACTTGTAGAGGCGCGTGGGGGTCAAAGTCGTTGATGCGAATGGGTATATTGCCAGTGTTTCCAAGTCGCAAACGAATTACTCGAAGATCATAACCTGCAGGCAAGGGACTGCGTCCCACCTGAACGCTTACGCCTGGAAACTCGGTTAGCAGATCAGAAACCGAGCTATCCGAGAGGACTGTAAATGTGAGCTGCGGCTCCGGCTGGAAAGAAAACGTAGCCCAAACAGAAAAGACACCCGAGGCAATTCCAATCAAAAAGCTCAGGATTGAAAGGGGGAATATCCGCTCTGCCTTAAACATGATAGAAGTAACGCGCGTACCCAGATTCGCTATTGCGAGATAGATGCCGACTTTCCGATCTAAAATGTGCTTTTCGCCTGACATGTTTGTCTTTTTATTCGGCAGTACTCTGGTTTTGCTGACAACTTTACCTTGCTCGTGACAAATTATCGAATGATGCCAGCCGTAGGCTCTTCCTCCACCCGTGGTGTCTGGCCGCCGCGTAATACGCTGTTGCCTTCGAAGAGCATCCGTTGGTCGACCGGGGTGGGGTTGAGCCAGTCGGATTCGTTGAACTGGCCGCTTTGGGCGTAGGCGGTCAGAGCGTTGCGGTAGCAGACGAGTTCGATGTCGGTTGGGGCGATGCCGCGTTGCAGCATCAGGTTCGCGGTCTTCGGGACGGCGAGGGCATCGGAGACGCCCCAGTCGGCCGAAGAATCGACGATCACCCGTTCGCTGCCATACTGCTTCATGATCTCGACCATCCGCTCGTTCCCCATTTTCGTCTTGGGGTAGATGGTGAAGGCACACCAGTAGCCTCGGTCGAGCACTTCCTTGCAGGTCTCTTCGTTGTTGTGGTCGATAATGACCCGACCGGGGGCGATGCCATGCTCTTCAATGACATCCATGCTGCGGTAGGTGCCAACCTTTTTGTTGCGGTGCGGCGTGTGGATGAGAATCGGCAGGTCGACATCTTTGGCGAGTTCGAGCTGAATGCGGAAAAACTTTTCCTCGGTGGGGGTCATGTCGTCGTAACCGATTTCTCCGACGGCGACCACGCCTTCCTTGGTGAGATACAGCGGCATCAGGTCGATGACCTGCTCAGCGAGGGCCGCGTTGTTGGCCTCTTTTGAGTTGAGGCCAATCGTGCAGTAATGATGGATGCCGAACTGCGAAGCCCGGAAGCGCTCAAAGCCAACGAGGCTGGAGAAGTAGTCCTGAAAGCTGCCGATCTGCGTGCGCGGCTGTCCCTGCCAGAAGGCCGGCTCGATGATCGCCTTGACGCCCGCCGCGGCGAGGGCTTCGTAATCATCGGTGGTGCGGGAAACCATGTGAATATGCGGGTCGATGAAGTGCATGGTGGGGGTTCAGGGGGTTAGGTGTTGGGTGTTGGGTTATTGCCCGCGGCGATGATCGGCCAGTTCAGATGGTATGGGTTCAAGCCCGACGCGTGAATGAGTTGAGCCGCGCGTGGGTGAGGGCAGTTTGCGAGTGCCAGCGTCGCTCCCTGCCGTTCGGGTTCAGTACCAGATATCAGGACGCGCTCGAGATCGTTCAGCATAGCGTCATCGGCAAAGGGGCCGACGCACCGCCACAATTCCGGGCTCACCGGGCGTGTGGCTGCCCAGCGCTCATGAGCAAAGTCGGTCAACATCATGGCCAGTCGGGCGTTGGCCCGGTCATCGATGCCGATCATCGGATCCAGCGCGATGCCGATGAACAAGCACTTCAGCACCAGTTGGTTCCATTGATCCTCGTTGAGTTGCTCGGACGGATACGGGTTGTGATGCGCAATCGCCTGGAAGACCGCCGGAATGTTGGTTCGTTGCCCTTCCGCACACCGCAACTGGTGGGCTGGTTGATGAGGGTATAACGGTAAACCTTGATACAACGCGACGAGTTCATGAACTTCTCCCGCAGCAAACAACTGATCGAGTACCGCGACAAACGGCGCAGCATCCGGCGCGGGATACTTCAGTACAAACAGCACACGCGCGGCTTGATCGGTGGTCCAGAAGTGCGGGTTCCATCGGGGTCGAAGCGCCGAAGCTGCCGAGATCTCCTCGGTTGACAGCGCGAGGTCGACTTTGCCGACTTTGCGGGCCGTCAGTCCGAATGACAGAAACAAAGTCTTCCTGTCACCCGTCGCGACGGCTTGCAGCTTGTCATCGAGCCAACCGATCGCGGTGGCATCGAGTCGCGCGGTCAACCAGCGATGCAACAAAGTCGCGAGATCATGCGGTGAGCAAATCGTGGCAGGCATGGTGGTCGATCTGGTGAGGTTCCAAGAATTATAGCCGCGAGACGAGGTCGAGCGCTGCGTGGATTGAATGCAGCGCTCGGCGTTGCCTCGCGGCTAACCGCGCGATCAATGATGCTGGCACGATGACGGATTGCCACAGCACCCGGCCATCGGCAGTAACGATTCGGATTTCGGCGTGCCACCGTTGACCATCGCCATCAATCCGCCGGAGATGACGGTTTCAATCGGGGCATCAGCGGGTGTGGCCCCAAGACCGCGTTCCAGCTTGGCGCACAACTGGCCCCAGTTGGTCAGGGTCTCGGTCATGCGATGCTGCACTTCCAGCGTTTCGCCATTTTGTTCGCAGCGGTATTGATACGTGGGCATGATTTCGCTCTGGGTTTTCGCAGTGAATCTTGTGCAAACGCGGGCCGTTCCCGCAGCCTCCAGTATGATCGGTCACGCCAGATCAGGAAAGCGGAAGGGGGCGTGATCGGGCAAATCGACATGTCCCCAACAAAAAACTCCGGCCAGATGGACCATCTGACCGGAGTTGGGAATCGATGTCGTGCCCGGGGGCATCACTTGAGCGACGTCAATCCCGCGGCGGCGACTTCGCCATCCTGGGTAGCCTGCACGCCTGAAACGCCAATCGCACCAATGACTTTGCCATCGACGATAATCGGCAGCCCCCCTTCAATCGGCAGGGCTTCCGGCAGCTTCAGCACGCGCAGATTCACGCCCCCCTTCTCCAAGCCTTCCTCGAAGACCCGCGTGGAGCGACGGAACAACGCCGATGTTTTCGCTTTCTGCAAAGAGACTTCGATGCTGCCAAGCTGTGTGTTATCGAGTCGCTGGAATAGCACCAGGTGACCGCTGCCATCAACGATGGTAATCGCCACGGGCCACTTCTCGGCTTCGGCTTTGGCTTCCGCGGCCGCCATGACCTTACGGGCCTGGGCGAGAGTGATCGGCGGTCCATAGGGAATCGGCTCTTGAGCCGAAACTTCCGTCAAGGCAGCACTGGCAGCCACAGCCACCAGCATTCCACGTAGCCACAACATGCAGAATCTCCATTCCGGGTACTTGATCAAAAACCCATCGTCACGCTTTGTCAGCGAGCCAAGCAAGGGTGACATTCTACCGCAACCAGCCCGTCAGGTCACGCCGCGAGTGCGATTGAAACAACACCAGCATCCGCCTCAATAAATCGAATAGATCGCTTAAAGGTCCAATGATGAATCTAATTTGCATTAGATTTCGTGGAAACCTGAAGCACTGACAGCAACGTCCCTCTGGCCTGTTCTATCTGAAAATACTTCTTCCCAGCGATAACCCCCCGATGTGCAATTAACTCAGCATCCGAAGATGTCATCAGAGATTCGATTGCATCCCGGCAAGCATTATCGTTGTTCTCTGTGATCAAAAGCGTAGCCCCAGGATTCTCAGACGCCCATCGGGCTGCTGAACTGTAAGTGGGCCCCCAGATCACGATTGGCAGCCCAATGGCCGAGTAATCTGCAAGCTTGCTGGGAAAGAGCGTCGAAATATCCGTGCGTTCATGCGGTTCAAAAGAAGCCGGGAGAAAAAGCGCATTCGTTGCTTCGGGCAGGCGTTCGGCGAGCTCATGTGGTGGGAAGAAACCAACCTGCCTGACGTTGGGTAGATTGAGTCCATGCAATTCGCCAAGCTGCTCGCTGGTGTAAGGTGAGTAGATATCCAGAAAGCCATTAATCGTAGATAAGACCGCTGCCAATCGACGCAATAATATGGCTGTCCCCGCCTGATTCACCAACCCACAGAATGCCATAACGAATGGCTTGCCAGATCGGTCATTATACCGAACTTTGGAAACCGGGCTGTCATCTCCCGTAGTGGGATAAAGAATGGTCCCCTGTGTCCCAAACAACCTATGATATGCTTCTGCCATTCCAGAACTGACACAGAGTCGCGATACAGCCTGACGATAAACTGGCCCCATCATCCTGCGTGCATAGTGCCGTTTGATGGCACCCTTCCAACCTGATTGATTCGCTGTAATGGTACTGGGCCAGTCATCGTGCAGGATGAGATGCAAAGGCAACCCTAACTCCCTGGACACGATTGCCCCTACGAGCCATGAGAAATCGTAAGGGACCGTCAGCACAGCTTGACAGCCACGCTCCTTCACCGAGGCCACGAGTTGAGCAGCGGCCTTTCGGATCTTTGGAGTCAGCAGCCATCGCCATGCAGGGTGCGCGCGATACCTTAGCCATGCAGGTACATGGCATTCAAATCCGATATAATCGACTCCGGCAAGCCGCTTAGACGAATCGCCTTTGCGATCTGTAGCTACATTATGAAATATGTGTAGTTTATCGGCAGGATAGTTGTTCAGCAGCCGATAAAGCAGCAAAGCTCCTCCGACTGTCCGTTCAACAAAAATGTCGCCGATGATCGCCAGATTTGGATATTCCATGAGTGGCATCACTTGGCCAGCCTGTGACTCCAGGCCAAAACCATCTCTTCAATGATCTGATCTAATGATTTTGTGATTGTCCACGCAGGATAGTGAGATTTCATCTTGCGTAGATCGCTGTAATAACAGATGTGGTCACCTTCCCGATGAGCCTCTACATACTCATGTAGCATCCGGCGCTTCGTGATGAACGAGGCACGCTCAAACGCTTCCAGAATACTGATCGAATTCTCCCTGCCACCTCCTATGTTATAGACCTCGCCACTGCGAGGACATTTCCAAAACTCTTCCACAAAACGAACGACATCATACGAGTGTATGTTGTCTCGCACCTGCTTGCCCTTATATCCAAAGACTTTGTACGTGCGATCTTCCAGATTGCATTTCACCAAGTAGCTCAAAAAGCCATGCAATTCAACTCCAGAATGATTGGGCCCTGTTAAGCAGCCACCCCGCAGACAACAGGTGTTTAGACCGAAATAACGCCCATACTCTTGAACCATGATATCTGCGGCCACTTTACTGGCACCAAATAAACTGTGTTTACTTTGGTCAATTGGAAAGGTCTCGGAAATACCATCAGCATAATCCTGGTCGTCATAGCACCAACGACTGGAATGCTCCTTCAGGCGAATGGTATTCGGCCGATCACCATAGACTTTGTTTGTACTCATATGGACAAATACAGCATCTCCTGCATGCCTCCGGGTCGCTTCCAACAGATTCAGTGTGCCCACGGCGTTCACGTCAAAATCATCAAACGGCCGACTGGCTGCCAAGTCGTGACTCGGCTGTGCAGCCGTATGAACTATCAGAGAGGGCCTAATTTCAGAGACCAGTGACAGGACACAATCGCGACTCCGAATATCCAGCTCAATATGTTGAAAACCAGGGTAGGTATCGACTAGCCGCTGCTGATTCCAGCGGGTGTCTCCTTGCGGACCAAAAAAATCAGCTCGCTGATTGTTATCGACACCAAACACTTTCCAGGACTGCTTGGCGAAATGAGAAACCACTTCAGATCCAATCAGGCCTGAAGAGCCGGTAACTAGTGCTCCGTCTATCCAATTCCGTCAGGTTGGGGATAGAGGGAGCGGAGTTTGATTCTGGCGTTGGCGGTGGTGAATTGCCAGTGAGTGCCGCAGCGGCGGGCGTTGCGGTGGGCGGTCCA
>Ga0164290_1001141_pt1 | contig 50330 bp, 50 predicted proteins | sample Micstemetagenome_FD_108782 | JGI IMG/M metagenome (GOLD analysis project Ga0164290, IMG submission 108782) | Contaminated culture microbial community from soil near Moab, Utah, USA - Microcoleus steenstrupii SON62 (Illumina Assembly) | ecosystem: Environmental > Terrestrial > Soil > Soil crust...
AAGACCGGCGACTACGGCCTGCGCGTCGCCGGCGCGGCACTGGCCTGGAACGAGCGCGTCGAGCTAAGCATCGCCCGCCAGCGCCTGGACACCGAGAACAACCTGGCGCCGCTGGGCCTGCCCGGCCTGCAGCTGGAGCAGGACATCGTCGGGCTCAAGATCCGCGTGGCCGGCGACGGCATCCTCGACGCCGACCGCTGGATGCCGCAGCTGGCGCTGGGCCTGCTGCACAAGCGCGCGAAGCGCAACGACCTCACGCCCACGCTGACCGGCCCGCTGGGCGCCCGCCGCAGCGGCAGCGAGCTTTATGTCAGCGCAACCAAGCTCTGGCTGGCGCCCGGCCTGCTGACGAACCTGACGCTGCGCGCCACGCGCGCGAACCAGAACGGCCTGCTCGGCCACGGGGGCGCCGATGACCGCCGCTGGCGCCTGCTGCCCGAGCTGTCGATCGCCAAGCTGCTGACGCCGCAGCTGGCCATCGGTGTCGAGGCCCGCGCCAAGCCCAACGCGCTGGAGCGCTCGGCACTTGGCACCGGGGCGCTGCGCGAGCAGGACTGGTTCGACGCCTTCGTCGCCTGGCAGCCGCACCCGCAGATCTCGCTGACGGCGGCCTGGGTCGACCTCGGCGCCATCGCCCCTGCCGTGCAGCCGCGCCGCCAGCGCGGCAGCTATGTTTCGCTGCAACTGAGCTTCTGACCATGAGAACCCTGATCTGTACGCTGGCCCTGTGCCTGGCCGGCCCCACCTTCGCCGCCGACGACAGCCTCTACCGCGCCTGGGGCGGCGAGACCGGCATCCGCGCGGTGATGGACGACTTCGTGCCGCGCCTGAAGGCCGATGCGCGCATCGGCAGCTTTTTCGCGCAGACCAACGCCAGGCACCTGGCCGGCCAGCTCACGGCGCAGCTGTGCCAGCTCGCCGGCGGTCCCTGCCGCTACGACGGCCCCGACATGAGGACCGCGCATGCCGAGATGGGCGTACGTCGCGCCGACTTCAACGCCCTCGTCGAACTGCTGCAGGCGAGCATGGCGGCCAAGGGCATCGCGTTTGCCGACCAGAACCGCATGCTGGCGTTGCTGGCGCCGATGCACCGCGACATCATCGAAGCGCGCTGACGCAGAATCGGCGCAGCCCACCATGCAAGCCGTCGCCGCGCTGAGCCCCCTTCCGGGTCTGGCCTGGCTGGCCCCGTTCCGGATGGACGAGTTCGCGCCGCCCGCCCCTGCCGCCCCGCTGTCACTGCCACCGGCCAACCCGGCGCTGCAGGGCTGGCTGCTGGCCGTCGCCGAGCAGGACGAGGCCGCCTTTGCCCGGCTCTACGAGGCGTTGGCGCCGCGCGTGCTGCTGCTGGCGCAGCGCATCCTGCGCAACCCGGCCTGTGCCGAGGAAGTCGTCGAGGACTGCTTCTGGCAGGTCTGGCGGCAGGCGGCACGTTTCGATCCGGCGCGCGGCTGCGCCGAGGCCTGGGTGATGACGCTGGCGCGCAGCCGCGCGCTCGACACCTGGCGCTCGCGCGAGCGCCACCAGGCGCTGTCGCTGGACGAGCTCGAGGACGCCGGGACGCTGCTCGCTGAACCGGCCGACGCGCGCCACGACGCCGAGGCCCTGGTCGACGCCAGCCGCCACCACCGCCGCCTGCACGAGGCGCTGCAGCACCTGAAGCCCGAGGCGCGGCAGCTGCTGGCGCTGGCTTTCTTCCGCGGCCTGACGCACGAGGAGATCGCCGAGCAATGCGGCATGGCCTTGGGCACCGTGAAATCCCAGATCCGGCGCGCGCTGGCCAGCCTGAACCCGGTGCTTCGCGACGCCGGCGCCTCCCCATGAGCACCGAAAAAGAACTGCTGCCCCTGCGCGCCGCACTCGGCGAGGCGTTGCCCGACCCGCTGCGCCGCGCCGGCGAACCGGGCGACGGCGCCGACTTGCTGCTGGCGCTGAGCGCTCAGACGCGGTCGCCGCCGGCCGCACTGGGCGCCCGCCTGGCGGCCCGCGTCGCCGCCAGCCGTGCCGCCAGTGCCGACCTTCATACCCTGCGCTGGCCGCAGCGCGAGGCGGCGCAGGCGCTGGCGGACGGCGTGCAGGCCCGGCCGCTGTCGGCCTGCAGCCAGTTGCTGAGCTGGCAGGCCGGCGCCCGCTGGACGCTGCCGGCGGGCACCCAGGAGCTGCTGCTGCTGGACGGCGAGCTCGAGCTCGATGGCAGGCGCCTGGGCAGGCTGCAGCACGCGCTGCTGTCGGGAGGCCAGGCCGTGCGGGCAGCGAGCGCCGGCCGCGCCTACCTGCGCTCGCATGCCGACGGCCCGTTCAGCGCCGATCAGGCCTTGCAACTCAGCGCCGTTGACGGCTGGCAGCCGCTGCGCGAGGGGGTCGAGATCTGCCCGCTGCAGGCCGGCGGCGGCGCCGTCTCGCTGCTGGCGCGCTTCGCCGCCGGCGCCAGCGTGCCGGCGCACCCGCACGGCATTGCCGAGGAATGCCTGATGGTCGAGGGCGAGCTGTTCCTTGGCGACCTGCTGCTGCCCGAGGGCGGCTTCCAGCGCGCGCCGGCCGGCACCGCGCATGGCGCGCTGGTCGCCGACGCGCCCTGCCTGCTGTTCTTCCACGGCGCCATCGACGCCGCCGCGATCGACAACGCGCACCGCGCCCAGCTTGGATGGCCAGCGCTCTAGCCCGCCTGCTCAGCTGGCTGGCGCGCGGCCTGCTGCTGCTGGCCTTCGGCTACGCACTGCTGTGCCTGCTGGTGTTCCTGGCGCAGCGCCGCCTGCTCTACCACCCGGACCCGCTGCCGCTGCGCCAGGCCGAGGCGATCGGCGCCGAGACCCTGGCGCTGAACGCCAGCGACGGCACCCGCCTGATCGCCTGGTGGATCGCGCCCCCGAGCGAGACCGCGCCGGTCGCGCTCTACCTGCACGGCAACGGCGCCAACCTGGATGCGCGCGCGGCCCGCCTGCAGGCGCTGCGCGACGACGGGCTGGGCGTGCTGGCGGTTTCGTGGCGCGGCTACGGCGGCTCGAGCGGCGAGCCCAGCGAGGCCGGCTGGAAGCTTGACGCACTCGCCGCCTACCAGGAGCTGCGCCGCCGCGGCGTGCCGCCGTCGCGCATCCTGCTTTATGGCGAGAGCCTGGGCAGCACGCAGGCGCTGATGCTGGCCGCGGTGCAGCCGGTCGGCGCGCTGCTGCTCGACTCGAGCTTCGAATCGGCGCTGGCGCTGGCGCAGCAGCATTACCGCGTGCTGCCGCTGGCCTGGCTGATGCGCGACCCGCACCGCGCCGACCTCGACGCGCCGCGCATCAAGCTGCCGGTGCTGCAGGTGCATTGCGCACGCGACACGATCAGCCCGCTGGCCCATGCCGAACGCCTGCAGGCGCTGCTCGGCCGTCGCAGCGAGCTGCTGGTGCTGGACGGCGACTGCCACGTGCCCAGCTACGCGCGCTACCGCGACGCGGCGCGCGCCTTCGTCGCCACCGCGTTCGGGCGCTAGCGCGCGCGGATCTCGCGCTGGATCGCCTCCAGCCCGACACCGCGCGTCTCCACGCCGCGCCGCGCCAGCATCCAGGCCGAGACCGCCATCGGCAGCGCGATCAGCAGCGCCGACAGCAGGAAATGCTCGAAGAAGCCCAGCAGCGCCAGGCCGGCACCGATGATGCCGCCGGCCTTCGAGCTGGCGGCAATGACGCCTGAGCCGCTGCCGCGCAGCTGCACCGGGTAGATCTCCGCCGCGTAGGGGATCAGCATCGCGATGACGCCGCTGACGCTGACGAGCAGCGCCACCGTGGCCAGCGTCGTCGCCCACAGCTCGCGCAGGACGAGCAGCGCGATCAACGCGAAGCCAAGCAGGCTGGCCGCGGTCAGCAGGCTGAACAGCAGCAGGGTCTTGAAGCTGCTCCAGCGGTGATAGAGCCAGATCACCACGGCGATGCCGGGCAGCGACAGCAGCGCCGACTTGGCCAGCAGCGCCGACGCGGCGGCGGCGTCGACGCCAAGCTCGCGCAGATTCGTCGGCAGCCAGAGCAGGAAGCCGAAGTTCACCAGGCCCCAGCCGGTGCCGCAGACCAGCAGCGCCCAGCTGATCGCCGCGTGCGGACCGCTGAGCAGCGCGCGCAGGCCCTGCACCGGGTGCGCTTCGTCGTCGAGCAGGGCGGGCGGCGGCGGGTGGCTGGCGTCGTCGCGCTCCAGACCCGATTCGCCCCGATCGCCGCCGGCAAAACGCGCCAGCACTGCACGCGCCTGGTCGAGATGTCCGCCGGCGGCGAGGAAGCGCGGCGACTCCGGGATGTAGCGGTTGAGCACGATGATGATCAGCCCGGTCGGCAGGCCGAGCAGCCAGAGCACGCGCCAGCTGAACAGCGGCTCCAGCCAGGCGGCGGCGCCGGCGGCGGCCAGGTAGCCGGCCGAGGTGCCGACGCCGCCGAGCAGCACCAGCAGCCAGCCGCGATCGCGCGCCGGCACCGTCTCGGCCATCAGCGTGAACGCGATCGGCAGCAGGCCGCCGGCCGACGCGCCCATCAGGAAGCACATCGCCAGGTTCCACTCGAAGCTGGGCATGGCGCCGCAGATGGCGGTGCCGATGAACATCAGCGCCGAGATCAGGATCGCCGCGCGGCGGCCGAAGCGGTCGGCGATGCGCCCCCAGACGATCGAGCCGACCGTGGTGCCGGTCAGCGCGAACAAGGCCAGCAGGCTGGCGCGCGGCTGCGAGATCTCGTATTCAAGCCGCATGCCCGGCATCACGAAGCCCAGGGTCGCCGGCTTCATGACATCGACGGCCAGGGTGACGATCAGCACCACCACCAGCTTCCAGTGCTCGCGGTTCAGGCGCACGCCGTCGGCGACATGGAACTGCAGCGCCTCGCCGGGCTGCAGCTGGTCGGCGCGGCGCGGCAGCAGGCCGAAGGCGGCCATCGCCAGGCCGAGCGGGATCAGCGCCATGCCGACCCACATCTCCCAGGTCATAGCCATGCCGACCATCTGCCAATGCGTGTGCCGGCCCATCCAGAACATCGGGCCGTGCGACAGCACGCCCAGCGTGACCAGCAGGCAGCCGGCCCAGAAAGCCAGCGGGTGGTGGAAGAAGACCGGGGTGCGGGTGGACATCGGGCAGCACTGGATCAAGGTCGGCCACGATAGCCGTCCCCGGCGGCCATGCCGCCGCGGGTTTGCCTACTCCGCCCCGACGCGCAGGGTCAGCGGCCGGGTGCCGAAGCGGCCGACCAGGCTGCCGTCGGCCTGCGCGCGCAGCTCGACCAGGCCGACGGGCGTGACCAGCGCCGCCCGCGCCAGGCCGTCACCCTGCAGACCGATCAGCGCCAGGCGCTCGCTGGCAAAGCCGGCGGCGCTTCGCAGCCGGGCGCCCAGCGCCGAGCCGGGTTCGAGTTCGACGCGGCAGACGCCGTCATCGAGCCGCGCCTGCAGCGCCACCGACTGACGCTCGCCGTCCAGCTGCAGCTGGGCATTCCGGGCCTGCAGCGGACAGGGGTGGACGCTCAGGCCGGCCAGCGCTGGACGCAACGGCGCGGCGACCAGCTGAGCGCTGTCGACGATGAAGGAGGCCCAGTTGCCGCCGTTGGCCAGCAGCACGGCCACGCTGCCGCTGTTCGGCCACAGCGCCAGCGCGCTGCGCACGCCCTCGGTGGCGCCGGCGTGGTGCATCAACGCCTCACCGTCCAGCGCGTCCTGCAGGCGCCAGCCAAAGCCGATGCGGTAGCCGCCGTCGCTGATCTCGCGGCCGTCGTTCAATCGCGCCGGCTCCGCCATCCAGCCGAACAGCGCCGGGTCGCGCCGCAGCAGGCTGCCGGCCCAGCTGGCCAGCGCTGCCGGGCTGGCGGCCAGCGCCGCGCCGCCCCAGCTGTAGCTGTAGTCGTGCTCGCGCTCGGGCGACGCGTCGCCGTTGCGCATCAGGTAGGTCTTCACGGCGGGTTCTGCCGGCCAGGCGCTGATGCCGGCCGGCAACTGGGCGAGGAAGTCGCGCCCGCCGGCGCGCTCGACGACGCGGCTGAGCAGCGTGTAGCCCCAGCTTGAGTAGCGGTATCGCGTGCCCGGCGGGTCCTGCAGGGAGCGCTCGCGCAGGTCGGCGATGACCTCGGCCACGGTGCCGTAGCGTTTGCCACCGCGGCCCATGTCCTGCAGCTGGTAGTGCGGCATGCCGGCGCTGTGCGCGGCCAGCTGGCGCGGCGTGATCGCGCCCCAGGCGACTGGTACCTCGTCGCCCAGCAGGCGGGACAGCGGTGCGTCGACATCGAGCCGGCCTGCGCGGTGCAACTGCGCGGCCAGGGTCGCGGTGACGAGCTTGGACACGCTGGCCAGCTGGAAGCGGTGCTCCGGGCCCAGCGGCGTGCCGGCGCGGCGGTCGGCGAGCTCGGCGAACCCGCTCTGGCCCTGCCAGCGCAGCGCCCCGCCCTGCCAGACCGCGGCGCCGAGGCCGGGCACGCGAGCCTGCTCACGCAGGCTGTCGAGCAACAACTGGGCGTGACGCTCGGGGCTGAGGGCGAACGCGGGACTGGCGGCGAGCAGCAGGCTCAGCGAGGCCGCAGCGAAGGGGGCTGGAGTACGCATGGGCGGCGATTCTGGGCAGCGGCGCAGGCCGGGCCTAAAGCCATGGACGCCTTGCCTACACTGCGACCCGCCGAGACGCCAGCTTCATGCTGTCGGCGCGGCATTCGCTGGGGGTGTTGGCAAGCGCGCATGGCGCCCTGCCGACTGAGAGAGTCCCTTTGAACCTGACTAGAGGCGCCGCAAGGCGCCTCAGAGTCCCCAATCGGGGGAGGAGGCGCTGCAAGCGCTGACTGCCCAAAAGGGGTAGGAAGCGTCGCAAGCGCTGACTGCCCAAACGGGGTAGGAAGCGTCGCAAGCGCTGACTGCCCCGATCGGGGATTCGAGGTAATCCTCGCGCAGGGAAGCACGTTCGGAGGCCTGCCGGCTTTGTCTTTCTCGCACCGGCATCGAGGCCCCGAACGCTCGCCGACCTGTCATCTGCATGGAATGCACATGGCACACCCATCGTTCTCCCTTTCCTGGCTGCTGTCGCTGTCGCTGCTGGCCTGCAGCGCTGCCTGGGCACAGCAAGCGCCCGCCCCCACCACCGTGCCCCCTCCGGCCCGGCACCTGATCGCCGAGTTGCAGGTGCTGCCGCGTCCGGTCGGCACCGCCGACGACCGCTACAAGCATGTCGACGCCGCCATCGCCGTGATCAAGGCCTCGGGCCTGCGCTACGAGGTGCATGCGCTGGGCACCATCGTCGAAGGCCCGCCGGAGAAGATCTGGCCGTTGCTGCAGGCGGTGCACGAGGCCACGCTGGCCTCGGGCGCCGAGCGCACGCTGAGCCTGTTCAAGGTCTCGGGCGGTGCGCAGCCGGGTGGCACGACCGCCGATGATCTGGTGCGCAAGTTCAGGCCCTGAGTTCCGGCGGGCGACGCGGCGCCGTCGCGACGAGTGAGGGCACGGCGCTTCGTATAGTCCCGGCAACAACATCAAGTGATCACGGCGGTCCGTGACCCCGGCGGACCTGAGGCAGGCTCATGCGCACATGGACGATGCAAGGGCGGAACCAGCAGCGGCACTGGACCAGGCTGCTGGGCAAGGGCCTCGGCGCCCTGGCGCTCGCCGTCGGCCTGATCGGGCATGGCGCGCTGCAGGCGGTGGAGCCGACGCGGATCCGCGTGCCGCCCTTCGATGCGCCCCGCGATGGCCGACCGGGCTACTTCTTCGAGGTGCTGGAGCTGGCGCTGAGCAAGACCTTGAGCAGCCATGGCCCCTACGAGGTGATCGTGGTGAAGGAGGTGATTTCGCTCGAGCGCGCCGTCAGCGAACTGAAGAAGGGACAACTGATCGACCTGCTGTTCACCGCCCCCAACCCGGGCGTGACGGATGGGCTGCGAGCCATCCCGGTCTCGCTGCTGAAGGAGCTGAACAACTACCGGGTCCTGCTGATTCGCCAAGGCGAGCAGGACCGCTTCGACGGCATCCGCAGCCTCGACGTGCTGAGGAAGCTGACGGCGGGCTTGGGGTCGCAGTGGGTTGACGCCAAGATCATGCGGCAGAACGGTTTCAGGGTGGAGGGCTCGCCCCTGCACGAGAACCTGTTCAGCATGCTGGCCGCCAAGCGCTTCGACTTCTTCCCGCGCGGCATCTACGAGGTCCAGAGCGATCTCAAGAAGTACCAGCACCTCGGCCTGGCGATCGAGGACAGGCTGTTCCTGTACTACGAGGCGCCGTTCTACTTCTTTGCCAGCCCCGCGAACGCCTCACTCGCCGATCGCGTCGAGGCGGGACTCCGGATCGCGCTGGCCGATGGCAGTTTTGATCGGCTGCTGAGCAGCTATCCGGAATTCAAGGCGGCCCTGGAGCTGCAGCGCACGGCGCCGCGCCGGCTGCTCAGGTTGGCGCCCCTGGCCGCCGCCTGTGGGGCATCAGGCACCGGCTCGCCACCGTGCAGCCGTCGCTGAGCGGGCACGGGCAGCGAACCGAGGGCACTGTCCACGCAGCACACGCCGGAGTGAAGCCGGGCCGGCATGGTGTTGCCGTTCTCTCGCCGCCGAAAGCTGCCGCATGATGTCGACATGCATCTGTTCCAGGCCGCGAACCCATGGCGCGAACCGGCGGCGCTGCGTGCCGCGGCAGGCCTGCTGATCTGGCTCCTCAGCTGGACCTTGCTGCTCGAACTTCAGGCCGAGCTCGGTTTGGCGGCTTCGGCCCTGCTGCTGGTCATGGCGACGCTGCTCGCCGCGCTGTGCTGGCCGCTGGCGCTGAACTTGGCGGTCGCCCTGCTCTCGGTGCTGGGCTTCAACTGGCGCTTCGTGCCGCCCTATGGCACGTTGAGGGTCGAGCTGCACGAGCATGTGCTGCTGCTGCTCACGCTGGCGATCTGCGCGGCACTGGTCAGTGCCGGGGTGGCGCGGCAGCGTCAGCTGCTGGCACAGGCGCAGGCGCGTCAGCACGAGAGCGAGGCGCAGCGCGCGCTGATGGCGGCGCTGCGCGACACGGACGACGCGTTGCCGCCGCTGCAGACCGCGCTGGCTGCGCTGACCGACGGCGCGGCGTCGGTGGCACTGCTTCAGCGCGGAGAGCCCGATCGCTGGCTGGGTGAGCCGGACACGCATCAGCGCAGCGGCCTGCAGCAATGCGCGCTGCTTGGCCAGCGCTTCGGACCCGGTAGCGGCCGGCACGAGGACGAGCCCTTGCATTACCTGCCGCTGCGCGGCGCCGAGGGGCGCGCCTTGGGGGCCGCCTGCCTGCCCGCACTGCCACCGTCGCCACTCAGCCTGGCCCAGGCGCTCTGTGACCAGGCCGGCTTGGCGCTGGAACGCAGCGCCGCGCAGGCCGCCGCGCGCGAGGCTGGAGAGCTGGCGCGCGAGCAAGGCCTGCGCAACACCTTGTTGGCCGCGATCGCGCACGATCACCGCACGCCGCTGGCCAGCATCGTCGGCAGTGCCAGCAGCCTGCTGGAGCAGGACGATCGCCTGGATGCCGCACAGCGGCGCCGCTTGGCCGCGCGCATCCTGGCCGAGGCCGAGCAGTTGCTGCGCATCAGCGACAACGGCCTGCAGCTGGCGCGCATTGCCCAGGGCGGACTGGCGCTGCGCCGCGACTGGGAATCGGCCGAGGAGCTGATCGGCAGCCTGCTGGCCCGCCTGCGCGCGCGGGACCCTGGCCACCGTCTCAAGGCCTATGTGCAGCCCGAGCTGCCGCTGCTGCGCTGCGACGCGGTGCTGCTGCTGCAGCTGCTCGACAACCTGGTCGACAACGCGCTGCGGCATGGCGGCGCCGGCACGGTCGAGCTGCGCGCCGAGGCGGCAGGCGACAAGCATGTGCTGTTTGCGGTGCGCGACCGCGGCGCCGGCCCGCCAGCGCTGCAACGCGATCGCGAAGCCTTGTTCCAACCATTCCGCCGCGGCGACGCGTCCGACGGCGAGCGCCGCGGCACCGGACTGGGTCTGGCGCTGGCTCAGGCGGTGGCCGAGGCGCATGGCGGCCGTCTGCGTTGGCTGGCGCGGGATGGCGGTGGCTCCAGCGTTGAGTGCGTTCTTCCCCTTGAATCTCCGTCATGAGTCTGAGGCTGCTCCTCATCGAAGACGACCGCGAACTGCGCGCCTCGCTGCTGGAGGCATTGCAGGTCGAGGGCCACCACGTGCAGCCGGCTGCCAGCCTGGCCGACGCGCGCCGGCTGTGGGCCGTGGCGCGTCAGCAGGGCCAGGCCTTCGAGCTCGTGCTGCTCGACCTCGGTCTGCCCGACGGCGACGGCGAGGCCTTGCTGGCGAGCTGGCGCGGCAGCGGCGTGCCGCTGCTGGTGATCTCCGCCCGCGATCCGGTGGACGGCAAGATCCGCCTGCTCGACGCCGGCGCCGACGACTACCTAGTCAAGCCGTTCGCGATCGGCGAGTTGCTGGCGCGCATCCGCGTGGCGCTGCGCCACCGCGGCCGTGCACAGGCGGCGGCGATCACCCGCTACCGCGGGGCGGGGGTGGAGATCGATGTCCCGCGGCGCGTGGTGCTGCGCGACGGTGAGCCGGTTCACCTGACGCCGCGCGAGTTCGCGCTGCTCGCCCGCCTGCTGCGCCAAGCCGGTCAGGTGGTCACGCACCGGCAGCTGCTTGCCGATGTCTGGGGCGCGGACCAGGTCGACCAGACCCAGTACCTGCGGCTCTACATGGGCCAGCTGCGCCAGAAGCTGGAGGCCGAACCGGCGGCGCCGCGCCTGCTGCTGACCGAGACCGGTGTCGGCTACCGGCTGGCCGAAGGCGAGACCGGCTGAGCCGCGCCTACAGTGCGCGCCGATGCTGATTCCCGCTGACGACGCCCTCCGACTTCGCGACGCCGCCGCCGCGGCCGACGCCGCCGGCTGGCTGCTCCCCGAGCAGATCGCGCTGATCCACGAGCGCGGCTGGCTGCGCCTGCTCGCGCCGCGTGCCGTCGGCGGCGCCGAGTGGACGCTGCCGGCCGTCGTGCGCCTCGAGGAGGAGTTGGCGGCCATCGACGGCAGCGTGGCCTGGACGGTGACGCTGTGTGCCGGCGCCGGCTTCTTTGCCGGCTTTCTGCCGACTGCGCTCGCGCGCGAGCTGATGGCCACGCCGCAGGTCTGCCTGGCCGGCAGCGGCGCGGTCGGCGGCGTGGCCGAGCGCGACGGCGACGGCTGGCGACTCAGCGGCGAGTGGCTGCACGCCAGCGGCGCGCCGATGGCGACGCATTTCACCGTCAACGCCCGCCTGCAGCAAGGCGGCAAGGCCTTGCGCGACGCGCAGGGCGAGCCGCAGGTGCAGGCCTTTGTGCTGCCTGCGGCCCAGGTGCGCTTGCTGGACAGCTGGCATCCGCTGGGCCTGCGGGCCACGGCGTCGCAGGGCTTCGTCATCGAGCATCAATGGCTGCACGACGCGCAGCGATTCGCCATCGTTCCCGAGGCGGCCACCAGCGAGGGGCCGCTGTACCGCTTCCCTTTCAGCCCGCTGGCCACCACGACGCTGGCGGCGAACGTGGCTGGCATCGCGGCGAACTTCCTGGCACTGGCCGAGCCAGCCTTGAACCGGCCGCGCGCGCTGCACCTGCAGGTTCGGCGCGAGCAGGCGCTCGCCGAGTTGCAGCGGGCACGTGAACACTTCTACGCGCTGCTCGACAGCGCTTGGCAGCGGGTGGACGCCGGCGTCCCGCTTCCCGAGACCGAGGCCCTGGCCGTCAACCAGGCATCGCGCGCCTTGGTGGCCTGCGCACAGCAGGGCGTCAACACGATCTACCCGCTTTGCGGCCTGCAGGCTGCCGATCAGCGCGGAGCGCTGAACCGCGCCTGGCGCGACTTCCACACCGCAAGCCAACACGCGATCTGGCTACCGCCGCCCTGATCCTTATGCGTTCCTGATGCGGTGCCGGGCAGGCTTCGCCCCGTCTCCACCACGGTTCGCTCCATGTCCCCCACTCCCGCCCGCCAAGGGCTTGCGGCCCTGACCCTGGCCGCCCTCGGTGTCGTCTACGGCGACATCGGCACTTCGCCGCTCTACACCGTCAAGGAAGTCTTCGGCCCGCACGCCGGCGTGGCGCTCAATGCCACCAATCTCATCGGCGCGGTGTCGGCGATCTTCTGGGCGCTGATGGGGGTGGTCACGCTGAAGTACGTGCTGCTGATCCTGCGCGCCGACAACCGCGGCGAGGGCGGCGTGCTGGCATTGACCGCGCTGGCGGCCGACGCGGTGCGGCAGCAGCCGCGCCTGCGCACCGCCCTGCTGCTGCTCGGCCTGGCCGGCGCCACGCTGTTCTATGGCGACGCGGTGATCACGCCCGCCATCTCGGTGCTCGGCGCGATGGAAGGGCTGCAGGTCGTTGCGCCGTCGCTGGCCCATTACGCGGTACCGATCAGCGTTGCCATCCTGGTCGGGCTGTTCCTTGTGCAGCGCCACGGCACGGCCGCGGTCGGCGTCTGTTTCGGGCCCATCATCGTCGCGTGGTTCGCGATGCTGGGCATCAGCGGCATCGTGCAGATTGCCCAGCAACCGGCGATCCTGCAGGCGCTGAACCCGCTGCACGGGATCGGCTTCCTGTGGGAGCGCGGGCCGCTGGTGCTGGCGGCGGTCGGGGCCATCGTGCTGGCCATCACCGGCGCCGAAGCGCTGTACGCCGATCTCGGCCACTTCGGCCGCAAGCCGGTGCAACTGGCCTGGATGGGCCTGGTGCTGCCCGGCCTCGCGCTGAACTACCTGGGCCAGGGCGCGCTGCTGATGCGCGACCCGAGCACTCTTGAGAACCCGTTCTTCCACCTGTTCAGCGGCATCTGGCTGTGGCCGGCCTTGGGCCTGGCGACGCTGGCGGCGATCATCGCGTCGCAGGCAACGATCAGCGGCGCCTACTCGCTGAGCAAGCAGGCCATGGCCCTGGGTTTCCTGCCGCGCCTGCGCGTGCTGCATACCTCGGCGCGCGAACAGGGCCAGATCTACCTGCCGGCCGTCAATTGGGTGCTGCTCGTCGGCGTTCTCGGCGCCGTTCTCCTGGCCGGCAGCAGTTCGGCGCTGGCCGGTGCCTACGGCATCGCGGTGACGCTGACCATGTTGATCACCACGGTGCTGACCTTCTTCGTAATCCGTCACGCGTGGCAACTGCCCAAGCCGCTGGCGCTGGGCGCGACCGCGTTCTTCATCGCCTTCGACCTGCTGCTGGTGGCGGGCTGCCTCGTCAAGTTCTTCGACGGCGGCTGGGTGCCGCTGCTCGCCGCCGCCCTGCTCTTCGGGCTGATGACGACCTGGTCACGCGGCCGCGCACTGATGCTCGAAAGCCTGCAGCGCGACGGCCTGGAGCTGGCACCCTTTGTCGCCACGCTGCAGGCGCCGCAGCGCGCCGAGCGTGTCGCCGCCTACCCGGTCGCCAACCCCAGCCTGGTGCCGCAGGCCCTGCTGCACAACCTCAAGCACAACCAGGTGCTGCATCAACGCAATCTGGTCGTCACCGTGCGCACCGCATCGACGCCCTGGGTGGCCGAGGCCGAGCGCGCCGACATCGAGATCCTGGCCCAGGGCTTCGAGCGCGTCACGCTGCGCTACGGCTTCATGGAGTCGCCCGATGTACCGGCGGCACTGGCCGCGCACTGCCAGGTACCGGCCTTCGAGAGCAGCTATTTCCTCAGCCGCGAGACGGTGGTCCCGAGCCCCGGCGGCGGCATGGCGAGCTGGCGCGAGCGCCTGTTCGCAGTCATGAGCCGTCAGGCCAGCGGGGCGGCCGCGCACTTCCGCCTGCCGGACAACGCCGTGGTCGAGTTGGGTACGCGGGTGCAGATCTGACAATGCGTCCATGTCCTCTCACTCCCAGACCGTCGTCGTCATCGGCGGCGGCCCCGCCGGCCTGGCCGCCGCCGAGCTGCTCAGCAGCGCCGGCCGCGCCGTGCAGCTGTACGACGGCATGCCGTCGGTCGGCCGCAAGTTCCTGCTTGCCGGCCGCGGTGGCCTGAACCTCACGCATGGCGAGGATTACGAGCGCTTCCTGACCCGTTTCAGGCCGCTGCCGCCTTTGCTGAAGGAGGCGCTGGACGCGTTCAAGCCGGCGGATCTGCGCGACTGGTGCGAGGACCTCGGCATCGCCACGTTTGTCTGCAGCTCGAACCGCGTGTTCCCGGTCGACATGAAGGCCGCGCCGCTGCTGCGCGCCTGGCTGCGGTACCTGCACGCGCAGGGTGTGCAGCTGCACAGCCGGCATCGCTGGGCGGGCTGGGGCGAAGACGGCGCACTGCGCTTTTCGACGCCCACCGGTGAAGTGCTGCTGCCCCCGGCGCCCACCGTGCTGGCGCTGGTCGGCGCCAGCTGGTCGCGCCTGGGCTCGGACGGCGCCTGGCTGCCGACGCTGCAGGCAGCCGGTGCCGAGGTGGCGCCGCTGCTGCCGAGCAACTGCGGATTCGACGTGCGCCACGGCTGGAGCGAGTTCCTGAGCAGCCGCCACGCCGGGCAGCCGAGCAAGCCGGTGGCGATCAGCTTCGAGGGCCGGCGCCAGGCCGGCGAGTTCGTGCTCACCGCCACCGGCATCGAGGGCAGCCTGGTCTACGCCTTCAGCGCCGCCCTGCGCGACGCCATCGCGCGCGACGGCACGGCGACCTTGCAGCTGGACCTGCTGCCGCAGACGCCGCTGGACAAGGTCGAGGAGACGCTGCGCCGCGGCCAGGGCACGAAGTCGCTGAGCAGCTTCCTGAAGAGCCAGTTCCAACTGGCCGGGCTGAAGGCCGCGCTGCTGCACGAGCTGCGTGGCGAGCTGCCGCTGGCGCAGGCGCTGAAGGCGCTGCCGCTGACGCTGGCGGCGCCACGGCCGATCGACGAGGCGATCAGCTCGGCCGGCGGCCTGCGCTTCGAGGCCCTGGACGATCGCTGGCAGCTGCGCGCCCGGCCGGGCGTGTTCGCCTGTGGCGAGATGCTGGACTGGGAGGCGCCGACCGGCGGCTACCTGCTCAACGCCTGCATGGCCAGCGGCCGCGCCGCGGCACGGGGCCTGCTGCGGACATGAAAAAGGGGCCCGCAGGCCCCTGGTGACTCCCGATCAGGGGTCAGAAACCCAGCGACGCCAGCAGGTCGTCGACCTCGCCCTGGTCGGCGACCACATCGGTGCGCCCTTCCGGGTTGACGACGGGACCCTGCAGGATCTCCGGTGCGACTTTCTCGCGCTGCTCCGGCGGCACCACCTGCACCAGCAGCTTGACCAGGCTGTCCTCGAGGTCGGAGGCCAGGGTCACGACCTTCTTCACCACCTGGCCGGTCAGGTCGTGGAAGTCCTGCGCCATCATGATGTCGGTCAGGTGCTGGTCGATCGTCGCCGTGTGGCCCTCGACCGATTGCACGAAATTCATCACCGCGCCGCTGGCCACGGCGCGCACCGGATCGGCGGTCAGCTGGGCGGCCAGCTCTCGCGTCGCACTGGCGATCGCCTGGTGCTCGGCCTTGGCCTGATCGACCGAGTTCAGCACCTTGTTGGCGGCGGCAGCGGTCTTGTCGGCGATGTAGTTCAGCCGGCTGCGCGCGTCGGGAAGACCGTCGGCGGCGTTCTGCAGCTTGGGCATCACGCCCAGTTGCTGCATGGTGTCGTGCAGCAGGCGGGTGATCGACCCGAGCTGCTGGAACACTGCCGGGTCGACGGTCAGCGGCTGACCCTGGGCCAGCTTGGCCAGCTCGTCCATCTGTGTGCTCATCGTGCGCTCCTGGCCTCAGGCCGCCTGCATCTTCTGGATGATCTTCAGCACCTTCTCTTCGAGGGTGGCCTTGGTGAACGGCTTGACGATGTAGCCGGCAGCGCCGGACTGGGCGGCCAGCACGATGTCCTCCTTGCGCGCCTCGGCGGTGACCATCAGCACCGGCAGGTGCTTGAGGCTGGCGTCTTCCTTGATCGCCTTCAGCAGCTCGAAGCCGGTCATGTTCGGCATGTTGATGTCGGAGACAACGAAGTCGAACTTCGAGGCCCGCAGCTGGTTCAGCGCGTCGACGCCGTCCTCGGCCTCCTCGGCATTCGTGTAGCCGATCTCCTTGAGCAACCCGCGCACGATGCGGCGCATGGTCGAGAAGTCGTCAACGATCAGGAACCTCATGTCGGTGCTCATGGCGAACCTTCTATCTTTCTAGCAATGCTTCATGCCGGGCCGGAGGCCGCCGCAGCAGTCGCGTCGGCATCGTCCGGCTGATTCTTGAGTACGGCGTCCTCGGCGTCGCGGTTCATCACGATGATGCTGATGCGCCGGTTCGCCGCGCTCGTCGGCGCCTGTGTGTCCAGAAGCTTACTCGAAGCAAGTCCCTGTACGCGCAGCATGCGGGCTTCGGGCAAACCCCCTGCGACCATCTCCCGGCGTGATGCATTGGCGCGATCGGCGCTGAGTTCCCATTTGCTGTAGCCGCGGTCGCCGCTGCTGAAGGGCTGGGCGTCGGTGTGGCCCTCGATGGTCAGGCGGTTGGGCACCTCGGACAGCACGCTGCCGAGCTCCTGCAACAGCTCACGCATGTACGGCTTCACCACGGCCGAGCCGCTATCGAACATCGGCCGGTTGCCCTCGTCGACGATCTGGATACGCAGGCCTTCCTTGGTCAGCTCGAGCTTGATCTGCCCGCCCAGGGCAGCCAGGCGCGGGTTGAGCTGGACGACCTCCTCGACCTTCTGCTTGAGCTGCTCGAGGCGGCTGCGCTCGGCGCGGCGCTGCTCCGCCTTCAGCGCCCGCAGGGTGTAGGTCTTTTTCTCGGCGGCGGTATCGCCCTGCTTGACCTGGCCCTCCTGCCGCGTCAGGTCCTTGCCGCCGCCCTTCACCACCGACGACGCGTCGCCGGAGCCGGCGCCGCCGAGCATCGCCACCTTCAGCGGCGACGAGAAGTAGTCGGCGATGCCCTTCTTGTCACCCTCGGTGGTCGCGCCGAGCAGCCACATCAGCAGGAAGAAGGCCATCATCGCCGTCACGAAGTCGGCGTAGGCGATCTTCCAGGCGCCACCATGAGCGCCATGGCCGCCCTTCTTGATCTTCTTGACGATGATCGGCTGGAGCTTTTTCGCGTCACCGGCCACGACTTGATCTCACTTCAGTTAGCGCGGGCTGAGCCGCCGCCGGGCTGCCCCAAGGCGGCGAACCCCCTCGGGGGGCGGGCGCCGCAGGAGACCTCGGGGCCGTTCATTTCTTCTTCACGTGGGCTTCGAGCTCGGCGAAGGTCGGCCGGACGTTGGAATACAGCACCTTGCGACCGAACTCGATCGCCACCTGAGGCGCGTAGCCCTGCATGCTGGCGAGCAAGGTGGTCTTGATGCAGACCAGCTCCTTGCCGGCCTCGTCGAGCTTCTGCTCGAGCAGGCCGGCCAGCGGTTCGGCCATGCCGTAGGCGAGGAAGATGCCCAGGAAGGTGCCGACCAGGGCGGAGCCGATCATGCCGCCCAGCACCGCCGGCGGCTGGCCCACCGACCCCATGGTGTTGACCACGCCGAGCACGGCGGCCACGATGCCGAAGGCCGGCAGGCCGCCGGCCAGGCGATTCAGCGCCGCCACCGGCGCATGCGCCTCGGCATGATGAGTGTCGATCTCGGCGTCCATCAAGGCCTCGATCTCATGCGCGTTGAGGTTGCCGCTGACCATCATGCGCGGGTAGTCGGTGACGAACTCGGTGACGTGATGGTCGGTGCCGACGTTCGGGTACTTCTGGAACAGCGGCGACTTCTCGGGCTCCTCGACGTCCTTCTCGATCGACATCAGGCCTGCCTTGCGCGCCTTCTGCAGGATGTCGTAGAGCAGCGCCAGCAGCTCCATGTAGCGCGCCTTGGTGTACTTGCTGCCCTTGAAGCACATGCCCAGGCCGGCCAGCGCGGACTTGATCACCGGCATCTGGTTGTTGGCCAGAAACGCCCCGATCGCGGCACCGAAGATCGTCGTCATCTCGAATGGCAGGGCCTTCAGGATGACGCCGATATTGCCCCCGTGCACGATGAAGACACCGAACACGCAGGCCAGCATCAGCACCCATCCAATGATGACGAACATGGCGTTGCAGAGAGTAGTAGCGCGAGCGATTGTGCAGGCTTTGCCGGAGGGCTCAGCGCACAAACACCCTTGATGCGACGGTCAATTCAAGTCATCGACGCCGTAGGCGAGCAGGCGGTGGCGACCGACCGGCAGGCACCAGCGCGGCTGACATCCGGGCAGCTCGAAGTCCAGGCTGAGCAGCCAGCTGCCTGGCTGCAGCTCGCGGCGCGCCTTGGCCAGCGCCGGCGCCATGGATTCCGGGCGCTGGAACAGGTAGACCAGCGCATAGCCCGACCAGTCCTCGTCCCAGAAGTCGCCATGCCGCACCTGCGCCCAGGGGCAGCGCCAGCGGGTCCAGAGCGCCAGCGCACGGCTGGCCTCGACGCCGTGGATCTCCGCCTGCGGGTAGGCCCGGCGCAGGGCCCGCAGCGCCGCCCCGTTGCCGCAGCCGGCATCAAGCAGCCGCTCGCCCGCCGGCAGCGGCAGCAGCGGCGGCACGGCGTCGAACGCCTGGGCCGGCGTCAGGAACAGCGGCGCGTCGCGCCAGAGCCGGCGCGGGTAGAGCAGCAGCAACGCCGCCAGCAGCAGCAGCCACCACCAGGACGGCAGCGCCGCGCCCTGCAGCAGCAGGGCCAAGGGCAGGCCCAGCGCCACCGTGGCCCGCCGCCAGGGCCGGCGGTGCAGCAAGGCCAGCGCGAAGGCCAGCAGCAGGCCGGCGCCCCAGTCGAGCGCCTGCGCCGCCAGCGCCGACAGCGACCAGGCGGCCAGCGCCGAGGCCGGCCAGAGCCGACCGATCCGCTCGCCCGCCGCGGCGATGACGCTCAATGCACGGCGACGGGGCCGGTGCGCCCCTTGCCGGCGCGCGCCGGCGGGTTGCAGAGCCCGCACACATAGTGCCGGGCGACCTCGTGCGGGTGCGTCACGAAGTGGCCGCCGCAGCTCTTGCAGGCGGTCAGCGTGAGCATGCCGTTGTCGATGAACTTGACCAGGCGCCAGGCCCGCGTCACCGACAGCAGCGGCTCGCTGCCCAGGGTCGCGGTGTGCTCGAGGTAGAGCTGATAGGCCTTGATCACGGTATCGATCTCGTCCAGCGCCGCCGCCTTGTTCAGGTATTCATGGATGTTCATGAACAGCGACGCGTGGATATTCGGCTGCCAGGTCATGAACCAGTCGGTAGAGAACGGCAGCTGACCCTTGCTGGGCGAGCGTCAGGCGACCTCTTTATACAGGCGCAGCAGGCGCTCGTAGCTCAGCTCGGTCTCCGACTCCAGCACCTGCAGGCGGGCGCCGAGGCGGATCAGGGTGACGGCGCGCTCGATCTGACGCGCTTCGTCGAGGATGCTCTTGACGCGGGGCATAGCGGACTCCGGTTAGCGAGGAGGTCAGGGCGCCGGGACGCTCCCAAGCCCTGACAACCCCCTCGGGGGGTGGCGAGGCCCCTTGGGGCCGCAGCCTGGGGGCTCAATCAGGCCGAGTGCAGGTGCTTGCCGGCGAGCAGGATCTGCGCATGCAACTGCGCGCTCTGTTCGTTGACGCTGGGCTTGTGGCTGCTGGTCAGCAGGTTCCAGACTAGGTCGTCTTCCATGCGGAAGCGGCACAGCAGGGTGCTGGAGCTCGACAGCTTCTGCACCTGGGCCGGCGACAGCGTCGCCAGCAGGGTCGCAGTCTCCTCGCTGATGCCCAGGCGGTACAGCGCCTGCTCGCGGTCGGCGCGCACCAGCGATTGCGCCAGCATCAGGTAGCTCAGATTGGTTTCGCGGATCTCAGCCAGGATTTGCTCGGGGCTCATGCTCGTCTCCTGCGGCCCGCCCGGATTGGGCTGCCATGGAGCGGCATTCTTGAGATCGCGAACAAGGCCGGAAATCGGCCCCATTCGGTGCGGACTGTCGGTTCGGGCGGCAGTCCGCTGTCAGGCAAATGCTGACAGGCGGGTCAGCCGCGGGTGCGGACCTGCTGGGGCTGGCGCGTCAGCCGCTGCATGCGCGACAGCTCGGCCTTCACCAGCGGCATCAGTTCCGGCGCCTCCTCCATCAGGCTCTGGCGCGGCTTGCCGCGGCTCAGCCGGCGCAGCACGGTGCCGGCCTCCGCCGCCTCGCCCAGTCCGGAGAGCGCGAAGCCCAGCGCATAGATGCTGGGGCCGTGGATCGGATTGAGCTCCAGCGCCGAGCGCGCATACGACGCCGCATGCGCGTACTCGCCGGCGGTCAGCAGCATCGCTGCCATGTCCGACAGCAGGTCGTAGCTCATCGGCTGGCTGTTCAGCGCACGCAACAGCATGCTGACGCCATGGCCGAGGCGACCGCGGGCGGCCTCGGCGTAGGCGGCGTTGCGGGCGGCGGCGAGCAGCGCCATCGCCTCGGTCATGCTCTGACCCGGTGCGGGCACCACGCCGGTCGAGGCCATCTGCAAGGCCAGGCTCTTGGCCTGCTGGGTGGAATTTGCGGTCTGCATCGGGTGCTCCTGGGTCGGCAACTGGATGAGTAACAGGTGCGGGCGCGCGTATCGGCGTCGGCGCGGCGGACTTTAGGAATTCATCGCCCCGGTGAAGGCCTGGAAATGCCGGCCAAAGGCGGCGGTACTCGGACCATGTCGCCGCCGGCGCGAACCGATAACCCAGGAGCGGGTCGCCTGGCCCGCTTCCTTTCAGCACACGGAGAAACACCCCGCCCCAGCCCCCTCACACGCCCCGGCTCGACCGCGTGACAGCCGTCACAGAAAACAGCGGCACGAAAGCCCGGTTGATCGAAAGATCAGGTCTCTTGACGTCCAGCGCTCAAGTTCTGTAGCGCGCTGGCCGACAACCATTCCATCGGGCTTGCATGCAGGTCCGATAGTCCGGCTGTGAGACGTGCGAGGCAGGCGCCCACCCCCCAGGGGAGCGGGTAAGGGCCAGAGGGTCGAACGGCACCGGGCGGAGGATTTCCCTCCACACCCACGGCCCTCAAGGCCGGGCCTTGTTCAATGCTGAAAGGAGCTTCCTGATGCCCGCCATCATCAATACCAACATCACCTCGCTGAATGCGCAGCGCAATGCGGCCATGAGCCAGCAGGCGCTGACGGTTGCCGTGCAACGCCTGTCTTCGGGCCTGCGCGTCAACTCGGCGAAGGACGACGCCGCCGGTCTGGCGATCTCGGAGCGCATGAATGCCCAGGTCCGGGGCATGAATGTCGCCATCCGGAATGCCAACGACGGCACCTCGCTGGCGCAGACCGCCGATGGCGCCCTGTCCAAGGTCGGCGACGCGCTGCAGCGCATGCGCGAACTCGCGGTGCAGGCCCGCAACGGCACCAACACCGACGCCGACAAGGGCTCGCTGGACGAGGAATACCAGCAGCTGGCCGAGGAAATCGGTCGCGTGCTCGGTGGCACGACCTTCAACGGCCAGGCCATCGTCGGCGCCGATGCCGGTGACAAGGTGTTCCAGGTCGGTGCCAACACCACCGCCAACGACATCATCACCGTCACCACCACGGACCTGACCGGCGACGCCGACATCACCGCGGTGACCGGCGGCAACCTGACCGGCGACGCCACCGCGCTGGCCACCGTGATCGACAACATCGACACCGCGCTGGACACCGTGAACAGCGAGCGGGCCACCTACGGTGCGGTGCAGAACCGCTTCGACGCCGTCATCAGCAACCTGATGGTTTCGGCCGAGAACCAGGCCGCCGCCAAGAGTCGCATCACCGATGCCGACTTCGCGATGGAGACTGCGAATCTGAGCCGTGCACAGATCCTGCAGCAGGCCGGCACGTCGATGATCGCGCAGGCTAACGCGCTGCCGCAGCAAGTCCTGTCTTTGCTTCGATGACGCCTGGCCGGCTTCGCTGACCTCGGGTGAAGCCGCCCTATCCGTTCAGGAAACCACGGAACTGATTGCCGAGGCGGACAACCTGAGCCCACCAGCTCAAGCACCTCCTTGACCACCGCCCCACTCGCGCGGGGCGGTGGTTCTTTCAGCCGGATCGCCTGAGACGCCGTCGAAACGAGGAATAGAACCGGAAACACCCGCCACATCGGAAAGCGGCTCAAGTCGCCTTTGCGGTCGTCGAAAACCTGTCCATCGGGCACCCCGCTCCATCAGGGGCCCGGCAGAGTTTCGATATCCACCGCCAAGGAGTGCGACATGCCCGCCGTTATCAATACCAACATCGCGACGCTGAACGCCCAGCGCAACACGGCGATGAGCCAGGCGTCGCTGCTGATCAGCACGCAGCGCCTGTCCTCCGGCCTGCGCGTGAACTCCGCCAAGGACGACGCCGCTGGCCTGGCCATCGCCGAGCGGATGAACGCGCAGGCCCGCGGCATGCTGGTCGCGATCCGCAATGCCAATGACGGCATCTCGCTGTCGCAGACGGCGGAAGGCGCGCTGTCCAAGGTCGGCGACGCGCTGCAGCGCATGCGTGAACTGGCCGTGCAGGCCCGCAACGCCACCAACACCGACGCCGACAAGAGCTCGCTGGACAAGGAATACCAGCAGCTGTCGGAGGAAATCGGCCGCGTGCTGGCCGGCACCACCTTCAACGGCAAGGCGGTGGTCGGCGTCGATGCCGGCGACCAGGTGTTCCAGGTCGGCGCCAACACCACCGCCAGCGACATCATCACGGTGACGACGCAGGATTTCTCGGTCAACGCCGACATCGTCGCCGTGACCGGCGGCGACCTGACCGGCGACGCCACCGCGCTGGCCACCGTGATCGACAACATCGACGTCGCGCTGGACACCGTCAACGGCGAGCGCGCCACCTACGGTGCGGTGCAGAACCGCTTCGACGCCGTCATCAGCAACCTGATGGTGGCCTATGAGAACCAGACCGCCGCCCGCAGCCGCATCATGGACGCCGACTTCGCCGCCGAGACCGCGAACTTGAGCCGGGGCCAGATCCTGCAGCAGGCAGGCAACGCGATGATCGCGCAGGCCAACTCGCAGCCCCAGGGCGTGCTGCAGCTGCTCCGCGGCTGAGCCCGGAGCAAGGCGAGTCCTGAGGACTCGCCGCCCCCGGGCGAAGGACCGGCGCCGTCCAGCGGCGCCGGGCTGATCGACTCAGGTAGCGAGCGAATGAGGGGTTAAGCAGCCCCTTTTCCCGCTAATGCCGCGTCGATGGCACTCCAACAATTTGCGTCATCGGCCTGTTCCGTTCGGGAACGGCCGGTGCTTCGCAAAGGAGTGCGCCCATGCCGCATATCATCAACACGAACATCGCTTCGCTGAATGCGCAGCGCAACCTGAACATGTCGCAGAACTCGCTGCTCACGGCGACGCAGCGTCTGTCGTCGGGCTTGCGGGTGAATTCGGCCAAGGATGATGCGGCCGGCATGGCGATTGCCGAGCGCATGTATGCCCAGGCCCGCGGCATGGCGGTGGCCATGCGCAACGCCAACGACGGCATCTCGCTGGCCCAGGTCGCCGAGGGAGCGTTGGCCAAGGTCAACGACAACCTGCAGCGCATGCGCGAACTCACCGTGCAGGCGCGCAACGCGACGAACTCCGACGGCGACAAGGATTCGCTGGACAAGGAGTTCGGCGAGCTGGCCAAGGAAATCCAGCGCATCGTGCAGGGCACCACGTTCAACGGCAAGGCGATCCTGGCCCAGGCCGCCGGCTCGCAGGTGTTCCAGATCGGTGCCAACACCACCGCCAACGACGTCATCGACTTCACCACCACCGATCTGTCGATCGACCCGGTGATCACCATCGTGGCCGGCACCGACAACACCGGCGCCGGGCGGGCGCTGATCGACCGCACCGCCGACAACGCCGCGCTGGCCACCGTCATCGACAACATCGACCTGGCTTTCGACAAGATCAATGCCGAGCGGGCGACGCTGGGCGCGCAGCAGAATCGCTTCGAGGCGGTGATCACGAATCTGCAGATCTCGCACGAGAACCAGATGGCGGCGCGCAGCCGCATCATGGATGCCGACTACGCCCAGGAAACCTCGAACCTCAGCCGCGCCAACATCCTGCAGCAAGCCGGTACGGCGATGGTGGCGCAGGCCAACCAGCTGCCGCAGCAGGTCTTGCAGCTGCTTCGCGGGTAATCCATCACGAAGCAGGCCTAAAGTTCAAGGCCGCCCTGCCGAAACGGTCAAAGCGGACGTCCCATTCGGGTCGGCCGCTTTGGCGCATTCGCGTGCGCCAACCCGCCGCGAGTTTGCACAGTCAGTTTCCTGAGGAGTTCCGATCATGGCCACCATCACATCAGCCGGCATTGGCAGCGGCATCGACGTCGAGAGCCTGATCACACGCCTGCTGTCGCTGGAACGCCAGCCGATCAACCAGCTCAAGGAACGCACCGACGGCCTGAAGACCCAGCTGTCGGCGATCGGCAAGCTGCAATCCAGCATGTCGACGCTTCGCGACGCCGCCAACAAGCTGTCGCGCAGCGACAACTTCGGGGCGAACAGCGCCGCCAGCAGCGACGCCAGCACCGCCACCGCGACCGCCACCGCCAGCACCGGCGCGGCGCTGGGCAGCTACAACATCAACATCAGCCGCTTGGCCACCGCGCAGTCGCTGGCCAGCGACGCGGTGACGCCGGGTTCGCAGATCGGCAGCGGCACCATCACCATCGACTTCGGCAGTTACGCCAGCGACCTGTCGAGCTTCGACACCGACCCCGGCCGCACCTCGCTGATCATCCCGGTGGTCAGCGGCGAGGACCAGCTCGAGCAGATCCGCGACAAGATCAACGCCATGAAGGCCGGCATCGTCGCCAACGTCGTCACCGACGTGAACGGTTCGCGACTGGTGATGCGCGCCGTCGACAGCGGCGCCGCCAACGCGTTCCGCGTCACCGTGGCGGACGACGACGGCAATCCGGTCGACAACAGCGGCCTGTCCCGCCTCGCCTACGACCCGACGCAGGGCATCAACGCCGGTTCGCGCAAACAGGCGGCGGCCAACGCGCTGGCGACGATCGACGGCGTCGAGATCGAGTCGGCCAGCAACCGCATCGAGGGCGCGATTCAAGGGGTCACGGTGACCCTGCTCAAGCCCAGTGCCGACGCCAACGCCAGCACCACGCTGACGGTCAGTCAGGACAAGGCCGCCGGCAAGAAGCTGGTCAGCGATTTCGTCACCGCCTACAACGACACCGTCAAGCAGCTGCGCGAGCTGACGAAGAACGACCCCGCCGGCACCAGCGGGCCGTTGCGCGGCGACCAGACCGTGAACGCGATGCAGATGCAACTGCGCCAGCTCGCCGGTTCCAGCACCACCCAAGGCGGCAGCTTCTCGCGCCTGGCCGACATCGGCCTTGATCCGGGCAGCGACGGCCTGCTGAAGATCAGCGACAGCAAGCTCGACGCGGCGCTGGACAAGATCAGCGACCTCAGCGGCCTGTTCGCCGGGGTCGACGCCGCTGACGGCAACAGCAGCGGCTTCGCGCTGCGCCTGCGCAACCTCGCCGACCAGCTGCTCTCCACCGACGGCCGCATCGAGTCGAGCAAGAAGGGCATCAACAGCCGCATCGACGCCAACGGCGATCGCACCGAGGCGCTGGAGCGACGCCTGAGCCTGGTCGAGAAGCGCCTGCGCGCCCAGTACACGGCGCTCGACGGCACCGTCGGCAAGCTGAACGGCCTGTCGACCTACCTGGCGCAGCAGCTCGACCGCCTGTAAGCAGGGTCCCGGGGCTTGCCAGCGGCGGCACGAAAACGTGAAATGCACCGCCCCGGCGCCCCAATTGCGCCGAAGCTGACGCCAGCCGACCCTCAAGAGGGCCGCGCCGACGCCGAAAACAAGGCATCTCGCAGCTGCAGGCCATCATGTACGGACAAGCCTCCCCCTTCGCGCCGCGTCACTACCGTCCGGGCAATGTCTACACCCGGGTCGGCCTGGAAACCGAGGTGCATGACGCCAGCCCGCACCGGCTGATCGCGATGCTGTTCGACGGCCTGTTCAGCAACCTGGCGCAAGCCGAGGGTGCCATCCAGCAAGGCCAGCGCGAAATCAAGGCGCATGCGCTGATGCGCGCCGTGCGCATCCTCGACGAGGGCCTGAAGGCCGGGCTCGACGTCAAGGCCGGCGGCGAACTCGCCGGTCAGCTCGACGCGCTCTACGGCTACGCCAGCCTGCGCCTGACGCAGGCCAATCTGCGCGACGACCTCGAGGCCATCCGTGAGGTGCGCCGGCTGATCGAGCCGGTACGCGACGCCTGGACGCAGATCGCCCCGAGCGCCGAGCACATGCCCCTGCAAGCCTCCGCCGCCTGACCACGACGCCCGCCATGAACGCCCAACTGATCAGCTACTACGAGGCCATCGAGAAGGCCAGCGTCGACATGCTCAGCGCCGCGCGCAGCGGTGACTGGGACGAGGTCTGCAAGCTCGAGGGCGCCTGCGCGCTGCTGATCGCCCAGCTCAAGCACGCCGCCGACTCGCAGCAACTGGCGGCCGACGAGATGCCGCTGAAGACGCGGCTGATGCAGCGCATCCTGCTCAACGACGCCGAGATCCGCCAGCTCGCCGAACCCTGGCTCGACGAGCTCGGTCAGCAACTGGGCGGTGGCAAGCCGACCCTACACTGAGCCCCGGCGGCCCTGCGCAGGTCGCTTCAGAGCGACCGATGATTGCCGACGACGACGACCTCGACATCGACCACCCGAGCGAGATTGCCGCCCTGCTCGATGAGCTGGTGGCGGGTCCCCGCCTGCTCGAGCTGCAGGCCCCGAACGGCCAGAGCCTGGCCCTGCAAACCCTGCGCCTGGCGCGTGACGACGGCCTGCTCTGGCTGCGCCTGCCCGGCCTGAGCGCCGACGACCTGCCCGGCTGGCTGTTGCAGGGCGACGTGCACGCCCACGCGCTGCTCGACCGCGTGCGCATCGATTTCGAGCTGGGTCGCCGCGACCTGGGCAGCGACGGCGGCCTGCCCGCGCTGCGGCTGGCGCTGCCGACGCGGCTGCGCAGGCACCAGCGGCGTCAGGCGTTCCGCGTACCCGCCCTGAGCCAGCACCATCCGCGCGCGCTGTTGGCGCATGACACGGCGCTGCGCCTGCCGGCGCTGGACATCAGCGCCGGCGGCGTCGCCCTGGTCTGGCCGGCCGACCGTCCGGCGCCGGTGCCGGGAGAGCTGCTCCCCGGTGTCGAACTCGAACTCGAGCGCGAGCTGCGCGTGAAGGTGCAGCTGCGCGTCAGTCACCAGCGGCGGCGCGAGGATGGCAGCGCGGTGCTGGGCTGCGCCTTCGAGGCGCTGGCGCCGGCGTCGGAGCGGGTGCTGCAGCAGCAGTTGCAGAAGCTGCAGCGGCGGGCGAGGTTGGTGGGGCGCTGAGCGTCCGTTTCCTCTGACTTCGCGCCTCATGCCCTCGCCGGGGGCGAGATCCTTCGCAAGGCACAAACGGTCCTCAGGCCCGTTTGTGTCCGGTTCATGCCATCCGCCGCGAGACGGCGGATGTCCTTTGGAAGGGGTCGCAAAGTCCACAGGACTTTGCTCGCTCCTTCCTCAGACCTGCATGTTCATGATGTCGGAGTAGGCGGAGACGAGGCGGTTGCGCACCTGCAGCGCGGTCTGGAAGCCGATCTGCGCCTTCTGCATCGCCACCATCGTCTCCTCGAGACTGACGGTCGGGTTGTCCAGCTGCACCTCGCGCTGCAGGCGGCGCGCTTCGTGCTGCTGCGTGCTGACCGCCTTCAAGGCCTCACCCATCGCATCCTGGAAGCTTGCCGCTCCGACGTCTGCGGGCGTCTTGGTCGCCGGCAGCGCCATGCCGGCCCGCTGCACGGCGGCGGCGAAATCGAAGGCCTTGAGCTGAACCGGATTGACCATGGCCGCCAGCTTAGGCAATCGTGATCCCCGTGAGGGACCGAACAGCGCGCGCTTTATCGGCCTTCTTGGCTCTTACTTGAGGGGTGCGCAAAGAACAATCGGTGCCCATGAACATGGCTGTCACTGCCCCTCCTGCCGAAGTGGTCGTCGCCCCTGCCGGCCTGCTGGCGCGGCTGCAGGCGCTGCCGCCGCGCAACCAGATCGGTCTCGGCCTCGGTCTGCTGCTGCTCGTCGCCGTGCTGGTGCTGCTGCCGATGTGGGGGCGCACCGGCGATTACCGGCCGCTGTTCACCGGCCTGTCGGACAAGGACGGTGGCGCCATCGTCGCCCAGCTGGCGCAGCAGCAGGTGGCGTATCGCACCGAACCCGGTGGCACCATCCTGGTGCCAGCCAGCCAGGTCTACGACCTGCGCATGAAGCTGGCTTCCAGCGGCCTGCCCAAGGGCAGCCTGGTCGGCTTCGAGCTGCTCGACAAGCCCAGCCTCGGCCAGACCCAGTTCAACGAGCGCCTGAACTTCCAGCGTGCGCTCGAAGGCGAGCTGACGCGCACCATCACCGCGCTGGCCGACGTCAGCGACGCTCGCGTCCACCTGGCGATCCCGCAGCAGACCGGCTTCTTCCGCGAGCAGCAGAAGCCGTCGGCCTCGGTCATGCTGCACCTGCGCGGCGGCCGCCTGCTGGATCGTGGCCAGATCGCCGGCATCGTGCACCTGGTGTCGAGCAGCGTGCCGGAGCTGCAACCGCGCGCCGTCTCGGTGCTCGACCAGACCGGCAAGCTGCTGTCGAACAACCATGACGGCGAGGGAGCCGGCCTGGGCCTGGACGCCCAGCAGCAGCAGTACAAGGGGCAGCTGGAAGCCAGCCTGGCACGCCGCATCGAGGCGCTGCTCGAGCCGGTGGTCGGCACCGGCAATCTGCGCACCACGGTGACCGCCGAGATCGACTTCTCGCAGACCGAGCAGACCAGCGAGGCCTATGCGCCGAACCAGGGGGCGAGCGCGGCGCAGACCTTGCGCAGCCATGTCGTGAACGAGAGCCAGAACGCCGCCAATCCGATCGCCACCGGCGTCGCCGGCGCCGTCAGCAACCAGCCGCCGGTGCCGGCGCAGGCGCCGATCAACGGGGCCTCGGCGCCGCTGCAGGGCACTCAGCAGGGCGCCGCCGGTGCCGGCAGCAACCGGCGCGAGGAGACACGTAACTACGAGGTCGACCGCACCGTGCGCGTGACGCGCCAGGCCAGCGGCGAGGTGCGGCGCCTGAACGCCGCGGTGGTGGTCAACCATCGCACCAGCACCGACCCGCGCGGGCGCAGCTCGACGGCGCCGATCCCCGACGCGGAACTGGAGCGTCTGACCCAGCTGGCGCGCGAGGCGATCGGCTTCAACGAGCAGCGTGGCGACTCGCTGCGCGTGATCAGCGCGCCCTTCGTCAAGCCAGTGGTCGAGGAGACCACCCTGCCGGTGTGGCAGCAGCCCTGGGCGCGCGACCTGTTCAGCAGCGGTGCCGTGCCCCTGGCCCTGGTGCTGGTGGCGCTGATCATCGTCTTCGGCATGGTCAGGCCGGCGCTCCGCGCCGCCTACCCGAAGACGGTCGTGGTCGACGAGCGCGTGCCGGCCGGTGCCACCTTGAGCGAGGTCGTCGGCGACACGCCGGCGCTGCCGCCGCCCGACATCTTCGGCCTGCCGGCCTTGGAGGCGCCGATCGATGCGACGAAACTCGAGCAGGCGCGGATGTTCGCGCAGGGCAACCCGCTGGCCGTTGCGAACATCGTGCGCGCCTGGATGAACGGCGAAGAGCCGACCGTGGGGTAAGCGATGGACGACAAAGGTGTAGAGGACGCCGCCATCCTGCTGATGAGCATCGGCGAGGAGGAGGCCTCCGAGGTCTTCAAGCATCTCGCGCCCAAGGAGGTGCAGAAGCTCGGCGAGACCATCGCCAAGCTGAAGGTGATCCCGCGCAGCCGCGTCGAGGATGTGCTCAGCCGCTTCGAGAAGGTCGCCGGCACGCAGAGCATGCTGGTGCAGGACACCGACGAATACGTGCGCCAGGTGCTGAAGAAGGCGCTCGGCGAGGACAAGGCGAACCTGCTGCTCGATCGCATCCTGCAGGGCTCCGACGTCTCCTCGATCGAGAGCCTGAAGTGGATGGACCCGGCCTCGGTGGCCGAGCTGTTGCGCAACGAGCACCCGCAGATCGTCGCCGCCATCCTCGCCCACCTCGAGTTCGACCAGGTCGCCGACATCCTCAAGCTGTGGAGCGAGCGCCAGCGGAACGAGGTGCTGATCCGCATCGCCACGCTGGACGGCGTGCAGCCGACGGCGCTGAAGGACCTCAACGAGGTGATGAGCCAGATCCTCGCCGGCGGCGACCGCATGAAGAAGTCGTCGCTGGGCGGCGTCAAGGCGGCCGCGGAGATCATCAACATGATGGGCTCCTCGGTCGAGGCGTCGGCGCTGGACTACATCCGCGAGCTCGACGGCGAGCTGGCGCAGAAGGTGATGGACAACATGTTCACCTTCGACGACCTGGAGAAGATCGACGACAAGGGCATCCAGTCGCTGCTGAAGGAAGTGCAGAGCGAGTCGCTGGTGCTGGCACTCAAGGGCGCGGCGCCGGAGCTGCGCGAGAAGATCTTCCGCAACATGTCGACGCGTGCCGCCGAGACCCTGCGCGAGGATCTGGAATCGCGCGGCCCGGTGCGCCTGTCCGAGGTCGAGGCCGAGCAGAAGGAAATGCTGAAGATCGTCCGCCGCCTGGTCGACGAGGGTCAGATCGTGCTGATGGGCGGCGGCGACGACCAGTTCCTGTAAGGTCCACGGAATGTCGCCATGCCCTTCACCGCCATGAGCAAAGGCCCGCGCCAGGTGCCGCCGCCGCCAGGTACGGCGGCCAAGCCCAGCTATGGCCGCATCATCCCCAAGGAGGAGATCGGCGACGACGTGCAGGCCTGGCGACCGGAGCTGTTCGGCGCCGTCCAGGGCATGAAGCCGCCGATCTCGGCGCCGGCGCCCGCGGCCGCCAAGGCACCGCCGCCACCGCCGCCGCCGGACCCGCGCGAAATCATCGCCGCCGTCCGCCAGGCGGGCTACCAGGACGGCCTGCGCGACGGCATGGCCAGTGCCGACGCGTTCAAGCAGAGCCATGCACGCCAGGTCGCGGCCCAGCTCGGCGCGCTGGTGCAGTCCTTCGACACCGCGTTCGCCGAGCTCGAGGCTCGCCTCGCCGAGGCCCTGACCGAAGCCAGCGTCGCGCTGGCGCGCCAGGTCGTGCGCGAGGAGCTGCGCCAGCACCCCGAGCACATCGCCCGCATCGCCCACGAGGCCGTCGAGGCCCTGATGCTGAGCGCCCGCCATGTGCGCCTGCGCGTGCATCCGGAGGATCTGCCGCTGGTCGAGGCCGGCGCCGCCGACACGCTGCGGGCGCGCGGCGCGTCGCTGATCGCCGACCCGGCGGTGAGCCGTGGCGGCTGCCTGGTCGAGTCGGACATCGCCAGCGTCGACGCGTTGATCGAGCGACGCTGGGCGCTCGCCGCGTCGCAGCTGGGCCAGCGCAGCGACTGGAACGCCCCGCCGGCCGGCGACGCCCTGATCGAGGAGACCTGATGCCGGCCAGCCCTCGCAGCGAACGCTGGCAGCAGTTCCTCACCGACCTGCAGCAGCACGCCTCCGAGCCCCTGCCCTTCGAGCCGGCCGGCAAGCTGACCCGCGTCGCCGGCCTGGTGCTCGAGGCCAGCGGCCTGGCGGTGCCGGTGGGCTCGCTGTGCGAGATCCACGCCCCCGACGCACGCCCCGGCGAACGTCCGGCGCGGGCCGAGGTGGTCGGCTTCTCCGGCGACCGCGCGTTCCTGATGCCGACCGATGAGCTGCACGGCCTGTCCAGCGGCGCCATGGTGCGCGCGCGCAGCACGCCGCCGCGCCCCCCGCGCCTGGGCGAACCGCGCCATCCCTGGCGTCGCGACGCCGACCGCGGCCTGCACCTGCCGATGGGCGACGGCCTGCTCGGCCGCGTCGTCGACGCCTTCGGCCACCCGCTGGATCGCGGCGGGCCGCTGACCCAGGTCAGCCGCGAGCCGATGGCCCGGCGGCCGATCAACGCAATGGACCGCGATCCGGTGCGCACGCCGCTCGACACCGGCGTGCGCGCGATCAATGCGCTGCTCACCGTCGGTCGCGGCCAGCGCCTCGGACTGTTCGCCGGCACCGGCGTCGGCAAGTCGGTGCTGCTGGGCATGATGGCGCGCTACACCAAGGCCGATGTCATCGTCGTTGGCCTGATCGGCGAGCGCGGCCGCGAGGTCAAGGAGTTCATCGAGGACATCCTCGAGAAGGAAGGCCTGGCGCGCTCGGTGGTGGTGGCGGCGCCGGCCGACGCGCCGCCCTTGGTACGCATGCAGGGCGCCGCTTACGCCACCGCGATTGCCGAGTACTACCGCGACCGCGGTCGCCATGTGCTGCTGCTGATGGACTCGCTGACCCGCTACGCCCAGGCCCAGCGCGAGATCGCGCTGGCGATCGGCGAGCCGCCGGCGACCAAGGGCTATCCGCCGTCCTGCTTCGCCAAGCTGCCGATGCTGGTCGAGCGCAGTGGCAACGCGTTGCCCGGCGGCGGCTCGATCACCGCGTTCTACACGGTGCTGTCCGAGGGCGACGATCAGCAGGATCCGATCGCCGATGCCGCCCGCGGCATCCTCGACGGCCATTTCGTGCTCAGTCGCGAGCTGGCCGAGGCCGGCCATTACCCGGCGCTGGACATCGAGCGCTCGATCAGTCGCGTGATGACGGCGGTCGCGCCGCCCAAGCACCTCGAGGCGGCCAGGCGCATGCGCCAGCTGCTGGCCAAGCTGAACAAGGCGCGCGACCTGATCCAGCTCGGCGCCTACAGCCCCGGCGCCGACCCCGAACTCGACCTCGCGGTGCGCCTGCAGCCCGAGATGCAGCGCCTGCTGCAGCAAGACATGCACGCGCCGGCGACGCTGGCGCAGTCGCTGGCGCAGCTGCACGCGTTACTGGGACCGTGAGATGAGCGAGCTGCGCACGCTGCAACTGCTGCTGGAGCAGGCCGAGCACGAGCGCGACGCCGCGCTGAGCGCGTTCCAGCAGGCTCAGGCGCGCGCCGCGCAGGCCCACGCCCAGCCCCGCGACCTGAGCAGCTACCAGCAGCAGTACGACCGGCGCTGGCTGGAGCAGTTCCAGAGCGAGGGGGCCGCCGTGCAGATCCTCCAGGCCCAGCAGCAGTTCGGGCTGCGCTTGAGTGAGGCCATCGATCAGCAAAGCGGCAACGCGGCATTGCTCGATGCCCGGGTCGCCACGACCCGCCAGCAGTTGCAGGAGCGCGAGATGCGCGTCGCCTCGGTGCGCAAGCTGATCGAGCGGCGTCAGGCCGAGATGCTGCTCAAGCAGATGCGCTCCGAGCAGAAGCTCAGCGATGAGTTCGCCGCGCGCCGCCAGCGCCCCAACAGTCCATGAAACGGGAATTGCCATGAGTCTCAACCTCTTGCCCGCCGCCGATCGGGTCGCCCGCAGCCCGGAGCGCCCGAGCGAGCCGCAAGCTGGCGGCGCCAGCGGCGACTTCGCCGCGCTGTTCGACGCCGCCCGCCAGCAGGTCCAGCCGCAACGCCCGGAGCGCCCGCGCCAGGCCGAGCCGACGCGCGGACCCGAGGGAGGGATGAAGGAGGCGGCACGAAGCACCATGCCGCCGACGCCGCGCGAGACCGTGCGGGCGGCACCGCCGGCGCAGGCCGAGCCGCCGGCCGAGCGGGCGGCTAAGGCCAGCGATGCCGACGCGCCGCCTTCCGCCGACCCTGCTGCGCCGGAGGCGCCCCAGGACAAGCCCATCCGACCGGCGCGCAAGGTGTTGGCGCTCGCCACCGACGCGCTGGCGCTGCCGGCCACCTCGTCGCCCGGCACCGGGACCGTGATCGCTGCCGCCGATGCTGCGCCGGCGCTGTCGACCGAGGCGGCGATCGAACCGGCGGCCGTGGCCGAGACGGGCGACGCGGCGGAGCCGAGCGAAACGGTCGCGCCGGGCGCCGCGGCGGCGGCCCTGCCGTTGCCGGCCGATGCCGCCCCCGTGCCAGCGGCACGCACGGCTGGCGCCACCGCGGCGGACCCCATCACGCTGGCGGCGACGCCGGCCGGGCCGGCGACGTCGGCGTCCACGGCGTCGGCCGCGGCGACAGCGCTCGCCACTGAGGCCACGCCAGCCGCGGCGCCGGAGGCCACGCCGAGTGCGCGCCGTGCCGCCGTCGAGCTCGCGCCGGCGGCCGCCGAAGCCCTCCCGTCCGCCCCATCGCCGGCGGCCGCAGCCACCGCGGCCGCGCCGGCCGCCGCCGCCGTGGTCATGACGGCGGCGCAGCCGCAGCCGCCGGAGCCCGCGGCGCCTCGCCCCGGCCCAGTGCTGGACGCGCTGCCGACCACGCCCTTGTCGGCAGCGGCCACGCCGACGGCAGCGGCTGCGCCGACCTCAGCCCCGTCCCCCAGCGCGAGCCTGCTCAGCAGCCTGCAGCAGTCGGACTTCGGCGACGGGCTCGGCGCCCAGGTGGCGGTCTGGGCACGGCAAGGCGTGCAGCAGGCCGAGCTGCGCCTGAATCCGGCCGAAATGGGTCCGGTGCAGGTGCGCATCCAGCTCGATGGCCAGCAGACGCAGGTCGTCTTCGTCGCGGAGCAGGGTCAGACCCGGGATGCGCTGCAGGCGGCGCTGGGGCAGCTGGCCCGCGCGCTCGAGCGCGAGGGCCTGCAATGGGCCGGTGGCGGCGTGCAGGCGCAGCTGCAGCAACAGCAGCAGGGCCAGCGGCCCCCGCAGGGTCAGGCGCGAGCCGATGCGGCCGATGCCCGCAGCGGCCAGCCCAAGCTGCCCGCGGCTGCCGGCCGCCCCAGCCTGGTGGCCGGGCTCAAGCCGCGCGGCCTGCTTGATCTCTATGCCTGAAATGCCTTGCTCATCGGACGATGCCGGTGCTCGCGCCGGCCGAATAATGCAAAGACCGTCTAGGAGTCCGCATGGCCACCGCAGCGCCTGAAGTCGATGCCGCAGCCGCCGCCAAAGGGGGTGGCAAGAAGAAGCTCATCATGATCATCGCGATCGTGCTGGTGCTGGTGATCGTCGCCGGTGTCGGCGCCGTGCTGCTGCTGAAGAAGAAGGCGCCGGCCGAAGGCGAGGAGGGCGAGGAAGGCGACGCCACCGAACAGGTTGAGGTCGCGCATGCCAAGCCCGGCGTCCTGCCGGTGTTCCTGCCGGTCGACCCGTTCACCGTCAATCTTGCCGACAAGGATGTCGACCGCTATGCGCAGGTGGCCGTGACGCTGGAGGTGGTGGATCAGAAGACCGCCGATCTGCTGAAGAGCTACATGCCGGCGATCCGCTCCGGCGTGCTGATGGTGCTGTCGCACAAGACGGCGACCGAGCTGCTGACGAAGGAAGGCAAGGAGCGCCTGCAGAAGGAGATCCAGGCCGAGGCGGTGCGCCCGCTGGGCTTCGAGATGGAGCTCGACCCGCCCGAGGGCGAGGCCGATGCGCCGAAGAAGAAGAAAAAGAAGAAGAGCGCCAGCAACCTGCCGGTCACCAACGTGCTGTTCGCCCAATTCATCGTTCAGTGATGTCCCATCCCCGAAGCGCTTCTCGCCTACCCTTCCCGGGGACGCCTCGAGTGGCCCGGCCGCGCCGGATCCACCGAGGCCGCTTGACGCGTCCCGGCTGCATGCAGTTGCAACGGCCGTCGCCGGCTTTGGGAGCGTGACATGAACCAGCAGATCCTGTCGCAAGACGAAGTCGATGCACTGCTGCAAGGCATCACCGGCGAGAGTCAGAAGCTGGAGGCCGAGGAAGTCCAGGAAGGCGGCATCCGCGAGTACAACCTCGCCAGCCAGGAACGCATCGTTCGTGGGCGCATGCCCACGATGGAAATCATCAACGAGCGCTTCGCCCGCAACATCCGCGTCGGCCTGTTCAACTTCATCCGCAAGTCGCCCGAAGTCGCGATCGGCGGCATCAAGGTGCAGAAGTACAGCCACTTCCTGCGCGAGATCGTGGTGCCGACGAACTTCAACATCATGCAGGTCAAGCCGCTGCGCGGCTCCGGCCTGATCGTCTGCGACCCGACCCTGGTCTTCGCGGTCATCGACGCGCTCTACGGCGGCCAGGGCAAGTTCCACGCGCGCATCGAGGGTCGCGACTTCTCACCGACCGAGCAGCGCGTGATCTTCCGCCTCGTCGAGGTCATCTGCACCGAGTACCACAAGGCCTGGAAGGGCATCTACCCGCTGGAGCTCGAGTACGTGCGCTCGGAGATGCAGCCACAGTTCGCCACGGTGGCCACGCCCAGCGAGATCGTCGTCAGCTCCAGCTTCACGCTGGAGGTCGGCGAGACCACCGGCACGATCTACTTCTGCATTCCCTACTCGACGCTGGAGCCGATCCGCGATGTGCTCTACAGCACCACGCAGGGCGACAGCTCGGAGCCGGACCGGCGCTGGATCAACCTGCTGAAGACGCAGATCCAGGCCGCCGAGGTCGAGCTGGTGGCCGAGCTGGGCACCGCGCCGGCGACGATCGAGCAGCTGCTGGCGTTCCAGCCCGGCGACTTCATCGAACTCGACCTCAACGCCATGATCCAGGCCAAGGTCGACGGCGTGCCGGTGTTCGACTGCCATTACGGCACCAGCGGCAACAAGTACGCGATCAAGATTCAAGAGATGCTGACCGGGGCCGACCAGTCCTGGCTGGGAGCACGCCATGTCCCCTGACGACGATTTCGCATCCCCCGCCGCCGGCGAAGGGGGAGACGACCAGGACGCGCTCGCGGCCGAATGGGCGGCAGCGCTGGCCGAGAGCAGCGGCGGGGGCGGCAGCGCCGTCGCCGAGGAGGTCGCGCCGGCCGCCGAACAGGTCGCGCCGGCGTCGTTCACCAGCTTCTCGCCGACTTCGCTGCCGAGCACCGCCAACGACATCAACATGATCCTGGACATCCCTGTCCAGCTCACGGTGGAACTCGGCCGCACGCGCATTCCGATCAAGAACATCCTGCAACTGGCGCAGGGCTCGGTGGTGGAACTGGACGCGCTCGCCGGTGAGCCGATGGACGTGCTGGTGAACGGCTACCTGATCGCGCAGGGCGAGGTGGTGGTGGTCAACGACAAGTTCGGCATCCGCCTGACCGACATCGTCACGCCGTCGGAGCGCATGCGCCGGCTGTCCAAGGGGCAGTAGCTCAGCCTTCCAGCAGCGCGCTGCACTCGCCCGGCAGCGCCGCCTCGCAGACCAGCGGCTCGCCGCTGGCCGGGTGGGCGAACTGCAAGCGGCGGGCATGCAGGAACATCCGGCCGAAACGCTTCGGCCCCCGCGACAGCTCGCGGTTCTTGTCGAAGTCGCCGTACTTGGGGTCGCCGACGATGGCATGCCCGGCCTCGGCAAGATGGACGCGGATCTGGTGCGTGCGGCCGGTCTTGATGGTGACGTCGAGCAAGGTCGCCCAGCCCATTCTCTTCACCACCTTGACCAGGGTGATCGAGCGCTTCGCGCCCTCGTGGTCGGCGTCGACCACCGTGACATGGCGCTCGCCGCGCGCGTCCAGGCCCTTCAGCAGCGCCTGGTCGATGACCTTCAGCTTCTCCGGCCAGTCGCCCCAGACCAGGGCGGCGTAGGTCTTGCCGGTCTCGCGGCCTCGGAACTGGTCCTGCAGATGCGTCAGGGCCGAGCGCTTCTTGGCCAGCACCAGCACGCCACTGGTTTCCTTATCGAGCCGGTGTACCAGCTCCAGGAACTTCGCCTGCGGCCGCGCCCGCCGCAACTGTTCGATGACGCCGAAGCTGACACCGGAGCCTCCATGCACGGCGGTGCCGGCCGGCTTGTCGATGACCAGCAGGCCCTCGTCCTCGAACAGCACGGGGAACTCGCGCGGCGGCGCTGCCCCCGCCGAATCGGGCGTCTTCTCCGCGACCCGCACCGGCGGGATGCGCACCAGATCGCCCAGCGCCAGCCGCGTGTCGGCCTGCGCCCTGCCCTTGTTGACGCGCACCTCGCCGGCGCGGATCACGCGGTACACATGGGTCTTGGGCACGCCCTTGAGCTCGCGCAGCAGAAAATTGTCCAGGCGCTGGCCCTCGCTGCCCTCGTCCACCGTGACCAGGCGAACCGCAACCGGGGCGGTCCCGAGCGCTGCGGTTACGGGCGGTTTCCGGCTTGGCGGCGGCTTTTTTTTGTCTTCTATACTGCGGCCTGCCATTGGTGTCGTAAGTCGTTGATTCGCAAGATTTTATGCGCCGACACCGAGAGCAGCCGTGATGCCACGGTGGTTCTGGAGCGCAGGCCGCAGCCGCAAGGGTTGTCGGCGGCGCGGCAGGAGCCGCCGCAATTGCAGTGATCAAACCCCGAGCCGGCCCGCCGACTCAGTACCAAGGTTTCCTGTGCTGCTGGTGGAACCCCGCCAGCAGCGCCTCGCGCTCCCACCAGACCCTTTAGTCGCGTGTCGCTACCCCACCCCGCCCCGGCCTTCAGCCGCCGCCCCGACCTCGCCGCCCCGATGACGCGGCGCAGGGCCGGGCGTTGCCGCTGGGCCGGCCCGGGTGCTGCGTCGGCCGCCGCCACAGGGTCCTGGGCCAGCGCCCGTGCCAACGCGATGCCCGACCCCAGTCCACGAGACTGAGCGCGCATCGCCCAGGGCGATTCCTTCCCCGGGTTTCTTCACCGCACTGGCATGAATTGCCGCCCCACCAGGGCGGCGCTTAGCCGTGAGGAGAGAACCAGATGAAGCGCATGCTCATCAACGCGACGCAGCCCGAAGAGCGTCGCCTGGCCGTCGTCGACGGACAGAAGCTGATCGACTTCGAAACCGAGATCGAAGGTCGCGAACAGCGCAAGGGCAATATCTACAAGGCCGTGGTCACCCGCGTCGAACCGTCGCTGGAGGCCTGCTTCGTCGATTACGGCGAGGATCGCCACGGCTTCCTGCCGTTCAAGGAAATCGCGCGCAGCTATTTCAAGGAAGGCGCCGCGGTGCGCGATGCGCGCATCAACGACGTCATCCGCGAGGGCCAGGAACTGCTGGTGCAGGTGGAGAAGGAAGAGCGCGGCAACAAGGGCGCGGCGCTGACCACCTTCATCTCGCTGGCCGGCCGCTACGTGGTGCTGATGCCGAACAACCCGCGCGGCGGCGGCGTCAGCCGCCGCATCGAGGGCGAGGACCGCGAGGAGCTCAAGGAGAACCTCGAGTCGCTCGAGTACCCGAAGGGCATGAGCCTGATCGCCCGCACCGCCGGCATCGGCCGCTCGGCGCCTGAGTTGCAGTGGGACCTGAACTACCTGCTCAAGCTCTGGAGCGCGGTCGACGAAGCCGCCAAGGGCGGCAAGGGCGCCTACCTGATCTACCAGGAGAGCAGCCTGGTGATCCGCGCGATCCGCGATTACTTCCACGCGGACATCGGCGAGATCCTGATCGACACCGACGACATCTACGAGCAGGCCAAGCAGTTCATGGCCCACGTGATGCCGGACACCGCGAACCGCGTCAAGCGCTACCGCGACGACGCGCCGCTGTTCAGCCGCTTCCAGATCGAGCACCAGATCGAGACGGCCTTCAGCCGCACGGTCAATCTGCCGTCGGGCGGCGCCATCGTCATCGACCACACCGAGGCCCTGGTCTCGGTCGACGTGAACTCGGCGCGCGCCACGCGCGGCTCCGACATCGAGGAAACCGCGACGCGGACCAATCTCGAGGCAGCCGATGAGATCGCCCGCCAATGCCGGCTGCGTGACCTCGGCGGCCTGATCGTCGTCGACTTCATCGACATGGAAGAGGGCAAGAACCGCCGCGAAGTCGAGACCCGACTGCGCGACGCGCTGCGCGTCGACCGCGCCCGCGTGCAGTTCAGCTCGATCTCGAAGTTCGGCCTGCTCGAGCTCTCTCGCCAGCGCCTGCGCCCGGCGCTGAGCGAGGGCAGTCACATCACCTGCCCGCGCTGCAACGGCACCGGCCACATCCGCGACACCGAGTCCAGCGCGCTGCAGATCCTGCGCATGGTGCAGGAAGAGTCGATGAAGGACAGCACGGCCGCCGTGCACGTGCAGGTGCCGGTCGAGGTGACCAGCTTCCTGCTCAACGAGAAGCGCGCCGAGATCACCAAGATTGAGCTCAAGCAGCGCGTCAACGTGCTGCTGATCCCGAACCCGCACCTGGACACGCCGAACTACAAGCTCGAGCGCCTGCGCCATGACGACCCGCGTCTGGACGCGTTCAAGGCCAGCTACACGATGATCGAGGAGCCGAGCGACGAGGTCGGCATCACCCGTCGCGAGAAGGCCAAGCCGCGCCAGGAACCCATCATCAAGGGCGTGCTGCCGGATCAGCCGGCACCGCTCGCTCCGCCGGTCCCGGCCCCTGCCGCCCCGGTCGCGGCAGCCCCGGCGCCGGTGGTTGCGCCGGCAGCCCCTGCCGCCGGCGGTGGCTTCTTCGGCTGGGTGAAGAAGTTGTTCGGTGGCGGCAGCGAGGCAGCACCCGCCGTCGCAGCGCCGGCACCGGCGCCCGCGCCCAGCGCCAAGTCCGCGAGCGAGGAGCGCAAGCCTCGCGGTGATCGTGGCGATCGCGGCGATCGTGGTGGGCGTGATGGCCGCCGCGGTGAGCGCGGCGAACGCGGTGAGACGCGCCAAGGCGAAGGCCGCCGCGGCGGTCAGCGCGGCGACCGTGCCGAGCGTCCGCGCGACGCCGAGGTCAAGGCCGAGCGCCCGCCTCGCGAAGTTCGCGAGGCCCGTGAGCCGCGCGACCCCCGTGAACCGCGCGAAGGCCAGGAGGCCGGCGGCCGTGGCCGCCGCGACCGCGGCGAACGCGGTCCGCGCCGCGAGCACAGCGAGGAGCGCAATGCGCAGGCGCAGGAGCTGATGGCCGCTCCGGTCGACGTCACGCCGGCCGATCTGCACGCCGCCCCCCCCGCCTTCGTCGCCGACAGCGCGCCGGATGCCAACGAGCGCATCGACGCGCTGCATGGCGAACCGACCTCGAACTCGCTGGCCGAAGAGAAGCAGGGCCGCCGCCGCCGCCGCCGTCGGGGCGGTCGCAATGGCGAGGCGGGAGCCGAAGGCGTTGAGGGGACCGAGGGCCAGGAGGGCCAGGACGGCACCCTGACGCCGTCGCCCGTGAGCGCCGAAGCGTCGCCGGCCGCGGCGCTCGACGCCGGCGCCGAGGGCGCTGCCGATGACCAGGACGAGGGCCATGCCCAGGAGGAAGGCCGTCGCCGTCGTCGCCGCCCGCGCCGCGACCGCAGCGACGACCAGCCGGCCGTCGAAGGGGCCGACGCCGCGGCGGGCGACGTGGCCACGCCGGCCGCGCCGCCTCAGCAGCAGCTGGAGCTGACGCCGCCTGCCGCCGTCGAGCCGATCGTGGTCCAGGCTGCCACGGCGCCCGCCATCAGCGAAGCGCCGGCCGCTGCACCGGTGGCGGTGGCGCCGCAGGCCGCAGCGACCTTCGAGCTGCCGCTGCCCGAGCTGAAGCAGCTGGCGGAGACCGCCGGCCTGCAGTGGGTGCAGTCGGACGCCGAGAAGATCGCGCTGGCGCAGGCCGCGATGGCGGCGGAGCCCAAGGCGGCGCATGTGCCGCGCGAGCGCCCGCCGCTGGTGGTCGTCGACGAGGGCCCGCTGGTGCTGGTCGAGACCAAGAAGGACCTCAGCCAGGTGAAGTTGCCTTTCGACAACTGATACCCACGGGCTCCCCCGCAAACGAGGCCGCTGTGCGAATGCGCAGCGGCCTTTTTTATCGCCATACTGCGCGCGCCGTCACTTGACGGCGTCTTGTGTTGAAGAGGTAGCCATGGGCCTGATGGATTTCATCAAGAAACAGTTCATCGACATCCTGCAGTGGACCGAGGAGGGGGACGGCACCCTGGCCTGGCGCTACCCGATGAAGGATTTCGAGATTCAGTACGGCGGCCAGCTCGTCGTGCGCGAGTCGCAGATGGCGGTCTTCGTCAACGAGGGCAAGGTCGCCGATGTGTTCGGCCCGGGCACGCACAAGCTGACGACGCAGACGCTGCCGGTGCTGACCTACCTGAAGAACTGGGACAAGCTGTTCGAGTCCCCGTTCAAGAGCGACGTCTATTTCTTCAGCACGCGCCAGCAGATCGACCAGCGCTGGGGCACGGCACAGCCGATCACGATCCGCGACAAGGACTTCGGCGCGGTGCGCCTGCGCGCGTTCGGCAACTACAGCTTCCGCATCGTTGACCCGAAGGCGTTCCACACCGAGATCAGCGGCACGCGCGAGAGCTACACCGTCACCGACCTCGAAGGCCAGCTGCGCGGCATCATGCTGCAGCACATCGCCGACGGCGTGGCGCAGAGCGGCATCCCGTTCCTGGACCTGGCCGCCAACCAGATCGAATTCGCGAAGGCGGTGCAGGAAGCCACCGCGCCCTACTTCGAGAAGCTCGGCCTGAAGCTCGAGGGCGTCACCGTGCAGTCGGTGTCGCTGCCCGAGGAACTGCAGAAGATCCTCGACCAGAAGATCGGCATGGGCATGGTCGGCAACGACATGGCCAAGTTCATGCAGTACCAGACGGCGCAAAGCATCCCCAAGCTGGCTGAAGGCGCCGGCCAGGGCGGCGGCGGCGTGATGGGCGACGCGCTCGGCCTGGGTGCCGGCGTGGCCATGGGTCAGGTGCTGGCGCAGCAGCTCGCCGGTGGCCTGGCCGGCGCCAATCCAGCGGCCGCGCAGGCGGCTGCGGCAGCCGCCGCGGCCACCAGCGCGCCGCCCAAGGCCGAGGACGTGATCGCCCTCATCGAGAAGCTCGGTGATCTGAAGGCCAAGGGCATCCTCAGCGACGAAGAGTTCGCAGCCAAGAAGGCGGAACTCCTGAGCAAGCTCTGAATGGCGCCCCCAGTCTCCCTCCGGTCGCCACCCCCCGGGGGGGCGAAGCGCCCTTGGGACGGCCCGGCGGGCGCTGAGCTTTGACCGAGCCGCAAGCGCCAGCGCAGCGCCGCTGGCGCGCCGCCTGTCCCAATTGCGGCGCGCCGGTCGAGTTCGCCTCCGCGGCCTCATCGTCGGCCGTCTGTTCGTTCTGCCGCAGCACCCTGCTGCGCAAGGACGAGGAATTGCTGCGCACCGGCGAATCGGCCGAGCTGTTCGCCGACTACTCGCCGCTGCAGATCGGTACTCAAGGAGCGCTGCAGGGCGAGCCGTTCACCGTGCTCGGCCGCGTGCAGCTGGCCTACGAAGGCGGCAGCTGGAACGAGTGGCATGCGTTCTTCGACAACAGCGGCAAGTCCGCGTGGTTGAGCGAGGACAACGGCCGCTTCGTCATCGCCTGGCCGCAGCAGCTGGCACAGCCGCCTGCCGTCAACGAGCTGGTGCTGGGCGCGCAGCAGATCGTCAATGGCCAGCCGTGGCGCGTCGCCGCGCTGACCGAGGCCAGCCTGCATGCCGCCGAGGGCGAGCTGCCGCAGCCGCCCCAACTCGGCCAGGCGGTCTACGTGGCGGAGCTGCGTTCGGCGCGCAACGAGGTCGGCAGCCTGGAATACGTCGACGGGGAGCCGCCGCGCTGGAGCGTCGGCAGCCCCGTCGAGCTGGCCACGCTGAAGCTCAGCAACACCCGCGAGGAATCAGCGGCCAGCTGGGCCGGCCGCAGCCTCGAATGCCCGAGTTGCGGCGCCGCGGTGCAGCCGATGCTGTCGCAATCGCTGTCGGTCACCTGCGGCCAGTGCCAGGCGGTGATCGACCTCAGCGGCGGCACCGGCCAGGCGCTGCGCCACCATGAGCAGAGCATCGGCACGCAGCCGCCGATCCCGCTGGGTCGAACCGGCCGCTTCGCCATCGACAAGGGCGGCGAGAAACTGCCCTGGCAGGTCGTCGGCTTCCTGGAGCGCTGCACCGTCGACGATGGCGAGCAGTTCTTCTGGCGCGAGTACCTGCTGTTCAACAAGCAGCAGGGCTTTGCCTTCCTCGTCGACAGTGAGGAGGGCTGGTCGCTGGTGCGCGTGCTGACGGGCGCGCCGACGCCGGTCGGCGCCGGCGTCGAATGGCAGGGTCAGCAGTTCCAGCTGAAGGAGCGCTACCCGGCGACCACCACCCATGTGCTGGGCGAGTTCTACTGGAAGGTCGGCAAGCACGACAAGGGCGATGTCGCCGACTATGCACGCGGCGACCTGCTGCTGAGCTGCGAGAAGAGCGGCAAGGAGATCACCTGGAGCCTGGGTCGCAAACTCGACGCCAGCGAGGTGATTGCCGGCTTCGGCCTGGACCCGGCGCAAAGCAAGCGCGTGCAGCGCGACGTCAAGCTCGGCAGCGGTGGTGACACGATCAAGGGCCTGATGGTCTTCGCGCTGGTGGCGATGCTGATGCTCGGCTTCGTGAAGGCCTGCAGCGACGAGCCCTGCGACGACACGCGCAGCCGCTTCGGCGAGCAGAGTCTGGAGTACCAGCAGTGCAAGGCCAACCAGCGCAGCGGCTCTTTCTACCGCGGTTCAGGTGGCGGCGGGAGCGGATTCGGCGGCGGTGGTCACAAATGATGCAAAGGAGTTCGACATGAAACCCGAATGGATGAGCTGGGCCGCGATCCTCGGCACCCTCTTCTACGCCTTCATCGGCGTGGTCGTTTACTGGATCAGCTTCATCGTGGTCGACAAGATCAGTCCCTACAAGCTGTGGGAGGAGATCGTCGAGAACCGCAATCTGGCGCTGGCCATCGTCGTCGCCGCCAAGGGCATCGCGATCGGCCTGATCGTGGCCGCAGCGATCCAGTGAGCCCCCAGACTTAGTCCCTCCGGTCCGGCGCCCCCCGAAGGCGCTCCAGGCCGCTTGGACTGAGGCCGGACCTGTTGAGTCCAGTGGACTAGACAGGCCTGGCGAAGGCCTCGGCGCCAGGCGTGGAGGCACAAGACCGGAACGGCCTGGCCCTGCTTCGATGAAAACCGATCTCTCCTCACAAGGCCAGGTGTCCCCCGCCGAGGTGCTGCTGCTGGTCAGCGCCTTCGTCATCGCCGCCTGCGGCCTGGCCTACGAGCTGGCGGCCGGCAGCCTGGCTTCCTACCTGCTTGGCGACTCGGTGCTGCAGTTCAGCACCGTGATCGGCGCCTACCTGTTCGCGCTGGGCATCGGCTCATTCCTGAGCCGCTTCGTGCAGCACCAGCTGGTGGCGCAGTTCCTGCGCGTCGAACTGCTCGTCGCCGTGATCGGCGGGCTGCTGCCGATGGGGCTCTTTGCCGCCCACAGCCTGCTGCCGCCGGGCAGCGATGCACCGTTCCGCTGGCTGCTTTACGCGATGGTGCTGCTGGTCGGGACCCTGGTCGGGCTGGAGATCCCGCTCATCATGCGCATCCTGAAGGCGCAGACCCAGGGCGAGCGCGGCTCGATGCGCGAGGTCATCAGCCAGGTGCTGACCTTCGACTACCTCGGCGCCCTGCTCGTCGCGCTGGCGTTCCCGCTGCTGCTGGTGCCGCACCTGGGCCTGGTGCGCACCGGCATCTTCTTCGGCCTGCTGAACTGGGCGGTGGCGCTGTGGGCGCTCTGGCTGTTCCGCCACCAGCTGCGCGCGGTCAAGGCGCATGCCTTGGCCTGCGCCGCCACGCTGGGCTTGCTGGCGGCCGCCTGGGCGGGTGCCGAAAGGCTCTCGAGCTGGTCCGAACAGCGCTTCTTCGGCGAGCCCATCGTGCTGCAGCAGAGCAGCCCCTACCAGCGCGTCGTCATCACCCAGGGTCGCACCGGCATCAAGCTGCACCTGAACGGCAATCTGCAGTTCCACGAGCGCGACGAGTACCGCTACCACGAGGCCCTGGTGCACCCGGCCATGGCCGCGCATGGCGCGCCCCAGCGCGTGCTGGTGCTGGGCGGCGGCGACGGCCTGGCGATCCGCGAGATCCTTCGCTACCCCGGCGTGCGGGAAGTCGTGCTGGTCGAGTTGGACCCGCAGATCACCCGCATGTTCAGCAGCCTGCCGCTGCTGACGACGCTGAATGCGAACGCGTTGAGCGACCCGCGCGTGCGCATCGTCAACCAGGACGCCTACCGCTGGCTGGAGACACAAGCCGGCCAGGGCTTTGACATCGTCATCGCCGACTTTCCCGACCCCAGCAATCACGCGCTGTCCAAGCTCTACAGCACCAGCTTCTACCAGCGCCTGCGCGAGCACCTCAGCGCCTCCGGGTTTCTGGTCGTGCAGTCGACGTCACCGCTGATCGCCCGCTACAGCTTCTGGAGCATCGTCGAGACGCTCGAGGCGGTGGGCCTGGCGACCACGCCGTATCACGCCAACGTGCCGAGCTTCGGCGAATGGGGTTTCGTGATCGCCGGCACCCGGCCCTGGAAGGCACCGCAGCAATTGCCAGCGGGCCTGCGTTTCCTCACCACCGACACGCTGCCGCTGATGATGAGCTTCCCGCCCGACATGGCGCGGGTCGAGGCCGGTGTGAACCGGCTGAGCGACCCGGTGCTGGTCCAGCACTTCCTGCGCGAATGGGGCGAGGTCCATTGATCCGTCGACGCGCGTTGCTGGGCGCCTTGCCACTGGCAGCCTGCGCCCCGACGAGCCGCCGGCTGGACGTGCAGTGGCTGGGCCCCGACCCGGCCCGCGCCCACCGCTTGCGCGAGGCGGTGCCCGGCGGCGAAGCGCGTCAGCGGCAGGCCCAGGGGCTGGTGATCGGCGCCGGCATCGCCGGCCTGGCCTGCGCGCGCCAGCTGCATCGCGCCGGCGTCGATGTCGCGCTGCTGGAACTGGACGATGCGGCCGGTGGTCACAGTCGCCCCGGCAGCCTGGGCGGACTGCCCTGCCCGCTGGGTGCGCACTACCTGCCGCAGCCGGGGCCACGGCTGCCGGAGATCCAGGACCTGCTGGTCGAGCTCGGCGCCGCCGAGCGGGTTCAGGGCCGCTGGCAAGCGAAGGACGCCTTCGAGGTTCATGCCCCCGCCGAGCGGCGCTGGGACGGCCAGCGCTGGCAGCCCGGCCTGCTGCCGCCGCCGGCGAGCAGCGCGGCGCGCGAGCAGCATCGCCGCTTCGCCCACCTGGTGCGCGACGCCCAGCAGCTCGGCTTTGCGGTACCCAGCCAGCGCGCGCCCTTCGGCGCCGCCCACCGCGAGCTCGATGCGCAGCCTTTCGACCGCTGGCTGGCACGCCACGGGATCAGCGAGCCGGGTCTGCGCTGGTACCTGGACTACTGCTGCCGCGACGACTACGGCGCCGGCAGCGACGTGGTCAGTGCCTGGGCCGGCCTGCAGTACTTCGCCAGCCGCCACGGCTTTGACGCTCACGACGACGAGCAGCGCGATCCGCCCCCGCCCCAGCTGACCTGGCCGCAGGGCAACGGCTGGCTGGTCGAGCGCCTGGCCGCCGGCCTGCCACTGCATACCGTCCGCGTCGCGCTGCAACTCGATGAGGAACGCGAGTCGGTCCGCCTGCGCTGCTGGACGCCGGAGGGCCTGGAGGACTGGAGCGCCCGGCAGGCGGTGCTGGCCGTGCCGCTGTTCGTTGCCCAGCGGCTCTGCCGTCGTCCGCCGGCGGCGCTGGCCGCGACGCGCCTGCAGCGCGCGCCCTGGCTGGTCGCCAACCTGCTGCTCGACGCTCCGCTGCTCGACCGCGTCGGCATGCCGCCGGCCTGGGACAGCGTGATCCAGCATTCGCCCACCCTGGGCTATGTCAACGCGCAGCACCAGGGCCTGGACCCGCGCCCAGGCCCGCAGGTGCTGAGCCTGTACTGGGCCTTGCCGCCGGGCGAGCGGAGTGCGCTGCTGAGCGACTCGGCGGCGCAATGGGCTGCGCGCGCGCTGGCCACCTTGCGCCCCGTCCACCCCGACCTGGATGAGCGCCTGCAAGCAGTGCGCCTGACACGATGGGGCCACGCGATGGCGGTGCCGACGCCTGGCGCGCGCAGCTTGGCCGCCGACGGCGGACCGCTGGCCGCGCTGCGCCAGGGCCAGGGCAGGCTTCGCTTCGCGCACGCGGACCTGGCCGCCTACTCGGTGTTCGAGGAGGCTTACGTCGCCGGAGTGGAGGCCGCCAGCAGCCTGCTCAAGCGCTCGCCTTGAGCTCCAGCACGAAGTGCGCGAGTTGCTCGACGGCCAGCTCGGCGCTGAGCCGGTGGAAGTTCTCCGTGCCCTGCTGCCGCACCTCGACCAGGCCGGACTGGCGCAGGATCTTCAGGTGGTGGGAGATCGCCGGCCTGGACAGCGGCAGGCGCTCGGCGAGCTGGCCGACATTCATTTCCTGGTGCTCGGCCAGCAGCAGCAGGATCTGCTGGCGCGGCACCTCGCCCATCGCAAAAAACAGCGGCTTGCAGGCAGCGAAGCTGCGGGCGAGGTCCTCCAGGTGCGTGCTCATCTCGCGATGAGTCTAAACATTTAAACCAAGCGCCCGCGCTGGATTTCCTGGATCTGGGCCTGCTCAGGCGCAAACGCGTTGCGCAAGCGCTGCAACAGCAGGCGCGCCTTGGTGCTGTTGTCGCTGCCCAGGTTGCAGACGTAGACGTCCAGGGTCACCGCGCCCTGCTCGGGCCAGGTGTGGACTGCCAGATGGCTCTCGGCCAGCAGCACCACGCCGGTGACGCCGGCAGGCTCGCCGGGCGCCACCGGCTCGAAGCCATGGAAGCGCTCGGCAACCGCCGTCAGGCCGGCGGCATCGACGGCGGCGACGCAGAGCGCGCGCAACGCGTCCACGTCCTGCATCGCCGGCAGTGCCGCGTCGCAGCCGTGCAGATCGGCGCAAAGCTGCAGCCCGTTCATCGGTCGCTCATCCCCCGGTGACCGGAGGGAAGAAGGCGATCTCGTCGCCGTCGGCCAGCAGCTCGGCTTCATCCGCCATCTGCTGATTGCGCGCGCAGCGCAGGAAAGCGGCGCGGTCCAGGGCCTGGGCGTGGGCGCCGCCGCGCGCAATCAGGCGGTCGCGCAGCGAAGCCAGCGTCATGCCGGCTTCGAAGGGGACTTGCTCGCCGGCGCCGAGCTGCTCGCGCAGGCGGGCGAAGTACTTGAGGGTCAGCATGAGGTGAGCAGGTTCATCGGCAGCACATCGACGACATCGCCGGGCTGCACCGTCTGGTCGGGCTTCAGGACCGCCAGGCCGTCGGCAAAGGCCAGGCTGGACAGCACGCCCGAGCCCTGGTTCGGGTAGAGCGAGAGCCTGCCGTCGGACTGCAGGCGCACGCGCAGGAACTCCTGGCGCTTGGGATCCGGCCGGGTCCAGGCAAACGCCGCCGGCAGGCGCAGCAGCACCGGCGAGCTGCGCGCCGCACCCTGGCACGCCCGCAGCAGCGGCCGAGCCAGCAGCAGGAAGGTGATGAAGCTGGACACCGGAGTGCCGGGCAGGCCGACGAACAGCGCCTCGCTGCCGTCATCACGCCGCACCGCCCCTTGCGCGAACGGCTTGCCGGGCTTGATCGCCACCTGCCAGAGCTCGATGCGGCCGAGCGCGGCGACGGCCGGCTTCACATGGTCCTCCTCGCCGACCGAGACGCCGCCGCTGGTCAGGATCACGTCGGCCTGGCTGGCGGCACGGCGCAACGCGTCCTGTGTCGCCTCCAGGCGGTCGGGCACCAGACCCAGGTCACGGACCTCGCAGCCGAGGCCCTCGAGCAACGCACGCAAGGTGAAGCGGTTGCTGTTGAAGATCGCGCCCGGCGGCAACGGCTCGCCGGGCATCACCAACTCGTCGCCGGTGGAGAACAGGGCCACGCGCAGGCGGCGGCGCAGCGTCAGCCGCGCGAGACCCACCGAGGCGGCCAGACCCAAGGCCGCGGCATTGAGCAGGGTACCGGCCTGAAGGATCACGTTGCCGGCCGCGATGTCCTCGCCGCGGCGACGCACATGCTGACCGACGGGGATCTCGGCCGGCAGCTGCACCCACGTCACGCCGTCGTCCGCTGTACGCGTCGTGCAGTGCTCCTGCATGACGACGGCGTCAGCACCGGGCGGCAGCGGCGCGCCGGTGAACAGGCGCGCGGCGGCGTCGACCGGCAGCGCCTCGGGCCAGGAACCGGCCGGCACACGCAGCCGCACCGGCAGCTCGCGCCCGGCATCACGGGCACGGACCGCGTAGCCGTCCATCGCGCCGTTGTCGGCCGGCGGCACGTCCAAGGTGCTGGTGACATCCACCGCCAGCACGCGGCCCAGGCATTCGGCCGTCGGCAGGACTTCGGTCTCGGTGACCGGCAGCACACCGGTCAGCAGTCGATCAAGGGCTTCAGCGAGGGTCAACATGGGCATCGATGTGGGCACGCACCGCGGCCACATCGTTGTCGACCACGGTCACCCGTTTGGGCAGATTCTCGATGCCTTCGAGGCCCGCCGGCCGTGGCGGTTGCTGGCCGGTGGCCTCGACGATGGTTTCGGCGAACTTCGCCGGCAGCGCGGTCTCCAGCACGATCATCGGCACGCCGGGCTGGCGACGCTCCAGCGCGACCTTCAGGCCGTCGGCGGTATGCGGATCGATCAGCCGGCCGTAGCGCTGCTGGCAAACGCGGATGGTGGCCAGGCGGTCGGCATGCGTGCTGCGGCCGGAGCTGAAGCCGTAGGCGGCCACCGCATCCATCGACTCGGTCGCAAAGCCCTGGCCGGCGAACGCCGCCTTCACGCGCGCGCCATCACGGCCGAACAGATCGGCGACGAAGCGCTCGAAATTGCTCGCCTTGCTGATGTCCATGCTCGGACTGCTGGTCGCATGCGTGTCGGCGGCGCCGCGCGGCGC
>Ga0164290_1001142_pt1 | contig 50315 bp, 47 predicted proteins | sample Micstemetagenome_FD_108782 | JGI IMG/M metagenome (GOLD analysis project Ga0164290, IMG submission 108782) | Contaminated culture microbial community from soil near Moab, Utah, USA - Microcoleus steenstrupii SON62 (Illumina Assembly) | ecosystem: Environmental > Terrestrial > Soil > Soil crust...
ACTACGGTACAATAATTTAAAGTCGAAACTGGATTCTGCTATTTGTATTCCGCAAGGATATCAAATAATGCGCATAGACGATGTGGACTTAAATAATGATGGTCATTTAGATAAATCCGTATGTTGGCAAAAAATTGAATTATCCGATGGTGATACAATATTCTATTCAATCTACCTAAGGAATAGGCGTAAAAAATTGGAACTTTATAAGAAGCTGGTAAATTTAAAGCCTCTTTATTTTACAAGTTATGAGTCGAAGACAGGTAATGAATTTTATGACTCGATAAAATTGATCTATTCTTATCCCAGTCTTTCAATCGTGGACTTTAATACCGGGACTATTACCACTGAATTTTATATTGAAGACACGCTATTAAAAAAACTTTTCTTCACGTACTCATCGAAAGAGAAGACTTGGATATTAACCAGAGAGATGCAATGGTTCGTGCCACCTAAGAGTTACGAAGGTGATGGGAAGCTGGATGAGAATGGAAGAAAGTTAGAGTACGACCGTGCATCAGATCAGCCGATGCGAATAGAAGATTTTGATATTCTGAAGTATACAGGGTGGTAGCAAATATCCAACAAGGTTTGACGCCTTCGCGCATGGAGCAGGGCTTGCATTATGTGATGGAGAATTACGATGTAAGCCGGGCGAAGGCGTGCAAAATTTTGGACTGCTCTCGAAACCGGTTTTACTACGAAAAGAAAATGCCTGAGAAAGATGTCATAGTTAAGAATGCGATTCAATCAGTACTCGGCACGAAGAAAATTGGACGCAAAAAGGTTATTCGTTTAGTTCAAAAACAATATCCGTTTCTTGGTTCAAGCAAGATCAGAAGAGTGTATGTCAAGGAAGGGTTCAGCTTGAGCAGGCGAATGCGTCGAAGGACAAAGGACCATCCAGCAAATCCAATACTGGTTCCCCTACAACGCAACGAGGAATGGGCGATGGACTTCATGTGCGACGTTCTGGAAAACGGTTGAAGATTCCGAACACTTAACGTAATTGACCATTTCAATCGTGAGTGCCTGGAGATTATTGTCGATTTCAGCTTGACTGCACGTAAAGTAGCGGCAGCGCTAGATCGCTTAATTGAGCGCCTCGGAAAGCCAAAGAAGCTGCGTACCGACAATGGTCCGGAGTTTACGTCGAAGTGGTTTCAGCTGTGGCTGAAGGAACGTGGCATCGAATGGAGCCCGATACAAAAAGGATCTCCTCAGCAGAATGCTATCATCGAACGTTTTAATAGAACCTACCGCGAAGATGTTCTCGATGCCAACATATTCTCAACGCTCGACCAGGCTCGTGAATTAACAGCGACATGGCAGTGGGAATACAATCACGATCGAGAACACGAAGCCCTGAATTACCAGACGCCGATTGCCTATGCTGCGTGAGTCTACTATTGGAAACTCTTTTTCTTTTTCCCTGAAAAAAGTAGGGGCTACCCGAACACGAATAGCCCAAAACTTTTTTCAGTGCAAGTCCTGCTTGTTCGCTGAGGTTTCCAATCGCAGCCACGCAGGCAAAGCTGTTGCAAACTTCAGTTCGAAAAACTTTAATTACAATCTGTCGAAATTATCAGCCACGTTCAGACAGAACCGAAATTTCGGAAAAATGGAAGCTACCTTTGTTGTTAGACAGCCTGGGTATGTGTATGTTTATTTGTCAAATGATGAGGCGTCTCCACTAGAAGTTTTCTTTGATGATTTCACGGTGATCCACGCAAAGGGTCCAGTCGTGCAAAGTCAAGACTACTATCCCTTTGGCCTTCCCTTTGATTCAAGATTTAGGCAAAATGATGTAGTCAATCAGTATAAATATAATTCAAAGGAAGAGCAGGCGCAGCTTTCATTAGGGTGGACCGATTACGGATTACGAATGTATCATCCGGACATAGGTCGTTGGGGAATCCCTGACCCTTCCCTTGAAAAATATACTCAGATATCACCATATACTTATTGTGGAAATAATCCAATTAACATAATAGATCCTAATGGAGCGGACTGGATAATCGAAAGAACCTTAAAAGGCGGGAAGGTGGTGTATAATATAACACTAAACGCAAAAGTCTTTAATAATACTGGACAAGAGTGGGACATTACTGCGCTCGCTGAAAAAATGAAAAGTCAAATTGAAGCTGTATTTAGCACAAGTAATATTGATGGAGGCGTCGAAGTTTCAACCACAGTTAACATTCAAGCCGTAACCTCCTTAAGTCAAGTTAAGAATAGTGATCACCTCATAATGATTGAAAGTAATACACGTTATAATGAACTTGCAGGCGCAAATACGAATACGAATGGGTATTCAGATGCCGGGGGCTTAAAAATTGTGATTCCCCATAAAGTAGCCGTAGACATCCTTAACGACAATAATCGAAGAACAATGGCTCACGAAATTGGCCATACAGGTGGGCTGTATCATCCGAATGATAGAAGGATTTTTCATGGTCGAGTTCAAGGCGTTTATACGGGGACTCTAGGAGAGCTCGAAAGAAACTTGATGACTTCAAATGGAGAAGGGTTGCGCTTAATATCCGGTCAAATGAGCGCCATATACAACAATTACGTGAAGGGTAGGTTGAATCAAGAAACTCATTTTGTCACAAAAACCTCTTATATTCTTACACCCGCACTACACGTACCGATCATCTTTTATAGCACTAGGCTGGGCGTAAATTATTCGATGCAACATTGGGCGAGTGGTTGGGATAAATTTTGGGCCGGTATGACGGGAAGTCCTTAAACCAAAAGTAATGAAACGGAAGAACTACCTTAAAAAATTGGCCGCTTGGATTTTTGTAATTGGGTTGATCCAGGTTTTTACATTTTTTACTATCGCGCCAAGTCGATTAGAGACAAAATTACTACCTCCTCATTTTCAAGTGAGTCATAAATATGATACCGCATATGTTCGTGATTTCCCTCCAGCGATGGAGGATGGGTCGCCTAGCACACAATATATGGGGCACAATTTATCTGCTGATTCCCTTACTCTTCAACGTAATTTAGGAGTTAAGAAAGTATTATTCGCTCCTAAGCGTATTGGCCGTGACCCTGATGAAAAGCAGTATAAGGTATTTTACTCCACGTGGTTTGAGCGGAGCGATTGGGGTATGCTTCTTAACTTTTTCAACGTCTTTCAATTTGAATACCTTTGGGTTAACGGAGTTCGATATGAGCGGATAGTCCGTTATCGGTGGTGTATTCTCTTTTGGATTGAATCATTTGAGTCGATAAGTGTAGTCCCTGACTGTTTTCTCGAACAGGTTAAAAATAGAGATTCTTAAATTTGACCGCTCAATTATGGCAAAAAAATACCGAAGAAAGATGTCTTCGTTAAGAACACGATTCGATCAGCCCTCGGCACTAGAAAAACTGGTCCGTCAAAAACGTTGCGAGTAAACAAGTAGGCTATCCCTTGATTTCCCGGCATCGGCGCTACCAGTCCGGTCCAACGATTCACTAATGTTGTGTCAGATGTTGTGTCAAACTCCCCCCAAAACAAAAAACCCGACGTTCTTCACATCGGGTTTGTACCTGAGGCCGGAATCGAACCGGCACGCCTTGCGGCACACGATTTTGAGTCGTGCGCGTCTACCAGTTCCGCCACTCAGGCTTCTTCGGATTTTGGACGCCCTTTCGGGGGTGCAAATATGTGCAATCCTTTCTGAAAACTAAAACATCACCTCATCTTTTCCATGCTGAACGCCTGCGGCCGGTCACCAAAAAGCGGCTTCACCCGCGCCCACACGCCTGCGAATAACTCCGAGTCCCGATACCGGTTCAGCGAAGCCTCGTCGTCCCAAAGGCTCAGCGTGCTCATCACCTCCGGACGGTGAACGTCGCGCAACAACTCCACCTGCCGGCATCCCCCAAAGGCGAGAATTGCCCCGCGGGTTTCTTCAAAAATCCGCACAAACTCCTCCGTGTGCTCCGGCTTGAAAGTCAGTCGTACGAGTCTGGTAATCATTCGGATACTACTTTTTGAGTATTTCTATTTTGCCAATCCTGTCCTAATTTTGATGTAAACACCTAAACCGTGCAGTCCTCTTCGGCGCTTTGTGTCATCCTCGCTCAGGCCGGAGCGTCACTCTACGACGCCGCCAGCCACAGTCCCATCGTGGGCAAGGTTGTCCCTTTTCTAGGGCTCGCCGTCACTACCTACGTCGTCTTCCGCCTGGTCCGCAAAAAGCGCGTATAGGCCCTCCGTTGTCACTCGTCAAATAAGATATTCACCACGCTGTCGTAGCTCAGGCCCAGCAATTCACTCGCATTGCCCTTGTAAATCGCAATCTCCAGGAAACCCGCACTGTTGAACAGAATTACGCAATCGCCCTGCTCACCCTGATGGTACATCGACTGAATTTTCCGGAATTTTTCCCCGGCAAACTGCACGGTGAAGCTCTTGCCCTGCGATAACACATCGAAGGCCGTCTTCGGAATATTGGTGATGAGGTTGCCGAAAGTATCTACATGAATCACGTGGCCCGAAATCTGTTTCTTCGTCGCCTTTACCTGCCGGTCAATCATCCGCTTGAAGCCAGTCATCGGTCGGCCCAAATCCGTAATCGACACACCACTTGCCAGCTTTGCGGCCGCCGGCGCCAGAATCTCCCGTTCCGGAAATGTGGTGATAATCGGATTCACCGTATTGATTTCCGCAATCTGCTGGTGGCTCTTTTCTGATACCAGACCGAGCAGACCATTATCGGCACAGACAAAAAAGTGATCTTCCAGCTGCACCGCCATAAAGCCGTCGCCGCGGTTCCCGGTAGCGTCCACGCCCAGCAGGTGAACAGTTCCTTTCGGGAAAAAGCGAAATACAGAGCGGAGGATGTACGCAGCATGCGCCAGGTCACACGGTCGCACCTGGTGGGAGAGGTCCACGAGCCGTATGCCCGGGTTCACTTCCAGGATTTTCGCCTTGATGGCGGCCGCGTAGAAATCACTTTCTCCTGAATCCGTTAAAAGTGTGACGATCGCCATGGTGTACAAAACGGCCACGCGCGAAACTTTTTCGTCGGTGGCGTGCTTTTTATTGTGTTACCTTTATGCGGTTAAAATTAGATAATTTACTTTTCAAAAAAACACCATCACGTCATTGACAGAGAAAGTAATCACACTCGAGAACATCTCCCTCATCGATTTTCTGGGGGTAGAAAATAAAAACATCGATTCACTTGCCGCTGCGTTTCCGAAAAGTCGCATCGTGTCCCGTGGCAATGAAATAGTCGTCAAAGGCTCCACGAGCGAGATCACCGAGATCACCGAAATTCTCGAAGCATTGATTCAGCATTATCATAAATTCGGCAGGGTCACCGAAGACAACGTCATGAACTACCTCGCTAAGGACGACGAGGTGCGCGAAGGCGAAGTCGGAGACGACGTCATTATTTTCGGCACCCGCGGTTTCCCCATCAAGGCGAAAACACCCAATCAGCAAAAGATCGTCGACGCCGCGCGCGAAACCGATCTTGTATTTGCACTCGGTCCCGCAGGTACCGGAAAAACATACGTCTCCGTGGCGATGGCCGTGAAGGCGCTCAAGAACAAGCAAGTCAAAAAACTTATTATTACGCGTCCTGCGGTAGAGGCAGGAGAGAACCTTGGTTTCCTTCCCGGCGATCTGAAGGAGAAGATCGACCCATACCTGCGGCCGATCTATGATGCACTCAACGACATGATTCCCTTCGAGAAATTGCGCTTCTACATGGAGCGCGAAGTCATCGAAATCGCACCGCTCGCCTACATGCGCGGACGCACACTCAACAACGCCTTCATTCTTCTCGATGAGGCGCAGAACACCACGCCCATGCAAATGAAAATGTTTCTCACGCGCATGGGACCCGAGTCGAAGATGATCGTCACCGGCGATGTGTCGCAAATTGATTTGCCCCACAATCAGAAGTCGGGGCTGCGCGAAGCGGTGCGCATTTTAAACAATGTCAAAGGCATATCTATTGTGGAGTTATCCGATAAAGACGTTGTGCGCCACCGCCTCGTGCGCGACATCATCGAAGCCTACAACAAAGATCAACCTGTGAACCCAGGACGTTGATCGAAGTATAATGATATCACCCCCTCGGGGTTCAATGCACGGCGTGAACATCCTATGTGCACCGTTAATCACATGATACAACTCGCCAAGGCGATGCACGATGAATCGCATCACGAACCCCAACGATGTTCATAAACTACCAAACATCCCCTCGCCCTGAAAGGGCGATGTTACACCAGCCCCGGGTGAGCCGTCAGGCGTAACCCGGGGTATTGATATCCCCGGTAATTGATATTCCCGTAGCCCGGGGAATTAAAACATCAAAAACCCACCGTATGAAATAACACCGTTCCAGGTTGCGAGCATGTTATTCATGCCGCGACGCACGTATGATAATCACATGTCGCTAATCATCGTACAACCCGTAGAGACCGTTGCGCGAAGGACACTGGCATTTGTTTGAGCCCTTCGACTCCGCTCAGGGCAGGCCCTATCGACTCCCGCTCAGGGCAGGCCCTCTTCTCTGCGTGCTGCAACAGGGCCCTGAGCGGAGTCGAAGGGCGAGTGCCAGTGGCCTGACCTGACGGACGGCGACGCGAGGAGCCGCCCGGAAGGACGCGCCCAAATACTCACTAGATCCAGTGATGACTGCTTCAGTTCAGTCTTTGTGCTGCGTTATTTCTATAAGTCACATCACGCTGCGCTCAAGTGATTTCAGATCACGATAGAAATCGCGTGCACACCCTGAGCCCCAACGGGGCGCCGCTAAAAGTTAACGATGGGTGGAACCCATCGTTAAGACTGCGGATACGGGGTAAGCCCAATGCGTCGCCCGGCGCGAGGTCCATCCAGAGCCTGCCTATCGGTTGCCTATCGGTAGACAGGCGGAGTCGAAGGGTGATACCCCGAGCGGAGTCGAAGGGTGATACCCCGAGCGGAGTCGAAGGGTGATACCCCGAGCGGAGTCGAGGGGTGATAAAAAAGCCCCGCATTGCTGCGAGGCTCTCTCATCTGTAGGTGATGATCGCTTAGTATCTGTAATAGTCGGGCTTGTACGGACCGGCGGGTGCTACGCCGATGTATTTAGCCTGACCTTCTGAAAGCTCATCGAGTTCCACACCAATTTTCTTCAGGTGGAGACGCGCTACTTTTTCATCAAGATGCTTCGGCAACATGTACACTTTGTTCTCATACTTATCGGTATGGTTCCAAAGTTCCATCTGTGCAAGCGTCTGGTTGGTGAACGAGTTCGACATCACAAATGACGGGTGACCCATTGCACAGCCGAGGTTTACAAGGCGTCCTTCCGCGAGGAGGATAACTTGTCTTCCATTCTTCAGGGTGTAGATATCAACCTGAGGCTTGATGGTATCTTTCTGACCGTTTTTGTTCAACCACGCCACGTCGATTTCATTATCAAAGTGACCGATGTTACATACGATGGTCTTGTCCTTCATGTTCATGAAGTGCTTGTCCACAACAATGTTGTAGTTACCTGTAGCCGTAACAACGATATCAGCTTCTTTCACCGCGTCGTCCATCTTCTTCACGGCATAACCATCCATGGCAGCCTGAAGTGCGCAGATGGGATCAATTTCAGTGACAATCACACGGGCACCAGCGCCGCGCAATGAAGCAGCAGAACCTTTGCCCACATCACCGTAGCCAGCCACAACGGCCACCTTACCGGCAATCATGATGTCGGTCGCACGGCGGATAGCGTCTACGCAGCTTTCCTTGCAACCGTATTTATTATCGAATTTTGACTTAGTAACAGAGTCGTTGATGTTGATGGCAGGAAGAGGAAGTTTGCCATTGTGCATACGCTCAACAAGGCGGTGAACACCTGTGGTTGTTTCTTCAGAAATACCGCGGATGCCAGAGACAAGTTCAGGATAGCGGTCGAGCACCATGTTGGTGAGGTCGCCACCGTCGTCGAGGATCATATTCAACGGCTTGCCATCTTTGAAAGCGAAAAGCGTTTGCTCAATACACCAGTCGAATTCCTGTTCGTTCATACCTTTCCATGCAAAAACAGGGATACCAGCAGCAGCGATTGCGGCAGCGGCATGATCCTGAGTAGAGAAGATGTTGCAGGAAGACCAGGTTACTTCGGCACCGAGTTCTACCAGTGTTTCAATCAACACAGCCGTCTGGATAGTCATGTGCAGACAGCCTGCAATGCGAGCGTCCTTGAGCGGCTTAGAGGCGCCGAACTCTTCACGGAGAGCCATCAATCCGGGCATTTCTGCCTCAGCGAGTCTGATTTCTTTTCTTCCCCATTCCGCAAGCGAAATGTCCTTTACTTTGTACTTAATCTTTTGATCTACAGTCATTTTTATAAATTTTCAGGAGAACGATCGCAAAGGTACTATAAAGGTTTTAATTAATCTAAAGGTGAGGCGGCGGAAGACGAACTAACGAGGCCCTTGCCCTGTTTGAAAGCATATACACAAACATGAAGATCATCAACAAGCCCAAAATCAACATAGGAATCGTTTCCGATGTAGTATGTCCGTGGTGTTACATTGGCAAGCGCAGGCTGGAGAAGGCCATTGCCGCAATGGAGAATGAGTTTGTATTTGATATTGCTTACTATCCTTTTGAGCTTAATAGCGAAATGCCAGAAGAAGGAAGAAACAACAAGGAATATCTCGTTCGAAAATTTGGCAGCGAAGATCAATATCAAAATATTATTAACCACGTCAGTCGTGTAGCCGCGTCGGAGGGGCTTGAGTTTAATTTTGACAAACAGCATGTGGCGCCGAACACGCGCAATGCACACCGCCTGATTCAGTTTGCAAAAGAACAAGGCAAACAGCTTCCTGTGGTGGAGGCTTTGTTTAAGGCATATTTTACCGATGGCGTTGATTTGTCCCGTTTGGACAACCTGGTGGCTATTGGCGGAGCATGCGGGTTAGACAAAAATGAATTAAGCACGTGGCTGTCGTCCGACGCCGGTCGTGCCGAGGTGGTGTTTGCCGAGCAGGAAATGCAGAAGCTTGGTATTTCCGGAGTTCCTTTCTACATCATCAATGATAAGTATGGTGTATCCGGTGCGCAGCCTGCCGAGATGTTTATGAATGCTTTCCGCGATTTGCAGAAGGAGATGGTCGCCGCGGGCGAGGCCTGCGACATCGACGGAAAGAATTGCTGATCGTTACCAGTATTGTTTCATCAAATCCGAAACCCACTCGGGTTGGCGAATGATGCCTTGCGGTTGAAATTCACGGAATACCGGTTTGATATCCAGGACAGGAGTGCCATCGATGGCGTCGAGTCGGGAGACAACGAGCGTGCGTGCTTTCAATTCAATAAGTTCGACTGTACACAACCCGAGCGCATTGGGCCGGTCTTTTTTCCGTTGTGCGAATATTCCGGTGATGGGGTAGGCAGGATTACCACGCGGCCGTCCCGACCACACCTTGTCTTGATTCTTCACTTTGTCGAACCAGTAAATAATTTCGAGGTGTGAGAACGCCCCAATGGAGGCGATGGCCTCATCGGGAACGTGCGCTGCCAGCGTGATTTCAGAGGGTATTGCAGCCCAGTGATCGTCCGTTGGCGCAGTCCTGGCATTGGAGACAAAAGCAATTGGAGTGAGGGAGATGTTCATGCCTTGTTTTACGCTGCCAGTAGGGGTGGGGTTACCAAGCACCCTGATCAGAGAGACATACGCAGGCGGCTTTGAAAATGCCGGAGGAAGTGGATTAGGTCATTAAACCCTGGAGAAGGTCCATAGATCATTTCGCGCTGCATGATTTCGTAATCGGCTTTATAGTGATCCAAGATCTCATCCGGTGGAATAAAATCAATTGTCGTCCGCTTTAGAGAATCATAGTTCACCCAATTTAGTTTGTGGTATCGTCTTCGGTAGTCCACAAGTTCTTCATAGAGTGCCTTTTCTGAAATTACTTTTTCGCCGATTTCGGCTTGTGTCATCATGAAGAGGTCGTAGAGGTGCCGCGACATCCTGTCGATTCTGATTCGAGCGATACCGGGTTTCTGAAATTCCTCGTGGAGGAGGAACATCTTCTCCATGAAAGTTTTGAAGGGGGCAGCAGCAACAACAGAAAATTTGCTTTCGAATTGGGCAAGATTAGGCAAGGTGTCGGAAAGCAGTGATGTTATCCCGATAGGTGTATTTGGTTCTTGCCTTGAACGAATACTGACTTCAATCTTTACGTCATCGGAGATGTAGCTGTTCGGTTCAAAAAGAGACCGGTAACGAACAAAGATGTCTGTGGGTCGGTGTCAGGTCGGGTCTGTAACACATTTTCTGCGATGACGTCAGCGCGGATTCCGTAGAGGTCGAACTGATACCTAAGCTCGTCAAGTAATTTTTCCGAGGTGAATCTGCACCCAGCTCTTCTCAACTGCTCGACAAAGTTTTTTGATGGATTGGATTCCATGCGAAACCCAACTGCAGACGGAGAGAGCGCGATGTCAATATCTTCTGAAAAACGATTGATTAGCTTCCAGCACTTACTCAGCGAAGTACCTCCTTTAAACACGAGGTGTTGTGCGAACTTTCCGGAGAACAAAGCACGAAGCGTCACGGATACCCACCAGTCCTTTTCAATTAACTTGGAAGCAATACCAGTCTGATATTCCGCTTCAATGATTGCAGCTCTGCGTTGTTCGTCTGCCAGCTCTGACCAGAACTGATTCACGCTGCTTTCATTAACTTCACAATAAAATCGTTGACTTTGCCAGAGGCCAGGCGCAAATCGTGTTCAATGTTTTTGGGATCTTCCTTCTGCAGGAACGCCTTTAATTTCGTTGCAGTCTCCTCCGGGATGTGTTCGACACCAAGCTCCTCAATAGCCTGAATGACCAGACTGCTCAGTTCACCTTTCATTGCTAATTTTCTTGAGGATGTCGACTTAAATTTAATGACCGTATTACCGAGCTTGAAATGACGCGGGTTGCCATCGGTTACATATACACGCTTTGCGGGGACCTGATTCGTGAGCCCCAGTCTGTGTAAAGCATAGGCACCGGCTGGTCTTACCCGAATCTTTTCCTTATCGGCGATTAGGGCCACCACATGCTCCGGATCTGGACGGACACTACCAAGTATCGGATCTGTTTTCGGGACATAGTAAATGCCGTGTGCCAGTCGCTTGATCGTACCAGCCTGAGCAATCCGTGACAAAGCTTTCTTAATTGCAGCCTGACTTCCTTTACCCCGAAACTCAGTTGGGAAGACCACTTCTCCTGGTTTGCGCCGCGCCAGCGCCGATTCAATGTATGTATGTGTTTTGACATTCATGTCACTAATTTATAAAAAAAGGTGACATTTTACAACGCTGTTTGGGATAGATGTTGTTGCTGACGTCGAATGTTTGGGTGTTACTTCTTCCCCGCTGGCTGCAATTTCTTCAAATCCTCGTGGCGGATCACTGCCGTCATGATGCTGGTCTTCCCGTCGTCCATGCGCGCCCAGATGGGGGTGATGATGCCTTTGTGGGCAGCGATGTTGGTGTAGTCACCGAAGAACGACGTCTCGCTGGGGGTGAAGGGCGTTTCACTAATCTTAACATTGGTAAAACTTGCGCCCTGATCTTCAGACCAGGCCAGATACACATCGGTCTGGTTATCGTCATAGCTCCGGCGGTCGTAGTAAACCACATATATAAAGCCGGTCGTTTGGTCAATGGCCATCCAGGGCAAATACTGATGTTTGCCAGGACGGTCATCGTTGATCCTGATGGGCTCGGCCCAATTGTCTCCATAATTGGCAGAGCGCGTAAACCAGATATCGGTGTCGTTCTCGCCGTTGCGTTGATCGGCCCACAACAGGCAGAGCATTCCACGCAGGTGAATCGGACCATTGTTCGCCATCAATACGGGCATTCCGTTCGCCCGATCATGACCTGGAATCTTAAGATCCCATCCTCCGGGTTGCTGCGCGATGAAGACATCGTTCGACAGCCAGGTGGCGCCGCCATCAAAAGATCGGTCCATAAAGATTTTGCCCTGACTCGACCAGGTGACAAACATCTTTCCGTCGAAGGTGACTGCCGGCACTGCGCCTTCCGCAGTATTATCTGAATCGACACAATCGCCAGGTGTCTGTGAAATCACAACAGGGTCCGACCATTTTTTTCCATTCTTGGACATGCTCAACAAGATATTGGATTGACAACTCTTTGAGCTGTCACCATACGTGTCGAACTGCGTCCAGGTGACGATGATGTTGCCTTTGTTGTCAATGGTTGCCCACTGCTTGTCCTGATCCTTGGGATGATTGAGACCGATGCCGGCTCCATCGCTCCATGTTTTTCCATCATCGGTCGATGACTGCACGACAATCCGGTCGAGCATCTCCGACGTAAAATCGCCCTGACCTTTGGTCGGGTCGGAGAGATGAAAGTAGTAGAAATTGCCTTTGGAGTCCGAGAAGATCGCGGGGTCCCCATACACGCCCATCGACGACGTGAGCTTCGATTGCGTCCAGGTTTTCCCTCCGTCATGGGTGACATAAACGTTGTCCAGCACCGATCCCGCTACGATGTTATTCGGATTCTTCAGATTAATCGCAATAGAGGGCTCACACGCGTAATCTCCTCCTTTGTCGAGTTGAATATTTTTGAACTGCGCATATCCTGCGTTGGTGAGCAGGGCGAGACCAAGAATCAGAACCGTTCTCATGACATTTCGTTGCAGATACAATAGTAATTGATCCGCCGAATTTGAAAAAATGTTATTTTCGGCGGATAAATGAACTACCCCGTAATTGCATCGCTCCGGAGAACTGTCTCTCTTCAATTCGTCATCATACTGCTAACGCTCGTTCCGTTCATCAGCTACGCGCAACGTGATTTTACAATTGCCTTTGGCTCTTGCTCGAGGCAGAGCGATACCTTACAGATGTGGCGCGAAGTGGCTTCTTTGCGACCCGATGTATGGGTATGGGGAGGGGATAACATCTATGGCGACAGTCATGACGTTCAGGTGATGCGCTCAAAGTATGACCTCCAGAAAAGTCATCCGGGCTATCAGGCGCTCATTCGCAAAACGCCCGTGACCGGTACATGGGATGATCACGATTATGGCGTCAACGATGGGGGTAAATACTTTCCAAAGAAGGATGAATTCAAAAAAGAATTTATCCGCTTTATGGGTTTTGAAAAAAACAAGGAGATAACCACGCACGACGGTATCTATAACACGTATGCGCTCCGAAGACGAGGCAAAGAGGTACTGATCATCAACCTCGATACACGCTCCTTCCGGGACACCATTTACAGGGCGGTGGAAGAAGACAGCCTCACGGGCGTGAAGCATACCTACTACGCGAAGAATACGGAAGGAACCATCCTTGGCGAACCACAGTGGGAATGGCTTGAACAAGTGGTGCGCACCTCAGAGGCAAAATTGTTCATCATCAATTCCAGCATTCAGGTGATTTCTGAACAGCATCGGTTTGAGAAGTGGGCGAATTTTCCGAAAGAGCGTGAGCGCTTATTTAAGCTGGTGTCGTCTTTCCCTGACAAACGATTCTTGATCATCAGCGGCGACCGTCACATTGCTGAAATCTCGGTGGAGCGGCTTGAAGGGATTTCGTATCCCCTGATTGATTTTACGAGCAGCGGCCTCACCCACGTGACCGCGAATGCAAAAGAAGACAATAAACACCGGGATGGCGCACTCATTTCCAAGAAGAATTTCGGGATCATCGGCATCCGGTTTACCGAAAAAGCAATCGAAGTCACACTGGAACTTCGTTCATACAACGGCACCGTTCATCAGACCCGCACCTATTCGCTTTAGGTGAAACTCCACAATGTGTGGAATTAAGCAACAGTAATTCTGGCTCAGAATTTTGAGCGGCTTCCACTCGTCCTTATTATCACCACTTCATCGGCGTTAACGGTATGTTCGACCCCTTCCTGCGGTTCTGCAGAAAAGGTAGCGAGCTTTTTGAAACTGGTAGGGAAAATAAATCAACGACTATGTTAAAGAAGTTATTCCTTACCCTAATGGTCCCTGCCATCTTCCTGAGTTGCAGTGATGAGAAGAAAGAGCAGGCGATGCAATCACAGATTGATTCACTGCGCGTCGAGCTGCGAAGCAGCCAGGAGACCGCAAGTACACTGCAGGAGGTTGGCTTATTGATCGACTCAATCGACGCAAACCGTCAGTTGTTGAGGACAGATATGGTCGAGGGAACATCAATGAGCAATTATAAGTCGCGTTTACAAGACATTAACGCGTATGTAAAGCAGACTCAGAATAAACTTGCCGAACTTGAGAAGGCGTCCCGCAACTCTAAAGTATTTGCCGGAACTATCAAGAAGTTGCGTGCAGATCTGGCTGCGCGTATGCAGCAAATCACAGCGTTGGAAACGGAAGTTCAGCGCATGCGTGAAGAAAATATGGGTCTTGCGCGCAACGTATCACAGCGCGACTCTTTGCTCGCCGTGGGTAACGAGACCATCCGGATGCGTGAAGAACGCCTTGCGCAGTTGGAAACAGAAGTACAGGAGTTGAATGTTAAATCGAAGAACGACCAGGCTGAGGCGTATTACAACCAGGCAGTTGCCCTGGAGAAGGCGGCAGACAGAACCCGGTTTGCACCGAAGAAGCGCAAAGAGACGAAGCGTGAAGCATTGGAACTATATAAGATGGCGCATTCTTTAGGAAAAGAAGAAGCACAGGCAAAAATTCAGGAGTTGGAGAAGGAAGTGAGTTAATGAAGTTCTCCTGAATGAAAACAAGGCTGCCTCAAAAGGGCAGCCTTTGTTTTTAAATTGGTTTTTGAATTACACCAGAACCAAGACCAGATGCCTTAATCTCCACGCAATCCCGTCATGTCTCAAATGCGGCGCATTTACTTTGCCGACTGTACCAGTTTTACACCCGATTCTCCAAGGTGTTTCAAGAGGATCGACTTATAGTTTTGGCTGTTGAAATAGCCACCGTTGGCATTAAAGAATTCTTCAAAGACAGGAGCCCAGTCAGAATTCATCGGCATGATAATACCAAATTGTTCTGCAGCCTTATCTCCAACAGAATGACGTTTAATCGGCTTCTTCAACTGAACCGATTCAATGTAAAATGCCATGTCGAGGTAAGCGAAGCCGGCAGGATCGGCGAATACTTTCTCAAGCACTTCCTGGCTGGTTGTTGCATAAGCGATCTTCATCGCCGGGAAATACTTTTGCTTCAGTTCCATAATGCGCTTTTCGTTGGTTGTTCCCTTGGCAACATAGGCTGTGAAGTTGGCGAACGTCTTCGAAATGTCTTCCAGCTTCGCGAGGGTGGGTACCTGCGGCTGTGTCACCAGGATAGCGGCATTGGTAATGAAGGGTGGACTGAATTTCACTTCCTTTTTTCTTTCTGCAGTGATGGTGATGTTGCCAAGTCCGAATACACCTCCGTTGGAAGATTTGGTCTTGTCATACATGATTTTAAAACTGGATCCATCGCCGACAAATTTTGACGACACCTTCACGCCTTTATTTGCATTCAGCCATGTCACGAAGTCGTTCATGATGTCGACACAAATTCCAGTCAGCTTTCCATTGTTTTGATACACAAAGCTTGGCGTCTCAACATAGGCGAGTGAAATGCTTCCGCCTTTATTTGCTTTTACATTCGCCCAGGTGTCACCGGAGAAATTTTGGGAGGGTGCTTTGAAGAAAAGGAGCATCAGGATGCTCAACAAAAAAAATGATTTCATAAGTCCCATTTGGTTTAGAAGAATGGGTCAATGATAATCAATCAGGAGAATAATTACCAAGCAATTTTTTCCTTGTTCAGGAATGCCGCGATTCCTTTTTTGCAATCTTCGGTAGCCCGTGCATGCGCATTCATTTCGGCGGCATAATTCAGCGCTTCGTCGAGTGAGAGCGATTGTACCGTGGCAAGCATCTCCTTCGTGGTACTCACGGCCTGGGCCGAGTTGGCGACAACGATTTCGCGCGCAAATTTTAAAACTTCTTCCGACAGTATTTCGCGGGCGACAACCTTATACACCAACCCCAGTTCACGCGCCACCATTGCGGGTACGATGCTTCCGCTGAGAAGCAGCGCTCTTGCCCGTGCTTCCCCGATTTTACGTAAAAGGAAAATCATGACGATGGCCGGAATGAAACCGATCTTCACTTCGGTGTACCCGAAGCCCGCCTCGGGGACGGTGAAAATGAAATCACACACGGTTGCAAGCCCGCAACCTCCTGCGATGGCGTGACCCTGCACCTGCGCAATGACAATTTTTTTTGACTCGTATATTTTTTGAAACAGATTCTTCAACCGTGAACTGTCTTCCAGATTCTCTTCGTAGGAGAATACCTGAAGTTGCTGCAGATACTCCAGATCCGCACCTGCGCAGAACGCGTCGCCGTTCGCACTGAGGATGATCACTTTAACTGCATCGTCTTGTTCGGCGCGGGTAAACGCTTCCAGCAAGTCCGCCACAACGCCCGGGTTAAGCGCATTTCTTTTTTCTGGTCTGTTGAGCGTGATGGTTGCAATTCGTTCTGCAACCTGGTATTGTACAAATTTCATATTGAACTGTTTTGTGCCGGATAAACAAACGCTCCTTTTTTCCTCACTGAGAAAATGTGTATCCCGTGCTGTTGCGCCAATTTTTCGGACCAATGATACCCGTTGCTGTCATCCAGCACCACGAGACCGAACCGCTCAAACGGAAAATCCCTCGGGTTGTCAATAGCATTGTGGCTGACGACGAGAAAGTCTGCCCGGAAGCCGGCAGGAATCCTGACACCTCGCTCAAAAATATGGAGAATGATTTTACCGTCCCAATCGTACAGTTTTGCGCCGGGAATTGCCCGTGAAATGACAGCGCAATCCTTTAATTGCGACAAGCTTCGGGCTGTCCGGTTGGCTGCCGTTGCAAACTTATGGGCTCGCTCGTGAAGGGAGCGGTCACGCACTTCGTACCATCCGCCTCGGGCCGAGAAATCCATCGCGTATGCCCCGCGCAGCTGATAGACCACCCACTGAGGACGATGACGGGTATTCAGAAAAGCACTCAGCGTAAAAATTGCGAGGACAGACGCGGCGGCGATCATGTATGTGAGCTTTCGCCGATCAAGTAACAAAGAAATGAAAGCAATTATTCCGGCGAGGAGGATACATTCGAAGATGGTGAGATGGAGATGTTTCGTCACGCTTCCAGGGAGCTGCGAAATCCAGGCGGCAAATGTATTCATGAAAGCAATGGACACTTTCAGCAACCACCCCAACAGGACGGGGATGAACGGCACGCTGCTTGTGAGCAGGAGAATCAATCCACCAATAAGAACAACAGAAGCAATGGGAATAACGACCAGATTGGCGAGCAGAAAGTAGTTTGGAAACTGGTGGAAGTAAAATAAGGTCACGGGCAACGTTCCCAGTTGCGCTGCGATCGAAACACAACTCATTTTCCAAGCCCAATCAAGCAAACTCCAGCGCGGCTCGAGCAACCGGTAGATGCCCCGATAGAAATACACAATGCTGAAAACAGCAACAAACGAAAGTTGAAATCCGATATTGAAAAGCATCATCGGATTTGCAACGAGGAGGATACACGCTGCAAGCCCGAGTGAGTTATAGATATTACTTTCACGGTTCAGCAGTTTCCCAATCACGACGATGGTAAACATCAGCACGGCCCGAAGCACACAGGGAGAAAGACCTGAAATTAAGGCATAGGCCCATAGGAACAGGATACTCACGACGAATCCTGTTTTGACAAGGCCAAGGCGGGAAAGAGGCCTCATGAGGGTTATTACAATCAAATAAATAATGGAGATGTGCAAGCCCGACACAGAGAGCACATGAATTGTTCCGGAGCGCATATAGTCAATCAAGATGTCGCGATCAATTTCAACCGTAATCCCGAGGATAAGCGCGGTGGCGACTGAGGCAGCGTTAGGGTCGTCGATAAAGCGATCAAGTTTTTCTTCCGCCCAGTGCCGCGCATCAATGGCGGCGGCCATGCTCAAGGAAGGTTTTCTATTTCCAACAATTCTGAATTCACGAACGAAGTGTTGGTGGTAAATGTAGCTGCGCGAAGCATACGCACTGAAATCAAATTGATGAGGATTTGTTGGAGGCTGGATACGCTCTGGCTTTCCTTTAATTAACAGAACATCGCCATACTTGACAGCAGTCTGACTGGGAAGATATAATCTGACCTTTCCACTTGAAGCGAGCCACGTGTTATCGGCAAGACCACGGGTCATGATCACATCCACTGCCACTGATTTTTCCCGGGGACTGGGTGGCTCCACGACAATGCATTCGTAAGCCTCAAAATCGGCGCGTTGAATCAGATGATGTGGCGCATCGGTCGGGTCTTGAAGGATTACGTTTGTCCATCCAAACGAAAACAAAAGACACGCAGCAATCCATCCGGGGTTCATTCGTTCCGGATTTTTTAACCGGCGGTACCAGAAGAACAAATAGGTGACTACCGCAATTCCGAGAGCCGAAGCCAGGATCGTCAGGGGCGGTCGCGGAAAATAATAACCGGCGAGTATTCCCGCGATGAGCCAGAAACAAAGACGTACAAACACATAGGATGACCATCCGTGCATGGTCCAATTTAGAAGAAAAAATGGCGTCGGCAACGGCAGTGATTACCCCGCTTTACGGAGACGGAATTCAGTAAGAATACGGAGATTAAAATACAAACAAGTCACTATTTACCTGCCTGAGGGTGAATGGTAGATTTACTTCATAATTACGGCTGGCCTCGACGATGATTTAAGGTGAGATGGCGGTCAGTCGTTTTGAAACTTCTACCATCTTAAATCATCAAGTACATGAAAAAGAGAATGTATCAGGAAAAGGCAAATGACAACGGCGGCGGAGCTGTTGTTGACAATGCTGAACTCATTGCCCAGCTCCAGCGCAGTCTGGAAGAAACAGAGCGTCTTGCGGCGCGCAACCAGACGGCACTGAACGAAGCCGTTGACGCGATCATTCAGGTTGACGGACAGAAGAACATCGTCTTTTACAATGACGCAGCGGTTAATTTATTTGGATACACGCGTGAAGAGGTTTTGGGGCAGCCTGTAAAAATGATCCTGCCAACGGAGCATTTTGCTGCACATGATACTACTGGCGGTGCCGGGCGCGATTTGCAGGCAACGCGGAAAGATGGTGGTCAACTTTGGCTTAATCTTGCGTTGAGCAAGACCAAAATCGGAGATGAACAGCACTACACGGCATTTGTAAAAGATATTTCTGCACAGCGGACTGCAGACATCGAAATGCAGGCGCTGCAGAGCGAGTTGAAGACGAGAATGGACCAAATCAACACGGCTTGTGTGGTTTCTGAATCGGATTTGAAAGGAAACATCACGTACGTGAATGATTTGTTGTGCGAAGTTTCTCAGTACACACGAGAAGAGTGTATCGGTCAGCCGCACTCCATGTTCCGTCATCCCGACATGCCTTCTTCTGTATTTAAGGAGCTTTGGGCAACGATCGGTAAAGGAAGAATTTTCCGCGGCATCATTAAGAACAAAAAGAAGGATGGAAGTCCGTATTGGGTGGACGCGTTGATCGCGCCCGTACTTGGACCGAATGGCAAGCCCGTCAAATACATTGGTGTTCGTTATGTGATCACCGAGCAGGTTCTCAAACAACAGGAACTGGAGGGGCAGATGAACGCCATCAACGCTGCAACGGCATACGCAGAATACAAGATTGACGGCAGCGTGATCCGGGCGAACGAGAATTTTCTCAAAGTCACCAAATACACACAAAGCGAAATTGAGGGCAAGCACCACCGTTCGTTCTGTGAAACGAATTACAGCCGCTCATCGGACTATGAGCAGTTCTGGAGAAATCTTAAGAACGGCACAGCGCAGAGTGGCGAATACAAGCGCAAGGCTCAGGACGGTTCGGTGATTTGGCTTCAGGCAACCTATACACCGGTGAAGGATGAAAAAGGTAACGTCACCAAGGTCATCGAACTTGCGACAGATATCACTGCGCAAAAAACGCAGACAAATGATTTCCAGGGACAACTCGAAGCGATAGGACGTTCCAATGCCGTGATTGAATTCAACATGGATGGAACGATCATCAATGCGAACGAAAACTTCCTGAAGGTGACCGGATATTCGCTGAGTGAAATCAAGGGCAAGCACCATCGTATGTTTGTGGGTGCGGAGCACGCGCGCACGCGGGAATATGCCCAGATGTGGGAGCGTCTCAATTCAGGCGAATACCTGATCGGAACATACACCCGTCTCAACAAGAGAGGAGACGAGATCTATATTCAGGCATCTTACAACCCTATTCTTGATGATGAAGGAAGACCGTTTAAGGTCGTGAAGTATGCCCTGGATATGACTGAAGTTATTCGGGTTATCAAAGCGATGTCGTCAGGTAACTTATCCCTGAGATGCGACACGACGGTAGACAACAGCGGTCTTACTGCCGAAATCAACAATACATTAGAAACGCTCAATTCTGTTTTGAAAAATATCAGCGTCGGTTCTGATGTCGTTGCAAAGTCTGCCGACTTACTGCAGAAGAAAACAGATGAGATGAAGCGCAACACAGCGGAAGTGGCTACGGCCATCTCTCAGATGGCGAAAGGTGCACAGGATCAGGCATCGAGAACGGATGAGTCTTCCAAGCTGATAGCCCATGTCATGGCGTCTTCGAATGATATGGAGAAGAAAGCGAACGTCATCAACAAGGCCGCAGAGCGCGGACTGGATAGTTCGAATCAGGGTATGAAAACGGTGAAAGTTCTGGTGAACAACATGAGTGGTATCAAAGAAACAGCCACCCTGACGGCTCAATCGATTAATGTCCTTACCAATCGTACAGAAGAAATCGGACGTACGCTGAATGTCATTACCGACATCGCAAGTCAAACCAATTTGCTTGCTTTGAACGCAGCCATCGAAGCGGCGCGCGCCGGAGATGCCGGACGAGGATTTGCTGTGGTCGCAGAGGAAATTAGAAAATTGGCTGAAGATTCCAGGAGGTCTGCGGTTGAAATTGAAAAGATTATCAAGGACGTTCAGAAGGATACGCAGGCTGCGGGCAAAGCAATTGAGTCCATGGAAGCCAGCGTGAAAGAAGGGAACCGATCGACCGAAGAGGCCGAGAAGATATTCCAGGAAATTGCTCAGACGAGCGAGTCGACATTTACTTCTTCCAAAGAAATTCAGACGGCAACACTCGAGCAGAAGGAATCCATCAACACCGTTGTGAAAAACATTGAGCAGATAGTGGTTGTCTCTGAAGAAACCGCAGCGGGAACGCAGCAGGTGGCAAGTTCAAGTCAGCAGATGAGCTCAGGTATGGCGGACATTGCCCGTGCAGGAGATGAACTTTCCGCAGTAGCCGCAGAGTTGCAGGCAGGTATCCAGCAGTTCAAACTCAAAGCATAAGGCTTATGACAGTGCAGGCAACAAGTGCGCCCGAGACGATAGCTCAAACCATGAAGATTGTGGTGTTTCGCGTCGGGCGCGAGTTGTATGGAATGCCCATTGGGCATATTCGTGAAGTGGTGCTCACACCCAACGTCACGCGTATGCCCCAAACGGAGGCGCATATTGAAGGCGTTGCCAATATCCGCGGCAACATCATCGCCATCTTCAATCTTGAGAAGAGATTTAATATGGCAACGGATGACAAGTCACGGTATGGCTACACGCTCGTGGTGGAAAGCGAAGAGTTCAAAGTTGGTTTACTGGTTCGCGAAGTTCCGGCAACGATCAGCATCAATAGTGCGGACATTGATACATCGATGCAAGCAGGCATGGCGGAGAATGGCAGTTACATTACCGGCATCGTGAAATCAGGGAGTGACCTCATCATGCTGATGGATGTATTCAAACTCGTCGGTTCGTAACCGTTAATGAAGAATCACTTCGTTTTGAATTCCTTCTAATGATTTGCCTTTCGTTTCGGGGAGAACCCTCCAGGCGAAGAATCCGTGAAGGAACATCATGACCGTGAAGAACAGGAAAGCATAGAATCCCCCGTTGGTATTGTTTTCGACAATGTCGGGGAACTTCCATGAGATGAGGGCGGCCATGATCCAATGGGTGAAACTTCCCAGCGCCTGACCTTGGGCGCGTACCTGGTTTGGAAAGATCTCTGAAATAAATACCCAGATGACAGCGCCTTGTGAGAAAGCAAAGAAGGCGATGAACATCACCAGATAGATCATGACGGCATAGCCACCGCTGTTGCCGGAGTAGAATGCCCACGACACAAGCCCCAGAGCAACCACCATTCCGATTGATCCGATAATGAGCAACGTTCTTCGTCCAAACTTATCAATCACAGAGATGGCAAGAAGCGTGAAGATCATATTCGTTAATCCGATGGAAACTGCCTGAAGCAGGGCAGCATCTTTCGCCACTCCGGACAATTCAAAAATTCTCGGCGCGTAGTACATAATGGCATTAATGCCGGAGAACTGATTGAAGATGGCCAGCACCACGGCAAACATGATTGGTTTATTGTAGCGGCCGTTCCATAGTGATTCTTTGACACCAGAAGTTTCTTGTTGAAGCGACTGCCGGATGCTGCTCACCGCTGCGGGCACGTTGGGTTCGCCAATGCTGATGAGAACTTTTTCCGCTTCTGATTCACGCTTTTGTTTCATCAGCCAGCGCGGACTTTCCGGAACAAGGAATACCATGCCGAAATACAATAAGGATGGTATTGCCTGTACACCGAGCATCCATCTCCAGGAATCTTCGCTGACGCCAAATAATAAATAGTTTGACACGAACGCGAGAAGAATTCCGGTAACGACATTAAACTGAAACAAGGCAACGAGCCTTCCTCTCCGGTGAGCCGGAGCAATTTCAGAAATATACATGGGACCGACGACGGAAGAAGCACCAACCCCGATGCCGCCGAGGAATCTGAATAAAACAAATACTTCCCACGTTGACGTGAGCGCAGTGACGATTGAAGTAACGATGTACAAAAGTCCGATCGCCTGAAGACATATTTTGCGCCCGTATTTCTCCGCCGGGTATCCGGCAACGAGAGAACCAAGGACGGTACCAATTAAAGCGGAGGCTACCGTGAACCCGTGTGCGTTGGCATCAAGATTCCAAAGTGACTGAATGGTTTTCTCTACACCAGAGATCACAGCGGTATCAAAACCAAAAAGAAAGCCGCCAAGGGCAGCTACAATTGAATTGCGAAAAGCAGTTCCGGATTGATTCATGGGTTTGGGTTCAGGTTGTCGAGCCTGAATTTAAGCAAACCACGGAATCAAAAAAATCAATAACTGTGCTGCCGGTTGCGGAAGAAGGGCTTCAGTACCGTCCGGTCAAGTATGATGAAGGCAAGTGCCAGGTTGATAAACAGGAAAATACTGAGGAAGGATTTCCAGTCGAGGTTGATGGGCTGGGTTAAATGCTGCGTGACGCCTGAAGGAACGCCAACCTTCGAGGTGTCAATTTCAGGTAGGGCTACCGTTGTGACCGCGCTGTCAAACACGCCTGCCTTGAGCATAAACGCGCCTACGATGGTGACCACAACAACGCCCAGAAACATGATGAAATTTCTTCTGATGTTGGTCGCCGGGTTTCCCTGGATCGCGCCCATCACCTTTTGGGTAAAACCTGCAGAAGGGGAGAAGAGATTGTTCTTCAGCGTCATCTCTGCCAGGCGAAGTGCAGCAAGCTCCTCGGCCAGGACAGGATTTCTTTTCAGGACTTCTTCAAATGCAATCCGCTCTTCGGGCTTCATGAGGCCGTCGTGGTAGGCTATAAGTTTGTCGCGCTCGGTCGTCTCCATATCCTTATAAAGTTAACGCTTCCTGTTGTAAAATCATTTTTAATTCCTCACCCATCCGCTGCCTTGCCCGATGGATCCGCACCTTAATGGTATTGATGGCAATTCCGGTCACTTCAGCGATCTCTTCCAGTGACATCTCCTGAAGGTAGAAAAGTGAAAGGGCAGTGCGATCGGCCTCATTCATCCTACCCAGCGCCATCTCCACAAATTTGCTCTTATCATTTGCTTCGAGTACATTATTCTCTGATGCATATAAACGAGCCGATTTCCGGTCAATGTCTTCAAAAGAAACGGGGTTTTTTCTTTTATAGCTGACGGCAGTATTAAAGGCAATCCGGTAAATCCACGTCGAAAATTTTGCGGTGCGGTTAAAGTTCTTCAAGCCCTGATAGGCTTTGAGAAAAACGTCTTGCGCAGCTTCTTCGGCTTCACCCTGATTCTGAATAATGCGTAAAGCAATGGTGTACACATAGCTTTGGTGTTTTCGAATCAGCACCTCATAAGCTTTCTCGTCACCGCTCAATACGCGATCAATTAATGCATGGTCGGGATCCTGGATCATGTCGGGGCTTGTACGATAAAGACTTGAAACAAGTTACCGAAAAATTTTTCTTTTTTTTCGGTAACCTCGGCTGCTGCCCGTGAGTCAAAGGGGCAAAACAAGCAAATTATGGAAACCGAATCTCTGTCCCTGCTCATCCTCATCCTCAGCGTGGTGGGAACCTTTGTGATGATCATTTACCTGCGCCGCTATACCAATGCGGAGCGGATGGCGATGATCGAAAAAGGGGTCAGCCCCGACTTCTTCCTGAACAAACAGCGCCAGACTGCAGGAACGCTGCGTTTCTCTTTGCTATTGATCGGGTCCGGAATCGGATTTCTGCTGGGCTATGCACTCGACCGGAGTTTTGATATGGAAGAAGTTGGATATTTCTCGATGCTGTTCATTTTCGGTGGCATTGGCCTTGGTCTGGCTTACATTATTGAGGAGAAGAAAAACAAAGGAGTCTGAGCATTCTGTTACCGACTGGGTAATCATTCTACAGCCCGTTGAACAATTTTGTTGACGGGCTTTATTTTTTCCTTCATACAGCCACTTTTTATAACGCTTTGGCTATTGGCACGACATTACCCTACTGCCTTGGTATATGTTAAACAATAACCAAAAGAAGTCATGAAAAAAATTGTGTTTGCTTTCTGTATGATGTTGGGAACGGCTGCAGCAGTACAGGCTCAGGATACAACCACGACGCAATCTCCAACTGATCCAACGGTCACCACCGATCAGTCATCTACTGCGATGACTCAGGAAGATGGAAGAACGAAGATCAAATCTCAGGAGCTTCCTGAACAAGTGAAGAAGACCCTTGAAGGACAGGAATACCGCGGATGGTTGGTGAGCTCAGCTTATAAAATGAATGGTGCAAGCAATTCCGGAACAGGAACATCAGGTTCTGCGTCTGGATCATCTTCATCTTCAACTGGTACATCAGGTTCAACTTCTGCAAATGCAGGTTCATACAATCAGGAAATTTTCATTGTTGAATTGAAGAACGGTGCCCAAACCAAGACTGTCCGTTTTGACAAAGACGGAAAAGTATTGGACGATGCCGCTGATGACGGAGACCAGAAGTAATCATACCGGGTACGATTTTCGTCTAACGAATCTTTCGAACCCTTGTCTGAAAATGTAAAAGCCGGGTATCAACCGGCTTTTATTTTTCCGTTTTAATTGAATATGGCAGCAATCCTTCTCATCGAAGACGACCTCACATTTACCCGAATCCTCGACGCTTTCCTTGGAAAGCATGGACACCGGCTGATATCCTGCACGAAAGGCCGTGACGGCCTTCGCGCCCTTGAAGAACGGGCCTTCGATATGGTCTTGCTCGACTATCGTCTGCCAGACGCATCCGGGATGGATCTTTTGCTTGAAATCAAACAACTGCAGCCGGCATTGCCGGTTGTGATCATGACAAGCTTCAATGATTTGCGCACTGCCGTCAAAGCGATAAAAGCCGGAGCTCAGGAGTATGTCACCAAACCGGTGAACCCGGAAGAACTGCTCATGATCATCAGCGAAGGTCTCCGACGATCGAAGGATAGCCCTGCCGTTGTGGAGGATCTGAAGATGGATCAATATGTGGAAGGCAAAAGCCCGGATGCCCTGCAACTGAGGGAGTTTGTGCGTTTGGTTGCTCCGACCAACATGTCGGTGATCATCGAAGGTGAAAGCGGTACCGGAAAAGAAAATGTGGCCCGAAGCATCCATAGTCAAAGTAAGCGTTCCAAAGGTCCTTTTGTCGCGGTAGATTGCGGGGCCTTGTCAAAGGAACTTGCGGGCAGTGAACTTTTTGGTCACGTTAAGGGAGCGTTCACGGGTGCTGTTGCCGATAAGGTTGGACAATTTGAAGCGGCACACAAAGGGACAATTTTTCTGGATGAAGTGGGCAACCTGACGTATGATGTGCAGATCAAACTTCTGAGGGCAATTCAGGAGCGCATCATCCAACCGATCGGAAGTACCAAAGAGGTGCGTGTGGATGTTCGCATCATCACAGCCACGAATGATGATCTCGAAGAGAGTGTTCGTAAGGGGACTTTCCGTGAAGATTTATATCATCGCTTAAATGAATTCAAGATTCATGTTCCTGCGTTGCGGAACAGGGGAGAAGATTTGTTTCTCTTCATGAATTTCTTCCGGGAGTCAGCAAATAAAGAACTCGATAAAAATGTGACGGGGTTTAGTCCGGAAGTCACCGATTTATTTCAGCGATACGACTGGCCTGGTAATCTCCGGGAGATGAAAAATGTCATCAAAAGATCTATTCTTCTTGCCCGTGCTGATGTTGTTCACGTTCGCGATCTGCCTCCGGACATGCTGGAGTTGGTTCAGGGCAACAGCCGCGCAAAGTCTGCACCGGTGTATGATCTGAAAGCGTTGCAGGAGGCGCAGGAGCGAGAGATGATCATGAAGACATTGAACGAAGTGCGATATAATAAGTCAAAGGCTGCCCGAATCCTGAATATCGACCGAAAGACGCTTTACCTGAAAATGGAAAAATACGGAATTCAATAATTTTCGGGTGCTTCAATTTCTGCTTGTACCAGGTCGAAGTTTTTTTCTGCGCTGGTCACTGCTTCTCGCAATACAGCGCGAATGTCTGCAACGTTCTTCCCCGAGACGAGCATTTGTTCGATTTCGCGAAAGCGCGCCCCCACGGAACGCATACCCATCTGCCCATAGCGTCCGGCGAGCTTATGAACAACTTCTCGTAATTCAGACGCATCGTTGGCATGCATGCATTGCTCCAATGCGAAAAGATCCTGTCTTGTTTCGTCCAGAAATTGTTTGAGTATGCTGACGTAAGCTTCTTCGCCTCCGGTTAATTTTTTCAAACTTGAGAAGTCCGGTTCATTATTGTTTTGAACTTGTTTTGGGACAGGCCGGTTGGAAAGCAAATGCAGCAGTGCTGCTTCGTGAAATGGTTTTGTCAGCACCTGATCAAAACCGGACTTGAGCAATATATCCTGCTCCTCCTGAAATACGTGCGCGGTGAGTGCAACGATTCTGGTTTCAGGGCGAACAATTTTTCTCAAGGCTGCACAAAGTTCCATGCCGTTCATACCAGGCATCCGAATGTCGAGAAGAATGGAGGTGAATTGACGAGCGAAATTTCCCTCAAGCACTTCTCCCGGATTCGAGGTTGTGTAATGTTCGATGTCCTGTTTGGAAAGAATCAGATCGCATAGCCTGAGGATCATCGGATCGTCATCAACGATCAGGACGTCTTCTCCCTCAAATGAATGCACGGGCTGTCTTTCCTGATGAACGCGTTCCGTGACTGTGCCTTTTGGGAAGTTCAACGCAACACGAAATGTTGTTCCTTTTCCCTGCGTGCTGGATACTTCAATATTTCCGTGCTGCGCATCAATTAACGCTTTGACGATGGTGAGGCCCAGACCTGTGCCACCGTATGTTTTTGCGATGCTGCTGTTCGCCTGCTCAAATTGGTTGAAAATATGCCGTTGTTCTTCAGGCGACATGCCAATGCCTGTATCTTCAACTTCAAAGTGACATTGAATTTGTTCTCCTTGTTCTGTTAGTTTTACCCGAAGAAGTACATGTCCCTGGTGGGTGAACTTGACCGCGTTTGCCAGTAAATTGTAAAGAATTTGCCGGAGGCGGAAAGAATCTCCTTTCACATATTCATAGGAACCTGGATCAACCTCAACGTCGAATTGCAAATTCTTTCGCCGCGTCTGCACACGAATTCCTGATTCAACTTCAAACACAACATCCAGAATACTGAATTCTTCTCTCGCAAAAGCAAATGCCCCTGAATTGATTCGACTGTAATCCAATACTTCGTTTACAATGTGGAGTAAATGTTCTGAAGCATGACGTATGGATTGAATAGCTTCCTGGTCACTGCGTTTTTCTTCCTGAAGTTGTTCCGCAAATCCGAGAATGGACTGCAGGGGTGTCCGAATCTCGTGACTCATGTTGGCGAGAAAGCGTTGTTTGATCATGCTGAGCTCCTCAGCTTCTGTTTTCTTTTGCTCCAGCTGCCGCCGATAGAAATTGCTTCGGCCAATATCGATCAAAATCAGGATCACGAGAATAAATGCTCCGGCGACGAAGGCGATGACGACAAAATAAAGGCGATCAAGCCCTGCTTCGACTGCAGCCCGCGCGCTTTCGTTTCGGAACTGAGTGAGTTTTAGTTCCTCCGCCTGTACTTCTTCCAGGCTTCGCAGCAGTTGTTGCACAAGCACACTGTTCGTCTTGTTCAGTTCCAGCTCCTTCTGCTGAAGTCGTGCACGCTGATTGCGCTGGTCGCGATCCAGTTCTTTCATCAACGATTCGATCTCGGCTGGGTCGATTACTTCTTCACCGACGGCAACGGTATCAACGGTCACCTGCACGTCCTGTGTTACCTTAGGAACAGGCACAGGGGCCTTCTTCTTTTTTCCGAACCATCGGCGCAAAAGATTCTTCTCCTTCTCGGTGCGCGCAACGGAGTCTATTGGCGGAAGGGTAGTTGTGGTGGTTTGCCTCGTTGTGACGACACTGGTGTCCATTGCCCTCGATCGGCGCAGCAAGGACGCAAGAGTATCAAGCTGGGTGGAAAATTCTTTATTGTTTGCGATCTCAGCGCGGACCTTGAGATACGATACAAATGTTTCATTGCGGGTATCTAACACACGGTGCAGACTGTTGATTCGCCGGAGTTGGGCGCTGTCCCAGCTCATTTGCCCAAGCGAATCAATCAGTTGCTGGAGGTAGCCCGTTTGATCGAGAAAGTACTTGTAAGGACGTTGTGGATTTCGAATGGCCTCTGCACGCTGTTCCTGATCAAGCGTGACAATCTCCCGAAAAAGATTGTCGAGTTTTACTGCCTTTGCGTTAGGTTCGGTCAGTTCGTTAACCGTGCCCAGTATATCGCTAAAAGAATCCCGCGAGATGTAAGTAGCAAGAACAACGGCAAGCACGGCCAGCAGAAATGCGGCAACAATTTTAGTCTTCAAGCCATACCTCCCGTTTTTTGTAATAATAACGCCGTCAACCGAAACCTGTTGTTTCGACTGCCGGCAAGGCCGTGTGTTTATCGATTAAACCGGGTAATTGGCCGCTAAACGCCTCGGCCTCGAATCAAACGGAGCAAAATGGCAACTACCGCCACAACCAGCAAAATATGAATCAGTCCGCCTACGCTGAAAACAAAATATCCCAATAGCCACCCGATGATCAGGATGACGGCAATGATGTACAGAATGTCGCTCATAAATATTTTTTTGCTTACAGCCACTTAAAATTCAATGCCTTGTTTCTTGCTCATAAACCGGGGTGACCGATCAGACCACGGGTTTGCTTAGTTGTAGAAGAATTTTCTTTGATTGTAGACAAGTTCACCAGCTGTACACCGCCAGATTGTTTCCGCAATCGCTTGTAACCCCCGGCACTGACTTTTCAGTTCTGTCGCTAAAGTTCTCCTATGAATACAATGTTAGAAATTGCCCTTGCAGCGGTTGGTATTGTGGCTGCCTACGCAGCGTTTATGGGATTTTCGTTTTGGCTTGCCCGCCTCCTGTTCCCAAAGATTGAATTGAACGAGGCTGATGAAAAACGAAGGATGGTGAAGCTGATGCAGCAGCGGAAGATGATGAAAGTATCCGCCAAAGCGGCATAAAAAAAACCTGGGTTATCCAGGTTTTTTTAGTGTTCTTGACGAAGAGGAGTCAATTAATAACCATCGTTGTTGTCATCTCCAGTACCACTCAGGCGAAACGCAACATAAATCTGCGCAACCTGATTCTTGGAGTTGCCAATTAGCGAGCGGGCACCGCGGGAACGGGCAATGGTATTCAACCCGTAGTTATATCGCGCACCGAGTTGTACGCCACCAAGGTTGAAACCAATTCCTCCTGCAAGCCCGTAATCCCAGTCTTCGAAATTGTCGCGGTCAACCTTTCTGAACGTATCGCCCAGGTCACCATCACTGTCGATGTTTGCGCCCAATAGGTAAGACCAGTAAGCACCCGCGTGAATTTCGGCGGCTGTGCCAAGTTTGAATACCGCCAGAATCGGAATGTCCAGGTAATTCAAGTTGAATTTTGTCTCCTGATCAATAATGCCATCTGACTTAATCACTCTCGAACCTTTTGTCGAATAGAGCACTTCGGGCTGTAAAGCAAATGCTTCATTTGAAAACAGCTGCCCGTACACACCGACATTCAGACCAACACGTGCATTTTCATCACTCACATCATCAACATACAGGTTGCTGAAATTGAGACCGCCTTTAATACCAGCTATGGGTCTGTTCACCAGTTCTTCATTCGTCTGTGCGTGTGCGTGATGAGCCAAAGCCGCCATGCAAATCACCACAATCATCAGTTTTGATTTCCTTTTCATACACATTTTGTTTTGTTAAACATTCTTAATCTCATTATGAAACAGCGTGCCATCGTATGCAGGGCGGTCGAATGAGACGATGTATGCTCATTATTCAGGTTCATTGAGCGACCATTTCCAATCGACCCGCGCATGGGTAAATATTTGAGAGAGATGTTATTGTTATTGTACTCTTGCTGGTGAAATCATCGATCATTTTCCTTGGGGAATTTTATTCCTGACTGAGGAATTGTTCTCCGGTTAATCTTCGCGATTTGAATTTTCGGGCAACAGATCACGACGATTTCCGGAGTTGCAAAGTACGTGGCATCAAATTTTGAAAAGATAAACGCAGGCGTTCAGATCAAAAGGGCATTTGCCTTTAGAGTCTTCTGTCGTGCAAGAGTGGTATGGTGGGTTTGAAAAACAGAGGAGTTTGATCGCCAACAGGGCGCGCGCTGTTCGGGGGAGGCCCTTGTCGGGCAGATGGAGGTAGTTGAACAGAGCAGAATTCTGCTTTGGCAGTCAGGCCCTGTTCCGAGCCGTCATTACTTTGATGACGGCTCTTTTATTAAACAGGATGTGTTATGAAGGGATATACCAAACGCAGATTACTAAGTTTCATCATTGGTTTGATGATGTTCTTATTTCTGATGGGCATGCAACTCGTGCAATAGTTTATGCTTCAAGTGCCTTCACTCCGGGAAGTACTTTGCCTTCAAAGTATTCCAGCAGTGCACCGCCACCGGTGGATACATAGCTGACTTCTTCCGCAAATCCGAATGTATTCACTGCAGCAGCAGAGTCTCCGCCTCCTATCAATGAGAAAGCACCACCTTTGGTCGCTTTGACAACGGCTTCCGCGATGCGTCTCGTTCCGGAAGCAAATTTCTCCATTTCAAAAACTCCCATCGGGCCATTCCACAAAATGGTTTTTGACTTCTCCACAACGTCGGAAAATACGCTTGATGCCTGAGGCCCGATATCCAGTCCCATCCAGCCATCAGGAATTGCAGTATTGATGGCCACATTCGTATTCGCATTCGCGTCAAATTTATCTGCAATGACTGAGTCAATAGGAAGATGCAATTCAACACCTTTTGCTTTGGCTTTTTGAATTAGCTCTTTCGCAAGTTCAAGCTTATCCGCTTCGACGAGAGAGTTTCCAATCTGGCCGCCCATGGCTTTGAAGAATGTGTAGGCCATTCCACCTCCGATGATCAGGTGGTTAACCCGGTCAAGAAGTTGTTCGATGATTAAGATCTTGTCAGAGATTTTTGCACCTCCCATGATGGCGGTAAAAGGACGTTCAGCATTTTCCAATACCTTGCGCGCGTTGTCCAGTTCAGCAGCCATCACATAACCAGCGCCCTTCTCTTTGAAAAACTGCGCAACAATGGTGGTGGATGCGTGCGCACGATGGGCAGTGCCGAATGCATCATTGACATAAACGTCTCCGAGCTTGGATAACTGTTCGGCAAATGCCAAATCTCCTTTTTCTTCCTGCTTGTAAAAGCGCAAATTCTCGAGAAGCAGCACCTCGCCTGGTTTGAGGTTTGATGCTTTTGTTTTCGCTTCCTCACCAATACAGTCATTGGCAAATTGGACCGATGTTCCCAGTAGCGACTCCGTTGTGCTGATCGTGTGCTTCAGCGAATACTTTTCTTCAGGACCTTCCTTCGGTCTGCCCAGGTGGGACATCAGGATGCAGCTGCCTCCGTCGGCGAGTATTTTCTTGAGCGTGGGTATGGTCGCGCGGATGCGGTTGTCGTCCGTTACGTTGAAGCTCTTGTCAAGCGGCACGTTAAAGTCTACACGAATCAAAGCCCGCTTTCCTTTGAAGTTAATGTCGTTAATGGTTTTCATAGGTGTCTGATTGCGGAAACAAAACTATCATTTTTGCGCGTTCTGCGACGACTTTTTGAATCCCGGTATGAAATTAAAGAAATAGAAAACGTTTGAAATCAATCACCAAAGCTGACACCTAGTCCCTTGGCTGCGGTCACGAGAAAATTATCTGTTTTCACTGTGTGATAATCTTTTGTAGCTTCTTCAAGCGTCACTTCCGTGAACGTATTATTTCTGAACGAAACCATATGGCCAAACTTCCCCGCGAGGGCAAGTTCAAATGCCTTCACGCCAAAAAGGGAGGCGAGTATCCGATCATAGGCCACGGGGCTGCCGCCGCGTTGGACGTGTCCCAATACGGTCTCACGAATTTCTGCTTTACATCCGGCGTCTTTCAGTTGTTTTGAAAGTTGATAGGCAACACCGCCGAGACGAATGTGTTCCGATCCTTTATCGCCTTTTGTTCCTGTCACGGTGCCTTCTTTCGGTTTGGCACCTTCTGCAATGACAATGTTGACGAAGCCTCTTCCTTTTTTATATCGTGTATTGATTCGCTTGACAAGTTTATTAACGTCATAAGGAATTTCAGGAATGAGGCAACACTCTGCTCCTCCGGCGATAGCGGTATGCAACGCAATCCATCCTGCGTCGCGGCCCATCACTTCCATGATCATTACCCGGTGATGACTCTCTGCTGTAGTGACCAGTTTGTCAAAGCTGTCCGTTGCAATCTGCACCGCAGTCTGAAATCCAAAGGTGACGTCAGTCGCAGAAAGATCATTGTCAATTGTTTTGGGAACACCAATAATGGGAATTCCTTTATCAAACAGAACTTTGGAAATACGCTGCGAACCATCGCCACCAATATTAATTACAGCATCAAATTGAAGTGCTTTCAGTTTTTTTACCAATTCGTCAGAACGATCCTCAAACACTACGGTTCCGTCTGGTTTGGTTACGGGAAATTTGATTGGGTTTGCTTTATTGGTGGTCTTGAGAATCGTACCGCCCTTGATGTGTATGCCTGCCGTTCGTGTTGAGGTTAATTTCACGATCTCCTGGGGTGTATTCAATACGCCATTGAAGGCCTCTATACTCCCATAGATTTCCCAGTCCTTTTCCTTGCGTGCCCGCTTGGCTACTCCGCGAATAACTGCATTTAGTCCGGGGCAGTCGCCACCTCCGGTGAGAATAAGTACTTTTTTGGTTTTTTGCATAGGAGAATAAGTTTGATCCGGGACCCGGATAAATTGCTTTTTTAAGTACAGTAAATAAAATAAAAAGAAAGGGAATGTGCTAGGAAGCAGCACGGCGAAGGCGATCGTTGATGGCACGACCAAGACCAACGTCGGGAACCTCCTCTGCGAGAATTACGTCAACGGGCATGCTGTCAAATGCGCGAAGGGAAGAAAAGAGCCTTCGTGCAGCCTCCTCCAAGTCTCCTTGTGGTGATAAGATCATCTGGTAAGGATGCTGATATTCTTTTTCGAAGGACAAGATTCCGTACCGCACATCACGATATTTATTTAACAGATCGTCCATTGGACCGAGTATTACTCTTGCATGAGGTGCGTAATGACTAATCAATTGCCCCGGCGCTACCGGATTTGATGTAGAGATATTCCTGACAACGACTTTGCCAATCACCTCAGCGACGGCTTCAATGGCTAATCCGCCAAGGCGGTGCACCACCACACCTTCTTCATCAAATCCAACAATGGTGGATTCAATACCCACCGCACTACTGCCTCCGTCAAGGATATAGGGGATACGTTGGCCAAGTTGATCAGCGACGTGTGCTGCAGTAGTTGGACTCACGTACCCAAATGGATTTGCACTCGGCGCCGCCAGAGGAAATTCAAGTTGATTCAGCAGTTCAAGTGTGAGCGGATGGTTGGGGCATCGGAATCCTGCAGTGGGCAAACCGGACGTCACCAAATCAGGAATGTTTTCTTTGCGTGGCAGTAGAAGCGTCAGCGGTCCTGGCCAGAATGCCTCCGCAAGTTTTAACGCAACGGTAGGGATGGTGGTCGCGAATTGTTCGAGGGCGCGCGTGCCGGAGACGTGAACAATAAGCGGGTCAAAGAACGGCCGATCTTTAACAGAAAAAATTTTTGTTACGGTTTCCGCACGAAGGGCATTGCCCGCCAGACCGTACACCGTCTCTGTGGGTATGGCGACTACTTCTCCGGATTCAAGAAGTGCTTTTGCTTTATCGATATCTTTACCTATTATCGCCATGGTGCAAAAGTAATGCTTATGATTCGATCTGTGTTCATCATCCTGTTGATGCTTTTTTGCCTTCAAACGCGTGCGCAGTTCGAAGACAAACGGCTCAAGGAAAAATTAATGGCTTTGGTCAAGGACTTCCGCGGCGATGTGGGAATTTATGTGAAGCACCTGAAGACCGGAAAAGAAGTGGTCATTTCTGCGGACTCGTTGTTCCCCACAGCCAGCATGATCAAAATTCCCATTACCATCGGCGTATTTGAAAAAATTGAACAGGGAGCCCTTGACTACCACGCAACCCTGACGTATCGCGACTCGCTCTTGTATGCAGGAGAAGACTTGCTCGGATCGTTCAGGGACGGCGAAAAAATTTCATTGAGCAAAGTCCTGATGCTGATGATCACGACCAGTGACAATACGGCGAGTCTTTGGTGCCAGTCACTTGCGGGCACTGGTTCGTCAATTAATTCCTGGCTGGAGCGAAACGGCTACCAACATACCCGCGTGAATTCCAGAACCCCCGGTAGAGAAGAAGCACGTGGAAGATATGGTTGGGGTCAGACGACGCCCCGGGAAATGGCGAACCTGCTGGTTCAACTCCGGCGCGGAGAAGTGATCAGTCCGCGGGCAAGTGAGCGGATCTACCGGAATCTTGTGCGCATCTATTGGGACAGCGAAGCGCTGTCGCAGATTCCGCCACACGTGCAGGTAGCCAGCAAGCAAGGAGCTGTGGATCGCTCACGCTCCGAGGTGGTTCTCGTCAATGCACCGCATGGCGACTATGTATTTTGTGTCATTACAAAAAATCAGGTTGACGAAAGCTGGACTCCAAATAACGAAGGGTATGTGTTGTTAAGAAATGTTTCGCGACTTTTGTGGTCACATTTCGAGCCGGAATCCAAATGGAAGCCGGCAACGAAAATTGAAGAATGGTATTGATATGATGAAGATTGGAAGACTTTTACTTTTTGCACTGCTTGCGCAGGCCGTTTTGTCGTGTAAGGGAGACAAGGAAAACAAGGGAACAACCCCTCAAATCACCTATCAGCTGAAGACTACCTGGCCGCACGACACGGAAGCGTTCACGCAAGGACTTCTGATCCACGAAGGCAAATTATTTGAAAGCACAGGTCAAAACGCGAGTTGGATCGGGTTGGTCAATATCAATACGGGCAAGCCCGACAAGAAAGTGATACTTGACAATAAATATTTTGGCGAAGGCATTACGATTCTTAATAACAAAATTTATCAGCTTACCTGGCGGAATAAAACCGGGTTTGTGTATGACGCAAGGTCTTTTGAGAAGCTAAAGGAATTCACTTATGAAGGTGAGGGGTGGGGCATCACTCATGACGGCAAGAACCTGATCATGAGCGACGGGTCGAGCCGGCTTTTCTTTATGGATACAACTTCCCTTTCACGCATCAGGTCAATCGACGTGACGGATCAGAACGGTCCGGTGAAAAAATTGAACGAGCTGGAATACGTTGACGGATTTGTATTCGCCAACGTGTGGGAAACAAACCGGATTGTGAAGATCGACCCGGCGACAGGGCAAGTAGTGGGTGCGTTGGATCTCACACCCCTTGCGGAAAACGCAAGACTACGCAATCCCAAAGCCGACGTGCTGAATGGAATTGCCTATCATGCAGGAACGAAACTTCTGGTGGTAACTGGCAAAAACTGGCCCTCCTATTATGTGCTTCAATTAAATCCTTAATACATGAGCAACAAAACGCGATCAATTCTGAAAGGCGTCGCTGTCTTGCTGGTACTGCTGGCCTTGTGCATGCATATGAACTGGGTAGTTATTCCCGCATTGGCGAGATATGAATTCTGGCTGATGATGCTTGGTTTCGGATTCCTGATGATAGGTTCAAAGTAGCAGCGAGGCCTTTTCCAACATCCTCATCATGCTTTGGTTTCCATTGGAGACTGCCGCCAGTTCTTGATAAGACACCCATTGCAAGGCATGACTTTCCTCGGAAAGTATCAACGGTGTTGATGACCGTGCAATAAACAAATACCGGATGTCGTAGTGGTCATGCACTGGCATGTCGCCGCGAGCAGGGATGGCATGAATATCCAAATCAAAAAAAGATTGTCCGTGAAGTTGCAACGGACCCAATCCAGTTTCTTCCAGCGCTTCGGTCCTTGCGACCTCTTCGGTATTTTCATTTCCGTCCGCATGACCCCCTGGCTGGAGCCAACGGTTCAGTTTTGCGTGGTGGGTGAGGAGAACAGACTTTTGTTCAGGGTCAACGATGAAAGCCGAAGCCGTAATGTGTCCGGGTAAGTGATGTCGCTGGAATGCTTCGGGTTGCTGAAGCAGCCAAAGAAAACGGGAGATGAAATCTTTCTCTTCCTGATAGGATGTATGAAATGATTCGATCTCCCGGATAAGTACCTGACGATGGTTCGTCATTGTATCACGACGGTGATTTTGTTGATTTTCTTGGCTTCGAGCTGCTCTGTTTTTTCCCCGCCGCCTGAATTGTCTTTATCGTCCTTGCGCACAATGATGAAGTACGGGATGTTCTTCAAATCTTTAATCTTCACATAGCCCTTTGCATCCGTGGTGCCAAGTGCGACAGCGTTGACTTCTTTCTCATAGTCTTCCTGTTTCTCGTACAGGAACACAGAGGCGCCGGCCACCGTATTTCCGGTTTCGTCACGAACGGTCACGTTCAGGGATGTCTTGATCAACTGGAACGACGACAAGACAATGAATGCACAAAATGCGAAGGTGATGTGGTTTGTTTTCATAGCATCAGTTTCTGCGAAGATAATTAATATTCCGGCTTGTCATCTCAGCAATACGACGCCACCACGTTTCTCCTGAATGCCATCCTCAGGACGGTACGAGCTCTTGTACTTGACCACGTACGTGTAAGTGCCCGGAGGAAGTAGCTGCGATGCATTGTTATTGTATCCACCGTTCCAGCGGAAGGCTTTGTCATTGGACGAGAAAACCATTTCACCCCAACGGTTGAAAATGAATACCTGGAAATCGGAATCGTCGATGAAAAATGTAAAGAGGAAAAACTCTTTATTAGCGCCGCCCGGTCGGAAGGCATTTGGCCCAGTGACTCTCGGCACGCAATCTTCGATGATATCTATTTCATCACTGGAAGGACAGCCAAACAAATTCACAAGATCGACGGTGTATAAACCTGGAGCAGCGGCAACAATTGTCTGGGTCGTCTCTCCTGTTGACCAGGCGTATGAAGAGAAGTCAGGCCCGGGATCAAGCGTAACAGTCCTGGTCAATGGATCACTGTTCTCCGGATCTGGACAGATGTACGCGACGGTTGGCAGTGCCCCGGGTGTAACGGGGGCAAGACCAATGGCAAACTGTGCACTGTCTGCGCACACCCCGATGTTTATTTTCACTTGATACGACCCATCTCTCGTCTCATTTAAGGTAGCACCGGTTTGTCCGGCGATCATGGTTCCGTTTCGTTTCCATTCAAAGGTTGGCACCGAAGGTGTTGGCGTTGCCGTGAGCGTAAATGGCAGTCCTTCACACGCGAGTGTTGATGCCAGCGTAACTTCTACGGGGCCCGTGACGGTAACTGGCTTCGTTGTGGAATTGAATATACAGCCCGAAACTGTATTGTACACCTGTACCTGGTAGTTGACACCGTTGTCCGTGAGTCCGGCAGTGATCGTTTGTCCTCCGGGGATAAGTACCGCGTTTCTGAACCAACGGTACGTGTACACGCCTGCGGGTGTCGCCGTGAGGGTAACTTGATCAGAGCAGGGCGTAGTTTGTGTAAAATCAGGTACGACGTTGTTGTCAACCAGTACGGTCACCGTTGTGTCGCGGTCACAGAAGCCAGCCTGACCCACACGAACATTGTACACAAAACTTCCTTGCCCCGGGTTCACCGTGATTGTACCAATGTTGGTCGCGCTGGTAATCGAAGGGCCAGTCCATGAGAAGGTTGTTCCTCCAGTCGCAGTGACGGTAACCGGATTAACGCAGCCGTTGTACGACAAGGTCACTGGAACTCGCGCGGCCTGCGTGATATTGATGGGTGTACTTGCAGCAACACATCCTGAAGAAATGACTTCAACAACATAATTCCGGTTGTTGCTCGGGAGTCCTCCGGCCAATGCAGTGGTGAATGTACCGCCGGGGCCAATGACGACTGGTGTTACTGGGATGGCATCAGTTCCACTACCACTGTCAATCACCCTGTACGTAGCAGCTGCTCCGCCGGGGAGCGTTGTGGTAACGGCAAGCTGAATGGGGTCGCAGGTTCCTGATGGCACACCTGATACCGTAAAGGCAAGGTTGTTAATCGGAACTGCAACTGAGCTGATGCATTGACTCACCTGATCAATTACCACAACATTGTATGTGCCTTGTGCCAAACCGCTTTCCGGGTATGTACCCACGGTAAGGTCTTGTTCATTTCTGGGGGTAAACGCCGGAGCGGTCACATTGTATTGGAAAAGATTGGAAGCAGGTGCCGTAATGTTAATGTTGATTTGACCTGTCGTTGCACCGCACGCGATTGGCCCGGCCGATACTGCCGTGAACGTGGGCGACGGATTGATGGTGTAGATGGTGCTGTCGCGCGTGAAGCAGGTTGTTACTGGATCGGTTACGCGAACTTCGTATTCAAACGTTCCTGGAATTGTATTGGTGACGCCCTGCGTCTGCGTGTTTCCTGAATTGACGCCATTGATGGTCCATGCATAGGTAGCTCCGGGATTTTGCGCATTCAGTGGCGGCAAAGATGTTCCCTGACATATCGTTGTGTTTGGCGGGAGATTGACCTGAGGTCTGTTGTCGGCAACGACAAAACTCGCATCGCGTACACAGCCGGCCGCATTGGTGATGGCAACATTATAAACCGTTTGGCGGGTAACGACGATGGTTTCTGTTGTCTCCCCGGTTGCCCATGCGTACGTCAGTGCCGGAGCATTGGACGGGTTAGCGTCCAGCGTCACGCTGCCGGTACACAACACAGCGGCTGCTGAAGGATCCGCAGGTAACGGGCTGATAACAACATCCCGGGTGAATACACCAACAGGGTTCTCGCATTTGTTATAAATCCTCAAGGTGACCGTGTATGTTCCTGGCGCGGCATAGGTATGAGACACCGTTGTCGAATCGGCATCAATCAGTGCTTGTCCATCTCCAAAGAACCAGTCGTATCGATCAATGGACGCATCTTTCGGAAGGGCTGTGAGACTTGTAGGTGAGCCGATACAAACACCTGCGACGGTGATGCCCGGGCCGCCAATTGGATTTGCAAGATTCTGAATGAAATTAGGTAAACCCAGGGTGCTGGTTGTTCCAGGGGCTAATGCGATGGATCCAGCCGGAGGCAATGGTGTTAGTGCGGTGGTATCTTCATTTGCCTGAAACGCTCCCAAAGAAGATGCCCCCTCAATTGCTAAATAAATCCGACCATCTGGTCCTATCTGAAGCGCACCTGCTCGTCCGGGCTGTGCGACACGTTGCTTGAAGTACGGGTTGCCCAGCGAATCGAATGCGAACTCAACCAACTGAGAATTTGTATTGAGCACAGACGCAAAAACTTTATTTCCCGAAGGTGAAAACTCAACGCCATAAACTTGTCCTGCGGTGGTGTTGAGATTGGCTGTCCTGAAGTTGGTAACCACACCGGTGCTGTCAATAAAGTCGAATATTTCCAAAACATTTGAAACGCCGGGTCTTGCAAGCGCAACGGCGAGACGATTTTGCGGACCGAGCTTCATGTAACCTTGTCCTGATTCCGCCGATGTAGGACCGTGGTCAGAACCAATGGCAGAAATAACAGGATTGGCTATACCGTTTTGCGTGATCCGAAACGCGCGGAAGGAGTTGTTTCCATATTCATGCGCGATAAGCCAGTTCTGATTTCCTGTAATGCGCTCTGTGCAACCGGACATTAGCAACACGTTATGTTCGGCAATAGCGCCCTGGCCATTATTCAATTTCAAATCGAAAAGGGAATATCGAAGTTCATAACTGCCGTCACCAAATACTTCTTGTGTCGTGAAGATGTAGAACAGGGTCTCATCCCCTGCAACGGGAATGATCAATGCGCTTTGCGAAGCCTCAGGATCTCCACCAAGTCCTCCGCTTGGTGTAATGTCGGCGCCAGTGCGATCAAATATGCTGTTGCCATCTGTAGAGAAGATAACTTGCCCGTTGCGGTCGCTGATGACCGAAACGCCTTCCGGGGAATCGATCGGTCCATTGATACCTACGGCAGGAATCTGGTTAAAATCAATCCCGGCATTTTGCCCGAAGTGCCAGATGTTTGCCCGGCGGTCGAGTGAGTCATATTCACGAAGATTAACGCCGGCATAGGTGCTGCACGCTCCCTGCGTGGCAATGAGATAGTAATAGCCAGCGCTGTCTGCGCGGAGTGTGCTCGTTGTCTGCCCGGGCAGTAATCCGCCAGGGCCGTACCATTGGAAGGCGGGAGTTCCGCCCGACACCTGTGCATTAATCTGAAATGGTGCAATGGTTCCCGGACATCCGCTCACGCCCTGATTCACGGGCAGCTCGCACGCACAGGCCACTGTGTCTGTAGGCAAGGTGATTTGAATCTGAAAGTCGGTGATGTTCACAGGCGCGCTGAATGTGGCTGTGCTGTTTCCGAGAAATGCAGTCACTGAAACATTGAACGCGCCTCCGTTTTGATAGGTGTGCACAGGGCTCCATGCCGTCGCGCTGTTACCGTCCCCGAAATCCCAAATCAGGCTGTCCGCGCCAGGTGTCACCGTAGGGAAAAATGAAGTGGCAGAATTTGCGCATAACCCCTGCGTTGTAAAGTTGACGGACAGACTCACGCTGTCGTTGGTCGCGAAAGCAGGAAACTGGGTTGCGTTAAAATTTGCTGCTCCCGGAAACGCCGGCCGTGTATAATTCACGGCAGCTGCAACGGTGTCGGTATTGGTAATTCTTCCGAGTAGAAAAGGACCTCCTGCAGTGGCCTGGTACAAATGATAGATGGCACTGTCCGGAGCCATCTGAAGACCAAAACTTCTGGAGATGGTATTGGGTTGCGGAAGTACGCTGGTCAGCGTCACAGTTGGGTTGTTCAGGTCATATTGAAGCACATCGGCCTGAACCCCCGCCTGACCATGTCTCGAAATGTACAGGAACTGACCATTGCTGCTGAATTCGACATCGTACACGCTCTGGTTAATGGTAGAGACATTGCCGGAATTCAATACCCTTGAACTGAAGAATAAAGTTCCTGTCGTGTTATTAAAACTAAATATCTCGACGTCGTGATTGGATTCCTGGGGAGATACCGCGATTCTTCCCGTCCCGGGATGGTAGGCAAAGTTTGCTGCTGAACCTATCAGCCCCGCACCGAGCAATATGGTATTCGTGCCAGGTCCGGCTGCAGTGAACTGGAAAGCGGAATAGTTATTGGTGCCTGCCTCATGGCTCACAATCCAAAAGTCTTCTCCATTCGCATGAGGAATGACAATCATGCCTTCGCTGCGGTTGGAAAGGAGAACCGTGTTTCCGGCCGTGAGCCCACTGCCCAGGGGAGGTCCGGGAAAAATAGAATTGCCAAATTGCGACATGTCTACAATCCGGTAACTGATGGTACCAGCCGTGGTAAAATTGGCGTTGTTGACAAATACGTAATATTGATTTTGCTGACCCGGTACACGCGCAACCACGACAGGCTGATTGGCAGAAGTGTTCGCGCCGAGGCCGGTTCCGTTCGGCATGACCGCGTTGGTGCGGTCGTAGATGTTATTCCCGTCGGTGTAAAACAGTAAATCTGCGCTTACCCTGTCCGTTGCGACTGCACTGCCGCCGGTTCCAAAAGGAGTGGCCTTGGTGGTCACGAGGGTAGGAGTATTATCAATTCGGTTGAATCGAATCGCCTGATTGGAATTTCCGAAGTACCAGTTATGTCCGATTCGTGTTTGTGCCGTCCCTTCCGCCCACAAAGCCAGGCACCAAAACAAAAAAACCGATTTTAAAATAGCCTTATTCATCGTTACGTTCTTCCGGGTTTATTTTACTTGTGCTTCTTCGCTACTGTAAAACGCACGTCTCTTTTTTGAAATATACAATTTGTGTAAAAATATCCGTTTATTTGGAAGATGCACGGACCGAGTGACGGATAAATCAACCGGCTGACCGCTCGAAGCGTAATCAGATAAGTTGGTCCGGTTGCATCCGACAAACCATTAACGTTATTTTTGCCTCTGTGTATTGTGTAAAAAAACACCTTTTCATGTTCAGAGCCTTCCTGCTTACTTTGGGATTGATACTCGTGTTGTCTGATGGGGTAACTGCCCAGGACCCTCAGTTCTCCCAATTTTATGCCGCCCCTTTGTACCTGAATCCCGCTTTTGCAGGATCGACCGGGCAGGCTCGCGCAGGAATGAATTACCGGAACCAGTGGCCCGCAATTGATGCGAATTTCACGACCATGTCGGCGTACTTCGACTACTTCATCGAGGACAAGAACAGTGGAGTCGGGGTTCTGTTGACGCGCGATCAGGAAGGGCTTGCCGGACTTCGCTCGTTGAGCCTCGCGCTGCAGTATTCGTACGAACTAAAAATCACAGACTTTCTCGGATTTCGTCCCGGCTTTCAGGTAGCTCTGTTTAATCGCGACGTCAATTTTAACAAGCTCACGTTTGGTGACCAATTCGACCCGACAACGGGAAACTTCATTGACATCCCCACGGCTGAGACGTTTAATACAAATTTCAGCAAGACATTTCTTGATCTGTCCGCTGGTGGATTACTCTTCACGAAGAAGGCATGGCTTGGGTTTGCGGCAAGCCACATCAACAAGCCGAATCAAACCATCATCGACGAGAACGCGCCACTTCCCATCAAATACTCCCTTCACGGAGGGTTTAAATTTCACCTTCGGCCCGGCGTTGTAGGATCAGGGGTATATGCACGGAAATCCGAACGCAGCATCGCGCCAGCTTTCCAGTATCGCTCGCAGGGACAATTCGATCAGATGGACCTGGGCGTGTATTTCACCTTCGAGCCTCTGGTGCTCGGCACCTGGTATCGCGGAGTTCCATTCAAGAATCTGGATGGTTTTGTCAACAACGAATCGATCGTACTCCTGCTCGGTTTCACCAAAATCGGAGCGAAAGATGCCATCAATATCGGCTACAGTTTCGATTACACCATCTCCAGGCTCGGCCCCGGCAGCGGTGGTGCACATGAGTTCTCGCTTGTGTACACCTGGCCCATGCGAAACCCGAGAAAGCCACCCAAAGACAAACTCGTCATTCCTTGCCCCGACTTCTGAGTCGACTTTTTTCTGTGGAATTTTTTACCTGCAAAGAACTAACTTTTGTTAGCTGGAAACTTTTTTTTTCGATTCTTCGTCTTAGCGTAGTCGATTAAAAAAAATTATCGTTTAATTTTGCATCAATCTTAACATAACAGATAAAACTGAATGATTTTCATCTAACGTTTCACTTAAACAGCTAAGAAAGAAATTGAAAACATTGTTCACCACCATCTGCGAAGCTACGGCTTCGCTGCAATCCAGAAGAACGTTCCAGTTCTGTACTTCTGCCTGCACGGTGACCAGGCGACCACGACCCGCACGCATTGTGCGTATTTGATACCAAGCCCAACAACATGCTGTGTTGATTGAGCCAGACATCCGGGATGTCGGGTTCATTTTGCCTTTTCTGGCACTTTTTCATTTTATCAACTTTTCTCAATTACGACATTGGAACTTCATGATATCATTGTCAGACTAGCTACGTCTGGCGATTTTCATTTCGCTGAAACCATCACCACAGAGATGGAAGAATCAGCAAAGGCGCGTGGTACCGGTATTGCCAAGCGTTCTCCCGACTACATCCGTCAAAAGATGGAGGAAGGAAAAGCGGTGATCGCAGTCACTAAAGACGGTGTCTGGGTAGGATTCTGTTATATAGAAGCCTGGCAGCACGAAAAGTACGTTGCCAACTCCGGTTTGATCGTGTCGCCTGCTTTCAGAAAGACGGGCGTAGCCACACACATCAAACGCAGAATTTTCGAACTCTCCAGAGAGAAATACCCGCAGGCAAAAATCTTCGGACTCACAACGGGCCTTGCCGTCATGAAGATCAATTCCGATCTCGGGTACGAGCCTGTTACGTATTCGGAACTTACGACCGATGAAGAGTTCTGGAAGGGTTGTCGCAGTTGTATCAACTACGACATTCTGATGAGCAAAAACAGAAAGAACTGCTTATGCACGGCGATGCTTTTTGATCCGGAAGAAGCTGCGGCAAAACTTCAGCAAAAGCAAGCCGAGCGCCCTCCCGTGTCTGTTGACCGGGAGCCTGTGATGCCCAGACGTTCCCTGCGTAAAGAGTTAAGTCTTTTCGAACGATGGACGCGTTTCAAGCAATTCGTATTGTTAAAGACTTTTCGCAAGAAGGATGAAGGTCAGTCTTCGGAAAAGCGTAAATCAATTTTAAGTTTTCTGTTCTGGTAAAAAAGATGAAGAAGAAAGTAGTTCTTGCATTCAGTGGAGGTCTCGATACATCCTATTGCGTAAAATATCTCAGTGAAGAGAAGGGTTATGAAGTCCATACGTTAACGGTGAATACGGGTGGTTTCGATCATGAAGAGGTTCGCGCGATTGAACAGCGTGCGCTTAGCCTCGGCGTTGCATCGCACCGTACGGTGGACGAAACCAGAAATTACTACGACAAAGTCATTCGCTTCCTCATTTATGGAAATGTTCTGAAAAACAATACCTATCCGCTGAGCGTGAGCGCGGAAAGAATGTCGCAAGCGCTGGCGACGGCCAACTATGCCAAAGAAATCGGAGCGGATGCCGTTGCACACGGTAGTACTGGTGCAGGTAACGATCAGGTTCGTTTTGACATGATCCTGAACATCCTTGTTCCGGGAATAGAAATCATTACGCCGATTCGGGAGATGCGCTTGTCGCGTGAAGAAGAAATTGAATACCTGCGCGCAAAAGGTGTTGAGGTGAATTTCCAGAAAGCCATGTACTCGGTGAACAAGGGAATCTGGGGCACTTCAGTTGGTGGACGTGAGACATTAAAATCATTGGGGATGTTGCCGGAAGAGGCCTGGCCAACTCAGGTAACGAAAACAGGTAGCGAGACCGTTGTGCTCAGATTCGCTCAGGGAGAACTGATCTCTGTCAATGGTCAGAATTTCGGTCATCCTGCCGATGCAATTCAATTCCTCAGCGACATCGCTGCTCCCTATGGGATCGGTCGCGACGTCCATGTCGGAGATACAATCATCGGGATTAAAGGCCGTGTTGGATTTGAGGCTGCTGCACCAATGCTGATCATCAAAGGGCACCATGCACTTGAAAAACATGTGCTCACGAAATGGCAACTCAGCTGGAAAGATCAGCTATCGCAATTCTACGGCAACTGGCTTCATGAAGGTCAGTACCTGGATCCCGTCATGAGAGACATTGAAGCGTTTCTGACGTCGACGCAACAGAATGTGACCGGAGAAGTACACATTCAATTGTATCCATATCGATTCCAGATCCTGGGTATTGAATCTCCTTACGACCTGATGTCTTCTAAGTTCGGGAAATATGGAGAGATGAATCTGGGCTGGACAGGCGATGATGTGAAGGGATTCTCTAAAATTTTTGGAAACCAAACGATGATATACAATCAGGTGGTCAAATCTGCAGAACATGAACAGTAAAGTCAGAGTTGGAATTATTGGCGGAGCTGGCTATACCGGAGGTGAAACACTTCGATTATTGGTCCATCACCCCAATGTGGAAATTGTATTTGTTCACAGCAGAAGCAACACGGGAAAGTCTGTTACTCAGGTGCATGCCGATTTGCAGGGCGATACGAATCTGTTTTTTTCTAACGACCTGCGCAGCGACGTTGATGTATTATTCCTTTGCCTCGGCCACGGCGAGAGCCGAAAGTTTCTGGAGGAAGAGAAGATTGACAAGGCTGTTCGCATTATCGATCTCAGCCAGGATTTTCGCCTCGGAGAAAAGTCTGGTGAACGGGTCTTTATATATGGACTCCCTGAATTGAATCGTGAGTCGCTGCGACGCGCGCATAATGTAGCCAATCCAGGTTGCTTCGCGACGGCTATTCAGCTTGGTTTATTACCGTTGGCGGCAGACGGAAAACTTGCTCATGTTTTTACAACGGGGATTACCGGTTCCACTGGTGCGGGACAAAAACTTCAGGATACGACCCATTTCTCCTGGCGCGCGAATAACATTTCTGCATATAAAACTTTGTCGCATCAGCATCTGCGTGAAATTAACAGAAGCCTTCGTCAGCTCCAGCCTGCTGATGTTGCTGTGGATTTTGTTCCTTGGCGCGGCGATTTTGCCCGCGGAATTTTTGTGAGTTCGTGTGTGGAGTCATCCGACGATTTTTCAACCAACCTGAAGCGGTTCCAGAAGTTTTACGAGGGACATCCGTTCGCCATCGTGACGGAAGGGACAGTGGATATGAAACAGGTCGTGAATACCAATAAGTGTCTGATCGGATTAGAACAGGTCGGGAATAAGCTTGTGGTTCATACCGCCATCGACAACTTGCTGAAAGGTGCCTCCGGGCAGGCCGTTCAGAATATGAACCTCATGTTTGGACTCGACGAGAAAAGCGGTTTGCAACTCAAGAGCATTGTCTTTTGATGATACTTCCCGATAATTTTTGATTACGATGAATTTATTTGATGTATATCCGCTCTTTCAGATCAACCCAGTTCGGGCTGAAGGCTCTCTCTTGTGGGATGACAAGGGAACTCAATATCTCGATTTGTACGGAGGCCATGCAGTGATTTCCATTGGTCATAGCCACCCGCATTATGTTCAACGACTCACGGAACAGCTGAATAAAATATCGTTCTATTCAAATAGTGTCATCAACAGACTGCAGGAGCAACTCGCTAAAAAGCTGGGGCAACTCAGCGGTTACCCGGACTATCAGCTTTTCCTTTGTAATTCGGGCGCAGAAGCCAATGAGAATGCACTGAAGGTAGCCTCGTTCATCACGGGAAGAAAAAAGATCATTGCATTCCGTCAGGCATTTCATGGCCGAACCTCAGGTGCAGTTGCGGCAACGGACAATCCAAAAATCGTAGCGCCATTCAATGCGGGACACGACATCGTATTTATTCCAATGAATGATCAAAATGCACTGGATGAGGCGTTGACACATGACGTTGCTGCCGTGATCATTGAAGGTATTCAGGGCGTAGGAGGAATTCGTCTTCCTCAGGATGATTTCCTGAAATATATTGAGATCGCTTGTAACAAAGCAGGTGCGCTGCTCATACTCGATGAGATTCAATCCGGTTATGGGCGTACCGGAAAATTCTTCGCGCACCAGTACGCGGGCATAAAGCCTCATCTCATCACAACGGCAAAAGGCATGGGCAACGGTTACCCTATTGGCGGTGTGCTTATCGACCCGTCTATCAAGCCGTGGCACGGCATGCTGGGTACTACGTTTGGTGGGAATTACCTCGCTGCTGTGGCGGCCCTGGCCGTGCTGGAGGTGATTGAGCAGGAGCAGTTGATGCACAACGCGAAGGTTCAGGGTGATTACCTGATGGAAGCAATTGGAAAAGTGGCTGGTGTAAAAGATTTGCGCGGACGCGGTCTCATGATTGGAATTGATTTACCTGAGGAGAAGAAGCACGTTCGCGGTGAACTGCTCACTGCACACCGCATATTTACCGGTGAGGCAAAGCCAAATACAATCCGGTTGCTCCCGTCACTTGCATTGAAGCGCGATGAAGCCCAGCGTTTTATAGAGGCATTTCAAACAGTTATGGCATGAAGCATTTTATTTCAACGGACGACGTCCAGGATATCAAGGCGTTGGTGCGAAAAGCGCTGGCCTATAAAAACGATCCATTTGCGGATCGCGACCTGGGCAAAAACAAACGCATGGGGTTGCTCTTTCTCAATCCGAGTATGCGCACGCGACTAAGTACACAGATTGCTGCTGCAAATTTGGGAATGGAGTGTATTGTGTTTAACGTTGGTCAGGAAGGGTGGGCGCTTGAATTTGAAGATGAGGCCATCATGAGTGGGAGCACCGTTGAGCACGTGAAGGATGCCGCGCCAATTCTTGGGAAGTATTTTGATATTCTCGGTATTCGCACATTTCCTTCGCTTCAGAATAAGGAGGAGGATTACAGCGAGTTGTATATTCGTCAGTTCATCAAGTACGCAGGGATCCCTGTTGTCAGTCTGGAAAGCGCAACCCTGCATCCGTTGCAGAGTCTGACCGATATCATCACCATCACGGAAACATTTCGTGAGCAACGCAGGCCGAAGATCGTTCTGACGTGGGCACCGCACGTGAAAGCGTTGCCTCAGTGCGTGGCGAACAGTTTTTCACAATGGGTCAATGCGTGGGGAGAGGCTGATTTTGTCATTGCGCATCCGGAGGATTACGAACTCGATCCAAAGTTCACGAAGGGCGCAGCCATCACACACGATCAGGACTATGCACTTCGCGATGCTGACTTCGTCTACGTGAAAAACTGGAGTACGTATCATGATTACGGACGAATATATACCAATGACCCGGAGTGGATGCTGACCAACGACAAGTTGTCGCTGACGAACCATGCAAAGGTTATGCATTGTTTGCCCGTTCGGCGCAATGTTGAATTAAGTGATGAAATACTCGACGGTCACTCCAGCATTGTGACACAACAAGCATCAAACCGTGTTTGGGCTGCTCAGGCGGTAATCAGTGAATTGTTAAAGGAGAAGACATCATGAATAAATTGTTCATTGTAAAGATCGGCGGCAATGTCCTCGACGATCATGCGGCACTTGATTCATTTTTAAAAGACTTTGCATCAATCAAAGAGCCAAAGATATTGATTCATGGCGGAGGAAAAATTGCGACAAAACTCGGAGAGCAGCTCGGTATTGAATCAAAATATATTAAGGGGAGACGCATTACCGACGCGCAGACACTTGATCTGGTGACGATGGTGTATGGCGGATTGGTCAATAAACAGATCGTCGCCGCGTTGCAGCAACTTCATTGCAATGCGATGGGACTCACCGGAGCCGATGGCAATATGATACGCGCCGTTCGCCGACCGGTGAAAGACGTGGATTATGGTTACGTGGGTGACATCACCGCCGACAGCGTGAATTCAACATTGCTTTATTTCCTGCTCAGGCAAAACACCGTTCCAGTATTTGCACCGTTGACTCACGCGGATGGAAGCATGCTCAACACGAATGCCGACACCATTGCCTCTATGGTGGCCATCGCGCTGTCGAAACATTTTGATGTGCGTCTCATTTTCTGTTTTGAGAAAAAGGGCGTGTTGAGAAATGTGGAGGATGAAAACAGTGTGATTCGTCATTTACCTTTTGCGCTCTACGAAAAATTGCTTGCAGAAGGATCATTTGTGGATGGTATACTGCCGAAACTGGAGAATGCCTTCGCCGCCATTCGCTCAGGCGTGCGCGAAGTGCTTATCGGTGAAGCCACTGGTTTGCTTGGCAACATTCGTCAGGAAACAGAAGGAACGCTTATTACCCAATAGCTTTGGAAGACTTATCCAACATCGCTCTTCATTTGCTGCAGCAA